>Ga0180223_1001012_pt1 | contig 25046 bp, 24 predicted proteins | sample eDN5th30CKraftOP_FD_151337 | JGI IMG/M metagenome (GOLD analysis project Ga0180223, IMG submission 151337) | Enriched Organic Plus compost microbial communities from Emeryville, California, USA - eDNA 5th pass 30_C Kraft OP (version 2) (version 2) ... | reverse complement strand
CGGCGGTGCCGTGGAAGAGCACGCCGCCCTCGCCGATCACCTCGGCATTACCGCCACTCTGCAACGTCACCGACGGCAGGCCGCAGGCGAGCGCCTCGGCAAGCGCATTGGAGCAGCACTCGTTGCGGCTCGCCATCACATAGATATCGTGGCTCTGCAGCAGGGCCGCCAGCCCCTTGTTGTCCAGCGGCGGCAACTGCTGGATATTCCTGAACATGACCGGGCTGTTGCCGATGAAGGTCATCCGGTAACGGCTGAGGTCGAGATTCTCGTCTAGATACCGGTAGACATCGAAACCCTTGTTCCAGTTGGCCGACCAGCTCGACGCAACGAGACGAATGCGGTTGTCGGTAGTCTCGCTGCGCTGGCCGCGCGCAAAATCCTTGCCGGGCGCATTCAGAATGACCGCGGATCGTTTCGGCCGCGCCATTCCGAGCGCGAGGTTCGCCGCCTCGCTGTAGCGGCTCTGGAAAATCACGCCGTCGGCGACAAGGTCGGAAAACGTATAGATGAGACGATCAATGTGCCGGTCGTTGCCGCGATAAAGCGAAATCGGCCCATCGATACGATGGACGAACGGCGTATCCGGTAGCCGGCGTTTCCAGGCAATGACGTCAGCTGCCGCATTGAAGCTGTCGAATAGAACGACATCGGCTTCGGCGGGCGTACTCGCCCAGACATTCGCCGCTTCGAGTTCGGCGCGCAGAGTCCGCAGCAACTGGTTCGAACCGCCCCAGGGCCCTTCGCGGAATGGATACAGAATGTGAATCTTGATCGGCTCAGCCACGACACCAGTCCGTCAGCTTTTCGGCCCAGCCGAAACGGTCATAGGCCTGCCGAACCCCGCTTGGATCGAGACTGCGCTGCCGCACCGCGGTCAAGGCCGCGCGCGCGTCGCCACCGAAATCCTCGAGAAAAACGATGCCGTCATAATAGGCTGCCATCGCCTGGTAGGACGGCAGGCGGTTGGCGATAATCGGCATGCCGAGCACCGCGAAAACCAGGGCCTTGAAACTGCTGTTATTGATCGTATAGGTCGATCCCAGCGTGCGTGGCAGGAAGGCGATGTCGCAGCGGCGCAGCGCATCGGGAAAGCCGGCGTGATGCCAGCGTTCGAATTCATAGCGGAACGACAGCACCGGCGGCCGCTCGGCGATGATCCGGGTGCGGCCGTCGAGCAGAGCGGCATAGTCGTCGAGCGGCGCCGCCTTCGCCGCCACGCCCGACCAGCCGAACACCGGATTGTCCCAATCGATGGCCGGCTTGAGCCCGGTGAAATGCCGCAGGTCGACCGGGTCTGGCATGAGGAACACGTTGTCGTTGTAGCGCAACGCGCTTTCGGCGATGCCCGCGGTCGGCACGCAGACGCCGTCGACGATGCCGGCGATGGCGCGCGACGATTCGACGTGCTCGTCGCCGGCCGCCTCGTGCCGGTCGAAATAATCGACGCAGGTGTCCCAGTAGACGCGATCGGCGATATGCTTGAGCATGCGCACGACCGTCACCGAGCGCCGCAGCATGCCGCGGTGATAGATCGCGACGTCGTAGCGCCGCAGCGGATTGTTCACCGACACGTCATGGCCGAGGGCGCGCAGCGGCTCGACCATCTGCAAGGCGCGAATCCAGATCGCCGACTGCACGCGGTCGTAATCGCGCCGCCAGGTGGGGATGAAGAGACCGATGCGCATGGTCTACCGCACCGCTTCGTTCGCCGCGGTCACCACGCCGAATAGCCGCCATCGATCATGATGTTCTGCCCGGTCAGATAGGCCGAGGCGTCGCCGGCGAGATAGGCAACGATGCCCTTGAAGTCCTCCTCGCGCGCCATGCGCTGCATCGGCGTCTGCGCGACATATTGATCGGCGAAGGCCTTGGGCTGACCGCGCTCGATGCCGCCGGGCGAAATCGCATTGACGCGGATGCGCGGCGCCAGCGTCGTCGCCAGCCAGCGGGTCAACTGGATCATGCCGCCTTTGCTCGCGGCATAGGCCGCCGGGTTGCCCAATGCGGTGCCTTCGTAGCGCCGCCAGTCCGGCCCGAGATTGCCGTAGATCGACGCGATGTTGACGATGCTGCCGGCTTGCGCCGAGAGCAGCGGCGCCAGAGCCTGGCTCAGCACGAACACCGCCGTGAGGTTCACCTCAAGAGTCTGCCGCCATGTCGCCACCGACTGTTCGGCGAAAGGCACCGCCCAGCCGGTCAGGTTGCTGGTGCCGACGAAGGCCGCATTGTTGACGAGAATGTCGCAGCGGCCGAACCGAGCCTGCACCTCGGATGCGATCGCGCGCGTCGCGGCTTCGTCGGAGAGGTCGACCTCGAGCGCCGCCGTCTCGACTTTAAACGCCTTCGCTACCCGCTCGGCACATGTTTTCGCATCCTGTCGGTCGACGACGGCGACGGCGGCGCCGAGTTCGGCCAGCGCGTCGCAGATTTCACGGCCGAGATGGCCGGCACCGCCGGTGACGACGGCGATCCGCCCGGCCAGATTCATCAATTCCTTGATCGACCGGCTCACGATTGAACCTCCTGCTGCCGCTGCTTCATCGGTTCATCCGTCCGTTCATTCATTGAATCATTCATCGGAGCCGCCCACGATCCGCGCCGGCTTGTCCGTCTCCATGCCGGCCGTGGCTTCGGCGACTCGCATGTCGTACTCGGTATCGATATCGATGGCGCGCGCGCGCGGCACTTCGACCGCCCGCACCTTGCCGTCGAAGATGCGCCCGGCCGACAAAATGAAATCGGCATCGGCTACGTAAGCGACGGTGGTGATGTCATAGATCGGTGGCGCATCCTGACGGCGGTGATACTGCCCCTCGATGGCGAGCGAGAGCGCGCCGCCTTCGCCGGCGCGCACCATGTTGAAGTAGGGATTGCGCTCGGCCTCGCGCACGGTGATGACGATGTCGGCATCCGACCGCAGCTTGAGATCAATGGCGAAATCGACGTCCGCCGACGTCCGCAACGGCGATGTCGGCGGCAGGCTGACGAAAACATCGACGGCCTGACCCATGGCTCGCGTTTGCCGGATGGCATGTTGCCAGGCCAGCCATTCCGGCACGGCGTCGCCGGCGAGTTCGGCCGGCCGCATGAACGGCACCCACGCGCCGGCGCGTTCGGCAACCGCGGCGATTTCGGCGTCGTCAGTCGAGACGATGACCTTGCTGACCCGCGTCAGCGCCAGGCCGGTCTCGATCGCGTGGACGATCAGCGGTTTGCCGGCAAGCAGCCGCAGGTTCTTTCGCGGCAGGCCTTTCGAGCCGCCGCGCGCAAAGACGAAGGCTATAATCGCCGGCGTCATTCGCTCATGCTCAGTTTGGCGACGCTGAAGCCGCCATGGCGGCCTGCGGAACCGACGCCGATCTGTTCGACGCCGTCGACCGGTACGGTCTGGTCGTCCAGGACGTAGCTCCAGGTTTGGCCTGGCCGCTGAACGTCGAGATTGTCGTGGCGGTAGCTTCCGTCGCGTAACTTCAAAGCGAGGAAAGGTTGCGGGCCGAAAATACGGCCCTGCGTGACACTGATCAGCACTCGATTGCCTTCGCGCCGGATCGACAGCGCCGGCTTCGGCTCGTGCGACACGCCGAGCACATCGCGCGCCGCGGCTTCGGCGCCGGAAAAGCGCAGTTCGACGCCGGGATAGTTCGGCGCCGCCTGCTTGAGCATCGCGCGCACGGCATCGACATCAGGACGAACGTCGCGGTAGTCGTGATCGGCAAACGCAAGCACGGCCGCGCCTTTGTCCCGCGCCTCGGCGAAGGCCTCGTGGATATGGCGCGACTGCAACGGCCGCAGCCGCGTGCCGACATTCAGACAGCGGAAGATGACGCGCCGGCAATCGCCCTCACTCTGGTAGTCATCGTGATGAGCACAATAGCCGCGCCAGCTCCGCGGCGCGCGCCGCCAGTCGCCGAAGCGGCCGCCGGCGAGATCGGGCTGATCCTGTTCATCATCATGCGACTGGTTGGCGTAATCGAAGGGAATCCACTGCTCGAGAAAGGCGTGCGAATCCGGCCGCTCGGCGTGAAAGCCGGGCCGGTTGACCACCGGAAACCAGGCGTCGTCCAGGATGCGCCGGCACAAAATCTCGGTGAGCAGGCCGTAGGAATTCACGAAGCTGGTTGCCGCGTGCAGCGGATGCCCGGTGATCGAGCGCGGGTGGAAGTGCCAGTTGATCTCGTCCGGACTGTTCGTCGCGGCGAGAATGTCGCGATAGAAATGGAATACACGGCCGTAGCCGACATCCTTGAGGCGGGGATTTTCCGCATAATCCATGTGGTCCATGCAGTGCCAGGAATAGACCCAGCCCTTGCCCGCGCCGTCAACCATCTGCTTACGAAATCGCGGCGACAGCGCGTCGTCCAGCATGGCGCGAATGTCGCCCCAGGATGAGTTGTAGGCCAAGAGCTCGGGCGCCAGCATCCGCGCCACCGCGTCCTCGCGCCCCTGCAAATCGATTTCGCGGCGCTGGAGCCGGCCGAGCGTGTCCCGGCTCGGCGGCAGATCGATGCCGAACACCGATTTCAAGCGGGCGAAGGTCGCCTCGAGCGTTTCGGTCAACGGGCCTTCGGTATCGATACAATGGACGACATGCAGAATCGCCATCAGAACGGCCTTATGGTTGCGAGCGCGCCGGTCAGCCAGGACAGGACTCGGAGATGGCCCTGATACGGCCTCAGCGTGATCGGATCGTACAATTCGCCGCGGCCCTTGCCGAACGACATGCGGGCATCGAGCGGTCTGAAGCGGTCGTCGAACGAAAACACGCGCCCCTGCATCTTGTCGAGAAGATAGAAGCGGTCGTCCAAGCGGCTGATATCGTTGGTGACCAGCACCGGCCCGGTGCCGATCTTGCCGGTGCGCCAATCCCGCGTATCGGCCACGGTGAGAACGCGGGCCTCGGCCCAGTCGGACACGTAGATCGTCTCGCCGACAAGACGCGCCCGCCAGACCGCGCCGACCGGCAGACGCGTGACCTCGCGGCCTGACCTGGCGAGGCAAACGACGCCGTCGCGATCGAGGAAATGCATTTCGCCGCGCGCGGCGAACACCAGCACCACCGGCCGCGCATGACGATGGAAACGGCGCGCGTCCGGGCCCGTCCACTCGAACCAGCCGTCGCTGTAGCAGGACGACAGCGCGTAACGGCCGCCGTCGATACGATCGATCTGCGTCGGCAGGCCCATGCGGGCCGCCACCACGGCGCCATCGCGGCCTCGATAACTGACATTGAACTCCGAACTGTCGGCGACCAGTTCGCCCTCCACCAATGGTAGCCAGTCCCAGACGAAAGGCTCCGAGAATCGCCTTTCGTCGATGAAGTCGGGGCAAGCGGGCAGAGCGGCGTCGAGCCGATCCCGCAGATAGAAATTGGCGCGAGCGGCTTTCATGCGCGTGCGGCGGTCGCCGCCGGGCCGCAGATGAAACGCGTAGGACAGCGAAAGCTGCGTCGCGATGGCGTACCAGTCGATGCCGGCGGGCAGCGGCTCCTTGCCGAGTGCCAGAAGCGACAGCGACAGCGCGTCCATGTCCGCATCGGCGAACGAATCGAAGGCCACGCCATCGAGCTGGCCGCCCAACTCCCTGAGATCGCGGCGTGGCCAATCGGCGCCGAGCAAGGGTTCGTCGCCGGGCAGGAGCCGATAGTAGCCGAAGCTGCCATGGCTATCGTCGAGCACATCCGCCGGCTGAAGCGCGCGACCGGTCAAAGCGGCTCGCCATAGAGAATCGCGCCGACCGCGATCAGATGCTCGCGCAAGCGCGAAAGGCCGAAACGCGGATCCGGCGTCGGCGCCGACAACCAATGCGCCAGCATTTCGACGAAACCGCATTTGGTCGGTCCGGCCCAATTGGGGACCACGACCTCGCGCGCGATGCTGCCCTTCGGGCAAAAAGTCAGTTGCTCCATCGGCTCGAGCTGATAACTGCCGCGCGCGGTGCGGATTGTCAGCGACCATCGTCCCGCGCTCATCCAGTCGGCGGAATAAGAGAACAGAGCGTTCGTCTCGGTCACGCCGCTGCCGGCGAAATTCGATCCGGCCGGGTGCCAAGGGATATCCGCTCCACCGCCGACCTGCGCGACGAGCTTCCGCGGCGCGGCGATCAGGTCGAACGCCGTCGCAATGACATGGATGCAGTTTGCCGCGCCCCATCGGGTCAGAACCTCGGGCCGGTACTTCTCCGGCTCGATGCGATGCACCCATTCGGTAAAGCTGAACTCGGCGGAGCGGACCGGCTCCGATTGCAACCGCAGGCGCAACGCCTCGACCGACGGAAAGAACAGCCGGTTGAGGGCCACCATCACCGGCGCGTCCGGATATTCGGCCAGGAAGGCGTCCAATTCGGGCGCACGCAAGGCGACCGGCTTTTCCACCAAAATGCGCCGGGCGCCTGCCGCGGCGAGCTCGTTCAGATAAGGCAGCAGCGTTTCCACCGGGCTGGCGATCACCACGCCATCGTAGGACGCCGCATCGGCGGCGATGTGATCCCGGCCCCGCGCCGGCGTCAGGTCCCAGGTCTTGCAGAAAGCCTCGGCCGACGCCGCGGAGCGCGACAGGACGTGAATGTCTTTCACGCCGAGGGCCAGGAAGGCACGGACATATTCGTGCGCAATGGCGCCGGCCCCGATCAGCAGAATCTTCATCTTCGGATCGATCATGTGACGGGCACGGCCCGATCGTCTTCGTGCCCGCCGACCATCGCCGCGCCCATCGCGCGCAGCAGCAGGCGGTTGGCGTCGGCGGTCTCGGCAAGCGTCGGCAGAACGGTTTGGCCGGCCACGATCTGCGGCACGGCGAGCGCCGTGGTCCGGCTCACCATCGGCACCTGGAGCGCCGCTTCGCCGTCGAGAAGATCGCCGTCGATAGACGCCGTTTCCTCGTCCACGGTCAGGCGTTTACCGGCGGCGGACAGGGTGATGAGCGGCGAGCGCGGCGGTCCGTCGAAAGACATCGTCAGCGTCGCGCCATTGGCGGCGCTCGCCGATGCGGTGCCCGCGATCTCAAGGAGGCCGCCGCCGCGTTTGCTCGCATAATGCGGCTTGCTCAGAGTGACGCCGACCTGCGTCAGCGCCGCGCCCCCGGCGAGGAACTGAAACATGTCGAGCCAGTGCGGCGCATTGGTTGCCAGACCGATGTCGCCGGCCGCGACGTTCAGGGTGAACGGCCGGCCGGCAAGTTGCCGCGCCGCCGCCGGCCATGGATCGACAAAGCGGTAGACATAATTCGGGTAAAGGCTGACGCCGCTGGCGGCGCAGAGCGCGACCGCGGCATCGAGCTGCGCCACCGACTGAAACAGCAGCTTCTCGGACAGAACGCGGCGGACGCCCAGCGCGACAAGGTCCTTCAGAATCTCCAGCCGGCCCGGCGCGCTGGTGGCGATGATCGCGAGATCGAACTTTTCCGACGGGCCGATCTCGGCCAGGCTCGCGGCAAGAGTCAGTGCCTTGCCGGCATGGCCCGGGACGTCGCGCCAGCGCGCCATCGCCGTATCGCGCGACGCGGCGACGGGGTCGACCGCCGCGACGGCGCCGACGCCTTCCGTGTTCGCCAGCGCCTGCATATGACGGCTGCCGATCTGGCCGGCGCCGACCACCAGGATTTTCAAACCGCCGCTAGTCATTGCTTACCGCTTATTCCCGCCGGATCGGCAAGAGGACCGCGCCGCCTGCCCGGCATTGACATCTTTTGGCATCTGACGAACAAGTTCCGCTCGTCCGACAGGAGGGCGCGAGGCTCGCGCCGCGAGGGAGCATTCATGGAACAGCCGCCGAAAGTGACCGACGCGGACAAAGGCGACTTTCTGTCGGCGGCCTACGACCCCGCGGTCAAACCGCTGACCGAATATCCCCTGCACCTGGTCAGACACCTGATGCACGATCTGGTAAAGGTAAAATCCGGCCGGGTTCTCGATGTCGGCTGCGGCCGCGGCGACCAGATTCACGGCTTGCGCACGCTTGGGTTCGACGTGGTCGGCATCGACGCCGAAAGCCCGAGCGGCGAGCCGTTCGAATACCATAAATGCGACATTACCAGCGAAAAATTTCCCGTCGCCGATCGCAGCGTCGACGTCGTGATCATGAAATCGGTCATCGAGCATCTGTACTATTTTCAGTTGCCCTTCATCTTCTCGCAGATCAAGCGGGTGCTGAAGCCGGGCGGCGTGCTCATCGTGCTGACGCCCGATTTCCGGTACAATGTGAAGACTTTCTACGAGGCATTCGCGCACTGCTCGCCCTATACAACAGTGTCGCTCGACATCTGCCTGAAGATGTACGGCTTCAAGGATGTGAAGACCTACATCCTGGTTCCGCTGCCGTCGACGTGGAACTCGCCGCTGATGCGCTTTCTTGCCGATGTCACGCGCTATCTGCCAGTACCGCGCTCGTGGGGCAAGTGGTGGAAGTGGAGCAAGGACCGCCAGGCCGTCGCCTGGGGCAAGGTGCCGTAGCGCAACGCTCACGTGGTAAACTCGGCGCGGTCGAGCACCGGCAACCGCTCCGCCAGCTTCGACTTCGGATTATGGACGAGAAGCCGCACACCTTCGGTGCGCATCGCGTCTGCCCAATCCCCAATTTGATTGGCGATGTTGGAGCCGGCCGGGAAAGCGCTTTCGTAGGTCAACCCGCTTTTCTCTACTTCGCGCGTCTCGCCAGGCGGCATGTAGAAATAGCGGTGGTCGTAAAGATCGATGCCGGCGAGCACGATGCGTTTCCAGCCCAGCAGATAAGCGATATTCACCATGCCGACCACCGAGCCGTGACCGTGCACGACACCCTCGGCAAAGCTGCGGCTGAACGGGATCGACTGTCCGCGTCCGCGTCGGCGATAGCGGAATACCGGCGCGCCTTTTCGTAGCTTGAGCCGGCCGATCAGCCGGTTGCCCATACGCGCGGTGAAACCTTCCTGCACCATGAATAGTGTCTGGTCATAGCGCGGGTTGGTGTTGATGGCGGCGGCGTATATGTCGGCGTCGTCGATTTCGCCGGTGACGTGATAGTCGGCCTTGACGAACGTCTGACGGGGAAAATCGCGGAAGCTGAGAATGTCGTGCTGCGCCATCTGCTCCCATTCGCCGGGCGTGATCGACAGGATCGACGCGCCGGTGCCGCAGATGAATACCGTGTCGGACTTGCGCGCGCGGCGCAGGTCGACCTCGGTCAGCACTGAGTAGTTGTGCCGGTTGCGGCGGTCGGCCCACCATTCCGAGAACTGCCCCGGCGCGGCCATCGTGCGCCAGTAAGCTTCGAGACAATACCGGCCAAGGGTACGAATCGGTTTCGGCGTGATCGCTAGCATTCAATCTCAATCTGCATTTGATTTTTATGTTGCGACTGGCGCGCCGCCTCAACCAAGGCAAGAACATTGCGCGCGGCGGCGCCGTCAGCCGGCGGCGATGCGCCGCTGGCGGCGCAATCCAGAAATACCTTCAGCTCGCTGATATACATGTCATTGCGGTCGGTCTGCTTCGGCACGTCGACTTCCTGCCAGCCGCCCGCGGCATCGCGGCCGATGCGCAATGTGCCGGCAAAATAGTCCCATTCGAGCGAGCCGGCGCTGCCGACCACCAGGATTTTCCGGCGCGGCACGCGTTGCAGCAGGTCCATATGCACAGAGCCACGCGCGCCATTGGCGAAATCCAGCATAAGGTCGACGCAATCGTCGGTGTCGATATCAAGATCGCCGACCCGATCGATGCGTGCCGATACGGCGGCAGCCGGTCCGGCGAGCCAGAGCGCAAGATCAATCTCATGGCTGAGCTCAAGCAGCGCGCCGCCACCAAGCGCGCGTTGCGCCGTGACGCTTTGGCGGTGGTCGGCCTTCGACCGCCAGTCCGGCAGATACTGTCCGACTTCGGCGCGCAGATAACGAATCTGGCCGATCGCGCCTTCGGCCAGCATCGCCGCCATCCTTTGCAGCGATGGCAGGAAGCGAAGATTATAGCCGACCGCGACGACAACCCGGCGTTCCGCGCAGGCGCGAAGCAGCGCGTCGACGCCGTCAAGGCTGTCCGAAAGCGGCTTTTCGATCAACAGATGGCAGCCTTGCGCGGCAAGCGCGCGCGCCACCGGCACATGCATCGGCGCGGGATTGGCGACGATCGCGGCGTAGGGCCGCTCGGCCAGGGCCTGCTCGATGCTATTAACGACACGATCGGCCCCGGCCAACTCGCCTTCGCTGTGCCGGCGCAACACGACGATGCGGCTTTGCGGCGCAAGCCGGCGCAAATTGGCCAAATGCCGCTTGCCGATACTGCCGGAGCCGACCACCAGAAAGGTGCGCCCGGCCGGCAAATTATCAGACGCCATCCGGCCCTCCGGCCGACGAGGCGCGGCGGGCCGCGACCTCGTTCGCCGCATCGTAATCGGCGCGCTGCCCGACATCGAGCCAATAGCCGTGCAGCCGCTCGCAATACAGCGGCTTGTTCTGCGCCATCAGCGTTTCAAACAACTGCGGCATGTCGTAATAGGTGTCGGCCGGCACGGCGCGCACGGCCTCCGGCGACAGCACATAGATACCCGCGTTGACCACGAGCCGTTGCACCGGCTTTTCCTCGATGCGCAACAAGCGGCCTTCGGTCTCGACGATGACGCCGAAGGGAATGGAGAATTCCTGTTCGCGCACCGCCATGGTGGCGCAGGCCCCGTTGGAATTGTGAGTTTCCAAAAGCCCGGCATAGTCGACGCTGGTGATAACGTCGGCGTTGCTGACGACGATCGGTTGCTGGATGTCGCGCGGCAGCAGGCTGACCGCGCCCGCCGTGCCGAGCCGCTTGGACTCGCGGAGATAGCGAATTTGCGCGCCGTATCTGGCGCCGTCGCCGAAGTGGCCCTCGATCAGATCGGCGCGATAATTGACCGCCAGCCAGATGTCGGTGAAACCTTGCAGCACAAAGCGGTTGACGATCATTTCAAGCATCGGCTGGCCGCCGATCGGCAGCATCGGTTTCGGATTTTCGCGCGTCAGCTCGTTAAGGCGCGAGCCGAGACCTCCGGCCATGATGACGACCGGCGTGTCGCGTTTCGGCGCCTGGAGGAAATCGTCGATGGTCTTCAAGCCGATGACGCAATTTTCGACATCGACGATCGGCACCTGGTGCAGGCCGCGCCCGCGCATCATGCGCAGAACGTCGTCGACCGACGCGCTGTCAGGCGCGACGAATGGCGTCCGCGACATCCACGGCTCGACCGGCGATTCGAGAGTCGCGCCGGCCAGCAAGGCGCGACGGATGTCGCCGTCGGACAAAGTGCCGAGCAGCCGGTAGCGATCTTCGACGACCATGGCGAAGGCGCTGCGCGCCTCATTGATGACCGCCAGCGCTTGGCGGATCGTGGCGTCCTTCCGGATCGTGACCGACTGCCATTTCTTCATCGTGACCCCATCGGCTTGGCGGGAACGCCTGCCACCCGCGCCACGTCCGGAACGTCGGCGGTGACGACGGCGCCCGCGGCGATGAACGCGCCGGCGCCGATTCGCAGGCCCGGAATGATTGTGCTGCCGGCCCCGACATAGCAGCCTTCGCCGACCTGTACGCCGCCACACAGGACGGCGCCGGGCGCGATATGCGCGTGGCGGCCGATTTCGCAATCGTGGTCGACGATGGCGCCGGTGTTGACGATGACATTCTCCCCGATGCGCGCGCCGGCCTGCACTACCGCCCCGGCCATGACCTGGGCACCGTCGGCAATGGTCGATGACGCGGCGACGATGGCGCGCGGATGCGCCAGCGGCGCGAAGCGATAACCGGCGGCGGTCAGGCGCGCGAATATTCGCGCCCGCGGATCGAGCGAGGCGACCGCGCCGACCCCGTTCGCCAGCCAAACGGCCGCCGGCGCGACGTTCGACAGGTGATCATCGCCACCCAGCACAGAGATGCTGTTGACGCTCTTGCCGAGCAGGGCCTTGTCATTGTCGAGAAAACCGAACACGGCATGGCCGGCCGCAACGAGCAAGTCCGCGACCACGCGACCGTGGCCGCCGGCGCCAATGATCAGGAACGGAAGGCTCATGGCTCGATCAATTCGTCCGCCGCATAAGCGCGGCGCGCCGGGCGGCCCAGCCATTCCCAGTAATGCATCGGCGATATGCCGTCGCCGGGCCGCTTGCAGGTCAGATTGTCGGCGCTGAGCGTTTCGCCGGCGGCAATGTCGCGCGCGGCGACAAGGCTCTTGCGCACCACGGCGCGGTTGAGCGTCTCGGTCGGCGACGGCTGCTTGACGCCATCGCCGAGCGCCGCCTCGACATCCCTGATCGCCGCAACCATCGCCGTCAGTTCGCCGGGCTCAAGCGACGCCTTGTGGTCGGGCCCGGGCAGCGCGCGGCTCAGCGTGAAATGCTTCTCGATCGCGCAGGCGCCGCGCGCAACCGCCGCGACCGCAACATGGATGCCCTCGGTGTGGTCGGAGTAGCCAACCGGCACCCCGAAAGTCTTCTCCATTGTCTCCATCGCACGCAGGTTCACTTCGTCGATCGCAGCCGGGTACTCGGTCGTGCAATGCAGCAGCGTTACCCGCTCGCGCAGCAGCGCGGCGCCCGCCGCCGATGCAAAGGCCTGCTTGAACGCCTCGGGCGACGGCGGAGCCGCGGGCGACAGCATGCCGAAGGCCAGCACGCCCAGCGCAGCCTCGACGTCCACCAGCGTGCTCATGCCGGTCGATAGAACGATGCGGCAGCCACTTTGCGCAATCCGCAGCAGCAGCGGCGCGTTGGTGATCTCGCCGGACGCGATCTTGAGGGTGCGCAGCTTGAGATCGTTGACCAGCATATCGACGCTTTGCTCGTCGAACGGCGTCGACAGAAACTCGATGCCGGCGCCTTGCGCGTGCGCGATTAGCGCCCGGTGATCGGCTTCCGACAATTCGAGCCGCCTGATCATGTCGAGTTGGCTTTCGTCGGTGCCCGTCGTGCGCTCCTGATAGGCGGCCTTGCGGGCATGCCGGCTGACGATGGCGCTGGCGCGAAAGGTCTGGAACTTGACGGCGTCGGCGCGCGCTGCCGCGGCGGCGTCGATCAACTGCCGCGCCCGCTCGAGCGAACCGTTGTGATTGACGCCGGCTTCGGCGATCACAAGCACGCTCATGATACGATCTCCTTCAGCAGCATGTGCGCCTCCGCCGCGACGCAGCCCGCTTCGCTACCCCGGAGCGTGGCAAGCGCGCGGATCGCCGCTTCCGACCTCGGAAACGGATGCTCGCCAAGCTCGCACTCGAACAAGCGCATGATCTCGATCTTGCGTTCGAGCCACGATGAAATATCGACATAGCTGGTGGGCGCAAATGCGACACGGTCCGGCGACAGGCTGAAGTTCGTTTCCGACACGGTCTCATAGGCCAGGATGCGCTTGACCGAGGGATAGCGAAACCATTTGGTCGCCGCGGCGGCGGCCCGAAACACGGCATGATGGTCCGAATGGGCATCAGCGGGATGCGGGAGATAAAGCGTGTCCGCTTTCAGTTTGCTGACGGCCGCTCCGATTGCGCCGATCAATTCATCCTGCGGCGCGCGGTCAAGCTGCGCGGTCGGATAGCCGAGGTTGGTGACCGAATTGAACCGGTAAGCGGCGGCGACGGCGTCGATTTCCTTGTCGCGCCGGGCCATCCGGCTTGCGTCGAAGCGCTCCGGCGTCATCGCGGTGACGATCAGCCAGTGAATGCCGTCGCCCTGGCTTTGATGCTTCAGCAGCGTTCCGCCGACGCCTAAAGTCTCGTCATCCGGATGGGGCGCAACGACGACGATATTGGTCACAGGTAATCCCCGGCCGAAAGGTTGACTGTCAAATCGTGAGCCTCAAGATAAATCGTCGTGCCGCCGCCGCATTGCACGTGCGGCACGCCGCCGGCGCTGCCAAGAACAAACCCCGGCTCGACATCGCGCGCGCCCTGCCCGCCAATCCTGGACTTCCACACATGGACATCGACGCCGCGAAACTCGAAATGAGCGCGCGGATAAGGCGGCGCCAAGGCGCGGACCAGATGATGGATCGCGGTGGCGTCCATGCGCCAGTCGATCCGCCCGTCGCTCTTGCCTCTCTTGCGCCAATGCGTGGCCTCGGTTTCCTTTTGAGGAATAGGCGCAACCATGTTGTCCCGCAAGCCAAGCGTGAGAGCGCGGATTTGCCCGCCGGCGACAGTCTCAAGCGTCGCGTACAGGCTCGCCGCATCGGCATCGTCGGCAATTGCGACCCGCTGTTGCGACAGGATCGGACCCGAATCGGCGCGCGTATCCATCTGAAAAAATGTCGAGCCGGTTTCCTTCAAGCCGAGCGCCAGCGCCCAGATGATCGGATGGCGGCCCCGGTTGCGCGGCAGCAGCGCCGGATGATAGCCGATCACGCCGCGCGGCGCGGCTTCGAGTACCGGCTGTTTCAGCAGATATGACCAGCCAAGACAGAAGATCACGTCGGCGGTGCGATCTGCGATCCAGTGCGCCATCGCGCCTTGATCCTGGCTTTTGGCGTCGAACACCGGGATATTGGCGGCGCGGGCGGCAGACGAGAGATCGGCATGATCGGCGTTGATCGTGTTCTCGCTTCGCGTCACCACGCCCCGGAGTTCGACATGGTCGAGTGCCGCCAGCACGTCGAACATCGAACGGCTGAAGCGCACGCAACCGATGAGAACGACCTTCAATGGCGCCGTCACGGCATGTCCTGGAAGCGCTTCATCAGAATGCCCTGCAAGGGATGATCGCGCAGAATGCGAACCATTTTCTCGCTGGCCGTCCCATCGCCAAACATGCTCGCCGCGGCCTTTGCCTTAGCCCGAAATTCCGCGCTGAGCGCCTGCTTTATCGCCGCGACGACAGCGGCTTTGCTCGTATCGACGTCGATGACGCTTTGCGCGCGAAGCCGGCCGCGCTGGCGCTCCCCTATATTCACGGTCGGCACTTTCAGCGCCGGCGCCTCGATCAGGCCGCTCGATGAATTGCCGATCACCGCGTCGGCATGCGCCATCGCGCTCAGATAGCGCAACTGGCCGAGCGACGTCCGCGCCAGCGCCCGATCGGTATGGGCCGCGACGAAGCCCGCGATGCGCTTGCGGATATCATCATGACCGGTGTCGGCGTTGACCCCGGTTATCACGACTGCATGGTCCGTGAATGTTTCCAGTGCGTCGAAAAGCGCTTCGGCGCCTTTATCGTCGCCATCGCCCGCAAGCGTCACCGGATGATAGGTGACCAGCAAAAACGGCCGTGTCACATCGAATTCCAGCTCTTTTGAAAGCGCGTCGCGGCCGAGCAGGTTCAGCTTCCGGATGGCATCGAGCCCCGGCGCGCCGACATTCCAGACCCGATCCGCGGCCTCGCCAAGCTGGACGACCCGCTTGCGATACTCCTCCGCCGCCACGAAATGCAGGTGCGCCATCTTGGTGATGGCGTGCCGGATCGCCTCATCGATCAGGCCTTCGGTCAGTTCACCGCCGTGGATATGCGCGATCGGAATGCGGGCCACCGTGGCCGCCTGCGCGGCGGCGAATATCTCATAGCGGTCGCCCAGCACCACAACGACATCGGGTTGCAACGATTCGAAAGCCTCGGCAAACCCGATAAGCCCCAATCCCATGGACCGGGTGAGCGCCTTCGGCGTATCGCCGGTCAGTTGCATGTCGACCTTGGCGTCGGCGACGAAGCCGTCGGCCTCAATCTGATCAACGGTCATGCCGAACTGCGGCGACAGGTGCATGCCGGTGACGACCAGTTGCAGATGCAATCCTGGTTCCGCCTGAATGCCGCGCAGCAGCCAGTACAGCAGTCCGTATTCGGCGCGCGAGCCGGTGATGACACAGACCTTGCGCCTGCCGTCAGCCATGGGATGCGGTTTCACCGGCGAGCTTCGGACTGCTCGGCAGGTTGATGATCGAATCGGCGAGCCGCTCGGCGACCGGCAGCGGCGCGCGCGGCGCATCCACGAACATCGGCAACCGGTGCATCAGTTCCCACGCCGGCCGGCAGTGGAAGCCCGCGTTGTAGGAGGCCTCCAGCATGGCATCGCGCAACGCGCGGTCCGGCGCGGCAAGCTTGAACGCGTTGAGCCAATAATTGCTGCGCGTTCCCTCAGGCTCGGCGACACAGCGCCCGGCCGTGAATTGGCCGAAGGTTTGGATATACTGGTCCGCCAGCACCCGTTTCCGCGCGAGCATTTCCGGCAGCCTGTCGAACTGCGCACAACCCAGCGCGGCGTTCAGATTCGGCATGCGGTAATTATACGACACCTGATCGTGGATGAACTCCCAGCGATGCGGCCGCTTCGCCGTGGTCGTCAACTGCCTTAAAGCGCTGGCAAGTTTGCCGTCATTGGTCAGGATCGCGCCGCCACCGCCGGTCGTGACGATCTTGTTGCCGTTGAAGCTCAGCGTACCCATCACGCCAAAGGTTCCGGTGTGACGGCCATCGATCGTCGAGCCAAGCGACTCCGCCGCGTCCTCGACCACGGCGATCTTGTATCGGCCGGCGACCTCCAGCAGTCTCGCCATGCGCACGGGGTGGCCGAACGTATGCATCGGCACAAGGGCGGCGATGCGGCGGCCGGTCTTCCGGTTGCGAAAGCCGTCACCGGCCGGCTCCAAAGCATCGCGCAAATAAACGTCCAGCGCGTCGGGGCACACACCGAGCGTGTCCTCGGCGCTGTCGATAAAATGCGGGACCGCGCCGCAGTGTACCGCCGAATTTGCCGAAGCGACGAACGTCAGCGCCGGGATCAACACCTCGTCGCCCGCCTTGACGCCGGCCACCAGCAGAGCCGCGTGCAGCGCCGCGGTGCCGCTCGACACCACGACGGCATGACGCGCGCCGGTGAATTCGGCGATGCGGGCTTCAAACTGATCGACATACTTTCCGGCGCTGGAAACCCAGCCGCTGGCGACGCAAGCGGCGACGTAGCGCTGTTCATTGTCGCCGAACTCCGGCTCGTGCAGCACGACCGGGCGTGCGGCCGCCCCGACCACCTTTTCAAGCGCGTCGACGAATTGCTGGACGGGCGCTCTATCGAGCATGGTCATCATCAAATGTTGTAAAGATTGCTTTTATACTGCGCGAGATTGGCCGGATCGGTGAACCAGGCCACGGTTTCGGCAAGGCCGCGCCGCATTCCCTCGCGTCCGCCATAGGCCGGCGACCAACCCAGTAGATTCCGCGCCTTCGCATTATCGGCCCAGAGCCGTTCGACTTCGCTCAAGGCCGGCCGGACGCGCTGTGCGTCGGTCTCGATCTCGATAGCCGCGCCCATCACCTCGGCGATCATAGCCACGGTGTCGCCGACCGATATCTCGAAGCCGGAGCCGAAATTGATGACCTCGCCAAGACCCTTCTCGCTCTCCAGCAGGGCAATGAAAGCAGCAACCGTGTCGCCGACAAAGCTGAAATCGCGCGTCGGATGGATGGCGCCGAGCTTGAGACGCGATGCGCCGTTCGCGATCTGCGCAATCACCGTCGGAATGACGGCGCGCGCCGACTGACGCGGACCATAGGTATTGAAGGGCCGCGCGATGGTCACCGGCGTGCCGAACGACGCAAAGAACGAATAGGCCAATTGATCGGCCCCGATCTTGGAGGCGGAATAAGGCGACTGGCCCAGCACCGGGTGATCTTCGGTGATCGGAACGAAGCGCGCCGTGCCGTAGACCTCGCTGGTCGAGGTGTGAATGACGCGCTTCGTGCCGAGCTCCCGCGCCGCCTGGAGCACGTTGAGCGCGCCCTTCACGTTGGTATCGACGTAGGCGTCGGGCGAATGGTAGGAAAACGGAATCGAGATCAATGCCGCCAAATGCAGCACTGCGTCGCAGCCCTTCATGGCTTCCTTGACGCCATGCGGATCGCGGATGTCGCCGGCGAATACGTCGAGGCTTGCGCGAATTTGGTCCGGCGAGCGGTCGAGCCAGCCCCAGGTCCCGAACGAATTATACAGAACGAAGGCGCGAACGTCGTAGCCCTTGCGCACCAGCGCTTCGGTGAGGTGCGAGCCGATAAATCCATCGGCACCCGTGACCAGAATCTTTTTCAAAGCATTGCCCCGATCGGCCGTTAAAGGACAGTCCGCAACGCGTCGGCGAACTTGGCGGTGAGTTTCGCGTAAGTGAGTTCCTGCCGCGCCACCTGATAGGCCGCCTCTGTCAGGGACGCGCATAGCGCATCGTCGCGCAGCATTCTTACGACGTCATCGACATTCGAATAATCCCTGCGCAGCGGGATGTAATGAATACCGGGCTTGAGATAGCCATTGTAGTCGCCTTCCATCAGAATCTGCACCGTCTTGCACGCCGCAGCCTCGACCTGCCGGCCGCTGATGATCCGCAAGGTGGTCGAGGGACCGTAGCCGTCGAAGAAACGACGGCGCACATCCGGCCACGTCGCCTCGGGATTTTCATCCATGTAGGCGTTGACCGCATTGCGTGTCGTATCCGTCAGTTCGAAAAAGTCGCCGCCAGATTCGGTGCCGATCTGCGCGCGGCAGCGGTTAAGAAATGCGGCATAGCCGGCGGAATCGAAGCGGTCCTTCGGATCGAGCGAGATATCCACTTTCAAGCCGTGACGCGGCGCGGCGCCGATGAAAATGTCGGCGATCTCGGTCTTCTCGCGGTTGCCGAGATACCACGGCGCTTCGAAGGAGCGATAGCCGATATCGATCGGCCGCGCGGCGAGCGGAACAGTGGCCGCGAAAACCGACGCCTCGACGCCCGTGTTCGGGACGCTGGCGACCGCGCACCCCAGTTCGCGCCGGTAAAGATCGAGCACGGCCGGCGCATTGCATTGGCTGATCAACAACGACAGGCCGAGCGAGCGGCAGAACGCCATCTTCTCCCGCATGCTCTTGTATTCATTGCCGATGAAGAAGGCCTTGGGTTGCGGCAGGCGACCAAGCAGCCAAGGCAACGGCCCGCGCAGTTCGTTCTGGTTGGAATACATCGAGTGCAGCAGCACGATGGCATCGACCTGGCTCGCGGCGATCCTGCCGACGAGCGCCAGCCGGCCCGCGAACGAACGGCCGGCGAAATTGAACGGCACCGTTTCGAACAGCGGGCTCTCCATGAAAGCGCGCGGCCAGCCGTGCTGATAACTCAGCGTGGTGTTAGCGTCGCTCTGCGCGAACAGGAGAGCGATGCGGATCATTGTGCGCCACCGGCGCGCATGACATCACGCATCTGCGCGCCGAGGATCGTCATGCCCTCGTTCGACAGATGCGTGTCGTTACCGAAATAGAAGTCGCGGTGCTTGTCCTTCAGGCCCGTGAACAAGGCATGCAACGCCACCGTCAGCACTCCGTTGCGGCGGCCGAATTCGGCGAGATAGGCGTCGCTGCGCTGCGCCAGCTCGGGCGGCCGCAGATAGATCGAGGTCTTGTTCGGGATCGTCAGGACGATAATTTTCTTCACGCCCGCGGCCTTCAGATACGAGATCATTGGGCTGTCGAACTCCGTGAGCGGCAGCGACGGGTTCAATTCGTCGTCGCCGAGAAACAGCGCGTTGGCACAATCTGCATGCGAGAAGCGCGCGCAGCCATCCGGCACCGGCCGAACGTAGACGCCGCCGCTGTGGCTGGCGCGATGTTGCGGACCCGGCCGCGCCAGATAGAGCATTCCGCCGAGCACGTATTTCGCGCCGAACGAGCCGTAGAGAATGCCGGTATCGCGCCGCGGCGGCGTTGGCTCCGTTGCGTTGGGCAGCGACGGCTTGAGGTCCGATTTCGCGCACTTGGAAAGGAAGCGCTGCGCGAACAGCCGTTCGACCGTCTCGATCACGACCACCTCCGGAGCGAGGCCGGCTTTGCGCATATAGTCGCCGATATCCGCGCAGACGTCGCCGAAGCCGAAGCTGATGTAGCTGTCCTTGTCCGCAAAGGCCGCGCTTTGCCACCGCCCCGTCCAGCTGAAGGAATCGCCAACGACGAGAATCTTCGCCTTGCCCGGCGCGGCGTTGCTGGCGATTCCCAGGATTGGCGGCTGCGGGGCGTTCCAGCCGAATGAACGCTCCGGCAGAAAGCCGATGCGGGTCAGGTCTCCCGCGATCGGCTGAACCAGCGCCATCGTTCCGACCGGAACGCAAACGCCGATCAGCAGCACCGGAATGAAGAAGCGCAAAATCGCGTTCATGCTCAGAACTGGAAGTACAGGAATTCGCTGGCGCGCGTCAGCGACCAGATCGACGCCGCCAGAATGCAGCCGAGCATCACGCCCGCGGGTAACCCGAAGGCGCCGTTGGCGCTACGGAAAACCATCCGCTCCCAGCGGTGTTTTGATTCAAGAATGAGCTCCTGCGAGTTCGGCAGCAGGAACACAATGACGAGGCCGAGGCCGATGAGCGGCAGGGCCGTGCTTCCGGCCAATCGCGTCACCGGGAAGAAGCCGGCATCGGAGAACAGTTGCGGCAGACGCCCCGCGAGTTCAGGCGGCACTGAAATGCCATGGCCGAGCGCCATGGCCCGAATCATCGACAGCGCGCTGCCGATATTTTCGGCGCGAAAGAGCACCCAGGCGACGACGACCAGCGTGAAGGTTAAGCCTGTCGCCAGAACGCGCAGCGGGCTCGCCCAAAATCCGCGCACGCGGTCGAGCCGGAAGCCGAGCCCATGCAGCGCATGGTTCGCCATCAGCAGAACGCCGTGCAACGCGCCCCAGGCGACGAAAGTCCAGTTGGCGCCGTGCCAGAGCCCGCCGAGAACCATGGTGACGAACAGATTGACGTAGCGCCGCGCCGGACCCCGCCGGTTGCCGCCGAGCGGAAAGTAGAGATAGTCGCGCAGGAAATTCGACAGCGTGATATGCCAGCGCCGCCAGAACTCGATGATGTTGCCGGCCTTGTAGGGCGAGTTGAAATTGATCGGAATGCGGATGCCGAACATGCGCGCCAGCCCGACCGCCATGTCCGAATAGCCGGAGAAGTCGAAGTAGAGCTGCAGCGTATAGGCGAGAGCGCCGACCCAGGCCTCGACGAACTGCAATTGCTGACCCTGCGCGGCGGCGCTGAAGACGGGACTGGCAAATTCGGACAGGCTGTCGGCGATCAGCACCTTCTTGGCCAGGCCGAGAATGAAGATCGCAAGGCCCGCCGCGACGTCCTCCGAATTCCACCGGTAGATCGCCGGCTTCTTGAACTGCGGCATCATCTGGCTGTGATGCAGCACCGGTCCTGCGATCAGATGCGGGAAGAACGTCACGAACAGCAGATAATTGACGAAATCGGCTTCGTCCGCCTTGCCGCGATGGGTGTCGATCAGAAAAGCGATTTGCGTGAAGGTGAAGAACGAAATGCCGAGCGGCAGCACGACGGCCTGAAGCGGAACGTGCGAGCCCGCCACCGCGTTGAGATTGTCGAGAAAGAAATTCACGTACTTGAAATAGAACAGCAGCAGCAGGTTCAGGCAGACCGCCACCGTCAGCAGCGGCATCGTATTGGATGCCGCGCGGCGGCGGCCGATCAGATAGCCGAAAATGAAGTTGATGGCGATCGACCCCAGCAACAGGACGACGAATTTCGGATTCCAGAAGCCGTAGAAGAAGATTGAGGCAAGGCCGAGCCACAGCGCCGCCAGCCGATAACTCGCTTTGGCAACGATAAAGAAACCCGCCAGCGTCACCGGCAAAAACAGGAACAGGAACTCGTAGGAGTTGAACAGCACCGCTGCTGATTTTGGTTGTCGCTGGTTACCGGCGCCGCGCGACCACGATCGGGACGTCACGCTCGATATCGACGCGCCCTTCGACGATGTCGTACCGCTCGAGAATCCATTTCAGGCACTGGGTCCGCATCGTCAGCGCCTGCGGCGTATCGAGGCCCTTGCCTTCGGAAATGAGATAGTCGAATACCAGATGACCGCCCTGCTGCAGCCGATCGGTCAGATATTCCATGACGTAGACCGGGTCGTCGAGATGTTCGAGCACGGTCGTCAAAACGATGACGTCGTATTTGCGCTCGCTTGCCAGTGGATCGCGAAAGCCGTTCGGCTCGATGGTGCGAAAATCAACGTTGACGTCGTTGCGATAGCGGTACTTCGCATAGTGGAACGGGAAATTCGCGATGTCGGCGAGCGTCCACCGGCAGTCGAGATGCGGATAGAACTTGCGATAGCAGCTATAGAACGGCGCCAGCGAGCAGCCGTATTCGAGCACGGCGTCGCCCGCCTTCAGATGATTCCAGAAGCGCGGCGCGATGACCGGGCGCAGCGCGTCGTTGCGCACGAAAGCGAATGTCGAATAAAGCTCGCTCGGCGCCTGCCAGTTCTGCACATGCTGTTCGGCCGACGACCAGTTCAGCTCCCGCATATGCTGCTGGCGCTTGCGGTAATCATGGGCCAGCATGAAGAAGTCCATCACCTTCAGCGGCCGGCCTGCCAGAATGTTCTGCCAGTAGTCGTGAAATTCATCGAACCAGGCGCGCCGCAGGCCGCACGTCACCAGCACTTCTTGCAACAGATATTTCTGCAAAGCGCCGTTCGCCAGATACCGCAGTCTGTTCAGCGGCCCGAAGCTGCGCTGGGGCCGCCTTTTGCCGGAAAGGCCCGCCAGGGTCTCATGGCTCTTGGCGATATCGAGCCTTATGTCGTCGAACACGTTGCCGCCAGGAAGATGCACCGCGGCGAATTCGGATTTCTGCGACATGCTCTTCTTCCCGTCCGTTCAACCGGCTTTCGTGTCGACGTTACGCAGCACGCGTGCCGGTACACCGCCGACCAGCGTAAACGGCGGCACATCTTCGGTGACCACGGCGCCGGCGGCAACGACGGCGCCGTTGCCGATGGTGACGCCCGGCAGCACCACCGCATTGACGCCGATCCAGACATCGTCACCGATCACGACGGGGAAAGCGGTCACCTCGCCCCAGCGCGGCGGCTCGAGCGGATGACCGACCGTGACGATGGCGGCGCCGGCCGCGATCAGCACGCGATTGCCGATGGTCAGACCGCCGCCGGCGCGCAGCACGACGTTTTCGCCGACCGCGACCGACGAACCGAAGCGCAGGCTTTCCGGATGATAGATGACGACCGGCATTCTCAGATGAACGTCCGCACCGGCGGCCGCGCAACGCAAAAGGAGATGGCGCGCCCGCAGCAGATTGGCCAGCCGGTCGAACCGCGCCAGCAGTGACCCCGCCGTCCCGAGCATCCATTCGGCAATGGGATTGCGTTTGCGCATCAGGCGGCCTGCGGCGCGTGTTGCAGGCTGTACAGAAAGCCGATGACGAAATAGGCGGCCATTGCGATCACCGCGACGATGCGGGCCAGAATCAAGCCGCTGACGCCGTAGGGCACCAGTACGATGTAGAGCGTGAGCAGAACCAGCGGATAGCCGATATTGGGTATGTACAGATAGGCCGGATGCTTGGTGACCAGCAGCGCCTGCCCCAGATACGACGTCGACCCGAACACGGCCGTGGTCAGCCAAAGCCAGCGGCCGTATTCGGCGGCTTCGCCGTAGCGCTCGCCGAACAGCAATGTCACCAGGAAAGGCAACAGCAGATAGCCGATGATGCCGACAAAAACCGCGCCCAAGGTCAGCAGCCAGAAGCGATGCCGCATGGCTCGCCAAGCGGCGCGGGTATTGTCAGTCCCATAAATCGCCGGCGCCAGCGCTTGACCGAACACCGAGAAGCCGGCCTTGAGCTGGTTCGGAAACTGCAAGGCGATGACGTAAATCGCAACAGCCTGTGGCGTATAGACGTGATTGAGAATGATCACATCCACCGCGAGCAGGCCACTCAGGCCCATCGCGACGCTCGAATGATGACCGTACTTCACAATGGAATCGTCGGTGTCGCCGTTCGACTGCCCGGCAAAGATGCGCCTGAGCACGCCGAGATTCACCAGCGCCGCAAGGCCGAGGTAAAGAACGGCGACGATCCAAAGCTGCGTGACGCCGCACAGCGTCGCGATGACAATGGCAATAACGCCGGCGGCGCCGGCGATGGTACGCTCGATCGCCAGTTCGCGAAACCATGACTTGCCGTTGACCCAGGAAAACCAGATGTCGGAAATATTGTAAATTGGAAACAGAACGGCGGCGGCGACCAGTCCGGCGGCGATGGGCCACGAGCCTGCCGGCGCCAACGCATAGTAGAACGCGGCGGCCAGAAGGCCGAGACTGGCGACGACGTTGGCCAGGATTCTCGAACGCAGCAACGGGGCGAGATTGCCGTCGATATTCTTGGCCGCCGACATCATCGCCGCTTGTCCGGTGCCGACCAGGCAGAAGGCCGCGGCGAGGCTGGTAAATGCGATCAGCACCCTGAACTCGCCGAAAACCTCCACCGGCATGAAGCGCGCCCAGACGGCCGTCGCCGCGAGGCCGCACGCCATCGTGAAGGCCTGCGCAAAGGCAAGCCAGCCGGCGCCACCGAGAAATGAACGCAGGTTCAAGCGGCCGAGCAGACTCATGCGGCCACGGTCCGCGGGAACGAAAATTCTTTCAGAATCGCGGCGATCTTTTCCGCCGCGTGGCCGTCGCCGAAAATCGTCAGCGGCGCGGCCGGGACATTTTTCTTCTGATGCTCGATCGCGGCGAGAATGGCATCGGCGTCGCCCCAGGCGAGCCGGTTCCAGCCGGCGGCGACGGTTTCGTTCCATTCGGTCTCGGTGCGGATGGTGACGCAGGGCGTCTCGACAAAGCACGCTTCCTTCTGCATGCCGCCGGAGTCGGTCACGATCAGCCGTGCATTTTTTTGCAGCATCAGCATATCGAGATAGCCGACCGGGTCGATCGTCTTGACATTCGGCGCCGGCGCGATGTTGCCCGCGCGCAGACGGGCCTCGGTGCGCGGATGCACAGGAAACACCACCGGCATGTCCAATCGTCCGAGCGCCTCCATGACGGCCGACAGCCGCGCCGAATCGTCCGTCGTGTAAGGCCTATGGATGGTGGCGAGATAATAGGCCTTCGGCGCCACGCCGAGATCGGTGAGAACGCGCGACTGCTTTTCCGCGCGCGCCGTGAACAGCCGCACCGCGTCGAACATGGTATCGCCGACCCGGTGCACGCCATCGGTGATATTCTCCTTCGCCAGATGCGTCACCGCGTCCTCGGTCGGGCAGAACAGCAAGGTCGAGCAGTGATCGGTCAGCACCCG
>Ga0180223_1001011_pt1 | contig 25048 bp, 22 predicted proteins | sample eDN5th30CKraftOP_FD_151337 | JGI IMG/M metagenome (GOLD analysis project Ga0180223, IMG submission 151337) | Enriched Organic Plus compost microbial communities from Emeryville, California, USA - eDNA 5th pass 30_C Kraft OP (version 2) (version 2) ... | reverse complement strand
GGCCGGCCTGCTGATCGCCTGGCTGAGCTATATCCGGCACACGGACTGGCCGCAGCGTTTCGTCGCGCAGTTCGGCGTTCTCTACCAGTTCCTGCTCAACAAATGGTATTTCGACGAGCTGTATCATGTGCTCTTCGTGAAGCCTGCCTTTGCCATCGGTCGCTTCTTCTGGAAGTTCGGTGACATCGGCTTCATCGACCGCTTCGGGCCGAACGGTCTCGCTGCGCTGGTCGTGCAGGGCAACAAAGTCACCCGCCGGCTTCAGTCCGGCTACCTCTACACATACGCGCTGGTGATGCTGATCGGCCTCGCCGCGGCCGCAACCTGGGCGATGACACGATAATGGACGGCTTCCCCATCCTTTCCCTGATGATGGCAGTGCCGATGGCGGGGGCCATCGCCTGTCTGTTCGCGGGCGCTCAGCAGGCGCGCTGGATCGCTCTGCTGGCGACGCTGGCCGATCTGGTGCTGGGCATCGTGCTGTGGATCAACTTCGACCAGTCGGCCAGCGCGCCGCAATGGCAGTTCCAGGAATATGCCCCGATCTTCGGGCGCTTTGCCTGGGCCTTGGGGATTGACGGCATCGCCCTGATGCTGATCGCGCTCACCGTATTCCTGATGCCGATCTGCATCGGCGCGAGCTGGCAGGCGATCGAGAAGCGGGTCGGCGAATATATGGCTGCTTTCCTGTTCATGGAGGTGCTGATGATCGGCGTCTTCACGGCGCAGGATCTCTATCTCTTCTACATCATGTTCGAAGCGGGCCTTATTCCGATGTATCTCATCATCGGCATCTGGGGCGGCGCGGATCGTATCTACGCCTCATATAAATTCTTCCTCTATACGCTGCTCGGCTCGGTGCTGATGCTGATCGCGATGATGTGGATGGTGCATGAGGCCGGGACGACCGAAATTCCCGCGCTGATGGCCTATAATTTCGATCCGCATGTCCAGATATGGCTATGGCTGGCCTTCTTCGCGAGCTTTGCCGTCAAGATGCCGATGTGGCCGGTCCATACCTGGCTTCCCGACGCGCACGTTCAGGCGCCGACCGCCGGTTCCGTCATTCTGGCGGGCGTGCTCCTGAAGATGGGCGGTTACGGTTTCATCCGCTTCTCGCTGCCCATGTTTCCGGAGGCATCCGCGCAACTCGCGCCGCTGGTCTGGGGCCTGTCGATGGTGGCGGTGGTCTACACCAGCCTCGTCGCGCTGGTGCAGTCGGACATGAAGAAGCTGATCGCCTATTCCTCAGTCGCGCATATGGCAATCGTGACGCTGGGCCTGTTCGCCTTCAATCAGGCGGGTCTGGAAGGCTCGATGATGGTGATGCTGGGACACGGCCTCGTGTCGGGCGCATTGTTCCTTTGCGTCGGTGTGATCTATGATCGCCTGCACACGCGGGAGATCGCGCGTTATGGCGGTCTTGCGATCAACATGCCGAAATATGCGGTGCTGTTCCTGCTGTTCACGATGGCGGCGGTCGGCCTGCCGGGCACCAGCAACTTCGTGGGCGAGTTCCTGTCGCTGATGGGGGTCTATCAGGTTTCGACCTGGGCGGCTCTGGTCGGCACGTCCGGCATCATCCTTGGGGCGGCCTATATGCTCTATCTCTACCGCCGCATTTGCTATGGCGAACAGAAGAATGCCGATGCGGCGGCTATGCCCGACCTGTCGGTCAGGGAAGTCGCGCTGCTCGCGCCCATTGCCGCGGTCGTGCTGTGGATGGGGGTTTATCCGGAAGGTTTCCTCGCGCCCATGCGTCCTGCCATTCATGCGCTGGAAGCGCGCCTCGCATCCGCCGCTCCGGCGGGAGATTCCAAGATTGAGATGGGTGCGCCCAAGCCGGTTGGAGAAGGCGCGGTCCATGAAGAAGTTGCCGCGCATGGGGAGGCGCACTGATGATCGATACAGCTTCCCTTCTGGCGGTCCTGCCCGAACTGATCCTGACGGCTGGCGGACTGGCGCTGCTCCTGACCGCAGCCTTTGGCGGCGAGGGCATGGCGCGCTTCGTAAACTGGCTTTCCGTGATTATCCTTGCGGTGGCGGGCGTGGCCCTGTGCTGTTCTCTGGAACACGGTCCTGATGCCTTTGATGGATTGGTGCGGGCGGATGCCTTTTCGGTTTTCGCCAAGGCTTTGATTTATGGCGCTGCCGGAGCGGCGATCCTGTTGGCCCCGCGCTTCTTTGCCGTGGGTCATACCATTCGCGCGGAATATCCGGTCCTCATCCTGTTCGCCGCCGTCGGTATGGGGATGATGGTGTCGGCGGGCGATATGCTCACGCTCTATGTCGGTCTGGAGATGAACAGCCTTGCCTCCTATGTGTTGGCGAGCTTCATGCGTCAGGATGAGCGTTCGTCGGAGGCAGGTCTTAAATATTTCGTGCTGGGTTCGCTGGCGAGTGGTATTCTGCTTTACGGCACGGCGCTGCTCTACGGCTTTACCGGCAGCACGGCATTTGATGGCATTTCGCTCGCCCTGTCGGACGGTGTGTCCAAGGGTGAGCTGTTCGGGTTGGTCTTCGTTCTTGCAGGGCTGGCGTTCAAGATCAGCGCGGTGCCGTTTCACATGTGGACGCCAGACGTCTATGAGGGCGCGCCCACGCCAGTCACTACCTTCTTTGCCAGCGCACCCAAGGTGGCGGCGGTCGCCCTGACGGTCCGCGTCGCGATCGAGGCGCTGGGACCGGCGGGTCTCGACTGGCAGCAGATCGTGATCTTCGTGGCGCTGGCCTCGATCATTTTCGGGGCCGTGGCGGCAATCGGCCAGACCAATATCAAGCGGCTGATGGCCTATTCGTCGATCAACAATGTGGGCTTCGCGCTGATCGGCCTCGCCGCAGGCACGCCCGCAGGCGTTGCCGCAACGATGAGCTATATGGCGATCTATGTGCTGATGACGATCGGCAGCTTCGCCTGCATCCTGCAGATGCGCGATGCGGAGGGCAAGCCAGTCGAAACGATCGCCAGCCTTGCGGGCCTGTCGCAATCGCGCAAGGGGCTGTCGGCGGCGTTTGCGATCTTCATGTTCTCCATGGCCGGCATCCCGCCGCTGTTCGGCTTTTGGGCGAAGTTCCTTGTGTTCGATGCGGCTGTGGCGGCCAATCTCGCGGCGCTTGCGGCAATCGGCATCGCGGCGTCCGTGATCGGCGCCTATTATTATCTGAAGATCATCAAGACGATCTATTTCGACGAACCCGCAGCCGCTTATGAAGCGCGCGGCGGCGCGGTCGAAAATGTGATCCTGACCGCTTGCGCCGTCGTGATCGTGCTGGGTTATCTGCTCAACCCCGTGCTGGATAAGGCTAGCGCGGCAGCGGCGGCGTCGCTGTTCTGACCGAAATCCGCTTCGTCGAGGAAACCGGCTCCACCAATGCCGATATGATGGCATGGGTGGAGCAGGGCGTATCCGAAGGAGCATGGCTCCGCGCGGGGCGGCAGACCGGCGGGCGTGGCCGCATGGGCCGATCTTGGGAAAGCCCGGAAGGCAATCTCTATTGCTCGACGCTGGTGCGCCTTCGTGCGCTTGACCCGGCGCCTCACACATTGGCGTTGGTGGCTGCCAATGCGGTTCATGCGCTGATCGCGCCCTTGGCTGATGGGCAGGCGCGCATCAAATGGCCCAATGACATATTGGTCGATGGCGCGAAGATTGCCGGTATCCTGCTGGAAAGGGCAGGAGAGGCAGTTATTGTGGGCATAGGGATCAATGTGAAGGGGCATCCAAAGGATCTGGATAGGCCAGTGACCTCACTGGCCGCACAAGGCGCAGGAGAGGCTGAGGCAGAAGGCCTGCTTGAAAGGTTGGCGGCGTTGTTCGCCCATTGGCTGGCCATCTGGCGCGCGCAAGGACTCGATCCGGTGCGAACGCATTGGCTTCTCAATGCCCATGCTACGGGCACGGCCATGCGCGTCAACCAACCTGATGGAAGCATATTGGAAGGGCGCTTCGAAACATTGGATCGCGATGGCATGCTGATCCTGCGCTTGGCGAATGGCGATCCCCGTGCCATTCATGCAGGCGACATCCTTCTCATCTGATATTCGGGGAACAGCCATGCTTCTCGCGATTGACGCGGGCAATACCAACGTCGTTTTCGCGCTTCTGAGTGAAGGGGAAATCCGTGCGCGCTGGCGCATTGCGACCGATCCCAGACGGACTGCGGACGAATATGCCGTGTGGCTGAACCAGTTGCTGATGCTGGAAGGCTATGCGATCGGGGATGTCGACGCCGTCATCATCGCAACGGTCGTGCCGCGTGCGCTCCATAATCTTCAGGTGCTGGCGGAGAAATATTTCAAGGTTGAACCGCTGATCGCCGGCCATGCTCCAGTGGAGTGGGGCGTGGAACTGGATGTCGAGCAACCTTCTTCGGTGGGCGCCGATCGGGTTGTAAATGCCATTGCGGCGCACCATCTTTACGAAGGCGATCTGATCGTCATTGATTTCGGCACCGCGACGACATTTGACGTGGTGGATTACAAGGGCGCTTATAAGGGCGGCATCATCGCAGCAGGCATCAACCTGTCTCTCGACGCACTGGTCGCGGCGGCAGCGAAGTTGCCCAAGATAGCGATCGCGCCGCCGGAGAACCGATCAGTTATTGGTCGCACTACCGAAGCGCAGATGCATATCGGCGTATTCTGGGGTTATGTGGCGATGATGGAAGGACTGGTCGCCCGCTTGCGTGCGGAAATCGGTCGTCCGACCAAAGTGATTTCGACGGGGGGCCTTGCGGTCCTCTTTGATGAGAATAGCGATATTTTCGATGCCATCGCGCCAGACCTTACCATTCAGGGACTGGCGCTGCTGCACGAACGGAGTAAACAAGCATAATGACACCCGGAGACGAGCTGCTCTTCCTGGCCCTTGGCGGGTCGGGAGAGATCGGCATGAACGTCAATCTTTACGGTTGCCAGGGAAAATGGGTGATGGTGGACCTGGGTCTGACCTTCGCCGATCCTGCCTATCCCGGCGTGGAACTGATATTGCCAGACCTCTCCTTTATCGAGGAGCGGCGGGATGACCTGTTGGGCATTGTCCTGACGCATGGTCATGAAGACCATATCGGAGCCATCCCCTATCTGGCCGCCGATCTCGGCGTGCCGCTTTATGCCACGCCGTTCACGGCGGGCCTTATCCGGTTGAAGCTGGAAGAGGAAGGGTTGGTTCAGGAGGTCGAACTCAACGTCATCGAAAATGAGGGCAGCTTTGCGCTTGGCCCCTTCGGTTTCCGTTATGTGCCGCTGGCGCATTCGATCCCCGAAGGCAATGCGGTGCTGATCGACACGCCTTACGGCCGCATCTTTCACACCGGCGACTGGAAGCTGGATGAGCGGCCCCTGCTTGGCGCGCCATCGACGCCGGAGGAGTTGACCGCGATCGGCGACGAAGGCGTGCTGGCCCTTGTGTGCGACAGCACCAACGTGTTCAATTCCGAAGCCAGCGGGTCGGAAGGCGATGTGCGCGAAGGTCTGATGACGACTATATCCGGGGCTAAGGGACGCGTGCTGGTCACGACCTTTGCGTCCAATGCCGCCCGCCTCCAGACCCTTGGCGAGGTCGCGGTGGCGACGGGCCGTCGCCTTTGCGTCGCCGGGCGTTCGCTCGACCGGATCATTTCCAATGCGCGCAACGCTGGCTATCTCAAGGATTTTCCGCCGACGATCGATTGGGACGCTGCGATGGCATTGCCACGCAATGAAGTGATGATCGTGGCGACTGGCGGGCAGGGAGAAGCGCGTGCCGCCCTGTCCCGCATTGCCTTCGATTCCCATCCTATCAAGCTGGCTGAAGGCGATCTGGTCGTCTTTTCCTCCAAGCAGATTCCCGGCAATGAAATCGCAATCGGTCGTATCCAGAACGCCCTGGCGACTAGCGGCGTGCTGATGGTGACGGACAGACAGGCCGAGGTCCATGTATCGGGCCATCCCGGTCGGCCGGAACTGGAAGCCATGTATCGCTGGATTCGCCCGGAAATATTATTGCCTGTCCATGGCGAGCGTCGGCACATGGCCGAGCAGGCCCGGCTGGGCCTGACGTCGGGCATCCGCAATGCCGTGGTGCAATCCAATGGCGATCTGTTGCGGTTGGCGCCCGGAGGCCCGGAAATCATCGGTCATGAAGCGAGCGGCAGGCTTGTGCTGGATGGCGACGTCATCCTGCCCGCTGACGGCACGACCATGAATGAACGGCGCAAGATAGCCTTGCATGGCCAGATCAGCGTTGCGGTGGCTGTGGATTCGAAGGGACGCGTGGTCGGGCAACCGGCGCTTCGCACGCAGGGTGTCCCGGTCGAAGAGGATAAGGCTGCATTTCTGGAAGAAGCCGCTGCCGAGGCAGCCCAGGCGGTTGCCAAGGGTGCGCGGGAAGAGGAAGCATTGCGGGAACGCATTCGCCTTGCCGTCCGCCGGACAGCGACGCGCTGGACCGGTAAGAAGCCGGTGGTGGACGTCCTCCTCATTCGCGCCTAATCGAGTTTCCCATGAACTGGTATGCCATCTTCGCCATTTACGTGCTGTTCTGGGTGATCAGCGCGTTCATCGTCTTGCCCTTCGGCATTCGCACGCCCGATGAAACCGGGGAGATTTTGCGGGAAGGGCAGGCGGACAGCGCCCCAAGCAACTTCAGGCCTGGCGTGGTCGTCTTGCGGGCGACCATCCTTTCGGCGGTGCTGTTTGGCCTCTACTACGCCAATTATGTCGAAGGCTGGGTCACGCTCGACAAGCTGCCGGGCTATAGCCGCTCAAACTGATCGCTATGGAATGCAGCCGGTCGGGTCCAAGTCCGGCCGCAGCCGGTCCACCTATTGCCGCAGCCGCTCGATCGCCTGTGCGAGCGCCACATAGAGCTTGCCCATGTCGGACGACAGGATGGCAACACCCAGCGCATTGCCGTCCCTTGCCGATAGGATGATCCGCAACATCGATTCGAAATCGTGAATGTAGCGGTTCACATGATCGCGAAACTCTGAATCCTCGTCATAATGAAGGGCGATTTCGCGCGACTCTCCGGCATCCAGCAGCTTCACCGCGCGTCGTGTGAAAACGCCGCGATCGCCCTTCAGATAGGATGACCAGGCCGAATCAGTCACGTCGTTCGACAATATCTTCGCAACGTCGATTGCCGTGCTGTTCAACGATTCGATCAAAAGGGCGGATCGGCGGGCGAAATGATCCCGATCGCGTTCCTCGGCGGCACGTTCCGCCTGCTCGATCCGCTGCTCCACATTGCTGCTGGTGTCGGCAATCGTCAGCAACTGGCGCATCAGCCTTTCGGATGCTTGATGTGCAGCCTTGACCGCTTCCTCGGCAACTCTGGACAATTGTTCGATCTGGACAGCGACACGATCGCCGATGGCGCGTTCCATTGCTTCCTCGCTGGCATCGGCCAGGGCCTGCGCCGCTTCGGGAATGGTCCTGCCTAATGCCTGACGCGCCCGTTCGGCGGCCTGATCGGCGGTATCCTTGACCCGCAACAGAGCCGTGACCAGCAAGGGACCGGCGCCTTCCGTGATGCGCGTGGCATCCTGATGCGCGCCGTCGAGCGCCAGCCGCAGCCGGTCCACCAATTCGCGATTGGATTCCAGTCCGCCCTGCGTGCTTTCCAGCCATTCCGTCAGGCGGCTGCCTTGACCCCGCAACAGCTCTTCCGCTTCCTGCGTCCGACCGAGAAGGGCTTCCGAAATGGCCTCTAGCCGTTCCAGTTCGGGCGTCGCGCTTGTCATAAGGGTGCGGCTGCGTTCCATCCGCGCGTCGAACCGTTCCAGCGCCGCCGGATAGGTTTCGTCCAGTTCCCTGACACTCGAATCCAGTGCGACCAGCAGCGTTTCCGCGCAGGCGATCAGCTTTTCCGCCGTTATGCCGCCGCCAGCCAGCGCATTGTCTATCCGTTGCGTTTCCGCGGTCAGGCTGGACAGGGCGTCGGTCAATCTTTCGGTGCGCGCAATGGAGGATTGCTCCATTGCCCCGAAGCGCTCTTCCGCCGCTGCCAGCGTGTCGCCCAGTTGCCCATGCAGGCTTGCCATCAAGGTCCGCTGACCTTCGACCAGATCGTTTATCTGATGCAGGCGATTTTCGACTTCACCCATATTGTCGGCAAGCGTGGCGACCGTTTCGTCGCCAATGGCATCGATGCTGGTGCGCGACCTCGTGACGAGTGAATCCAGCGCCTTCGCCTGATCGGACAGTCGCGTATCGCACTCCGCCAGCACGGCCTGGACTTGAGCCTGCGTGGCTTCCATCCGTTGACGCAAATCGGCTTCAATGGCGTTTATGCTGTTGCCCATGGTGACAAGCGCCGCCTGACCTGTCGCCGCGATTCCGGTCTGGGATCGGTTGAGCAAATCTTCCAGAGCCGATTTCTGATTGCCCAGTTCATCGCCTGTCGATGACATAACGTGCTGGAGTTGGCTCAGCGTCTGGTCGATCGCCTGTTGCAAATGGGCCGTGGTAGTTTCCATTTCCTCCGCGAAAGAGGACCTGCTGGCTTGCGTGACCGCTGCTATGCTTTGGCGGACGCTCTGCATGAGCGCCTCCAGATCGGAAGCCTGTTGTTCGATGGCCTGCCGGTTTTCGTCCGTGGCAGAACGGGCGCCTCGCATGGTCGCTTCCAGCCGAGCGGCGGCGATGTCGGCGATGCCGGTCATCTCCTCACTGGCCGACCGGGTGGCCTCCTGCACCTGCACAAGCTGGCTCGACAGGCTCTTGGTCGCGGACAATGTTCGCGTGCGGGTGTCGTCGGACAGTTCGCCCAACGCGTGGAGCCGCGCTTCCAGCGCATCGATCCGCTCCGACAGGGCATGGCCGTCATCCACGATCCGGGCGGCCATGCGCGCGGCCCGATCTTCCAGGTCCGGCATGGCCTCGATCAGGGTATTCAATTGGGTGACGAGTGCCTGGCCTGCCTTTTCGGCGGACTCGGTATCGCGCACCGTGCTTTGCGCGCGGCTGGCGATCAATTCGGCGGAAGCCTCCATATTGCTGCTCGCCGCCGCGCCATAGCTATCCAGCAGTTCGGCTTGGTCCTGCATGGTCTGGCGCGACGCTTCAAGCTGGCTGGCAATCCGGCCCAGCCGCAGTTCCAGCAGGTCCGCCTCGGCGCGCAATGCCTGAGCCGTGTTGAGATAGCGCTTGCTTTCCGTCCGGCTGTTGCGGATGAGCAAGATATAGCAAACGCCCAGCAGGATGATGGGGATGAGCAGGGTGGCGACCATGCCGGGCCAGACCGCCGGACCCGCCCGCCACTGGCCCGACGACATATTGGCCCAGATCGCGAAGGTCAGCCATGCCGCTGCGAAAAGGAAAAGGGCGATCTGCGTTCGTTTGAGCGCGCGATCGGCCTGCGCCGGCGGGGCTTCATCCTCCTCCATGTCGAAAAGGCTTTGTTCCAAAGGCGATACATCGTCCACGCGCGATGCGTCGATCGCCGATTTTTCGTTGTCGCGCCAAAACTCGATGATTGTGCTGCCCCCGGTCATGGCGGCTATAGTAGCATCTTTTCCTGCAACGAAAATGCCCTGTTACCAAAACTTAACGCAAGCCAGATAGCATCTGGCCCATGTCTTATGATCCTGGCGCCCTGAATGCCGCTCTGGCGGCGGCTGTTGGTGAAGATTCGGCGTTGATCGCCGACCTGCACGTTGCGTTCATGGAAAGCGCGCTCCGTCAGGTCGATTTGCTCGCCCGGGCGCGTTGCGACGCCAATTGGGAATTGGCTGCGTGGCGGCTGAAGGGGCTGGCGGCCAGTTTCGGCCTGACGGGCCTGATGGCGCTGGCGGAGGAAGCCGTGCAAGCGGCGCCAGGCGACCCCCGAATTCTCAAGCAATTGCGGACAGCGCTCGCGGCTCTCGAACAGGGTTGATCCTTTTGTGCCAAGGCGTCGCTTGCGCGATTGCTCCGGCCTTGCGAAAAGGCGGCTACACAAGAACGGGTCGGCCTTTCGCAATATGACTTTCGTAGCCATTTTGAGCGCCAGCCGGACATCGGGCGATTCGCCCGCCGGGTTACGCGCGACCTTGCACTTTGCCGGGCAGACGCTGGTGGAATATCAGGCGCGTCAGGCGGCGCGTGCAGGCGCAGATCACATCTTCATCCTCGTCAACGTCATCACGCCGGCGATTTCCCAGGCCGTGGACCGGTTGAGCGCGGATGGGATAGCCGTCGCTCTGGTGCGCGATATGATAGCGATGGTGCGCGACACGCCGCGCGATGCGGACAGCCTGCTGGTCGCCGATGGGGCCATTATTTCTCAATCGCATTTCGATGCCATCGCCGGGACAGAAGGCGATGCGCTGCTGGTCACTGATGACAGCCGCGCGAGCGCGCCCTTCGAACGAATCGATGCCGGGCAGCGTTGGGCCGGACTGGTTCGCATCAGCCCCGACCTGTTGTTTGGCACGCTGGACATGATCGGTGACTGGGATCTGGCGCTTACCCTTGTGCGTGGTGCGGTTCAAAAAGGCGCGCGTCGGATCACCGTTCCGCAGGATGACCTGCTGGAAGGGCGCGTCACGCTGATTGAAGGGCAGCAGCAGGCCGATCTGGTGGCGCAATCCGTCCTGTCCATGGCATCGCGCTCCGGCCGGATGCGCGGCGGAATCGAGCATTATCTTTTCGGTCCGGTTGCGCGTTTCCTGGGCCCCGTGTTGATGCGGAGCCAGGTGCCCGCGTTACAGGTGCGAATCGCGTCCATGATGATCGGCGCAATCGCGCTGGTTCCAATTGAACTCGACTGGCCGATCATCGGCTTTTGCCTTCTGCTGTTCGCTCTCTTGCTTTCGGAGGTCAGCGACCGGCTGGATGAGCTGGCCTTGCGTTCGCCGCCTTCGGGCTGGATCGCTTTCATCACGCCGTTTTTCGCACTGCTCGGGCTGGTCATGGCAAGCGGCTCAATAACGGCTTCCTATCTGGCATTGATACTCGCGATTCTACTGGTTGCCGACAGATGGCAGCGAACGGGCGGCGCGCGTGCATGGATGATTTTCACGCCGGGAAGCGCCCTGCTGCTCCTGTTCGCCGCGCAACTGGCTGGGGGCGTTTCCTGGATGCTCGATCTGGCGATGATCTGTGCGATTGGTTCGGCCGGCGCCATTATTTTGACGCGACGTGGCTGACAGATATTTCTCTAGGACGGTTTAGTGCATTTTAACGACGTGTGATTATGGTGCCCGCATGAGCGCCTATCCGACCCTTGCTGGATCGACCCTGGCGGACTGCTGGCCGATGACAAGGGTTATGGCCGGTCTGTCCGCCGTGCCCGTCGGTCATGCCATCGATCTGGCGTTTCTCTTTCCTCTGGACGGGCGGGAACGCAATGATGCGCTGATCGCGGAAACGCGGCGTCATCTGGGGGGCTGCCTGCGTGCTATAGAGATCGCCTTCCGCGCTGCCTTGCAGGATGAGGCGCCCATTGCCGCCGCGCTGGACGAATGGCCCGATCCGCTTTGCTGGCCCACCGTTTGCGCGCAGCCCACAATGTTGGGGCCGTCCCTGCTGGCGCATATGCAAATGCGGGCCGGGATTAGCCTGCTGCTGCGCCAGTCCGGTCGTCCCGAAGGGGAAAGCGCGGATGGAGAGGCCGAATCTGTCCTGTCGGCGGATGACCCGACGATTGGAAACGCCCTTTCCGCCCTGGCGCTGGCGGAAGGGCGATGGCTCACGACCGGTGGAGAGGACGAGCCTTTGCGTCCGGACGTCCCGGCGGAATATTTTGCCGAGCTAGTCTGGACAGCGGCGGCCTGTCTTGCGGCGATCGTGCAGCGCGTGTCGGGATCGGACGATGCCATCATTGCCGCCTTTGAACGGGCCGGCGAAGTCCTGCTGCGCCGGCATGAGGAGGCGGCCGGTCCCATCCCCATCGCCGACGTGGTCGTCCGGCAACTCGGCGATCGGGCCGATGCACCAGAACTGCTGGCGTTGGCACTGTCGCAACGCCAATTCCTGATCTTCATTGCGCTGGCAGCACGCCGATTACGGATGGAGAGCGCACAACTCGCGGATGTCCTGCTGTTCGGCCCCATGGATCAGGTCGCGGCCCTGAATCGGACGCTGGGCGGATCGGATTCGGATTATGTTCACCTTCTTCTGGCACTGCGCCCCGTCCGGCCGTCCCTTACCGACGCGGCAATCGTCGTGCAGGCGGAGCGTTACCAATCGCTCCATGCCGTGCAGGCCGACGCGACCGTCAGCGCGCTACGCACGCCAGCGGCTTTTCGCGCCAAGCTCGATCATCTGCGCCGGGTGACGGCGGGATGAACATGCCGGTGCACTCCGCCATCATTCAGGCATCGGTATCGGCTGAGGGCCTTTTGCTTAGTGCCGACGAACCCTTATTGGCGCTCCAGCGCGAAACGGGCGGGGATTTGGGGGAGCGTCTCGCCATCCCTCAACTGGCCGCGGTCGCGCGATTGGCGATTCGGCTGGGCATCATCGTGTCCCGCCCGGTGGCAGCCGCATCCGACCAGTGCGATATCGATATGTGGGTGCGGGCGCGGCCGGATGGGAAAGCCGTTCATCTGTCCGTGATCGACTGGCAGGAACGTCCCATTCCGCTTTTGCGGAACAACAGAAGCCTGCTGGAAGCCGACCTTGCCGCCGTATCGGACGGCTGGAGCTGGCAAGTGGATACGCAATTGCGGTTCCAGATGGTTCTGGAGGGTGGCGATCCTGACGGGATCTTGCCGTTGCAGCCGCCTGTGCCAGGCAACCCCTTTTCCAGCTATTTCCAGCTACAGCCGGACGAGGACGGCGACATGGCCATCCTGCGCGGTTTCACGCAGCGCCGGGCGTTTCGTAACCAGCTTGCCTGCCTGACCGCCGATCCGGCCAAGCGTTTTCATCTTTCCGGCTTCCCGCTTTTCGACCTGACCGGGCAATTATTGGGATATCGAGGGAAGGCCTTTGCACTCGATCTGGCGGTGCCGGTGCCGGAGATCGCAGCGCCTGCCGTTCTCGACCCCCTTGCTTTTGGCAAGAGGCTGGATCGCTCGCTTCGCCAGCCGCTGGGGCGGATCATCGCCAATGCAGATACGATCAGCGCCCAGTTGGAAGGGCCATTGCGTCCCGATTATGCGGGCTATGCACAGGACATCGCATCGGCAGGAAGGCATTTGATGGCTCTGGTAGACGATCTTGCCGATCTGCAGGCGATAGACCGTCCCGATTTCACCGTTGTTTCGGAAGCGATAGATCTGGCAGACGTGGGCCGGCGCGCGGCGGGACTGTTGAGCGTGAAGGCGCTCGACCGGCAGATCAGCATCATGGCTCCCGCGACAGAGCAGTATGTGCCCGCCAATGGCGAGTTTCGCCGGGTGTTGCAGATTCTGGTCAACCTGATCGGTAACGCAGTTCGCTATGGCCCGGAAGGCTCGGTTGTGCGGGTCGAAACAGAGCAGGAAGATGGCCAGTCACGCATTTTCGTGACGGATCAGGGCCCCGGCATCGCGACGGAGGATCGCGAGCGGATCTTCGAGAAGTTCGAACGTCTGGGCCGCGACGATCAGGGTGGCAGCGGCCTAGGCCTCTATATCTCGCGCAGGCTGGCCCGGGCGATGGGCGGCGACATTCGCATCGAAGGGGAAGCGGGGCAGGGGGCGTGCTTTATCTTGAGGTTGCCGCTCGATCAGGCCGTGGAAGCGGACATATCCGTCTAGGATAGCGATGATCTCACCGATGCGAATGTCGGCGAAGCCCTATTCGGTTGACGAGTACCAAAGCGAAATCTGATCGTGGAAAAGGGCAAGGGGCTTCGCAGACCACAATTCCTGCATGAAGCAAAAAAAACGGCGCCTGAATCGGCGCCGCCTTTCTTCATTCCTGACGCGGATCAGCGTTTGCCGACCGGGACGTAATCGCGCTGCGTCGGGCCGGTGTAGAGCTGACGTGGGCGGCCAATCTTCTGCGCGGGATCGGAGATCATTTCGTTCCACTGCGCGACCCAGCCGACGGTGCGGGCAAGAGCGAACAGAACGGTGAACATTTCGGTCGGGAAGCCGATGGCGGACAGGATCACGCCCGAATAGAAGTCCACATTGGGATAGAGCTTCTTTTCGATGAAATAGGGATCGTTGAGCGCGATATGCTCCAGTTCCTTCGCAACGTCGAAGACTGGATCGTCGACGCCCAGCTTTTCCAGAACGTCCTTCGCGGTCTTCTGCATCACGGTCGCGCGCGGATCGTAATTCTTGTAGACGCGATGACCAAAGCCCATCAGGCGGAACGGATCGTCTTTGTTCTTGGCGCGGGCGATATATTCCGGAATGCGATCGACCGTGCCGATTTCCCGCAACATGTTGAGCGCGGCTTCGTTGGCCCCCCCATGCGCCGGACCCCACAGGCAGGCGATGCCTGCCGCGATGCAGGCGAAAGGATTGGCGCCCGAAGAACCCGCCAGACGCACGGTTGAGGTCGATGCGTTCTGTTCATGGTCGGCGTGAAGAATGAAGATCTTGTCCATCGCGTCAACGATCACCGGGTCCGGCTCATATTCCTCGGCCGGAACGGAGAAGGTCATACGTAGGAAATTGGCGGTATAGCTGAGATCGTTGCGCGGATAGACGAAGGGCTGACCCACCGAATATTTATAGGCCATGGCCGCGATGGTCGGCATCTTGGCAATCAGGCGGTGGCTGGCGATCTTGCGCTGTTCAGGATCGTTGATATCGGTCGAGTCATGGTAGAAGGCCGACAGCGCGCCGACAACGCCGCACATGATGGCCATGGGGTGAGCGTCGCGACGGAAACCGCGATAGAAAGCGGTGAGTTGTTCATTCACCATCGTGTGGCGGGTAATGGTGCGGGTGAAGTCGTCCAGTTGCTGTTTCGAGGGTAGTTCGCCGTTCAGCAGCAGATAGCTGACTTCCATGAAGCTGGACTGTTCGGCCAACTGGCCGATGGGGTAGCCGCGGTGCAGCAGCACGCCTTCGTCGCCATCGATATAGGTCAGGCCCGATTCGCAACTCGCGGTGGAGGTGAAGCCAGGGTCGTAGGTGAACATGCCGGTGTTGGCGTAGAGCTTACGCACGTCGATGACCTGCGGGCCGACCGTGCCATCCAGAACGGCGTAGTCCTTTGTCTCTTCCCCGATGGTCAAAGTGGCATTTTTATCGGACATTCATGTTCTCCTTAACTGTCAGCCGACCGATGCGTGCCCCACATCCGTCAACCGACCCAAGCTTTCTTCTTTTCCCAGAAGGAAAAGGACATCGAAAATTCCGGGCGAAACCGTCCGGCCGGTCAACGCTGCCCTCAAGGGCTGCGCTACCTTGCCGAGGCCCAGGCCCGCATCCTCTGCCACGCGGCGTATGACGTCTTCGATCGCTTCGACCGTCCAGGGCTGAACGGCAGAAAGAGCGTCAGCTGTGCTTGCCAGCAACGCGCGCGCCGAGTCGTCTAGCAGAGCGAGGGCCTTTTCGTCAAAATCCAGCGGGCAATTTTTGAACAGGAATTCCGCCCCCTCCGCAATTTCATTAAGCGTTTTCGCGCGTGGCTTTAGCGAAGGCATCGCCTGCGTCAACAGCGCGCCCGCGTCGGCGGGGAGGGGCTGGCCCAGCCGCGCTGCCACGCGCGGGGCGACCAGCGCCGCCAACCGCGCATCGTCGGCCTCCCGCAGATAGTGGCCATTGAGATTCTCCAGCTTCTTAATGTCGAAGCGTGAAGGCGAGCGGCCCACGCCCGAAATATCGAACAGTTCGATGGCGCGTGCGATGGAGATGATTTCCTCGTCCCCATGGCCCCAACCCAGCCGGAGCAGATAGTTGAGCACCGCTTCGGGCAGCATTCCCATTTCATCGCGATAGGCATCGACCCCCAGCGCCCCATGGCGCTTGGAAAGCTTCGCCCCGTCCGACCCGTGGATCAGGGGGATGTGGGCATAGACCGGCTCTTCCCAGCCCATCGCTTTGATAATGCCTAGTTGGCGGAAGGCATTGTTCAGATGGTCGTCACCGCGAATGACGTGGGTGACGCCCATGTCGTTGTCATCCACGACAACAGCCAGCATATAGGTGGGCGTGCCATCGGAGCGGAGCAGGATCATGTCGTCCAGTTCCGCATTCTGGACCACGACACGGCCTTGCACCGCATCCTCGATCACCGTTTCGCCTTCGCGCGGCGCCTTCAGCCGGATGACGAAGGGCGCGTCTGCGGGCGCCTCGGACGAGGCACGGTCCCGCCAGCGGCCGTCATAGCGCATCGGTTGCTTCGCGGCGCGCTGCTGCTCGCGCAGTTCCGCCAGTTCTTCGGGCGTCGCATAGCAGCGATAGGCATGGCCGTTCGCCAGCATCTGATTGGCGACTTCCGCATGGCGCGCCGAGCGCCCGAACTGAAAGACCGCAGGCTCGTCGCCGCCAAGGCCGAGCCATTCCAGGCCATCGAAAATCGCGGCCACTGCTTCCTCGGTGGAACGGGTCCGGTCCGTATCTTCGATGCGGAGCAGGAACTTGCCGCCATGGTGTCGCGCGAACAGCCAGTTGAAAAGCGCGGTGCGGGCGCCGCCGATGTGGAGAAAGCCGGTGGGGGACGGGGCAAAACGGGTCACCACCTGCTTGTTCATTCCCGTTGCACTCACCGAAGAATTCCCTGACATTCGCCCTGCCTATTCATGAACGCGACGCCCCCTAGCATGGCTTTTGAGTCTCCACAAACTTCCGTTCGGGAGAAGGGGAAGGCGTGGCGTCAGGCCTTGGCTTTTTCATTGGAACAATGGCTGGAAAAGGAAAGGGAGCAAATCCCGCTCTGGGTTCCGGTGGGATTGGGAATCGGGATCGCGACCTGGTTTGCTTTACCCCATAGGTGGGCGTGGCTCGCTTTTTGCTGTGTCACCCTGGCTCTGGCCAGCGCCGCTGTCTTGCTGCCGACAGGAGGTCGCGCAAGGAGGATGGCGGTTTCGGCGGGGATACTCGCCTGTCTGGGTTGCCTGCTCATTTGGGGCAAGTCGGCGCTGGTGGGTGAGCCGCCGTTGCAGCGCGCCACATTCGCGGTGCTTACGGGCGAAGTCCGGTCGGTGAGTCCCGTTCCTTCGAAAGACATGGTTCGCTTGCTGCTGCGGCCGGTAGGCGCGCCGGAGCTGCCATCCTTGGTGCGGGTGAATGTGCGGGAGGCGGATATGCCGCCCGCCATAGACCGAGGGGCAACCGTTCGCTTCCGTGTGCGGTTGATGCCGCCGGCGCCACCCAGCTTGCCGGGCGGCTATGATTTTGCCGCGCGGGCTTATTTCCAGGGGATAGGGGCAACGGGACGCGCCTTGCCGCCCATCGCCGTCATCACGCCCGCGACGGGTGGGCCTGACATGAGGAATCGCCTGTTCTCGCATATTCTCGATCGGCTGGAAGGGCCGGCGGGAGGCATTGCCGCCGCGCTCGCCACCGGTGATCAGGGCGCGATTGCGGAGGACGATGCGGAAGCGATGCGGCGCAGTGGCCTCGCGCATCTGTTGTCCATCAGCGGACTGCATGTGACGGCTTTGATCGGCGCGGTCATCTTCCTGCTCATGCGGACGATGGCGATCAGTCGCCGGGTGGCGCTGAATTGGCCTTTGATGCTGATCGCGGCGACGGGCGGGGCGTTAGCGGGGATCGGCTATACCTTGCTGACGGGCGCGGAGGTTCCGACCGTGCGTTCCTGCATCGCCGCGCTGCTCGTGCTAGGCGGTCTGGCGCTGGGGCGGGACGCCATTACCTTGCGGCTCGTGGCGACGGGAGCGCTGATCGTGCTGTGCCTGTGGCCCGAAGCACTGGTCGGGCCGAGTTTCCAGATGAGTTTCGGCGCCGTGGTCGCAATTATCGCCTTGTCGGAGCACCCGCGATTTCGCGCTTTCGCTGCGGCGCGCGATGAAAATGGCTGGCGCAAGTTCGGGCGTTCGGTCGCTGTCCTGTTGATGACAGGCTTTGCGGTCGAACTGGTGTTGGCGCCGATCGCTTTCTTCCATTTTCACAAGGCGGGTATGTTGGGTGCATTCGCCAATATCATCGCGATCCCGCTTACGACCTTTGTGGTGATGCCGCTGGAGGCTTTGGCGCTTCTGCTGGATCTGCTGGGCCTGGGGGCTCCGGCATGGTGGGCGACTGGCAAGGCCTTGGATTTCTTGCTGTTGATTGCTCATGGCGTCGGAGGAAGTCCCATGGCCGTGGTGCTGGGACCGGCGCTGCCGAACTGGGTCTTTGCCGTAATGGTGATGGGCGGGCTGTGGTGCCTGCTGTGGCGAAGCGCATGGCGCTGGGTGGGGTTGGCGCCCGTTGGAATCGGGCTCCTGGCGATTTTGCTCAATCCTCCGCCTGACATATTGATCACCGGCGATGGCCGCCATGTCGCCTTGCGAACCGAGGGGGAAGGTATGGCTTTGCTGCGGGACAGGGCGGGCGATTATGTGCGCGATGCCCTGACGGAAAGTGCGGGCTATGATGGAACTCTCGAATCCCTGGCCAATCTGCCGCAGGCACGCTGCTCCACAGATCTGTGTTCGGTCCTGCTGGACAGGGGAGGCAGATCCTGGCGGTTGCTTGTCACTCGCAGCCGCATGTTTGTCGAAAGCAAAGCCTTCATGCGCGATTGCCAATGGGCCGATATCGTCGTCAGTGACCGTCGCCTGCCTCGATGGTGCCGACCCAGGTGGCTGAAGGTGGATCGATCTATGTTAGCGGCGACAGGTGGTCTCGCCATCAATCTGGAGAATGGGACGATTCGCACTGTCCATAGCCCCCATGACGCCCATCCCTGGATGCCGCGCCGCGGACGCACCGATCAGAGCAGATCGCGTTAGATCTGATGTAGGCCGTGCGCTCTCATTCCGTTTCGCTGCCTGGGTTACTGAAAAGTAGCCCTGATCCTTCGCGCGATGCTTCAATTATATCGGCGCAGCAACCCGGCCAGCTTGCCTTGAATGCGAACCTGTGTGGGATCGTATAGCTGAGGCTCATAAGCGCTGTTGGCTGGGTCAAGTCTCACCCTCTTGCCGTCGCGGCGGAAATATTTGAGCGTGGCTTCATTGTCGTCGATGAGGGCGACCACTATCTGGCCTTCCCGCGCTACGTCGGTTTTCTGGATCAGCGCGAAATCGCCATCGAGAATACCGGCATCAACCATGGAATCGCCCGCTACCTCCAGCGCATAATGGTCACCCGCGCCTAGCAGGGCTGCCGGCACGGAGAGCATATTCTGCCCCTCCAGCGCCTCGATGGGAACGCCCGCTGCGATCCGTCCATGCAGAGGGATTTCGATGATGTCATTAGCGGCGATGGGCAGGCTGACGGGCGCTTGCGACGTGGCGGCAGGCATCTCCTTTGGCAGGCGATGCATGGCGTCCGGCAATTTCAGCACTTCCAAAGCCCGCGCGCGATTGGGCAGGCGCCGGATGAAGCCGCGTTCCTCCAGCGCATTGATGAGGCGGTGGATGCCCGATTTGGATCGCAGGTCGAGCGCGTCCTTCATCTCTTCAAATGAGGGGGACACGCCGCGCTCTTCCAGGCGGGTCTGGATGAAGCTCAGCAACTGTTGCTGTTTGGGCGTCAACATGCCTGCGATCTCCAATGGAACGGATGGAGAACGCATAGGAAACGGAAGGGGGCAAGTCAAGCGGTTAACCGTTGGTCGCATTTGCGCGGAACGGTGAGTGGGACGGGCCGTTGTCAGGCTGCCTCTTCAGGTGGAGAGGTTAGGAGAGTGACCATGCCCAACCAGAACGATCAGGACAAACAACAGCAGCGCCGCGAACAGCAAGGCGGGCGTCAGCAGCAGCAGGAGAATAAGCAGGGCCAGATGGGCGATGAGCGCCGCAAGGACTCCAATCCCGGCAAGCAGCAGCACTGACAGAAGTTGATATATCTTTTGGAAGGGGTCGCGATGCGGCCCCTTTCTATTTCTATGCCGGGATGGGAAGAATATCGACGATATCGCCGGTCTTGGCCGGAGCGGAATGCGCGCGACGCAGGATCAGGCAGTCCGCACGCGCCATTGCAGCCGTCGCCGCGCTATCCTGCGACGTCACGGAAACGATTCCTCCTTCGGCCCGAAAGGCGCGTAGATAGTCGTTCCGTTCTCCGGTAGCCGGCAGGGGCGCGGCAAGGCGGGCACTGGCCAGGACGGGGAGGGGCGATGCGGCTCCTCCCATATGGCGGGCCAGTGGCAGCAGGAACAACATGGCAGTTACGAAGGCGGAAACCGGATTGCCTGGCAGACCGAGAAAAACAGAATGCCCCAGCTTTCCCGCCATGAGCGGTTTTCCGGGACGCATGCGGATTTTCCAGAAGTCCAGCGATCCGCCCGCCTGGGTAAAGGCGGGACGAACCAGATCATGATCACCGACAGATGCGCCCCCCGTCGATAAAATTATGTCAGCTATTTTAGCCTTTTCAAAGGCTTGTATCATGGTTTCGAGATCATCTGGAACTATTCCCAGATCGAGGATGTCGCAAGGCACGGTGCCGAGCATTGCCATCAGCATCGGGGCATTGGATGAAGGAAGCTTGCCGGGAGGCGCAGGCTCGCCGGGCGCCACGAGTTCATTGCCCGTCGATAATATGGCTATGGTAGGGCGCTTGTGGACCGGAAGGGCTCCGTGCCCTGCAAGGACGGCAAGGGCGATCTTCGCAGCGTTCAATTGCGCCCCGCCCGCAAGCAATGTTTGATGGATGTGAAAATCCGACGCAGTCGCGCGGACATGCAGACCTGGCGTCAATGGCTTGTCCACGCCGCGCAGCACATCGCCGGTCAGTTCCGCATTCTCCTGAATGAGAATGGCGTCAGCTCCCGGAGGGAGCGGCGCACCGGTGAAGATGCGACAAGCCTCGCCTTGTGCCAACGCAGTAGGCAGATAGCCACCCGCGGTACTGGCTCCGGACACGCGCCATGGTCCTGGCCATTCTGCCGCGCGCACAGCATAGCCGTCCATCGCGGAAAGATCGGCCCAAGGTTGATCGCGATGGGCCGCGATGTCCCGCGCCAGCCAGCGGCCCGCGCAGGATGTGACTGGAACCTCTTCCACCGGAAGGGGCGGGGTCAGCGCGAACAGTCGCGCCTGCGCTTCCGATACGGGGAGGAGGCTCATGACGCCTGCGCGTGCCAGTCGTCTGACTTGCCGCCCGTCTTGGAAAGCAGGCGCACGCCATCAATGACCATGGCCTTGTCCAGCGCCTTCGCCATGTCGTAAATGGTGAGCAAGGCGACAGAGGCCCCGGTCAGGGCTTCCATCTCCACGCCGGTCTGGCCAGCCGTCCGGGCGGCGACCGTCACGGTTACGCCCTCTTCGTCGAGGTTGAGATCGACCGTCACGGAACTGAGCGGCAGGGGATGGCAGAGCGGGATGAGATCGGACGTCCGCTTTGCCGCCATGATCCCAGCGATGCGCGCGACGGCGAGCACGTCGCCCTTCTTTACTTGACCGGCGGCGATGGCGGCGGCGGCGTCCCGATTCATCGTGATGCGCCCGGTGGCGACGGCCTGGCGAGCGGTGACGGCCTTGTTCGACACGTCGACCATGCGCGCCGACCCGTCCTCATCCAGATGGGTGAGGCCGCCGGTCATTCGCCGGTCAGCAGATTGTGGGTGGCCGCTTCCAGATCGGCCTGTCGCATGAGCGATTCCCCGACGAGGAAACAGCGCACCCCATGGTCGGCCATCGCTAGCAGGTCGGCGTGACTACCAAGGCCGCTTTCAGCGACGAAGGTGCAGCCTTTGGGCGCCTTGTCCACCAGTTCATAGGTGCGGGCAAAATCGACGGTAAAATCGCGCAGGTCGCGGTTGTTGACGCCGATCAGGCGGGATTGCAGCTTCAAGGCGCGCTCCAGTTCATGCGCGTCATGCACTTCGATCAGAGCGTCCATGCCAAGGCCGATGGCGGCATCCTCTATTTCCGCCATCTGACTGTCCTCGAGCGCGGCGACGATGATGAGGATAGCGTCTGCGCCGATGGAGCGGCTTTCCAGAACCTGCCACGGATCGACGAGGAAGTCCTTGCGGATGACGGGCAGGGCGCAGGCCGAACGCGCCGCCATCAGAAAATCCTCATGCCCCTGAAAATAGGGCTGGTCGGTCAGGACCGACAGACAGGCCGCACCGCCTGCCGCATAAGCCTGGGCATGGGCGGGGGGATCGAAGTCGGTGCGGATCAGGCCCTTGGAAGGACTGGCCTTCTTGATCTCCGCGATCAGGCTGAAGCCGGAGCGGGCGGCATCGTCCAATGCCTTGCGGAAGCCGCGCGGCGGTGTCTGCTCGGCGGCGCGGGCATGGAGCGTGGAGACGGTCATCGCGGCCTTGCGGGCGGCGACTTCATGGCGCTTCGTTTCGCAGATCTCGATCAGCTTGTTGGTCATTTATAGGCTATCCAGCAATTGAGGAGCGCGTTGGCAAGGCCCCGGTCGATGGTTTCTGCGGCTTCCTCGACCCCTTCCCTCACATCGGGGACGGCTCCCGCGACGACAAGGGCGGCGGCGGCGTTCAGGAGCACCGCATCGCGATAAGGCCCCGGCTCGCCCTGTAGCAAGGCGCGCAGGGCGGCGGCGTTGTGCTGCGGCGATCCGCCGCGAATGGCGTCGACCGGATGGGTGGGCAAGCCGACGTCGGCGGCGTAGAGGCGGCGCATGGCGACGATGCCGTTGCCGGTGACTTCGGCCACATCGTTGCCCCCGGCGAGCGAGAGTTCGTCCAGCCCTTCGTCGCCCGAGACGATCATGGCGCGGTCGACGCCGATCTGGGCCAGCGCCTGGGCATAGATGGGGACATAGGCGGGCCGCGCGATGCCGACGAGCTGGCGGCGGACATTGGCCGGATTGGCGAGCGGACCCATTAGGTTGAAGATGGTGCGGCGGCCGATGGACTTGCGGATGGGACCGAGCCGCTTGAGCGCCGGATGATGCTTCTGCGCGAAGAGGAAGCAGATGCCGAGGTCGGCGAGGGTGGCTTGCGCGCTTTCGGCGATCCGGTCGAGGTCGAGGCCGAGTGCTTCGAGCGTGTCGGCGGCTCCCGCCTTGGAGGAGGCGGCGCGGTTGCCGTGCTTGGCAACCGGAACGCCTGCGGCCGCGACGACCAGGCTGACCGCGGTCGAGACGTTGAGCGTATGATGCCCGTCGCCTCCCGTGCCGCAAACATCAATGGCTCCGGAGGGGGCATCGATCGGGATCATGCGCGCGCGCATGGCGCGGGCGGCGGCAGCGATCTCTATGGCGGTTTCGCCGCGTTCGGCCATAACGATCAGGAAGGCGGCGATCTCCGCTTCGGGCAAATCGGCATCGAACAGCAGGGCGAAAGCGCGGGCGGCCTCTTCTGCGTTCAGGGGGGTGGCGGGATCGGGCAGGTTGGTCATGACCCTGCCGCCTTAATCGCCCGATGCCCTGTGAGTCGAGTATGACTAACACTTAAGGTCACAGATGTCGTGTAAGGCTCGCCATTCAGCGATCCTGCACAAACGTTGCGATAGCCCGCAAAACAGCGTCAGGCCGCTTCGCGTTCCTTGACCGGGAGGCCCGCGATGCGGAGGAAGTTCGCCAGCATATCATGCCCATATTCCGTGGCGATGCTTTCCGGGTGGAACTGCACCGAATGGATGGGGAGCGTCCGGTGGCGGAAGCCCATGACCGAGCCGTCCTCACTGGTCGCGTTTACGATGAGGCTGTCGGGAATGTCCTCCACGATCAGCGAATGATAGCGGGTCGCGGTGAAAGGCGAAGGCAGCCCCTGGAACAAGCCGGTGCCATCGTGGCGGACGGGCGATGTCTTGCCGTGCATCAGGCCGCCGCGCACCACCTTGCCGCCGAAATGCTGGCCGATCGCCTGATGGCCCAGGCACACGCCCAACAGCGGCGCGCCCGCATCGGCGCAGGCGGCGACGAGGTCGAGGCTGACGCCCGCCTCATTGGGCGTGCAGGGGCCGGGCGAGAGCAGAAAGGCGCGCGCGCCGGTGGACAGCGCTTGCCCGGCGGACATGGCGTCGTTGCGGACGACCTCCACCTCCGCGCCCAGTTCCATCAGATAATGGACAAGGTTCCAGGTGAAGCTGTCGTAATTGTCGATGACGAGGATCATGGGACAAGGGCTTTAGCGCGGGACGGGCGCGGGGGGAAGCGGGCTGTTCCGGCAAGGGGCGGAAATGCCGCGATCCTTGATTCGTTCATGCCATGGGTTGAGGCCAAGAAAAGGCGAAGCTGCTTTCGCCCGTCACCCCGCCGGAGGCGTCGAAGCGGCGCTCCATGATGGTTCCCCGGCCTTCCCCGTCGATTGCGATCAGGCTGCTGCATCGCGTGCCATAGACGAGGTTGCGGATGAAAATGGGCGAGACGGCGGCTTCGTCCGGCGCATCGGATGGAATTTCCGGCGCGATGCCGGCATCAGGCAGGGTTTCGGAACGAAGGGCATCCATCAGGACGGCAGGATCGTCGGCCTCCGTCATCAGCCAGTCCAGCAGCGCGGCCTTGAGCGCCAGCGTCTTGGGCCATGGGTCGTCCAGCGCGCCGTTGGACAGGCCGTAAAGACCCTGTGTCAGCGTTGTGCACAGCGGATGCGGGCGGTTGGTGAGGAAATGAGCCTGTTCGCGGTCGATCAGGATCAGGTTGAAGGGGTTGAAATCATCCATCGGAGCGCGATCCGGGGCGGCATAGGCGCCCTCGCCACGAAGCAGATCCGTCACCAGCGCGCCGCGAGAGGCTTTGGCGGGATCGGGCAGGCCATAGCCCCGGCGGTTAGTGACGATGGCGCAGCGCCCCTGTTCCGACACGCCCAGCCATGTGCCGCCCGATTGCAGGTCGCGTCCTGCAATCAGATGGTCCGGCTCGTCCCAGCGGGCAAGTGGCGCGGCGGGACGGGCGTGCAGTTCGTCGCGATTGCCGACCAGCAGCAATCGCCAGCGCGGATGCGCGTGCCAAGCCATCGCCATGATACACATATCTTTGCCTTCTCCTGCATGGCTGCCTGCTGGACCGCTTGATAAAGCGGCCGGGGCGCTCCATATAGGACGTGCCGGGTTCGCCCGGCTATGGTGATAAATCGTGTCGTGCAATAGGCGCAGCGGACCCGGGGGCAGTACCCGGCGGCTCCACCACATATCCCGGTGGCCTTTGAAAGGGC
>Ga0180223_1001008_pt1 | contig 25143 bp, 23 predicted proteins | sample eDN5th30CKraftOP_FD_151337 | JGI IMG/M metagenome (GOLD analysis project Ga0180223, IMG submission 151337) | Enriched Organic Plus compost microbial communities from Emeryville, California, USA - eDNA 5th pass 30_C Kraft OP (version 2) (version 2) ... | reverse complement strand
GCTCCCCGGGTTGTGGCGATGTCAGAACGCCTTGAAGGTGATGAGCGTGCGCGTGTCGGCGATGCCGGGAATCGGCTGCACCTGGTCGGCGACGAAATGGCCGATGTCCACGTCCCGATCCACATGGAACTTGGCGATAATGTCGAAATCGCCAGCGATCGAATAGATCTCGGAGGCGATCTCGCGGTCGGCGAGGGCGCTGGCCACGGCGTAGGTCTGGCCAAGCTTGCATTTGATCTGGACGAAGAAGGTCTGCATGGGCGCCGCTCACGCTGGAGCATTTTCGGGAAAAGCGGCTGCCCGCTTTTCGTAAAGAAAATGCATCAATACAAAGGGTTGGCGCGTCATCCGTGAAGCAGTTTTCACAAGAGGACGCGCCAGAACGTTGTCCGGTGAAGTGGATCCGCTTCGCCTGGAAAACGCGTCAAATCAAACGGCAGGGCTGCCCGGCCTGAGGGCGCGGACAGGCCTCCGATCGTTCCGCTTGTTAGAGCATTTTCATGCAAAGTGGAATCCACTTTTCATGAAGAAAATGCGTTAGAACAAACAGATAGATCATGCCCGCCCAATCGGGCCCGGCGCGATGACCGGAGCAGGGCGGCGCGCCGGGACCCAGATCCCCGGGTGGGCAGGATTCAGGTCCTGTCGAGCGCGTCCGTCAGGTCGGCGATCAGATCGTCAGCGTGCTCCAGGCCGACCGAAAGTCGCAGCAGGCCATCGGAGACGCCCATGGCTGCCCGCGCCGCATCATCGAAGCGCTGGTGCGTGGTGGTGGCCGGATGGGTGATCAGGCTCTTGGCGTCGCCGAGATTGTTGGAAATCTTCACCAGCGACAGGGCGTTCGTGAAGCGGAACGCCGCCTCCTTGCCGCCCTTCACCTCCAGCGCCACCAGCGTCGAGCCGGCCCGCATCTGCCGGGCGATCAGCGCTGCCTGCGGATGGTCGGCGCGGCCAGGATAGATCAGTTTCGACACCTTGGGGTGGCTCGCCAGCGCGTCAGCGACGGCGCCGGCGTTGGCGGTCTGCTGGCGCACGCGCACGGCGAGCGTCTCAAGCCCCTTCAGCATCACCCAGGCGTTGAATGGCGACATCGCCGGACCGGTCTGGCGCAGGAAATTGAAGATGTGCGCCTGGATGAAGGCTTCGGCGCCGAGAATGACGCCGCCAAGACAGCGGCCCTGACCGTCAATGTGCTTGGTGGTTGAATACACCACGCAATCGGCGCCCAGTTCCAGCGGGCTCTGCCACAACGGCGTGGCGAATACATTGTCCACCACCAGCGAGGCGCCGACGGAATGCACGATCTCCGCCACGCCGGCGATGTCGACGATGCTCAGGGTGGGATTGGCCGGGCTCTCGATCAGCGCCGTTTTTGTGGTCGGCCGCACGGCGGCCCGCCACTGGTCCAGGTCTTCGCCGTCGACCAGGGTCGTTTCCACGCCATAGCGCGGCAGCAGTTCGTCGGTGAGCCAGCGCGAGGAGCCGAACAGCGCCTTCGCCGCCACCACATGATCGCCGGCGCTGACCTGGGCGAGGATGGCGGCGGTGACCGCGGCCATGCCGGAGGCGGTGGCGCGGGCGGCCTCCGCGCCCTCCAGCGCCGCCATGCGCTGCTCGAACATTTCGACGGTTGGGTTGGAGAACCGCGCGTAGAGATAGCCCTGTGATTCGCCCCTGAAGCGGGCTTCGCATTCCTCGGCGGTCTCATAGACGTGTCCCTGGGTCAGGAACATGGCCTCCGAGGTCTCGCCGAACTGCGAGCGCAGCGATCCGGCGTGAACCAGGCGCGATTCTGGATGAAGAGGGCGGTTGATGGCCACGATCGTCTCCCCGACAAGCGCCGCGCGGCGGCGCGTCATGCTCCGCGCCGCGGTCCGGGCGGGCATGAAAAAACCCGGCCAGAAAGCCGGGTCGCTCAAAAAACGTCCGCGGCCCTTTAGCGAATTGTTTAACGTGGCTGCAAGCCGGCCGGCCAAATCACCACGGATGTGAAAGGCTTACGCCTGCCTGGCCTGCCCGTCAAGCACCGTTTCCCGCCGGATGGCGCTGGTCGCTCGCCCCAAAATGCGCCCCAAAATGCGCCTCATGAACGCCCCCCTTGAAGGCTCCCCCCGAACGCCGGCAGAGCCCGGCGGAACCCGGCGCCGGGGCCGGCGATCGCCCGCCCCGGCCTGGCGCCCGTTCAGTAAACCGGCGCGGAAATCACGCCGCGATCGGTGGTGACGACCCAGCGCCCGCCGCGCCGTTCGATCCCGGCGATGCGGCCAAGCCCGGGCACGCTCTGGCCGCGCCGCACCTCGACGATGCCGGCGGTGCGGCCTTCGAGCACCGCGACGCCGCCATAGACATTGTGCAGCACCCAGCCGCGCACCGGGCCCGTGGGGCGCGGCGGCTGCGCCGGCTCGGGAATGAAGCCCGGCGGGCGCAGGCCATCCTGCGGCTCCCCGTTCGGCGCATAGGCCTGCTGCGCCGGCTCCTGCCGCGGCGGCGTCTCACGCGGCGCCCGTTCCGCCGGCGCTGGAGAACCCACTGTTGGATCGACCTGACCCCGTTCCCCGCCATTCGCGGCGAGGCGCTGTTCGAGGCTGGCGATGCGCCGGTCGAGGCCGGCAATCGCCGCATCCTCCCGCGCGGTCGCGCCGCCCTGGCCACGGCCTGCCGGACCCGCGCTTTCCAGAGCGGCGATTTTCTGTTCAAGCGCCTTGAGGCGGCTTTCGGCCGCATCTGGCAGAACGGCGGCGGCGCCGGCCTTCTGCTCCAGGGCGTCCAGCCGCGCGCTCAATCCCGCAGTGGTTTTTTCCACTGTTTCAACAGCGGAGTTGCGCGCGGCGGCGCGCTCCTTCTCCAGCTCTTCCATCGCCGTGGCGATCTTGCCGTTGTCGGCCTGTGTTTCCGTCGCGCCGTTTCGGGTCCCGGCGCCGGCGATGGCGATCACCAGCAGCGCGGCGAGCGCGCCGCCGGCCGCGCCCAGCAGCAGCGGACGCAGGGCCGATGGCTTTGCCGCCGCCGTCGCCGTCGCGCCATCGGGCCGCCAGTCGGACGTTGGCTGGCGGGGCTTGTATGACGATGCGGCGGCTCCTGCGGACACGGGTCCTGACGTTGCGGGGTCCGCGGTCTTCGTGGCGGCGGGGCTGGCGGTCTGCCCATCCGCCTTCGCCACTGTCGCGCCGACCCGGTCAGATGGCGAGGCGACCGGCGTGGGCGCGCTTTTGGCGGGCGGCGCGCCAGACGCGGGCGCGCTGGCAGACCTGTCAGCCGGCTTTCCGGCGGCCGGAGCATGCGTCGTGGCGGCGCCGGCCGGAGCGCTGGCCGCGGTCGCCTGGGAGGCGCCGGCCTTCACGGACGTTTTGCCTGCGTCAGCCGCGACAGCAGCGGCCGCCTCGCCAGTGCTGCCGGCGCTTGGCGCAGGCGGAGCGGAACCGGCGGCTTTTGGCGCGGCGGCGCCCGGAGCAGGACTGGTTTTTGGGAGCGCTTTCGCGTCGGAAGGCGTCGGTTTTCCCTGGCCTGCGTCGGTCTTGCCGGTTTTGGATGCATCTGCATCCGGGCTGGCGGCGTCTGCCATGTCGCAATCCTTTCGAGACTTGGTCGAGCCTTCAATCTGGACCGCAGTTAGCGGCGCATCATGATGATGACGTGGCGGCGCTGTGACCGGGCCCGGGCAAAAAATGCAACCCGTCAGAATGTCGAATTGTGGCAAGCATCAGAAAACACCAGGGCATTGATGCTTTGCGGGGCGGGGGCCCCCGATTCGCGCGAATCGCCTTGACAAGTCGCTGTAGGGCAAGGTCATTAGCGGCCGGAGTGAAAAATTGACCTATGCACTGGAAGCATCTCAGGGCAGACTGTAGCGATGAACACAGTGTGTTCAGGAGGCGAAATATGGCTGGAATTGTGACGATCCGCGCCCGAATCAGGCGCATCGCCATGGCCGCCGCGGCGGTCTCGGCGCTGGTCGCCCATGGCGTCCACGCACAGGAAAAGCCGGGCGCCGCCGCGGGCAAGATTTCGGATGGGGTCGTCCGCATTGGCGTTCTCAACGACCAGTCGGGCGTTTACGCTGACTTCGGCGGCAAGGGTTCGGTCGCGGCCGCCCGTCTCGCCATCGAGGATTTTGGCGGCAAGGTTCTGGGCGCCCCGGTGGAGCTGATCGACGCCGACCACCAGAACAAGGCCGATATCGCCGCCGGCATCGCCCGCCGCTGGTATGACGCCGACAAGGTCGACGCCATTGTCGAACTGACCTCCTCATCCGCCGCTCTCGCCGTCCAGCAGCTCACGCGTGAGAAAAAGCGCATCAACATCGTCACCGGCGCCGCGACGTCCGAGCTGACCGGCAAGCAGTGCTCGCCCTATGGCTTTCACTGGGCGTTCGACACCCACGCCATGGCCAAGGCCGTCGGCGGCGCGCTGGTGGAGCAGGGCGGCAAGGACTGGTTTTTCCTGACCGCCGACTACGCCTTTGGCCATTCGCTGGAGGAGCAGACCGCGAAATTCGTCAAGTCAAAGGGCGGCCATGTCGTCGGTCAGGTGCGGCATCCGCTGAACGCCTCCGATTTCTCGTCCTTCCTGCTGCAGGCGCAGAATTCCGGCGCCAAGGTCATTGGTCTGGCCAATGCCGGCATGGACACCTCCAACGCCATCAAGCAGGCGGCCGAGTTTGGCATCGTCCAGGGCGGCCAGCGCCTGGCGTCGCTGCTGGTCACCCTGTCGGAAGTGCATGGCCTCGGCCTGCCGGCCGCCAACGGCCTGGTGCTGAGCGAGGGCTTCTACTGGGATCTGGACGACAAGGCCCGCGCCTTCGGCCAGCGTTACCAGAAGGTGACGGGCCGCATGCCCAACATGATCCAGGCCGGCACCTATTCCGCCGTGTTGCAGTACCTGAAGGCCATCGAGGCGGCGGGTACGGATGACGCCGACGCCGTGGCGGCGAAGCTGCGCGCCATGCCGGTCGAGGACGCCTTCAGCCGCAACGGCAAGGTGCTCGCCAACGGGCGCATGATCCACGACATGTATCTGTTTGAAGTCAAGAAGCCTTCGGAGAGCAAGCAAGCGTTTGATTACTATAAACTCCTGGCCACCATCCCCGGAAGCCAGGCCTTCATGACCGTAGAGGAAAGCGGTTGCCCGCTGGCGAAGTGAAAATGACAATGCCAACAAACCAGAATATCGGCGCCCCGGCCCCCGGCGGCGCCGCCGGAGGGAACGTCGTCCTGTCCGCAAAGGGGCTGACCAAGGAGTTCAAGGGCTTCGTGGCGGTCAAGGACGTCGACCTGTCGGTCCGTGAAGGTTCGATCCACGCCCTGATCGGACCGAACGGCGCCGGCAAGACCACCTGCTTCAACCTGCTGACGAAATTTCTGCAGCCGACGCGCGGCGTGATCACCTATCGCGGTCAGGACATCACCGGTCTGGCCCCGGCGGAGATCGCCCGTCTCGGCGTGGTGCGTTCGTTCCAGATTTCGGCGGTGTTTCCGAGCCTGTCCGTGCTGGAGAACGTGCGCATCGCCCTGCAGCGTCCCGGGCATCTCGCGACGCAGTTCTGGAAACCGGAAACCGCCCTTTCCGTGCTGGACGACCGCGCCGCCGACCTGATCCGCTCGGTGGGTCTTGACGCGTTCATCAATCACACGGCGGGCGAGCTGCCCTATGGCCGCAAGCGCGCCCTGGAGCTGGCCGCCACCCTGGCGCTGGAGCCGGACGTGATGCTGCTCGATGAGCCCATGGCCGGCATGGCCCACGAGGACATCGGCCACATCGCTGATCTGATCCGCCAGGCCGCCCAGGGGCGCACCGTCATCATGGTCGAGCATAACCTCCACGTGGTGGAGGACCTGTGCGATGCGGTGACCGTGCTGCAGCGCGGCGAAATTCTCGCCGAGGGCGATTACCAGACCGTCAGCCAGGACCCGCGCGTCCGCGAAGCATACATGGGGTCCGAACATGACTGAGCCATTGCTGCAGGTGAAGGGCCTTCAGGCCTGGTACGGCGAAAGCCATGTGCTGCATGGCGTCGATCTCCAGGTCCACCGGGGCGAGACGGTGACGCTGCTCGGCCGCAACGGCGCCGGCAAGACCACCACCCTCAAGTCGATCATGGGCGTGCTCCGCAAGCGCCAGGGCGAGATCCGCCTCAATGGCAAGGATCTGATGGGCCTGCCGCTGCACCACATCGCCTACGCTGGCCTCGGCTTCGTGCCGGAGGAGCGCGGCATCTTCTCCGGGCTGAGCGTCCACGAGAACCTGATGCTGCCGCCGAAGGTCGCCGATGGCGGCTTTACCCTGGACGAGATTTATCACCTGTTCCCCAATCTGGCGGAGCGGCGCAACAGCCAGGGCACCAAACTTTCCGGCGGCGAGCAGCAGATGCTGGCCATCGCGCGCATCCTGCGCACCGGCGCCAATATCCTGCTGCTGGACGAGCCGACCGAAGGCCTCGCGCCGGTGATCGTGCAGCGCATTGGCGACGTCATTCGCGCCCTCAAGGCGAAGGGCATGACCATCCTCCTCGTTGAGCAGAATTTCCGTTTTGCCCGCAAGGTGGCTGACCGCTTCTACGTGATGGAAGACGGCCACATGATCGATACGTTCCGTGCGGACGAACTCGAGGGCCGGATGGACAGCCTCAACGAAACTCTCGGTCTGTAAGGCGCTCCCGCATGGTCACCGTCTTTGGAATCTCATTGCCGGCCCTGATGGGGCAGCTCCTCATCGGGCTTATCAACGGCTCCTTCTACGCCATGCTGAGCCTTGGCCTCGCGGTCATTTTCGGCATGCTGCGCGTCATCAACTTCGCGCATGGCGCGCAATACATGCTGGGCGCGTTCTTCGCCTGGTTCCTGCTGCGCTACGCCGGCATCGGCTTCTGGCCGGCGCTGGTGCTGGCGCCGCTTGGCGTCGCCCTTGTCGGCGTGGTCATCGAGAAGGTGCTGCTGTCGCGCATCTACAATCTCGATCACCTCTACGGCCTGCTGCTCACCTTCGGCCTCGCCCTGGTGATTGAAGGCCTGTTCCGCCACTGGTACGGCACCTCCGGCCAGCCCTATTCGATCCCCTCGACCTTCCAGGGCGCGTTCAACCTCGGCTTCATGATCCTGCCGAAGTACCGCGCCTTCGTGATCGTCGCGTCGGTTGTCGTCTGTCTGGCGACCTGGCTGCTGATCGAGAAGACCAAGTTCGGCGCTTACCTGCGCGCCGCCACGGAAAACCCGACCCTGGTGCAGGCGTTTGGCGTCAACGTGCCGCGGCTGCTGACCCTGACCTACGCCATTGGCGCCGGTCTCGCCGGCCTTGCCGGCGTGCTCGCCGCTCCGGTTTACCAGGTCAGCCCGCTGATGGGGCAGAATATCGTCATCATCGTCTTCGCGGTGGTGGTGATCGGCGGCATGGGCTCGATCATGGGCGCGGTCGTCACCGGTTACGTGCTGGGCCTTGTCGAGGGTCTGACCAAGGTTTTCTATCCGGAAGCATCGAGCACGGTCATCTTCGTCATCATGGTGCTGGTGCTGCTCGTGCGCCCGGCCGGCCTGTTCGGGAAGGAATGAATCATGGCTACAAAAGCCGCCTCGCCGAACGTCGCTGACGTGACCGCCGGCCACAAGACGTCGTCGCGCACCATCGCGCTGATGATCATCGGCCTCGCGCTGATTCTCGTCGCGCCGTTCCTGATCTACCCCGTCTTCGTCATGAAGGTGTTGTGCTTCGCCCTGTTCGCGGCGGCGTTCAACCTGCTGCTTGGCTACGTGGGTCTGCTGTCCTTCGGTCACGCCGCCTTCTTCGGCGGCGCGGCCTACATCACCGCCCACGCCATCAAGCAGTGGGGTTATCCGCCAGAGCTGGCGATCCTGCTCGGCACCGGCTTCGCCGCCGTGATGGGCGTGGTTTTCGGCTACGTGGCGATCAAGCGGCAGGGCATCTACTTCGCCATGATCACCATGGCGCTGGCGCAGATGTTCTACTTCTTCTGCCTGCAGGCTCCGTTCACCGGCGGTGAGGACGGGATCCAGGGTGTGCCGCGCGGCAAGCTGTTCGGCTTCATCGACCTGTCGAACTCGCTGAACATGTATTACTTCGTGGCGGCGGTGTTCATCATCGGCTTCCTGTTCATCTGGCGGGTGGTGCATTCGCCCTTTGGCTCGATCCTGAAGGCGATCCGCGAGAACGAGCAGCGCGCCATCTCGCTGGGCTACCGGGTTTCGCGCTACAAGCTGGGCGCCTTCGTGATCTCGGCGTCGCTGGCGGGCCTCGCCGGCTCGGTGAAGGCCATCGTCTTCCAGCTCGCCTCGCTGACCGACGTGGGCTTCCAGATGTCCGGCGAAGTCGTGCTGATGACCCTGCTCGGCGGCATCGGCACCCTGATGGGCCCGGTGGTCGGCGCCGTGCTGGTGGTCAGCCTCGAAAACTATCTGGCGACCTCCTCGCTGCCGGTTCCCGTGGTCATCGGCTCGATCTTCGTGATCTGCGTGCTGCTGTTCCGCCGCGGCATCGTTGGCGAGTTCAACGCCTGGATGGACCGCAAGCGCGGCTGACAGCGCCGGTCAACCTGACCTGAGACATGAAAAGCCCGGCGGCGACGCCGGGCTTTTTCTGTGCGGCCCCCAAATGTGCAGCCGCCATGTACAGGCCCCAATGTGCGGCGCCCAACGTCAGGCCTGGATCCGGGACGTTGGTCCAGACGCACACGTCCATTTGCGCCGTTGCAAGACACATCTCCTTTTATCCGGGCGTGGGCATGCGCATATGCCGGCCAGACGATATGCGACCGGCGCGTCGGGTTCGCAGGACGGGGGGACCCGGGCCTTGCCCGGGGGCGCCCCGACAGGAGATGCGCCATGACCTTCAACGGCATCCACCATGTCACCGCGATTGCCGGCGACGCTGCCCGCAATCGCAGCTTCTACGCAGATGTTCTGGGCCTGCGGCTGGTGAAGCGGACCGTCAATTTCGACGACCCGGGAACCTGGCACCTGTATTTCGGCGACAACGCCGGCGCGCCTGGCTCGCTGATCACGTTCTTTCCCTGGCCCCACGCAACCAAAGGTCGGGCCGGCGTCGGCGATGTCCTGCGCACGACCTTTCGCGTTCCCGCCGGGTCGATTGGATTTTGGGCTCACCGCTTCGTCGGGAAAGGCGTGCGCCATGACGGTGTCGCCCGCAGGTTCGGCGACAGCGTCATCGATTTCGAGGACCCGGACGGAACCTTGCTGTCGCTCGTCGCTTTCGGCGATACGCCGGCTCCCGCCGGCGAAACCGACGCGGCAGGCGAGGGCATTCCGCCGGCCCACGCCATCACCGGGATCGATGGCGTGACCTTGTTGCTGCGCGAAGCCGGACCCACGGCCGCCATCCTGACGTCGGTATTCGGCTTCCAGGAAAGTGGCCGCGAGGGCGCCGTCACCCGGCTTGCGCTGGGCGACGGGGCGGGCCGCTCGGTGGTTGATCTGCATGTCGCCGGCAACTTCCCCGGCGGTCACCTGGGGCGCGGCAGCGTCCACCACGTGGCCTTCCGGGTGGCGAGCGACGCCGAACAGGCGGAACTGGCGGCCCGGCTGGCCCGGGATCACGGCCTCAGGCCGACGGAACAGCGTGACCGGCAGTACTTCCGCTCGATCTACTTCCGCGAGCCGGGCGGCGTGCTGTTCGAGATCGCCACGGACGATCCCGGCTTCGCCATCGATGAGCCGCAGGCGCATCTGGGCGAGCAGCTGAAGCTGCCGCCGCAGTACGAGGCGCATCGCGCGCAGATCGAAGCCGCGCTGCCGCCGCTCGAAGACTGAGAGCTGCAAAGACTGGGCGCTGCAAAAAACAGGTTGTCGCCACCCGTGCAGGGCGGCGACAACGGAAGGGAGACAGGCCATGACTGGCGCCATCAACACAGATTTCGTTCACCGCTTCGAACCCGGCGCGCCCCGGGCCGGGCGGCCGCTGCTGCTGCTGCATGGCACGGGCGGCGATGAAAACGACCTTGTGCCGCTGGGCCGCATGCTGGCGCCGGATGCGCCGTTGCTGTCGGTGCGCGGCAAGGTGCTGGAAGGCGGCGCGCGCCGCTTCTTCCGCCGCTTCGCTGAGGGAATGCTGGACGAGGACGATCTGCGCTTCCGGGCCGACGAGCTGGCGGATTTCATCGCGGCGGCGCGGGATCGCCATGGCCTGGCGGCTCCGGTGGCGCTGGGGTTCTCCAATGGCGCCAACATCGCGGCGGCCATGCTGCTGCGCCGGCCTGAGGTGCTTGCCGGCGCGTTGCTGTTCCGCGCCATGGCGCCATTTACCGGGTCGGCTTTCGCCCCCGGGGAGGCGGCCCGGACTCCGGCGTCTCAGGGCAGCCCGGCCCAGGCCCTGGTGGTGTCCGGCGCCATGGACCCCATGGTCACGCCCGACAACCGCCAGCGACTGCTGCGTGATCTGCGAGCCGCTGGCGTGGACGTGCGGGACGCAACGGTGCTGGCCGGCCATGGCCTGGTCAAGGCTGACCTCGACATCGCCGGACCGTGGCTGGCGGAGGCGCTGAAAACCTGACGTTCAGACGGGCGGTGGCGGCAGGCGCGCCACGCCGCCCCGGCGGAAGGCCATCGGCGTCTGCGCCCAGGGGATGATCCCGTCCGGCGTCCGGGCATAGAGCAGGGCGGCCTCGACAATGGCGTCAACGTCGCCCGCCAGCGTCAGATCACCGATGATATGACTCCATTTGCCCGGCGCCTGCAGGGCAATGGTGCAGGGGCGGTTGCAGACGGCGAAGCACTGGACGCCGCGTACGATGACGCCGCCGCCAGCCAGGCGTTGCGCCAGCGCCGCCAGCAGCGCCCGGCCAGGCTCGATATAGCCAGGGGCTTCATGGGTGCGCTGCCGGCAGGTGACGCAGACGGAAAGGCTGGCGCTGCCAGCCGGCGTGGGGGGCTGCGACGGAATCATGCGTCTGGTTTGCGTCAGCCACGGCCGCCGCACAAGGGGCTGGCGCGACTGGAGCGGTGCAGGGCGGCAGGGGGATGCCGGACGCGCCGGCAACGGCCTGACATTTCTGAAAACGGGTTAGTTTCGGAAGCAACTGTAAGTTGCCGCGCCGCAACAGGTTGGCGTTGTCTGCGGGGCTTCTGATATTTGCTATAATTTTCAACATTTTCATACAATGAACGGAAAAAATAATTTGTATGAATGAAGCGCAAACTCTGCCAACACTCTGCCCCAATGATGCGACGGGTTTGTGACGCACGCTTGAACAGATGTTGACTGAAATAACTCAACGTCATGCAGGGCATTGATGTGGCCTGTTTCACGCAAGCACGTGTCCCGCCGCACAACAGTCAGGGTTCAGAAGTATGACGATGATGGTTTGCAGGGCGCTTTTGCTTGGCGGCGCCGCCGGATTTTTCGCTGTCGCCGGCGCGCAGGCGGCGGATCTTCCCATGTCGAAGTCCGCGCCGGTTGAATATGTGAAGGTTTGCGCCACGCACGGCGTCGGCTTCTTCTACATTCCAGGCACTGACACCTGCATCCGCGTCGGCGGCCGCGCCCGGCTGGATTACGAGTTCGCCCAGTACCGCAGCGTCGCGGCGCAGGACAAGTCGAACTTCATCGCGGCTGGCCGCATCCAGCTCGACGCCCGCACCTCCACCCAGTGGGGCACGCTGCGCACCTTCGTCCGTTTCGACATCGCCAGCCGCACCGGCCAGCAGCATGGCGCTTCCGGCACCCTGCGCAACAACGGTCCGGCGGCCTTCAACGCCACGGGCGTCGACACCTACAACCGCGCTTACAAATATGTTGAGGTCGACAAGGCGTTTATCCAGTTCGCCGGTCTGACCGCCGGCCGTTCGTCGTCGTTCTACGATTTCTACGCGGCCGACATCAGCCTCACGGGCATCGACATGGCGTCGAATGTCGGGTCGACCAATCTGCTCGCCTACACGGTCAAATTCGGCAACGGCTTCAGCGCCACCCTGTCGATGGAAGATCCGACCTTCCGCCGCAACCCGCTGTTCTTCGGCGCGGCCAACGCCAATGGCGTGGTCGTTTCGCCGGCGGTGGGCCTCAATGGCGGCGTGGCGAACGCCGGCCTGTGCAACAACGGCACGGCCGTGGGCTGCACGTTCGGCGCGCCGGTCTTCACCTATGACGCCTCGGGCCAGCGGGTTGGCTACACCTACCTCGACATTTCCCAGCGTCTGAACGCGCCCGATTTCGTCGGCAACCTGCGTGTTGACCAGGGGTGGGGCTCGGCCCAGCTGTCGGTCGCCGCGCACCAGCTGTCCGTCGGCAACTTCTCCGGCGGCGCGCCCAACGGCGGCCTTGCCCAGCGCGCTGACGCCAAATGGGGCTATGCTGTCCAGGGCGGCGTCAAGTTCAACCTGCCGTTCCTCGCCCCGGGCGACGCCCTGTGGCTGCAGGCGGCCTACGCCAGGGGCGCCATGTCCTACACCGGTCTGGATAACCCGACCGGCCGCGACAGCGTCAACGCTGCCGGCGTGGATGGCGGCTCCCGTTTCGCCGCCAACAAGGTTGACGGCTACGTTGACCCGGCCACCGGCAATATCAAGCTGACGGAAAGCTGGTCTGTCACCGGCGCCTTCCTGCACTACTGGGCTCCACAATGGCGCTCGGGCTTCGTGGCCTCCTACGCCCAGCTGCTGTTCCCGTCCGGCGCCCGCTTCAATGGCCCGATGGGCAATCTGAATACCGGAACCGGCGTCTACAGCGCCGCCCTGCGTGACTATGGCCAGTTCGTTGGCTCCGCCAACCTGGTCTGGTCGCCGGTGAAGGACCTCGATATCGGCGTGGAGGTGCTCTACGAGCGCATCGATATCCGCAAGGGTCGCGTCTACGACCTGAACAAGTATGGCAACCTGACCGGCAGGACCACGACCTACGACGACAACTGGGTTTCGCGCGTGCGCGTCGAACGCACGTTCTGATCCAGGCTGTCCGTATCCGGGGCGCCGCGCCCCGGTTGCAGGCTGCATGCCCTGGCGGCGCAGTTTCCACGGCGTTGTGTTTTCTGACGCCGCCAGCCCCCGGCTTTTCGCCGGGGGTTTTGCTGTCCGGGGCCAGCCCTGCGCCGCCGGATCGCAATTCTTTCGATAAACGGGACTGACGCCACGCCGGATATCTGGTCAGATGCGGCGCCGGTCCAGGACAGGGACGGCGATCGGACGGCGCCCGCAAGAGGCGCCCGCATTGCGGAGGAATGGATGCCTCATTTCGGCGACTTTCAGAACGAGATCTATTTCGGCGGCCTGCATGGGCATATCCCGAAATTCCCCATGTGCTATCGCGATCTGGAGGCGCGCGCCGCACAGGCCATGGCGCCCGGGGTGCTGTCCTATGTGGCCGGCGGCTGCGGCGATGAGCGCACCCAGGACCTGAACGCCGAAGCCTTCAACCATTGGGGCGTCATCCCGCGCATGTTCGTCGGCGCGGTGAAGCGCGACCTCTCCGTCAACCTGTTCGGCATGCAACTGCCCTCGCCACTGTTCCTGTCGCCGGTCGGCGTCATCGGCATCTGCGATCAGGACGGCCATGGCGACATCGCCACGGCGAAAGCCGCGGCGCAGAGCAAGGTGACCATGGTCAGCTCGACGCTGATGCAGGATCCCATGGAGCGCGTGGCGCAGGAGTTCGGCGACACGCCCAATTTCTTCCAGCTGTACACGCCCACCAACCGCGATCTCGCCGCCAGCCTCGTCTCCCGCGCCGAAGCGGCGGGCTACAAGGCGATCGTCGTCACCCTCGACACCTGGGTCACCGGCTGGCGGCCGCGTGATCTCACCACCTCGAATTTCCCCCAGCTGCGCGGTCTGTGCCTGGCCAATTATTTTTCCGATCCGGTGTTCCGCAAGCTGCTGGCCAGGCCGGTCGAGGAAGACCCGGTCGCCGCCGTGCAGATGTTCGGCCGTGTCTTCGGCAACCCGCTGACGTGGGAGGATCTGCCGTGGCTGCGCTCGCTGACGAAGCTGCCGCTGATCTTCAAGGGCATCTGCCATCCCGACGACGCGCGCCGCGCCATCGATGGCGGCGCCGACGGCATTTACTGCTCCAACCACGGCGGCCGGCAGGCCAATGGCGGCATCGCCGCCATCGACATGCTGCCGGCTGTGGTGAAAGCCTCGGGCAATACGCCGGTGCTGTTCGACTCCGGCGTGCGCAGCGGCTCGGACGTGGCCAAGGCGCTGGCGCTCGGCGCGGCGGCCGTCGGCATTGGCCGGCCCTACGCCTATGGCCTGGCCATCGGCGGCGCGGCTGGCGTTTCCCACGTCATCCGCTGCATCCTGGCCGAAGCCGATCTGTTGATGGCGGTGAATGGCTTCCCCACCATCGCCGATTTGCGCGGCGCGGCGATCCCGGCGCCGCCCTGGAGCCGGATCCCCGCATGAGGAAGCGCTTCGGCTCCCCATGAAGGGAATATCCGCCTCCTGAAACAGCCGGAGCGGCGAGCGGCCGGGCCTCAACTGGCCGCGTCAGCCACCACCGGCTCCGGCGCGGTCAGGATGGCGAGGCAGGCCATCACCACGTCGGCGACGGCGCGGGGATCGCGCCACATGTGCTGCGGCGGCGGCGCGCCGGCCAGCGCCGTCTCGCGCAGCGACAGCATGGCGCCGAGGCTGACCTCGATGAACACCAGCCGCCGGTTGCGCAGGCGCTCGTCCATGCCCGGCGTCAGCCGCCGCAGCAGATCGAGGCAGCGCAGATAGCCGGAATTGAGATCGCCCGCCAGCGACGCCATGAACAGCCGCCGGTGCGTCATCGACAGCAGGGTGATGAAGCGCATGTAGCTGCCGGCGCCGTCATTTGGGTCGCCCGGAATGAACGACGGCAGCACCAGCGCCTGCATCGCGTCATGCAGGGTTGGCCCGCCCGGCTTGCGCTCCAGCCTGTCCAGCGTGGCGTTGCGCGCCTCGTTGATGACGCGCGCCCCTTCCGCCACCAGTTCGCGCACCAGTTCTTCCTTCGAGCCGAAATAATATGTGAGCGAGCCATGATTCTTTTGCCCCGAGGCGGCGACGATCTCGCGCACGGTCACGCCGTCGACGCCGTGGCGGGCGAACAGGTCGCGCGCCGCCTGCTTGATCGCTTCGCGGGCGCCTTGCCGCGCCGTTTCTGACGCATGGTCCTGTTTTTCCGCCATCTTGACGACTGCCCCTGCTCGCGTTTAGGTCATCTGGATAAAACATTTGACGTCGTCTGTCGTTACGTCAAAAGTCACATACGGACAGGGACCGGTCTGCAACATCGGTCCCAACGGGGAGTGAACACGTGAACGGGTTCGATTTTTCAGGACGCAACGTGCTGGTCGTTGGCGGCTCCAGCGGCATCGGTAACGGCATCGCCCAGCAGTTCCGGGCGCACGGCGCCAACGTGCATGTCTGGGGCACCCGCGCCAGCGCCGCTGACTACGCGAAGGAAGATGGCTCCGACCTCGACGGCCTCGGTTACACAAAGGTGGACGTCTCCGACCAGGCGGCGGTGGACGCCGCCCCGGCGCCATTCCCCAGGCTCGACGTGCTGGTGCTGTGCCAGGGCATTGTCGCCTACAAGCGCGCCGAGTTCGAGCGCGACGGCTGGGATCGCGTCATGGGCGTCAATATCGACAGCGTCATGGATTGCGCCCGCAAGTTCCGCCAGACGCTCGCCGAAAACACCGGCAGCCTGATCATCGTCAGCTCGGTCTCCGGCCAGCGCGCCAATATCGGCAACCCGGCCTATGCGGCGTCCAAGGCGGCGGCCATCAGCCTCACCAAGACGCTCGGCGCCGCCTGGGCGCCAGAGGGCATTCGCGTCAACGGCATCGCCCCTGGCCTGGTCGACACCAAGCTGACCCACGTCACCACGCGCAATCCGAAGCGTCTGGAGGCGTCGCTGGCCAAAATTCCCGCCGGCCGCATGGGCCAGCCGGAGGACATGGCCGGCGCCGCCCTGTTCCTGGCTTCGCCTTATGCGTCCTATGTCTGCGGTCAGACGCTCACCGTCGATGGCGGCCTGACGCTTTATTGAGCCGGCTTGTTTAATGCGGATGGAGGCGGGCCTCGCCTTGTGCGACGCCTGCATCCGGCCGGAACAACCGGCGCGCAGGGGAGGATGAAACGTGGAACACGGCGTTGATCTGGCGGCGCTCGCCGGATGGATGGACAGTCAGGGTCTGGGCTCCGGCCCCCTGACCGATGTGACCAGCCTGAGCGGCGGCACCCAGAACATTCTGTTGCGCTTCAATCGTGACGGCAGGGCGTATGTGCTGCGCCGGCCGCCGCTGCACTTGCGCGGCAATTCCAACAAGACCATGCAGCGCGAGGCGCGCATGCTGGCGGCGCTCGCCGACAGCGACGTGCCGCATCCGCGTTTCATCGCCGCCTGCGCCGACGACAGCGTGCTGGGGGCGTTTTTCTACCTGATGCAGCCGATCGAGGGGTTCAACGCCACCACCGGCCTGCCGCCCTACCACGCCGGATCGGAGGCGGTGCGCCGCCGCATGGGCTTCTCCATGGTCGAGGCCGTGGCCAAACTCGGCGCGCTCGACTACCGCGCCCTTGGCCTGGAAGATTTTGGCAAGGTCGACAATTATCTGGAGCGCCAGGTCGACCGCTGGCGCTCGCAGCTGGAAAGCTATCGGGAATACGCCGGCTGGCCGGGGCCGGAGTGTCTGCCGGGCGTTGATCGCGTGGCGGCGTGGCTCGCCGCCAATGTGCCGCCGGTTTTCGAGCCAGGCATCATCCATGGCGACTATCACCTCGCCAATGTCATGTTCCGCAACGACAGCCCGGAAATGGCGGCGATTGTCGACTGGGAGCTGACCACCATCGGCGATCCGCTGCTCGACCTCGGCTGGATGATGGCCACCTGGTCCGAAACCGAAACGCCGCGCCCGGACGATATCGCCGTGCAGCCGTGGACCGGCTTCCCGACCATTCCGGAGCTGGTCGAACACTACGGCAAGCATTCGCGCCGCGATCTCACGCACATCAAATGGTACGGCGTGCTGGCCTGCTACAAGCTGGCGCTGATTATCGAAGGCACCCACGCCCGCGCCTGCGCCGGCAAGGCCCCGAAGGAAACCGGCGACAAGCTGCACGCCCACGCCGTCAGCCTGCTCGCCCGCGCCCTGCGCTGGATCGACGGGGAATAAGCGATTGGCGCCATGGCGGGATGCATCCCCCATGGCGCGCCCAGCCCCGTTCATCCGCCACGTCAGCCCCCGCGTGGCGCGCGGGCATTCAAGCCTGCGCGCCCCAAATTCTACGCAGGCGAGCGCTACTGTCGGGGAATGCCGGAACAGGTCCGGCCATGGCGTATCCGGCTGGCAAAGCAGAGTGCAAATACGCCTGCCTGGCAGCGCCGGTTGAAGCGCCGCCCGAATGTTTTAACCCGCGAATTCCGCTCGCAGCGCCGGCCCCTGTTCATCGACCTCCGGCACCCGGGCGCCGACGGGCGAGGCGCCGTCATGCAGCGCGCCGGGACCGAGCAGCGTCACGCGGCCTTTCGGCGTCTCCACCTCCACGAAGCGCGCCTGGGCGTGGCTGGCCAGATCGTCGAGGCCATTGATGCGGCCCCAGGCGATGCGCGCCGCCTCCAGCCGATCGGAAACCTCCTCGCGCGGCAGCTTGCCGAACACCGCGTTGATCGCCGCGTCCAGCGCCGGACGGTTGTGCACGCGGGCTGTATTGTCCGCAAAGCGCGGATCATCGGCCAGTTCCGGCTGGCCGAGCACATCGTCACACAGCTTGCGCCATTCCCGCTCGTTCTGGATGGAGAACAGGATTTCCTTGCCGCCGGCGCAGGGATAGGCGCCATAAGGCGCGATGGTGGGGTGGTTGAGCCCCATGCGCTTCACATCGGCGCCGCCCATGACGCATTGCAGATAGGGCACGTTCATCCAGTCGGCGAGGGCGTGGAACAGCGAGACAGCGATGTGCCGGCCCTTGCCGGTGCGATAGCGGCCGATCAACGCCTGCAGGATCGCCTGATGCGCGGTCATGCCGGCGGCGATGTCGCAGACCGAGACGCCGACGCGGCCGGAGCCTTCCGGCGTGCCGGTAATGGCGGCGAGCCCGGTTTCGCCCTGCACCAGCAGGTCGTAAGCCTTGAGGTCCTTCAGCGGGCCATCTTCGCCATAACCGGAGATGGAGCAGGTGATGAGGCGCGGATTGGCCACGCGCAGCTCCGCCATGTCGAGGCCGAGGCTCGCCAGCACGCCCGGCGCGGCGTTCTGGATGAACACGTCCGCCTGCAGCGCCATGCGCCGGATCAGGGCGATGTCGCCCGCATCGCGCAGATCGACGGCGATCGATTCCTTGCCCCGGTTCAGCCAGACGAAATAGCTGCTGAGGCCGTTGACGTGCCGGTCGTAGCGGCGGGCGAAGTCGCCCTCGCGCCGCTCGATCTTGATGACCCGCGCGCCCGCGTCGGCAAGCCGTGAGGAGGCGTAGGGCGCGGCGACCGCCTGCTCGACCGACACCACCAGCAGCCCGTCCAGATCGCCCATCGCCGCGCCCTTCCTGTCATTGCCGGCGTTCGCCGGCGCGTCGCCGTATCTGGCGCGCATCTGGCACGCCAGGGCGGCCGCGTCAAAGGCCCGGCCGCCACTGTGGCGCCCCGGGCACGCGTGACGGACCTGTCGCAAATGGCTGGAGTCCTTGTGTACAAAGGCTCACAATTGTCACACTCCAGCTCAGGGAATATGATTATAAGCGCATCGCCTGCAACGCGCGCAGGGGCGCGCGGCTGGGTGAGGGGCATATGATGCGATCAAGAGGCGCGTCTGCATGAGCAACGACTGGCGCGAGGGCCGGCCCGCCGCGGGGGGCAATCCGCTTCTCAACCGTTTTGCCCCGATGGCGGCCGCGGCCATGCTGTATCCGGCCCGGCGCGCGGGCAATGGCGCGTTGAAGCTGATTCCCGGCCATGTTCCGCTGCCCGATTTCGTGGCCGACCTCGGCGGCATTTCGCCGGTGCTGGGTCGTATCGGTTCGCTGGAGGTGCGGCTCGCCACCACGCGCAAGCAGATCAAGCAGGCGCAGCGCCTGCGCTATCGCGTGTTTTATGAAGAAATGTCGGCGGTTCCCAATCCCGCCGCCCGTCTGGCCCGGCGCGACATGGATGGTTTCGACGCCATCTGCGACCATCTGCTGGTGATCGACAATGGCGAGGCCGGCGGCGTCGAAAAGCGCAAGCCGAAGGTGGTTGGGACCTACCGCCTGTTGCGCCAGGAGGTGGCCGAACGCCATGCCGGCTTCTACACCGCCAGCGAATTCGACATCGCGCCGCTGCTGGCCCGCCATCGCGGCAAGCGCTTCCTGGAACTGGGGCGCTCCTGCGTGCTGAAGGAATATCGCACCAAGCGCACGGTGGAGCTGCTGTGGCAGGGCATCTGGAACTATGTGCGGCATCACCGCATCGACGCCATGTTCGGCTGCGCCAGCCTTGAGGGCGTCGATGCTGGAAAGCTGGCCCTGCCGCTGAGCTTTCTTTACCATTTCGCCGCGCCGCCCGGGGACTGGGCCGTGCAGGCGTTGCCGTCCTGCCGCGTCGACATGAACCGCATGGCCAAGGAGGCGGTGGACCCGAAAAAAGCGCTGCACGCCCTGCCGCCGCTGATCAAGGGCTACCTGCGCCTCGGCGCTTCCTTCGGCGGTGAGGCCGTGGTCGACCGCCAGTTCGGCACCACCGACGTGCTGGTGCTGCTGCCAGTGTCCGTCATCAGCAAGCGCTACGTCAATCATTTCGCCGGCGGCGGCGAGGTCTGAGGGCCGGATCCGTCAGAGGGCGCCGTCAGCGCCCTTCGCCGGCGGCGGCCAGCGCCGCCAGACCCTCGCGATAGCTCGGATAGGTCAGCGTCACGCCCAGTTCCTCGCGCATGCGGCGGTTGGAGACGCGCTTGTTCTCGCCCCAGAAGCTGCGCGCCATTGGCGTCAGTTCGGCGTCCTCGAAGGCGATGGCCGGCGGCGGCGCGACGCCAAGCAGCTCCGCCGCGTATTCGATCGGCAGTTGCGGCGCGCAGGGCTCGCTGTCGGTGACGTTCCAGACGCGTTGTTCTGCCGACGTCCGGTTGAAGGCGGCGTCGATCGCCGCGGCGATGTCGTCCACGTGGATGCGGTTGAACACCTGCCCGGCGCGAATCAGCCGGTGCGCCACGCCGTCGCGGATCTTCACCAGCTGGTTGCGGCCCGGCCCGTAAATGCCGGACAGGCGCAGAACGTGCACGGACTTGCCGGCGGCGCGACCCAGATCCAGCCATTGCTGCTCTACCGTGACGCGCGCACGGTTGCGGGCGCTGCCCGGCCGCAGTTCGGCGTCTTCCCCGATCACCGCGCCCTGGTGGTCGCCGTAAACGCCAATGGTGGAGAGATAAACGATATGCGTCAGCCCGGTTGCGCCGGCGATGAGATCACCGAAATGGCGCAGGGCCGGGTCGCCGGCCTGGTCTGGCGGGGCGGACACCAGCAGATGGCTGGCGCGGCTGAGCGCAGCGGCGATCGCCGGATCGGGCGTGGTTGTCGCGGAGCCGTCAAACGCGTGCAGCGTCAGGCGGGACGTCGTCGTGTCTGTTGCAGCGTCCCGCAACTGCCGGCGGGTGGCGTTGATGCGTTGGTAACCGGCGCCATGGCGGCTGACATAACCCTGCGCCGAAAATCCCAGCCCAAACACAAACAGTTCTGACATTACGCCTGCTCCGGTTCCGATATCTGCGCGGGGAAACCAGCCGCAGCCTCCCATTCGGCCAGAACCTCCGGGTCACGTTCGGCGGCGTGCTGGCGCCGCAACTTGCCAAGACTGTCCGCGTCCAGCAACTGGCCGAGGGCCCAGACGGCGGCGCCGCGCACCAGCGCCGAAGGATCATCGAGCAGCCGCGCCGCTGGCCCCGCCAGCCTGGCGTCGCCGGAGTTGCCCGTGGCGATCAGCACATTGCGCAAAAACCGGTCGCGCCCGGTGCGTTTCACCGGCGTGCCGGCAAACCGGCTTCTGAACGTCGCGTCGTCGAGTGTCAGCAGTTCAGCCAGCGCCGGTCGGTCGTTCTCCGCGCGCGCCGCCAGCTTCGCGTCGTGGCCGACCCTGGCGAACTTGTTCCAGGGACAGACGGCCAGGCAGTCGTCGCAACCGAAAATCCGGTTGCCGATCGCCTTGCGGAAAGCGTGCGGAACCGGTCCCGCGTGCTCGATGGTGAGGTAGGAGATGCAGCGCCGTGAATCGAGCTGATACGGCGCCGGAAACGCCTGGGTGGGGCAGACGTCCAGGCAGGCGCGACACGAGCCGCAGCTCGGCTGGCCAGGCGGGTCTGGCGGCAATTCGGCGGTGGTGAGAATGACGCCGAGGAACAGCCAGTTGCCCAGGGTGCGCGACACCAGCACGCTGTGCTTGCCCTGCCAGCCGACGCCGGCGAGGGCGGCCAGCGGTTTTTCCATCAGCGGGGCCGTATCGACGAACACCTTGACGTCGGCGCCGCCGCGCGAAGCGAGGAAGCCGGCGACCTGTTTCAGCCGCCCCTTGATGATCTCGTGATAGTCGCGGCCCTGGGCGTAGACCGAGATCAGGCCGCGATCCCGGGCAGCCAGGTGGTCGAGCGGGTTGTGGTCGGGGCCGTAATTGAGGCCGAGCACCAGGGCGGAGCGCGCTTCCGGCCACATCGCCTGTGGACTGGCGCGCCGTTCGGCGCCTTCGCGCATCCACTCCATGTCGCCGTGATAGCCGGCGTCGAGCCAGGCCATCAGCCGCGCGCCGGTTTCGGGCAGGGCGGCCGCCGGGGCGACGCGGGCCACGTCAAACCCCTCGGCCCGGGCGCGCGCCACCACCGCCTCGCGCAGCGCCGCCCCCTTCAGCGCCTCCGGGCGTGCTGTCTTGCCATGGCCGGCGGACCGTTGCCGGCGGCTGTCAGGTGGGGAGGCGTCGCGCATGGTCATTCCGTCCGCCGGTCGCCACATCGCCAGCCGCGCGGGTCCTTCTCAGACGTTCAGCCGCGCATAGGTCGTCGCCGGCGCCATGCCAGGCACCAGGTCCTGCAACAGGGTGCGGAACGACGGGCGCGACTTGATGCGACCATACCACGCCGCCGCCGCCTCGTCCTCGCTCCAGGGCACGTCGCCAAGGTAATCGACGCAGGACAGGTGCGCCGCCGCCGCCAGATCGGCGCTGGTGAGGCGCGCGCCGGCGAGAAACGGCGCGTCGCGCAGCAGGAAGCCAATGTAGCGCAGGTGATAGCGCACGTTGGCGCGCGCCGCGCGCACGCCGTTCATGTCCGGCGGGCCGCCGCCCAGTTCCGTCGCCATGAAGCGCTTGTAGATCTTCTCGGTGCACAGATAGGTGGTGACTTCCGCGAAGAATTTTTCGTTGAACCAGGCGGTGAGGCGCCGGGCCTCTGCGCGCTCTGCAATGCCGCCAGGCAACAGACGCCGGTCCGGGTGGCGCGCGCCCAGCAATTCGTCGACATATTCGTTGATGACGGCGGCGCCGGAAAGCACCAGAGGCGCGGCGCCGGCCGGAGCGGCGCCTTCCGCGTCGCTGTCGGGATGCAGCGCCCCATCGGCCGCCAGCACTGGCGTGTCGCCGGCCGGGTTGAGCATCAGGAACTCCTGACGTCGCTCCCACGGCCGCACTTCGACCAGTTCCGGCGCGATGTCGAACTCGCCCAGCACCAGGCGGACGAAGCGGGAATGCGGACAGAAGGCGTGATGGTGCAGGGTGGCCATCAGGGGCAGATCCACTCAGGCGTCAGGCGGCGGCCGGACCAGGATTTCTCGGGAAGGGCTCCCGTATAGTGAGGAGCGCATCTGGCGACAATCGTTGTCTTTTGCGCCGCTTCGGCCGTTCCTGTGATGAGTGGGGGCATTAACCGTCCATTCAGTGATGGGGAGATACCTGCTTGGGCCTTTCGGCGTTGGGGCGCGACCCTTGCTGTCAACGGCCGCCGACGTTCTGACGCCATGATTCGATCTGTATCACTGCGGAATGTGGCGACCATCCGGCGTGGCCGCCGCAATTGGCGCAGGGGCAAGGCCGCTCCGCGCTGGCGCCGCGCGGCGGGGCGGGCGCAACACGTGAGAAAACAATGGCATGGAGCCGGTCCGGCGCTGTCCGGGCCAGATGTGAATCACAAGCAATTGTTGACCGTCGTGCGGAAACCCTGACGGCGGCGGACAGTCTGGAGCAATACGAATGGGCATCATCGAGGCGTTCCAGGCTGCGGTCCTGGGGCTGGTCGAAGGGCTGACCGAATTCCTGCCGGTGTCGTCGACCGGCCATCTGCTGCTGCTGGGCCACTTCCTTGGCTTCAAATCCAGGGGCCAGACCTTTGAGGTGCTGGTGCAGCTCGGCGCCATCCTCGCGATCGTCTCGGTCTATTTCGGCCGCATCGTTTTCCTGCTCCGCACCTTGCGCACGCGCCCGGAGACGCAGCGTTTCGTCATTGGCGTGCTGGTGGGTTTCCTGCCGGCGGCGGTGCTCGGCGCCTTGCTGCACGGCTTTATCAAGGGCGTGCTGTTCAACCCATGGGTTGTCTGCGTGGCGCTGATAGTTGGCGGTCTGGTGCTGCTGGTCGTGGATGGGCTGAAGCTGGAGCCGCGCTACGACGACGCCGAAACCTTCCCGCTGCGCACCTGTCTGGCCATCGGCTGCGCCCAGTGCCTCGCCATGATCCCGGGCGTGTCCCGTTCCGGCGCCACCATCGTCAGCGCCATGTTCCTCGGCGCCACCAAGCGGGCGGCGGCGGAGTTCTCGTTCTGGCTGGCCATGCCGACCATGGCCGGCGCCTTCGCCTGGGACCTGCTGAAAAACTACAAACTGCTGACCTTTAACGACGGCGGCCTGATCGTCATAGGCTTCACCATGGCGTTCATCTCCGGCCTGTTCGTCGTGCGCAGCCTGCTTGGTTATGTCTCGCGCCACGGCTTCGCCCTGTTTGGCTGGTGGCGCCTGGTCGTCGGCGCCGCCGGCCTTGCCGGCCTGATCGTGTTTGGCTGACACGGCGGAAGCGGACCGACCCGGTTCATCCCGGCGTGCTTTTGGGTTCGTACCGGCACAGATCGGCGATCAGGCAGCGCCAGCACTCGGGTTTGCGCGCCTTGCAGACATAGCGCCCGTGCAGGATCAGCCAGTGGTGGGCGTGCAGCAGGTACTGCTCCGGGATCACGCGTAGCAGGCCCTGCTCCACCTCCAGCGGCGTGCGGCCCGGCGCCAGTGGAATCCGGTTCGAGACCCGGAACAGATGGGTGTCGACGGCGATGGTGGGCTGGCCGAAGAAAATGTTCAGCACCACGTTGGCTGTCTTGCGTCCCACGCCAGGCAGGGCTTCCAGCGCCGCGCGATCCGCCGGAACCTCGCCGCCGTGACGGTCGATCAGCAGTTGTGAAAGGGCGATGACATTGCGCGCCTTGCCGCGGAACAGGCCGATGGTCTTGATGTGGTCGCGCACCACGTCTTCGCCGAGCGCCAGCATTTTCTGCGGCGTGTCGGCCACGGCGAACAGCCCGCGCGTCGCCCGGTTGACGCCGACGTCCGTCGCCTGGGCCGACAGCACCACCGCCACCAGCAGGGTGTAGGCGTTCACATATTCCAGCTCGCCCTGCGGCTCCGGGTCCACCTTGTGGAAGCGGGCGAAAATTTCGGTGATTTCCGGCGGCGGCGGCGGCAGCTGCGGCGCGGCCGGTTTGCGGGCGGTCCGGCCTGGGGCCTTGCCGGCTTTTTTTCCGGCCGGCTTTTTCGCCGGCGTCGCCTTCGCGGAAGAAGCGGATTTGCGGACAGTCATGAGGGGGTTATGGTGAAAGCCATCATGACAGGCAATCCACATAACGTTCAGCCAGCGCTGCCGTTGGCGCCGCCTGATGACGCGATGGAGCCAGCGCGCTGGCCCGATCCGGCGGAGCGGGATGAATTCCGCGTGCTGATCACGCCGCACCGTTCGCTGGGGGCGCGTGGCTTCCGGCTGGTCATGGCCCTGGTTCTGGTGTGCAGCGTCATCGCCAGCCTGCCGTTCGTCATCATGGGCGCCTGGCCTGTCGCCGGCTTTTTTGGCCTCGATGTGCTGGCGCTTTACGTGGCCTTCCGCCTCAGCTTCGCGCACGCGGCGGCCTTTGAGGAGATTGTCGTCACCAGCGTCAGCCTGATGCTGCGCAAGGTGTCGCATACGGGCGAGCAGGCGGAGTGGCGCTTCAATCCCCTGTGGACCAGCCTGCTGCG
>Ga0180223_1001007_pt1 | contig 25157 bp, 20 predicted proteins | sample eDN5th30CKraftOP_FD_151337 | JGI IMG/M metagenome (GOLD analysis project Ga0180223, IMG submission 151337) | Enriched Organic Plus compost microbial communities from Emeryville, California, USA - eDNA 5th pass 30_C Kraft OP (version 2) (version 2) ... | reverse complement strand
ATTTCGTCTGCTTATACTAACAAGGAAATTTTCAAAGCTCAGGGAGTAGGTCATTCAGGAATGTTAGACCAGGTAAATTTCTGGACAACAACTATGGAACCTAAAATTATTTCTTATATACAATCGTTATAACAAAATACATGAAGGCTACTACTGTTAAATCTACTATAATCGTTATTGTTTTTTTATTGTTTCACAATTCGATTGATGCACAGGTTATAAACTGGGAAAATATTTCAAAACAAAATATGCATCTGTTGCATGTTGATGTGGGAGCAGAATATGGCATAATAGCCGGGGTGGGTTATCATCACTTAATACCTATTAAAAGATTTCCTTTATGGATTGGGGGTGAATTCTCTGTGCCATCTGGAAGCCAGTTAGCAGATGATGATTTTAAGGTGAGGTTAGGTGCACAAATTAGGATTGTTGCATTAAATCATTTTCAATTTTCAGCGAGACTTCAAGGTATAGCAAGGCGATATCACAATCAGTCGGTAAGACTTTTCAATTTTGGAAGTGATTTAGCCGGAACAGTTGGCTATTATCGCAAAAATTGGTTTCTGGGTGCTGAGTCGGGTTTTGATAAAGCCATTGTTACAAACTTTAAGCATAGCGAATGGTATAAAAAAAACATTTACGACAACGTTCAGGACGGCTGGTATGAGCCTGCAACCGGAGGCAATTTCTATTATGGATTGCAAGGTGGCTTTTCTATGAAAAAAGTAGATCTTACGCTCAAAGTCGGGAAAGTTCTGCAGCAGGATTTTAAGTCACAACCATTGCTTCCTTTTTACGGGCAATTTGGAGTAAATTTTAGATTTTAAAATGAGAAGATTAAGCCTTATAATTTTATTTAAAAGGTGAAAGTTTGGAGACAAAAAATAGCCATAAATATTACATATGCGAACTACTAGTACCATATTCTTTGTATTTATAACACTAAATACAAACGCACAATCCCTGATTAAGCCGGGAGATCATTCTTTTGACAAAAAATTTATAAAAAGTACGCATTATGAAATGTCATACTTTGCTGTTTCAGGGCGACAGACCATAGAAATAAGCGCTTTTGATGTTGATGTTAAGGTTAACGGGAAAACTATATCCGTATATACCAGGATAAAATCTCCTGTTGGAAATTCAATTTGGGTGGATACCAGCATCGCTGATATTAATACATTAAAACCTGTTTACCGGTCTTCGGATAATTCCGATAAGCAATACCATATTAAGTATGGAACTACAATTGAAGGTTATTACTACGATAAGAAGTCGGGTAAAGGGTTGCAGATTAAGGATAATACAAACAGTGACTTTTTTGATAGCTTTATTTATCCATACCTGCTCGGTGCTCTGCCTCTTAACTCTGGCTATAAAGCGATTTTACCCGTATATGAATACAAACCCGGAACTATAAACAACATTTCAAACACACGTATTACTGAAGTAAAAAGTAGTATGTATAGAAGTGAGATAACCGGTGAACATGCAGTATGGCAGGTTAGCGTATTTGAAGAAGGGACGAATGTGAAGTATGAATATTATATTGATAAAGAAAGCAGAAAACTCTGGAAAGTGGATATACTGGCATCTAATGGCAAAAAATATTTACTGGTTGATAAAGAACTTGATTATAACCCCTTTACCGTAACATTTGATAAGGAACAAACTTATAAAATGGTTACAGCAGGCTCCGGCACAATTAGTGGTCAAATTTATGCCAGGGATAATGAGAATACTACTAAAGGAGGAATAGCAATACTTAACGTAAACAAAAAACAGTATGCTCCACGGGGTACAACCGTCATTCTTATTCCTTATACGGATTATTTTAAAGAATGGATAGCATTGAATGAAAAGCTTAGAAAAAAAGGGCAAGCCGTGCCGCTTGCAAAAGAAGCTGCTGGATGCATAAAACAAACTTCCGTATATGATAATGATGGGAATTTTGAGTTTACCAATCTTATGCCTGGCAACTATTATTTGTTTACTGAATTCGGATATACCCATACATTTTCAAGAACTGATATTGTAGGCTATACTGATACTTACATTAATGGTTTGTTCCAGGGAACTACTGCTAATACCGAGGTGAACAGATACAAAACAAGTGCCGCCGCCACTTTAAAAAAGATAGTAACAATTAATAAGGAGGGAGAAAAGGTAAATGTAAAATTGAAGAAAACACTATAGTGATAAATAAAGAGAAAATATATAGTAACACTATATTGTTAAGATTTGGGGTAGCGATAATTTTTCTTTCCCACAGCTTACACGGTATTTTTACCGGCAATGATGTAAACGACTTTGGCAATTTGTTTTTAAACAAAATCGGGTTTGCTCCATTTGGAGCTTTCATGGCCTGGAGTGTTGTAATCAGTCAAATAATTACATCGTTATTATTGATTGCAAATAAAGTCGTGAAGATTTCCTGCATCGTAAATATTGTTTTCTTGATTTTTGGTATAATAACGGTACACTTTACCGAAGGCTGGTATGTGGTAGGAGCCGGTAGGAACGGTATGGAGTTTAGTTTCATCTTAATTCTTGTCCTATTTACAATATTTATATCGGATAAAACACACTGATAGATGGCAGTAATTTTGGACAGACCATAATCCATAAATAATAAACTGAATGCGAATCATAACATTGACAATAGTTTTCCTTCTTCCGCTGACCAAAATATTTGGACCAGCAGCCGCCATAAACGCCAAACCGTAACTCGATAAAAAAAGAAATTGATAAATAGCGAGAAAATATATACTAACACTTTTATTTTGAGATTAGGTATTGTGTATGGAAAAATACTACATTGAAATACAGCATAATCTGGAAACTTCTATCAACGAATTGGGGATTGAAACCGAACTCTCTATACAAGAGATAGAATTAGTGATACACCTAATTCTCAAATGCCTGTCCGAAGTAAAAGAATATGTTCTGAAAAGAGGGTTTAAGAACACTGATGAAGAAATTCGTTTTTTCAAATATCAGAAACCTGTCATTGTTTCAAAACTCATTTACTATAATGCCATTTACAAAATTGAGGCAAGAAAACCCTATGGCGCAAAACCTATAAGAAATTATCTTAACAAAGAATTGAAAAAACTAAAGAGGTTCTTTGACAACAATATTGATTTTTACAAATATTATCGAAGTAACAATTCTTTTCTTGATGAGAATTTCTTTGTGCGAGGCAAGCATGATATAAAGCTATGGCTGGATACTTATTACTTTCAGTCTGACCAGACTTTTTCTACTTCACATGACTACAAGGTCGCCAAGATAATCGCCAACGACTTGATACAGGTATATATTGAAAATCAATTGTACAGCAAAACTCAAGATAGTAAGTCAGTAGCCTCACAAAAGTTGAATTGGACGGGAAGTAAAACTGCCATGATAGAATTGATTTATGCACTGAACTGTCAGGGCATATTTGATAATGGTAATAGTGATATAAGGTTAATAGCGCAGTATTTTGAGAATACCTTTAATATTGACTTGGGGAATTTTTATCAAACATTTTTAGAGTTACGAACCCGAAAAATAAACCGCACAAAATTCCTCGATGAGCTACGGGAGGGGCTTTTAAAGAAGATGGATGAACAGGACAAGAAATAAAATTGGGGCGTGCCACCACCTGCTTTTGATGCCGCACAATAGCGCAATAGGAAAACAGGTGGGTCGGGCTATCCACTATATCTTTTGCTGTCTTGCAGAGCCGCAAAAGGATGCCGCTTCTATCCCTCACGCTAAATCCCATTCAGAAAACTAAGCATCTTGCCAACTTCTGCATTCATTTTGGAAAAGGCAAACCATTTCTTCCCCAAATCTTTTAGCGATGCTCCAATGTGGTAGAGTTCCGTACCGTCTATGATAAGAAAACGGTCATGGGCATGAGCGAAAGTATAAACGTTAATTGTTGGGTACTGGCTATTGTACCGTTGCACGTCCAATTGTAGTTGATTGCTGATTCTTTTGGTATAGATAGAAGCAGATACGGACTGCCCACGCTTGCCGAGCAGCGTAAGCACCCTATCGTCTACATAATTGTCAATTAGTATAATTGACCGTTGTGCACTTCGGATAATATCGGAAACAAAAGCATAGGCATCGAATATTTGCCCGTCATAAAAAATGCCTTTTTCACCAGGTAGTTTTTCACGCTCCAACGCCTTGAATATCTCTTCAAACTTGCCATCGGCTTCTATTTGTTTGAGTTCGATATTGTCCATGCGTGAAAACAGGGCGGCATTGCTTATCAAAATATTCCGCATTTCAACAAAGGCATTCATGATCTCAATGCTGACCTTTATGGCAATCCCGCTGCGCAATACGGCGGATAACATGGCCACCCCTTGCTCCGTAAATACATGTGGCACATACCGCCGTCCGCCACGCCCGGTATTTGAGGTTCCAATTTGGAACCTCAAACTTTCGCTTTCTTCATCAGTTAACTGAAAACAGAAGGTATCCGGGAACCGCTCCATATTCCTTTTTACGGCTTTGTTCAGTATTTTGGTTTCTACCTGGTATAATGATGCCAGGTCACTGTCCAGCATAACCTGCTTGCCACGTATGGTATAGATGAGCCTTTTGATCTCGTTTTGAGTAATGAGCGACCTGCTTTCCATCATTTATGTGATTTATTGTTGTTAAATTCAAATGTGGATTCAGCCTTTTCATTCAGTACGATATAAGCATCAAACTTTTTACCTGATTTGCTTTTCATGCCTTTGATGAGAGTCGTTTTACCGTTTTTGACAAGATTTTCAATATCGCCGATACCCAATTGCACGCCGCAAATATTTCTGAACTGAATCCAGTTGCAAACTTCGTCGGGGCATTTGATAATCTTATCCCGGATTACTAAATGCTGCTTCTGGCATTTAGGACAAACCAGATCGGGCAGTTTCTCCGTGGCAACAGATGAACTTAACAGCTCCTGCGTAATGGATATAGCATATGCTTCCATTTCCTTCCCGAAAGTTGATGCATCGGCCTCGTTGTTTTCAATTTTCTGCAATGCTATTTCCCATTCGGCCGTCATGGCTACATCGGCAATTTTTTTGTCCTTTACTGACCCGTAAACCTGCAATCCCTTTTCGGTAGGGATAAGGGATTTTTTATCACGCCGGATATAATCCCTTTTAAAAAGCGTTTCGATTATTGCAGCTCTTGTGGCGGGTGTACCAATACCGATCCCTTGGAGGGCTTTCCGTTCGTCTTCGTCCGCTATTTCTTTTCCTGCATTTTCCATGGCAGACAATAAACCTGCCTCGGTATAAAGCACCGGCGGTTTGGTTTTCTTTTCCAGCACTTCCGCACTTTTTATTTTCAGTTCATCACCAACTTTTAACTCCGGCAATTCCAGTACCGGCTCCATGTCTTCTTCTGTAAAATTGCCCTTGATAGCACGCCAGCCCGCTTCCAGGATTTTACACCCTTTCAGCGAAAAATCGTAATGTAAAGCCTGTAACGTGATGTCGATTATTTCTTTGGAACAAGCGTGTGATACAGCTTCCAGTAAGCGCAGGGCAATCATATCGTATATCGCATCTTCCTTAGCAGGCAATGCAGACGGGATTTTTTCGGTAATCAATAAGCCGTGATGGTCTGTTACCTTTACATCATTCACGATACGTTTATTGAAACGTCCCCATTTCACTTTGGCAAGGGCTTCTTTACAGGATGGTCTTGCATCCATTGCCCTGATGAGCGCAGGAATTTCAGCCCACATATCTTCCGGTATGTACCTGCTTCCGGTGCGGGGATAGGTAATAAACTTCTTTTCATACAGGCTTTGCGCTATGTTTAACGTTTCTTCAGCAGAAAGCCCCAATTTTTTGTTGGCTTCTTTTTGCAAGCCTGTCAGGTCAAACAACAAAGGCGGTTGCTCCGTAACGTTTCTATTTTCTACAGATATAACCGTTGCGGTACCATTTCGCTGAATGGATTTAAGCGTATCATCGGCACGTTTCTTATCATCCCATTTGGTTTTGGAAAGGCTTTTGAAATCTATAAACTCCTTACGGTGCTCCAACTGTATTTGCCAATACTTTTGAACGGTAAAGTTCTTGTTTTCCAAATACCGTTTGCAGACCAGGGCAAGCGTTGGCGTCTGTACCCGACCGAGTGAGTATACGCCACGACCTGCGGCAATGCTCAACGCCTGCGAAGCATTGATGCCTACCAGCCAGTCCGCCCGGCTACGCCCTTGCCCGGCACGATACAGCCCGTCAAAATCACTACCCGGTTTCAGATTGTCAAAACCCTGCTTAATCGCTTTTTCCGTTAAGGAGCTTATCCATAAACGCTGAAAAGGTTTATTACATTCCAGGTATTCATAAATGTACCTGAAGATAAGCTCACCCTCACGCCCGGCATCGGTAGCCACGATAATGCTATCGCAACCGCTGATGACCTGCTCTATAATTTTCAACTGCTTTATGGCTCCATTATCGGGAACATAACTTTTATCCTTTTTTATCTTCCTTACCGTCAGTAAAAAAGGGTTGGGCAAAATGGGCAGGGCTTCCCTTTGAAAACCCGGTATCCCGTAGTCTTCGGGCATAGCCAATGCCACTAAATGCCCTAATGCCCAGGTTACACAATAGCCGTTCCCCGCCAGGTAGCCATCTTTTTTTTCGGTGGCTCCTAACAGGGCGGCTATTTCACGGGCTACGCTTGGCTTTTCTGCAATCACAGCTTTCACAACATTTCATTTTTTAAGTGATTACATTTTTCTGCCCCTGGATTTAGCAGTCTTCTGTTCCTTTTGCTCCTGCTGCTTTTTGTCGTCTGCATCTTTTTGCCCGGACTTCAAAGGCTCTTTGATATGCCTGGTAGCCTCGTTGGTTTTTCCTTCGGAGTTAACTGCTGTCTGGGTTATGTGCGCCTCTGCAGGTTGTATTATTTCTTTCAGCTTATTCGGGTTAGTGAAAGAAAAACCGGTTTTCCCCGTCTCCTTATTATAGGTCAGGTAACCTTTGTATTCTTTGCCTTTTTTGTCCACCAACCCGGTTACATAAATCGTCTGGCCTTCTTTGAATTTTTGATATTGCTCATTATCCAGCTCTTTGCCTCTTACGGTTCGTGGCGCTTCCATTAATTGGCCTTGCGTATGGCTTTGTGCCTGGCGGTTGTTATTCGTTCTATCGAACAGGAACTCTACAAAACGCTTGTCTGCATTAAATTGTACTGTAGCATTGAATGGTTCACCTTTTTTGGAAATCATATCTTCAATGTAAAGCGGCTTACCTTCCATTAAGGTCTGCTTTTGCTGTTCATTGAGTACTACCCCTTTGATTTCATCGGGAATTTTAATCCTGTCGGTGCGCAGAGCGATCAGTTCATTGGTCAGCCTGTCCACGCTGATGATGGATGGCATGGTTTCCCCGGTTTTGGGATGGGTCAGGTCCACGACCCGGCCCATATTTCCTGTGTTAAGCAGGTTGTCTTTATCTTCTTTGGTAAACTCATGGCCGAAGAAAGGGAAGTTCAATTGCGGTTCTTTACGGATACCGTGGATGGCCACCACTACCTGTCCATCATCTTTTGATTGCAGGGACAGCCTGGCATCCAGCCGGGTAACGGCGGTGCCGAGGTTAAGGCTTACCGGCACCAATTCATTGGTCTTATAGCCTTTCAGTAAAGGGTCGAGCAGGTTCAGTTTTTCGAGCCTTTCTTTACTCAGTCCCAGGTTGGACATGGTTTCCCAATCAATCTGTTCGGGCCTGTAACGGTATTCGCCAGTGGCCGACGTTGTTTGTGTTGTTTCCATATTATTCTTGTTTTCTTGTTTTTGCTCAGGCTTTACTTCATGTTGCTTCATCAACTGCTCACCCTGTTTGGTAGGCGTGTCAATATGCTTCTGCATTTCTTGGGCAGTATTTATTGCGTTATTGGCAGGCACCTTAAAAAAAGTGAAGTGGGTTGGGTTCTTTATCTGTCGGAAAAAATTGGAAAAGAAGTTGGAGAAAATGTCGCCGTGTTTGTCCACACGCATGAACTGGCTCTGATTTTTCTTGTCAGCATCTACAGTTTCCAGTTCCCCGTTTTGGCCAATGCCTTTAACCGCCTGGATTTTCTTTTTTTCCTTATCGAGCACCAGCAGTATATCAGATAGCTGGTCTGGCAGCTCTTGTTTAGCTATAGTTTGTTCGCTCATAATTGTGGCATTCATAAATTCATTTGCCCGAAAATAGAAGAGGGTTTAGTCCGTTTGCACACAATGGCTTCCACTGGCATTATTTGTCAGGCATTGTCCTTTATCCTTTGTACCGGTGCATTAAAACACTCACGGATAAACTGATGTACGTCCGATAACTTGTAGTATAGTTTTCCGCTGATGGTATAGTAAGGCAGCTTACCCGATGAGCGGTAGCGTTGCAAGGAACGGTTGCTGATCTTTAGCATCTGGAGCAAGTCCTGGTTATCCAACAATTCTTCCCCGTCAATGGTATTTCGCAGCTTCTGCATATCATGGATATGCTCGCTGAGGATATCGAACCGGTTCATGATCCGCTCCATCCATGCCACAAATTCCATTCTGTCAATATTCATAGCCGTGCTTTATGCTATTGTTTGGGAATGTGCCCAACGTATCCCGTTGTTCACAGTGCAAATATGGAATACGGCGGCAGGGCGTTTTCACAATCTATACCGTACTCTGTGAAATTTTTTTTGAAGGTTTTTTAGCCCTGCAGGGTGGCCGCTGTGCGTTGGAATAAGCAGAAATGGTACAAAACAGCGTTGCAATACGAAAATTTTTCCGGTATTTTTCAGAGTCTGTACCGTACTCTGAAAAATATTTTTGCAGCAGTGATTGTTCTATCGCTGCATCCACTCCTTAAAACTTTTAGCCCTTCGCTGGCTGACTACGATAGGCTCTTTGAGTGCCGGCTGTACTTTGATCTCTAATTTACCATAAGCCAGCGCTTCGTACGCGGTGCATGCCTTAAACTGGATGATCACCTGCCTGTTGGCCCGGAAGAAATGGCGGCTATGAAGACGGCTTTCTATTTCATCCAATGTCTGGGAAACAAGGTGTGTGGTGCCGTCGAATGTTTTTAAAAAATTATAGTCGCCATCCCTGTAAAAACAGGCAATATCCTGTACCGGTAATGGAATGCTGGAGGCTCCCTGCTGTACCAGGAAAAACTCTATATGGTCTTGTTGCTCCGCTGCACCTACAACTGTATCACGATTTGATGATGATAGCTGCTCAGCTTCCCGCCAGCGGCGGTAGAAATAAAAAGCGAGGTAATAAATGTTCAATAACACGAGCATTAGCAGGATCACCGGGAAATCGTACTTCAGGTAAAGCGTATCCAGGATGTGCAATCCGAATGCCCGGAAGTAAAAGAAGGCCAGCAGGAAAGCAAGTATTGCCGGCAGCAGCAGTGCTAAACTTAATTGAAGCCCTGCACGGGCAACCGGGACCAATCTCCAGTCAAAACGGCGGTCCAGGCCCACGGTCACTGCATGGACGATACACACCAGGATAAAAGCTATGACAAAGCTTAACGCTAACGACCTGTAATAGTCAGGCATAAGCAGTAGCTGAAAAAAGGATTCTTTTTCCCCGAAGGAAACGATGATGTGGGCTGCCAACAAGGCTATGATAATACGAAACGGCAGGTCCCTATAGCTTTCGGGAGAAGGACGGAGCAGGCGGGATAGATTCATAAGCATTGACCGTTAACCGGTTATAAGGTTAGGCGTGGCTTGTGTAGCATCAAAAATAATGTATATTTGTTATAAACCGTATCGTATGCAACAAGTACCTTTTACTCCGCAGGGTGTGCAGGATAAACAAACGGAACTGTACGCTCTTCCAGACAGTACATTACTTACGCAAGCCAACCTGGTCCGGACACAATTCCGCCAATGGGTCAAAGACAATTTTACGTTGGATACAGAACAAGCCGCCTACTTGGATAGTATTAACGAAGGGTGGATAAGGCTGGCTTCCTGCCAGGCCGGGTTCGCGATTGAAAACCGCCTGCCCATAGCGTTGATCAAGCCACCTGTTTCCGGTGCGAGCAAGCTGATCCGCACCAATGGTAACCTGGAGGCTACGCATGGCCCCGGAGGATTGGGTAAAGGCGGGACGTTAACCTTTGAGATCATCTATGAGTAATATAAAAAGCAGCTACGTATTAGTAGCTGCCTTTACCGTTTTTTCGAGAAGCTCGACTTTATCCCGTTCTGCCTGTAGTAAGCGCTCGTATAATTCCACTAATTTATCAACAGGGTTGAAGTTAAAAGTAGGATAATAATTGACCAGTCCTGTTGTGTCATGCAGGGTGCTGGAGATTATCGTCAATACTGCTTCCTCGTTAAAATGCTTAATTGCGTCGGCGGGTATGCCCAGGACACTGGATATTTTCTGGAGCATCTCGTCTTCCACGGTTTCACTCTGCTCTATCCTGGAAACCGCCTGGCGGCTAACGCCCAGTTCAGTAGCGAGGGTTTCCTGTTTCATGCCTTTGAGCTCGCGTAACCTGCGGATCTTACTTCCTGTGTGAAAAAGTTGGCGAGTGTTTTCCATAGAATATTTGTTGAAAAAGTCAAGTTGCATTTTGCAACACGGTCGTTACAAAAAGCAACAACAAAGTTGCGAAAAGCAACTGAAATTATTTCATGAAAATAATAATTGCCAATTATGTTTGCGCTAATTCCTTAAACAAGCTACAACATCCTATGAAAAACATCCACATCGCTATTGCTGAAGAAGCCACCCTGCTGGCTGAAAGTCTCATTACCGTCTTGGCCTATCTTCAATACAATATACTACTGACAGCCCAAAGCGTCCCGGCGCTTATCCAGGCACCTTTACCCGGTTCAAGACAACCCCATATCTGCCTGCTGAATGTGAGCAATGAAGTTAACATGGATATGATACCGTCCTTGAGGAGGCATTGGCCTGAAACTATCATACTCGGTTATTCCAACGATGACCATATGGTCGACATAGACCGGGTAGAGAGGCAACTGGATCATTACATTTCTTCACGGGATTCCGTGGCGACACTACACATAACTCTTCTTAAATCTTATTTACGTTATCATTAAGTTCATATTAAGAATATAAATACTGAGAAAAACACTGGTGCTTTTTATAAAACCATTTTATATGTTTACGCCCCCAAAGGTGGAAACGAAAAATAAAACCGCACAGCCCCCCCAAGCGAATAGATAGTTGAACGTTTAATCCACGCCGTTATGAAAGCAGTACCCAGGCTCATTACACTGCTTTTTATTGTATTGCTCGCTATTCCTGTTAATGCACAGGAAGAAGAACTTGTTATGGTACAAGGTAAAAAGAATCTCGACTATAATATTTCTTCTTTAGAAAAGTGTAATAAAAGGATTCAAAGACAACAAGAGCGTTTACTCCAAAAGTTGAGCAGGAAAGAAAAGATATATGCTGCAAGGTTGAAAAGAAAAGATAGTGCAGGCTACGCGAGGTATCAACAGCAACAGGTTTCCTTCGATTCTATCGGTAAACTTAATAAAAACAGAAGCGCTATTCACTCCGTAAGAGCGAAAGGTAGCGCTGCTATCGATAGCCTGTCTGCGATTCAGCAGTTTCTGCAAACGAAAACCAACATCAATAATAATGATGCACTCCGCAAATACACGGACCAGCTCAATAAATTAAAGGCAGACCAGCAGCGCAATAACCAGGTAGGCGAATTGATTAACCAGCGGTTTAATACACTAAAGGCTATTAACACTGACGCAAAAGGCATCAAAGGTTTTAAAGGAATTGACAAGCAGGTTTTCTATGCCAAAGAAAAGATCAAAGTATTCAAGCAAATAAACGACGAACCTTCCAAGGTGGAAGAACAGGCATTAGAAGTATTGCAGGGACAACAAGGTTTTGACCAGTTATTGGATAAGACTACAGGGAGAGGGACAACGAATAGCAATATGAGCGCCTCTGACCTGGAGACAATGGGTTACCAGACCAAGAGGCAGGTAAACGAACAACTGAAGCAGAAGTTCGGCAGTAACCTGGGCGGTATCCAGCAAAATATGGGTAAGCAAATCGCCGACTACCAGGATAAGCTCAAAGATGTGAAGAAAACCACAGGCACATTAAAACAGAGCAAACAATCTCTGAACCGATTAAAGAATATCAATAAACCAACATTCCACGTAAATCCAATGCGTGGCATGCCATTCAGTAAGCGAATTGAAAAGCAATGGAATTTCCAGACTAACAGGGCTACGATTGATGGCAGGCCTGCCATGCTGCAATTTTCGGCGATGGCCGGATTTAAACATACACCCAAGCTTATTTACGGTGCAGGCATAGCTACGTCTATAGGCCTCGGACAAAACTGGAATAATATCAGATTCAGCTTTGAAGGCTTGGGGGTAAGAACATTTGCTGAATGGCAATGGCAATATGGTATTGGCGCTTATGCCGGTTATGAACGGATGTTTAAGCAGGCAACATTTATTAAAACCAATGAAACAACCCCACAGGTAAATCAGAATGCACATAACACGAATACCTACAACGAATCCATACTAATAGGACTCACAAAACGCTACCGCATCAATGATAAGATGAATGGCAGCGTCCAGGTATTATTTGATGCATGGTACAAAGAAAAAGGATCACGAACACCGATACAATTAAGAATTGCAACCTTGAAAAACTAAAGCATATGATTAGAAAGACCATCCCATTTATCGCCCTACTTCTAGGAACATTCTATGGCAGGGCCCAAACGGTGAACGGCAGTATAGTTCAACCGGAATCAGGAAAGGCTACCGCAAGCAAAGGAACCGTCGGTACTGGTATTGTCGATGTTGACCCTTACACGGGAACTGGTTCTGTTAACGTACCCATATTTAGTTATTCGGTTGACGAATTGACGTTTCCCATAGGACTAACTTACAGCGCACGTGGAATTCGCGTCGATGAAATGTCAAGCCCCGTAGGCCTCGGATGGGAACTCTCGTATGGTGGATCTATCACACGCGAAGTAAAGGGCATTGAGGATGAAGTGACACTTCCGGCGATTTTCACAGGGTCTACAACTGATCATTTCGAAGGGTTCTTAGTACCTGGGGCAAACCATGGGGTATATTATCATGGAGATGACGACGATGATGAGGAACCGGATATTTTCAGGTTGGATCTTGGCGGCAGGTCGTTTGAGTTTTCCTTTCAATCCAACGGAACATATAAAACAGTACCGCAAAGTGAATTAAGTATCCAGGTGCAAACAAAGGACTGGAATCCTACGACCAAAGCTTATTACAACATTCGAACAGGCGTTCAAAACAATGTTTCGCTAGGCCCCGATACCAATATTATCGGATTTATTGTTACCGATGAAAAAGGTAACAAATTCTATTTTGATCGCGGGGACTACAGAACCAAAGAGTATAGCCTGCCTGCAGCAAACTTTAGTAATAATACAGGGGTGTACTACCCAACCGATAAATGGAATTTAGTTAAGGTTATCTCTTATGCCGGCAAAGAAGTCAAATTTGAGTTCTATACCAGGTATGTTGAGTTTGTCGAGAACATTACGGAAACTCTATATCCCCGCGAGCAAACCTATTATAGTCCTCCTGTAGGTGACCCGATAGTGACATTTGATCCGTTCGAGATCAAGAAGCAATACTTTAAAGGCATCAAGACATTCCCTTCAAAAATAATATACCCCAACGATATCAATGTACTGTTTTCTGTAGATACAGGATTTAACGCCCGTTGTGACTGTCGTCGCAATTACCTTCTTAACAGCATAACGATAGAAAGCTTTGACCAATTTGAGTATAGGAATACGTTGACCTTTAGACTAAGTCATAAGTATTTTTCAACAAAAGATCCTGCCTTAGGCATCGCCGTTACTGAAAAGCCAAAATCATCGACGTGCGCTCTTACGGTTGGATCGATTAACACGCCTGCCGGGCAAAACACCGATACAGTCAAGGAGCGATATATGGAGCGTGGGTTAAGGCTGAAACTGACGGGCATTGAAAGAATTGGTACAGACGAATTATCGTCAGAACCGTATTATGTGTTTGACTATATAGACACAGCTTTACCGTATCGATTCTATGGTGCTAAGGACTTTTACGGATATTATAATGGTGCGACGGTTTACCCGCACATCCGACCCAACCTTATGGCGGGTGTTGGAAGTATTCCTGCCAATGCTAAAGATACTTTTTGGACTTCCATCCCATACCACCAAGACCCCAGGACGGCGTACGATAATACAACTGCCAATCAAACGCCACTATATTGGGGAACAAGCCGCAATAGTAACAGGTTATATGCGCAAGCATGGTCATTAAACAGGATCACGAACGGCTGCGGTGGCGTTGACTCCATTGTATATATTGATTACACCTTAACGAATCCTGACAGTGCATATGGCAGCGTGGTTGTTTACGACGACCCTATGGGCGGCTATCCCAGTTTTCTGTCCATGGGCTATGACCAAGATACGCTCACAGAATATATGGAAGTTAATGATGGGCTCGTGGTTGGTGAAATCATATCTAAAGACTGGTTCGCAAGAGATAACGTTACTAAGACCACTTACACATACAGCGGCGGTCAAAGGTTTAACCAGGGAGGCTTCACCTGGTACCCTGATTCTTATAACGGCGAGAAAGCATTTACAAATTTCAACCTAAACGCCGATTTGTATTACAACGGCGTAAATCATGGTTTTTCTGAAGTGACTGTTTCCACGCTTGGATACAACAATATCCAGTTGTCAAAGACAAAGGTATACTTTACTAACCTGACGTACCAGGATGGAGGTGGTGAGACCCTATCCTGCCTAACAAAACCAACAAAGAAAGGCTATTATAGCTACCCTTCAACGTTGAAGCAATGGCGCATGGGCATACCCTTGAAAACAGAAGATTATGACGAAAATAATTTCCTGACGTCAAAAACCGAAACTACTTATAGTGAACTGGCAGATAGGATGCTCGTTTCAAATGAAAAGGTCACCAGCAATATAAATGATAGGTCGGCATCAGTCGTAAAGTCGATGATCACGAATACCAAATTCAGATATGATCAATATGACAATATTACAATGACCGCTAAAACCAATAGCGAAGGCGATTCCATTAAGATTTGGACCAAATACAATTATGACTACTCAGGAATGTTCCCCGGATCTGCTGTTGCACAAATGGCAACGGAACAAAGGCAGTTTCTTATTTCCTCGGAGACCTGGAAGAAAAAGCCGGGTGTTCCGAACGATAGTAGTTTCCTCGGAATAACGATGAAGGCCCCTAAGTACAGGGCAACCGGGGTTCTAAGTTTCCCGGCGCTGTTTCAATCGACTTTAAAAGCACCACTAACGCCGATAAACGTGTTCCCGACAAGCGGACACAGCACGTACGTTCCCCGTTACGCAGTTGCCTATAATGGATCTAATTACACCAGTTTCGGTACAAACCTTCTAAAATGGAAAGAAGCTACTAAATATGATTCAAAGGGTGACGAGATCGAAATCCAGTTGAATGCACAAGATGAATACGTCAGCAAAATTTTTGATGTGAATACGGGCGGTTTGCTCGCCTATGCGTCTAATGCAAGACATGATGACATCGCGTTTAGCAGCTTTGAGAGTAAATATGTTTATACAAGTCCTGATTACAACAAAGGAAATTTTGAATTTAGCCCTGATAACGTGGTCGAAATAGGATCAGCCATTACCGGTCGATATGCATACGATTTGAAGGATTATTATGGTGTCACAACAAAACCGCTCGGTAGTAAAAAATACATACTGACTTATTGGACAAAATACAGCCAGTATATACCCGATGTCCACCTGCAACGTGGCGGTAGCAACACTATTTTGACATCAACGTTGCGGAATACAGTCGGCGAATGGCAACTTTACAGCGTTGAGCATTCAGCGCAGAGCGGTGATGTGTTGTCAATTGAACAGCATCCCGTTGGTATTACCGGACCACCATTCACGACTTACGTGGATGAAGTGCGGCTGCATCCTGCTGATGCAGCGATGACATCATATTGCTACACACCATTGTTTGGTAAAACGAGCGAAACTGACGCATCGAATCATATTTTATATTATGAGCACGATATGTTCGGAAATACGATCTACGAAAAGGATATGCGTGGCAATGTGCTGTCAAAGATCGAGCAGGAATGTATGAGTTTGGATGGATATGAGTCGCTCCCGGACTATGATTATAATGATCCGCATTTTCCTGATCCAGTAAATCCGTAACCTTCAAAAAGACAACAATGAAAGCTATTTATATTACTGCTCTTCTGGGGGTTTGCAGTGCCTCATCGCTTTTTGCACAAAACACACCCAACAATAGCGGTTATCCATCCACAACATTAACCGGTAAGGTATCGCCTCCGCCAAATTTCAATCAGTCGCCGAACCTTCCGCTTGGCAGGTTCAACTATATCCGAAAGTATAGCCCGCTTTCCCCGGTAAGTAGTATCGGGACATTTGACAATACCCGCGGGGCAGCAATACTTGTTAACACAACTTATACAGATGGCTGGGGCAATCCAATCATGGACTTAATCAGGAACAATAGTCCGTTGAACAAAGATGTTGCAGTGCCGTATGATTATCGTAATTCCAATGTCAGCCTGAGCTATTTGCCTTATGCTACAGATTTTCATTCCAAATTTCAGAATGACCTCTACACACGCCAGAAGAATTTTTACACAGCCAATTTCCCATTGGAAGATGAAACTGCTTATGGGAAAAGTACAAGCTATGCATCGAATGGCGTTCAAACTTCACGAGGGTTTGAGCCAGGGAGAATGATGGTTGGTTTGAGTAATGGCTCAACAAATACAGTTCATATTAACGGATCAGGCGAAGTTTCTGAATCGGGCTTCGTTATGAAGCTCGCTTATAGCAGCCCAACAAATGGTGTGTGCAGTACAGGGTACTATTTAGATAACGAACTTGTAGTGAAGCAATCGTTAGGACCACATGGCGAGGAACTTTTGTCATTTATCGACCGGCAAGGCCGCCTGATTTGTAAGCGGCAGCGAAAATCGGCCACGTCAGCGCAGCTTAGCTGGCTTAGTACGTACTACGTGTATAATGAAATGGGTAAACTGGTATACGTTGTACCCCCAAAAATTGCACAACAGATTAAAACCGGCATTTGCAGCGGCGATATAAAAAAGCACCTTTTTGAATATAAATACGATGATGAAGGCTTTTTGACAAGCAAACAAGTTCCGGGCAAAACAGGTGCCGACATCGCCGTTTATGATAAGTATAACAGGGCGGTTTTAAACCAGTCTCCATTGATGAGGGCAAAAAACCAATGGTTCTTCACCTTGTATGACAGACTGAACCGTGTATTAATGACGGGTGTTTATACCGGAACCGACGCCATTACTTACTGGGAAGGCATTATCAATGGCACAACCACGCCGTTAACCCGTCCATTAGCAGCGAATCAAACCCTTGAGTATTGGCTGACGAATACACTTACAAAAAACAAGTATCCTGATACTTTATATAACTGTATCATCCATAGTTATAACTATTATGATACTTACGCCGACACACCTGCCAGCTATACCACTTTCGACAATAGCTATTCGGGTCACTATTTAAGTTCCGGGCAGATCGTAGCCCCGCAACCGCATAGTTGGGTATATGGCCGGTTGGTCGCAACAAGAACCAGGATTTTGACTGATGGTGCGCCCAATAATTTTGACAAGAAATATTTGACTACTGTCTATTTCTATGACGAAAAAGGCCAGGTAATACAAACAAAAACAAGAAACCCCTGGCAAAACGAATGGGATATTGTTACCAATCAGTACAACTTTTCAGGGCAAGTCGTCTTAAATATTGTTGATCATAAGAGCTGGACAACGGCCAATAAGAACGCGACAAAGATTATTACCAAGTATACTTATGGTTACAACACCGGGAGGCTGCAGGCTGTAGAGCAGAAAATCGATACGAATGGATGGTATACGATTGCGGGATATACCTATGATAATTTGGGCCGCGTCGAAGAAAAGAATCTGGGAAATGTAGAACGCCAAGGATACAGCTATAATATCAGAGGTGAGTTGATAGGTATTAACGCTTCTCATCTTAGAAGTGCTTTGCTACCGGATGACGTGAGTTACATGTCAGAGCTTAATTATGAAAGCGGGTTTGACCAGCGCAGATATGACGGGTCGTTAACTGGATATAAATGGCGTAGTAAAAGCAGTGAAGTACGTGCCTACGGTTATGTGTACGACGTTGCCGACCGTGTAACTACAGCAGACTATAGGGATTCCAGCTATGCCACAAGCGGGGCTCCATCGGCCACATGGAATAAAACAAAACGTGATTTCACAGTTTCCGGCCTGACCTACGATTATAATGGCAATATTCAAACCATGAATCAACGTGGATATAATACAGCAATGAACCCGGCAAGCATTGATTTATTGAACTATGAATATGACGACGGTAACCAGTTGATAAATGTAGAAGATGGTGGCGTGGTGAGCCCCATTGAAGATTTTGTAGATGGTCCCGGTAGTTCATTCGATGACTACGAATATGATGCTGATGGAAATCTAAAAATTGATAGAAATAAAGGTATCGACTTGATAGAATACAGTATTCAGGGACTTCCGGTATTAATTGCTAAAGGCACCGATACGATAAGGAAAGTATATGATGCCAATGGGTCACTATTGCAGAAGACAGTCAAAGAGGGAAGCACGGTCAATTATTACAGGTATTGGGGGCCTTTTAGCTACAAAGATGATACACTAGAGTATATTATACATGATGAAGGGCGTGCCAGGTGGATCAGCGATAGCAATTTCTTCCAGCATGACTTCTTCGTGAAAGACCACCAAGGGAACGTGCGCACTGTTATCACGGCGGAAGTCACCTACCAGCCGAATTCGTATATCGCTGGATTTGAACTCGTCAATGCCGCAGAGGAAGAAAACGTATTTGCACAGATAGGCGTTGTAAGGGATAACAAGCCATCGGGTACGCCGCTTGACCTTATGAGTGCCATACTGAATGGATGCAATTCCGCGAAGCGCGTTGGCGCTGCCCTCCTGCTTCACGCAATGGCTGGAGATCAACTGAACCTCCAGGGCTGGGGATATTACGAGGCCGAAGACACTAACCAGTATAATATCTATGCACCTGGCAATGATATGTTGAATGCTCTCAGCACTACGTTAGTTAATGCAATTCCCGGAGGTGGAGGTGAAGGAACCATGACAGCTTCCACAGTCAGTAATTTGTTGAGTGGTCCGAATTATACTATCTACGAGGGGATTAAAGACGGGGTGACCGACAGAAATTATCCGAGGGCATACCTGAACTACCTCGTATTTAATGAAGACTTTGAACTACAGCCAAACGAGAGTCATGTAATACAGTTAACCGGGTCGGTAAATGACTGGCATTTTATGAATGTACCTCACGCCATGAATATGCGGTCGAACGGGTACGTAATCGCTTACTTCAGCAATGAAAGCTGTATAGATGTGGCATTTGATAACCTTGAAGTGGTACACTACCAGGGGACACTGATTCAGGAGCAACACTACTATCCACATGGCTTGGTAATAGATGCAGGGCAGAATGCCAGCTATAAACCGGAGAATAAATTTCTTTTTGAAGGCAATGAAAAACAGGATGAACTTGGGTTACATCTTTATGATTTTAATGCCAGGCAATATGACCAGCAGCTTGGCCGATTTACAGCAATTGACCCGCTTGCAGATAAAAATGGCCAGGAAATGCTTTCCCCATATCATTTTGTCGGCAATGATCCTGCGAACTATACTGACCCAAGCGGCCTATTGTTTCGATGGCTTAGAAGGTTGTTTGGTGGTGGTGGCTATGGATGTGAAAACGATCTGAACCATAACGGCGGAGGTGGCAGAATTAGAATGCGCGGAGGGCCTAGTGTTGACCCTCAGTGGGGCGGAGGTTATGGTGTTACTTATTCTATCGAGATTGTTAACGATGAAGGAATTCCACCAGGTGGTGGCGGTGGCGGTGGCGGTGGCAGCAATGGCGGTGGCGGTCTCAGTGGCGGATCAGGTGGTGGCGGTGGTGCAAGTGGCTACGCTAGTTTTGGGTCGACTATCATCGATATGGAAGGGAATTATTATACAACGGCCACAGGGAGCAGGTTCCAAGATGCAAAGCTACGTGCAGACATCAGGTATAGGAATAAAGGATACAATCAGGGAATGAATGGTGGCAATGGGCCAATTTTAGACGGTGTACGCTATGATCTTGTTGCCTTCTCAAACTGGTATGACAAACACTCTAATGCAAAAGTCAAATATTGGTATGGTGAACCATTCACTGGATCGGACGATTTTATAGACAAAGATGGTCATCATTTCAGAGGGTATGCGGAAACGTCAGGGAATTTGGTACTGGCTCCGACAGGAATAGTTCCAACCGTGACGACTGGCAAAAATACCAATACCTCCAACGAACTTGAGCGGACAGACCAAGCAGTCTATGAGTTTATGCAGGTTAGTACAATACATACTCATCTTCCCTATGGAAGTGTTAGTTGGAGGGATGCAACGCACAATATGGGTGGATATCGGGGAGTATATATCTATAGAGGCCCATCCCCATCTCAACAATTAGGTGACTGGCAAAAAGTATATGGCAATAAATTTTTTAGCGTTATAGTTGACGATAAATATATCTACCTGTATCGCAACTACAACCAAAAGCAAGAATTGTATATTTATAGTAGGAAAACATTTAAACAAGTTGAATAAGATGAATGCAAAAAACAAAATAGTCCTAATCAGCTTATTTCTGTTTCAGAATCATTATTGTCATGGGCAGACAAATTCCGATTATCCTGTTGAAGTATTGAAACTAGGCAAGACCAAACTCTACGATAAGGCTAAATGGTTCATTTATTGTATCCAATCAGATAGAAAGGTGCGATTTTTATCTAAGACGGGTATAAAAACGAATATTACATATGGAACACTTCCATTGAAATTTGAGAACCTTCAATTGAGAGGTGATACTTTAGAAATTAATTTTAACTTCTATTATAAAGGTGAAGTTGTTGACAAACTTACTGACAATTATCCTCATCGAGGAGCCGTATACATAGGGAACTCCGGCAAGATTGTAATGTATACGACCAACGGGCATGCCAGATATGTTTGGGCGAAATGTGACAATCCTGCAAAATGCATTTTTAGAGAAGAAAAACCGTTGCAGCCGGAAGTGATTAGATATATCAAGGCCAATAAAAACAAACTTGATCCCTGGTTTCGTAAAGAGGCTATTAAGCGTGGTGTGATTAAAGAAACATTGAAATGAAATAAGTAGTGAAATGTTGAGAATAGCAATGCCTTGTCCATTCTAACGCATTGCTATTCTCTCTAACCATGCAATAGAATAATTATGAGAATTAAGTTGCTAATATTTGTCTTGATTTTGGGATTCAATAGTTATGCTAAAGGAAAAGCCCAATCAGAAAGAGAGTTGGAGAAAGTTGCCGCCGGTATCAAGGAAGAGGCTATGTTACTGTACAGGTTTGAAAGAGCCTCATGGCTTGCCAGCGATATAATAGCCCCCATATTTCAGGATAGCGTTTCAAGTATTAAAGGATATTTTTCATACTGGGATGAACGCGGAACAAAGTGTGTATTTTTTAATGGGGAAGACGAACCGATGGTGATCGCGACGATTACATTTGATATTGCCTTTTCAAACAATGGAACGAAGGCGGATCTCAATAGGAGGCCGCTTACTCCGAAAGAAAAGGAAATATTCTCATTGAGAAAAGCAACATACGAACTGCTAGCTTCTGATACAACTTTTAAGTTTTACAACAATGCAAATTTCAATGTCGTACCCATTGTTACGGATACGAGAAGAGATGTATATGCAATAAGTGCTTCGCAGCAACAAGGTGTACTTTTGCTAGGGAATGACTACCTAATGAAATTCGATAAGCACAACAAGCTTGTATCCAACACGCCATTGCATAGTACGATCATACCTTTTGAATACCCAGCACCGGTTGACAGCTCAACAGGTGATCTACACATACACTACCCTGAAAACAGTCCATATATTTCCCCGACGGATATTTGCACAGCAATGTTATATAAGGACGTGACTGGCCACAATGCATATTCAACCGTTTCAGAAGATTATATCTGTATCTGGCATTGCAATACACAAACATTAACAATTCTTCTCAAACCCAAGAAGTAGGATTAACTGTTAGTAAGGAGATGCTTATCTATATCATAGATAGCAAATTATCTATGCATAGACGAAAAAGCTCAAGTTTTTCAGTAAATCCAAGTTTACAATAAAAATACTCGTATGCCCATTAGGCAATTTTAGCACATGAAAAGTTTAGTTTTAATGATATTTGTCTTATGCCTTTATGGACAATGCCCAGCGCAAAAGACTAATGTGAAAGAGCAATATCCTACAGAAATAACAAAGTTTGGTTTGCAAAAACAATATGATGTTGCGAAATGGTACATGTATTGTATCCATTGTGATGAAAGCCCTCAGTATGTAGATTCTAAGGGGGCGAAGGAACATTTGGAACCATGCCGTTAGAATTTGATCGTGTCGTGGTAAATAATGATACGACGGAGATAGATTTTTTCTATGTAAATAAGGAAGGAAAGTAGCTATGCCGGATGTCGTTAACACGCCTTATTGGGGAGTGGTTTTCAAAGGTGCTTCTACTACGCCAATTCTATTTTCACTTCGAGCTCATATCCATTATACAATGCCGTGGTGTAATGATTTAAAGAAATGTCCACGCCGTGAACTTGTCCCGTTGCAACCTGAAGTGATACGTTATATAAAGCAAAACAAAGAGAAACTTGACCCTTGGTTTCGTAAAGAAGCTATTAAGAGAGGAGTAATAAAGTAAAAGTGTTTTTAAAAGGTTCGGATTTGTCCGAACCTTTTTTATTACTTTAATAACACGTTTGTGATCATTCCATCTCTTACAATCGCTTCGATAAATCCTTTTCGTTTGGCGTTTGGACGATCTGCTTTATACTCAATTCTATATTTGCCTGTTTTTATTCTTATTCGTGACCCACTTTGCAGGTTATATAATTCTAGTTTCGTAAGGGGAATATCAATGTCGCCTTCATGATAGAATACTGTCACTTCTTTTACTGCGCCAACTTCTGTAAACAATAAAAAGCCAAACCCGGTATCAGGGTCAGAGGAAATTGGAGTACTTATCCTTTGCAGTGTGTCGATAGCAGATTGTGTATTAAAAGGCTTCTCTAATTTTGGTATGCTAAGATTTTGAACCGCTTGATAATTTATACAGTTCAGGGCCGACATTTCAATGTTGTTAATTCCTAAATCTATAAACGATAGAGTTGTTCCTGCTTTTTGCTTTAGCCCTTCTGCTGCTACACAAATATTTCCTCCGCAGCTTTCACCTCCATCCGCGATTATAATTATTGAATATTGAAATTCCCCCGCTAGATCATTTTCGGAAATCTGTCGCAACGAAAATGTAAGTGGTGAAATACCTATCGGCTTTAAACTTTCTAATCGCAACTCCATCTGTGCGCGGTTATCTTTACTAAACGGGACTTCCATTTTAGAATCAAAGCAGTTCTTTTCCTGGGCCGGGTGTTGATGTCCATAGACTCTTAACGCAAATTCAACATTCTTCTCTTTCGCGGAGATGCTATCCATTATTGAAAGTATCGTAGCCGCTGCCTTCTGAAATCGTGTCTGCCCATTTGCATAGGGTACAGACATACTCGATGATCCATCCAATAGGAATAAAACCCTACGACCTTTTAAACTGTCAGCAAACGTCAGAACAGTTGAAAACAACAGCGATAAACACAATAGGTACTTTTTCATCAACGCCATCTTTTGCCGAGTGCCAGCCCTGCAAAAAGGCTGGCACTCCAATTATAGGCCTTTAGTTCTGCCATTATCGGAAGTGATTTGGTATAGACAGAACCATTAACGCCTAAAGTGATAGCTTGTATCAATCCTTTATTCGGTGCCGGTTCAATCACAAACGCAGCTTCTAAATATAATCCCGGTACGAATTTCGTTTCACCAAGTCCTTTGCTCCATTTACTGCTTCCTAAAATGCGGGTACGCTCCAGGAACAGTGCAGCCACACTATCGGAATATTTGGTTTCTATCAGTTCACTCACTGGCTCCGGTTGTGTATAGTCTGTTTTCACCACTTTTAAATAATAAGGTTTCAATAACGCTAAGCTAAAACCACCTCCGTATCGAAAACTTACAGATAAATTTCCTTCCACTACGCCGGGTAATACTAACTGTTCTTTACTATAACCAACCTGCACCGTATAAAGATTATTAATCTTGCCAAACACATAAGATGTTGTCTCGCCATACTTCGCGGGTAATACCCCAATATTTTCCTGCTTTATTTGTTTTTCATGCTTGATCTCGGAAAAATGCAATTGCCAGACATGGTGACTGCCGGGATTGTCTTTTACCAAATAATAGATGCCCCCGCTCCAGCCATTACTATTCAGTCTTCCACCCAACAGTAAACCTTTATTAAAATCCGCCTCCGTTCCCCATTGTTTAATATGGTCTTTAAGCTGCTTTACCTTGTTAACGGCCTTTCGGCTTTTGTTTTTTGCTTTAGCAGTTGACTCACTCCATACATTTTGCGCATGGACGGCAGGAGATATAACGACTGTTACAACCGACCATGCAAGAAGCCTTTTTTTGATGAAAATATTGGAAAATAACATGGCGGATGAAGTAGCGCTTATAACAGCCAAAAAGTACGATAATAAGTTGAATTTTTAAGTATTTTACAAGCAGATCCAACCAATGAAAAGCTGAATGTTCCTTGCTGTTTCCCGTAGTTTACTGTTGATTCTTTTATTGGGATGGGTAGACACTGCTTACTCCCAAGTTCAACAACGCTACAACCGTTTTCAATATCATAAATACAAATGGAAAACCTTTCATGCCAAAGCCTTTCATATTTACTTCCCGCAAGGCTATGACAGCCTCGCATCTTTCACTGCCAGGGAATTCTCCAATGCTGTAAAGAAAGTAAAGCGCAACATGGGTACTTCCTTACTAAAGGAGCCC
>Ga0180223_1001005_pt1 | contig 25283 bp, 26 predicted proteins | sample eDN5th30CKraftOP_FD_151337 | JGI IMG/M metagenome (GOLD analysis project Ga0180223, IMG submission 151337) | Enriched Organic Plus compost microbial communities from Emeryville, California, USA - eDNA 5th pass 30_C Kraft OP (version 2) (version 2) ... | reverse complement strand
CCGGCGCCGGCGCGCCCCGCGCCCGTACCCGCGCCGGCCCAGCCGGGAACGCCTCCGGCTCTCCGCCCCGCCGCTCCCGGAAACGCTCCGTCCGTTCCGCAACCCGGCGCGCAACCCACACAGCGGCCGCTGCCGCCGCCCACGGCGCCGGCCCAGCCCAATGCGGCGCAGCCCGGCGCCCGGCCCGACCAGCGCCCTGCGGCGCCGACCGTTCCGGGCCAGCGCCCGATTGCTCCGGGCACCGTCCCGGCGGCTCCGCAGCCCGGCGCGCAGCCGGCGCAGCGGCCTCTGCCGCCGCCGGGAGCCCCGGCCCAGCCCGGTGCCGCGCAGCCCGGAATCAGGCCCGACCAGCGGCCCGTTCCGCCCCCGGCGCCCGGCCAGCGGCCGGGAGGCCCCGGCGCGGCTCCGGCTGAGCCGGGCGCCGTTCCTCCGGGCGCCGCGGCCCCGATTCCCGGACAGCCGAACCGCCCCGTGCCGCCCGGCGCCCAACCGCCTGCGCCCGGCGCTGCCATGCCCGGCCGCCCCGGCGTCGCACCGCCGGCCCCCGGCACGGTGCCCGGCCAGCCGCCCCAGCGCGAAGGCCGCCGCGGCGGCGTCTCGCCGGGCGTCGCCGGCGCGATCGGCCTCGGCGCCGGCGTCCTCGGCGGCATCATGGCGACGCAGGGCGCCGAGCGCTTCGACGATATCCGCCAGCGCCGCGAGGAGCGCCGCGAAGGCGACGTCACGGTCATCCGCGAGCCCGGCCGCACCATCATCCGCGACGATGACGGCCGCGCCATCATCCGCCGCGACGAGGACCAGCGCTTCCGCGATCTCGGCTGGCAGGGCCGCGCCGAGCGCCGCGACGGCGAGACCCGCACCGTCTTCGAGCGTCCCGACGGCACGCGCATCGTGACCGTCACCGACGACCAGGGCCGGCTGATCCGCCGCAGCCGCATCGGCCGCGACGACCGCGAGATCGTCATCATCGACAACACGCTGCGGGACCGTCCGGGGCGCTTCGCCGACGATGTCGTGGTGCTGCCGCCGCCGCCGCTGCCGATCCCGCGCGAGCGCTATATCGTCGACGCCGAGCGGGCCGACGAGAACCTGATCTACGAGACGATCATGGCCCCGCCGATCGCCGCGATCCCACGCCGCTACACGCTGGACGAGGTGCGCTACTCGCCCGATCTGCGCGCCCGCATGCGCAGCGTCGACATCGACACGATCAATTTCGAGACGGGCTCCTGGCAGGTCACGGCCGACCAGGCGCAGCGGCTCGCGGTGATCGCGGACTCGGTCCGGCGCGTGCTCCAGGGCTCGCCGAACGAGGTCTTCCTCGTCGAGGGGCATACCGACGCCGTCGGCTCCGACGTCGACAACCTGTCGCTCTCCGACCGGCGGGCGCAGTCGGTGGCGGAGATCCTGACCCGCGACTTCCAGATCCCGCCCGAGAACCTGACGACGCAGGGCTATGGCGAGGAATATCTCAAGGTGCAGACGCAAGGTCCGTCCCGCGAGAACCGCCGGGTGACGCTGCGCCGCATCACGCCGCTGCTGACCGGCGAGAACCGCTGACCGGACGGCCGCAGGGCTGTCCGATCCGGAACGGGGCTGCACGCCGTGCAGCCCCGTTCTTCGCCTGGAGCGCGGAACCTGCGCCGCGCCCGCCCGGTTCCATTTCCCGGAGGAAACGTCCGATGGGAGATGAAGCCATGAAAAAGCTCACCCTGAGGCTCGCCCCGGCGCTGACCGCCCTGTTCATCGCCGGACCGCTTCCGGCGCCGCCCGCCCTCGCCCAGGCCGCGCCCCAGACAACGCCGCTGCCCGGCCCCGCCGTGAAGCAGCGCGCGCCCGGCGTGCCGATCGCCCCTCAACCCAACGCGGTCTCCCGCCTGCGGACCGAGGAAAGAGGGCTATGGAACCGGGACAGGCGGGTGGCGCGCGACGAGCGGGCCGCCCCGCAGCCGGACCGCGACCCGCCGATGCCGCGCGGCGTGCCCTCGATCATCGCGCCCTGAGCCGGCGTTCAGCTTTGCGCAAGATCTGCGGCCTAGGCTCGCCGCCATGAGTGACGCCGCCGCCCTCGCCCGAAGCCTCGCCACGATGCAGGCCGCCTCGACGCAGCAGGCGCTGAGCGTCGCGATGCTGCGGCAGAGCGCGGCGGCCGATCGCGGCGTGGTCACGCTGCTCGAGCAGGGGGCCGAGCAGGCCAAAGCCGCTCTTCCCGCCGGACAGGGCCAGCAGGTCGACCGGATCGCCTGACAGGACGCGCATGCCGGCCTCGCGGCGCCGGCCTGCTTTGCCGGTTGCGTCTCTCCGGGCGACGTCCTAACCTTGGAATCGTTCCGAGGGGTGCCCGCGAGGGCTGAGACGGCGATGAGCCGAACCCGTCGAACCTGATCCGGGTCATGCCGGCGGAGGGACTGGAACGCGGTGCGGCCTTGGCCTGCACCCGCATCACAGCGCTTGAACCGCTTCGACGCCGGATCTCCTGACCTGCACCAAGGAGGAGATCCCCCATGAATGCCCACAGCAAATCCCCGAAGAACAGCGTCAAGACCACGCCCAAATTCTCGGCCCCGACCGGCGTGACGACCGGGCCGATCATCGGCTCGCGCAAGATCTATGTCGCCGCGCCGGAGCATCCCGAGATGCGCGTGCCTTTCCGCGAGGTCGCGCTGAGCACCGACACCGAGCCGCCGGTGCGCATCTACGATCCCTCCGGCCCCTATACCGAGACCGACGCCAGGATCGACCTCAATGCCGGCCTGGTGCAGCCGCGCCGCGCCTGGCTCGACGCCCGCGGCTTCCAGCGGGTTCCGGGCCGGGCCGTCACCGCCGCCGACAACGGCAACATCTCGGCCGAGCAGCTCGTGCCCGCCTGCCCGGCGCAGCGCCCGATCCTCGAGGCGAAGCCCGGCCAGATGGCGACGCAATACGAGTTCGCCAAGGCCGGTATCGTCACGCCCGAGATGATCTATGTCGCGCATCGCGAGAATCTCGGCCGCGCCGCCATGCTGGAAGGCGCGAGGGAGCGCCACGCCGATGGCGAGAGCTTCGGCGCGAGCGTGCCCGAATTCGTCACGCCGGAATTCGTCCGCGAGGAGATCGCGCGCGGGCGCGCCATCATCCCGGCCAATATCAACCACCCCGAGCTGGAGCCGATGGCGATCGGCCGCAACTTCCTGGTCAAGATCAACGCCAATATCGGCAATTCCGCCGTCACCTCCGGCGCCGCCGAGGAGGTCGAGAAGCTGGTCTGGGCGATCCGCTGGGGCGCCGACACGGTGATGGACCTCTCGACCGGCCGCAACATCCACAACATCCGCTCCTGGATCCTGCGCAATTCACCGGTCCCGATCGGCACCGTGCCGATCTACCAGGCGCTGGAGAAGGTCGGCGGGGATCCCGTGAAGCTCGACTGGGAGGTGTTCAAGGACACGCTGGTCGAGCAGGCCGAGCAGGGCGTCGACTACTTCACCATCCATGCCGGGGTGAGGTTGCCCTATGTCCCGCTGACGGCGAACCGCGTCACCGGCATCGTCTCGCGCGGCGGCTCGATCATGGCGCGCTGGTGCCTCGCGCATCACAAGGAGAGCTTCCTCTACGAGCGCTTCGACGAGATCTGCGAGATCATGCGCAAATACGACGTCTCGTTCTCGCTCGGCGACGGCCTGCGCCCCGGCTCGATCGCCGACGCCAACGACCGCGCCCAGTTCGCCGAGCTGGAGACGCTGGGGGAGCTCACCAACATCGCCTGGAAGAAGGGCTGCCAGGTGATGATCGAGGGCCCCGGCCATGTGCCGATGCACAAGATCAAGGAGAACATGGACAAGCAGCTCAGGGAGTGCGGCGAGGCACCGTTCTACACGCTCGGCCCGCTGACCACCGACATCGCGCCGGGCTACGACCATATCACCTCCGGCATCGGCGCGGCGATGATCGGCTGGTATGGCTGCGCCATGCTCTGCTACGTCACGCCGAAGGAGCATCTCGGCCTGCCGAACCGCGACGACGTCAAGACCGGCGTGATCACCTACCGCATCGCGGCGCACGCCGCCGATCTCGCCAAAGGCCATCCGGCCGCCAAGATCCGGGACGACGCGCTGTCGCGCGCCCGCTTCGACTTCCGCTGGGAGGATCAGTTCAACCTGGCGCTCGACCCCGATACGGCGCGGGAATTCCACGACGAGACCCTGCCGAAGGACGCCCACAAGGTCGCGCATTTCTGCTCGATGTGCGGGCCGAAATTCTGCTCGATGAAGATCACGCAGGACCTGCGCGCCGAGGTGCAGGCGATGGGCGAGAACGAGCGCAGGGCGCTCGAAGCCATGGCGACGGAAGGCATGGCGGCGAAGTCGCAGGAATTCCTCGACAAGGGCGGCAGCCTCTACCTGCCCGCGGCCGAATGAGCGGGACGAGCGGCAGCCTCGGCGCGGCGCGGGTCGCGTCGCTTCTGGCGCGGGTGGCCGAGCGCCGCCCGCGCGTGCACTGCCTGACCAACACGGTGGCGCAGAACGTCACCGCCAACATGCTGCTCGCCTTCGGGGCCATCCCCTCGATGGCGAGCCACCCGGAAGAGGTCGCGGCGGTCGCGGCCGGCGCCGGCGCGATTCTGATCAATCTCGGCACGATCAGTTCGGAAGGCGAGCGCGCCATCCCGAAGCTGCTCGACGTCGCCCGCGAGCGCGGCCTTGCGCTGGTGCTCGACCCGGTCTTCGTCGAGCTTTCGCCGCTCAGGATGCGGCTGGCAGGGGAGGTTTTGCGCCTCCCGGGCGTGACCGTGCGCGGCAATGCCGCCGAGATGGCGGCCCTCGATGCCGCGATGGCCCAGGCGCAGGACGTGCTGCGCGTCACCACCGGCAAGGTCGACCGGATCGAGAGGGCAGGCAGCACTTACCTCGTCGACCATGGCCACGCGCTGATGACCAAGGTCACCGGCCTCGGCTGTGCCTCCAGCGCGCTGGTCGCAGCCTGCCGGGCGGTCGAGCCCGACCCGGCGCTGGCCGCGGCTGCGGCTCTGACGGCCTACGGCATCGCCGGCGAGATCGCCGCCGAACGCGCCGCCGGCCCCGGCAGCTTCGCCATGCATCTGGTCGACGCGCTCGCCGGGCTGGACGAGGCGGCGCTGGCGGCGCGGATGGGCTGAGACGCCCCTCGGCGCCGCGCTCTACTGCGTCGGCGTCAGCGAGAGCGGCGCGGGTTTCGGCGGCGCCGGGCGCGGCCTCGGCTTGGCCGCCTGCTTGGGCTCGGTGTGCAGCCCGAGCCGCGCCCGCAGCTCCGCCGCGCGCGCCTCGGTGATCCGGGCGGCGCAGAAGCCGTATTGGCCCTCGCGCTGGAAATCCCGGCAGATCATCTCGCGCTCGCCCGAGAAGCCGGCCTGCTCGCGCGCCAGCGTGCGCTGGTCGACGGCGTTCGCCTTCGCCGTCAGCGTGCGGTAGCCGTCGCGCAGGGCGCGCTCGGCCGCGCCGCGGGCGCGCTCGATCACCTTGGCCTGGGCGGCGACGACACCCTGCTCCGGCCCCCAGAGGCCGCGCGGATCGACCCTGCACTGCGCCGCCGCGACGACGCAGGGTTCGGCCGGCTCGATGACCAGGAAGGCTCCGTCGAGCACGTCGAAGACGAGCGGGCAGACCGGCGCCTCCAGCCGGTAGCGCGGCACGCCGGCCGGCTTGCCGAGCCCGGTGACCGGCACCGGCGCATCGCCGAGCGACACTGCGCAGGGCTCGACCAGATTGGCGGTTTGATAGCCGTCGAGGCTGAGCTTGAGCCCATAGCCCTCGCCGAGCTTCTCGAAGGTCGCAGCGCCCTGATTGCCGTTGTGATGCAAGGCCTTGCCGAGGATCGTCTCCTCACCCGCGATCTTCAGCGCGGGCAGGCTCGGCGGGCGGGGCGGCACCGCTCCGCCGGCGGCCGGCGGGGCGGCCTGATGGGTCCCCGGCGCGTTGAAGGGCTGGGCGCCCGGCAGTTGCAGCGGCTGCGCCATCGCGGGCGCGCCGGCAGCGACCGCCAGAAGCGCGGCGAGGCCGAGGAGGATGGGCTTGCCTGCTCTCATCGGGTCCATGTCAAGCCGAACGGCCCTCCTGCATGACCCGCGCGGCCGGCCGGCGCAAGGACGCAAACGCCACAGTCGCCCCGAAAGCGCCGAAGGCCGGCGGGACCCGGCCGAGGCCGGCCCGGTGCCGCGAACATGCCACCCCTGATTCTTAATCGGCTCGCCTGTCTTGCAAGGGCGGGAATACCCTCACTATATACGCCGCCAAGGGGCGGTTTAACCACCGTCAAACGTGGAATGCCGGTTCGTTCGCCGCTTCAGCGGGTGCGGGCCGGTCCATGGGCCGGCAGGCGGCGTGAATGCGCCGCAGGTCGGCGATCTGCTCAATCGAAAGGGATCCCATCCATGGGTAAAGTCATTGGTATCGACCTCGGCACCACCAATAGCTGCGTCGCCGTGATGGAGGGCACGACGCCGAAGGTCATCGAGAATTCGGAAGGTGCCCGCACCACGCCGTCCATCGTCGCGATCACGGACGACGGCGAGCGCCTCGTCGGCCAGCCGGCCAAGCGCCAGGCCGTCACCAACCCCGAGCGCACCTTCTTCGCCATCAAGCGCCTCATCGGCCGTACCTACGACGACCCGATGACCCAGAAGGACCTCAAGCTGGTCCCCTACAAGATCTCCAAGGCGTCCAACGGCGACGCCTGGGTCTCGGCCGACGGCAAGGACTACTCGCCCTCGCAGATCTCGGCCTTCATCCTGACCAAGATGAAGGAGACGGCGGAGTCCTATCTCGGCCAGCCCGTCACCCAGGCCGTCATCACCGTTCCGGCCTATTTCAACGACGCCCAGCGCCAGGCCACCAAGGACGCCGGCAAGATCGCCGGCCTCGAGGTGCTGCGCATCATCAACGAGCCGACCGCGGCCGCGCTCGCCTATGGCCTCGACAAGAAGTCGACCGGCACCATCGCGGTCTATGACCTCGGCGGCGGCACCTTCGACGTCTCGATCCTCGAGATCGGCGACGGCGTCTTCGAGGTGAAGTCGACCAATGGCGACACCTTCCTCGGCGGCGAGGACTTCGACATGCGCCTGGTCGAGTACCTGGCGGAGGAGTTCAAGAAGGAGCAGGGCATCGACCTGAAGAAGGACAAGCTCGCCCTGCAGCGCCTGAAGGAAGCCGCCGAGAAGGCCAAGATCGAGCTTTCCAGCGCGGCCCAGACCGAGATCAACCTGCCCTACATCACGGCGGATGCCTCCGGTCCGAAGCACCTCGCCATCAAGCTCTCGCGCGCCAAGTTCGAGAGCCTGGTCGACGACCTGATCCAGCGCACCATCGAGCCCTGCAAGAAGGCGCTCAAGGATGCCGGCATCTCGGCGGGCCAGATCGACGAGGTCGTCCTCGTCGGCGGCATGACCCGCATGCCGAAGGTCCAGGAAGTCGTGAAGCAGTTCTTCGGCAAGGAGCCGCACAAGGGCGTCAATCCCGACGAGGTCGTCGCCATCGGCGCCGCGATCCAGGCCGGCGTCCTCCAGGGCGACGTCAAGGACGTGCTGCTGCTCGACGTGACCCCGCTCTCGCTCGGCATCGAGACGCTCGGCGGCGTGTTCACGCGTCTCATTGACCGCAACACCACGATCCCGACCAAGAAGAGCCAGGTCTTCTCCACCGCCGAGGACAACCAGAACGCGGTGACGATCCGGGTCTTCCAGGGCGAGCGCGAGATGGCGGCCGACAACAAGCTGCTCGGCCAGTTCGACCTGATGGGCATTCCGCCGGCCCCGCGCGGCATGCCGCAGATCGAGGTGACCTTCGACATCGACGCCAACGGTATCGTCTCGGTGACGGCGAAGGACAAGGCCACCAACAAGGAGCAGCAGATCAAGATCCAGGCTTCGGGCGGCCTTTCCGAGGCCGACATCCAGAAGATGGTGAAGGACGCCGAGGCCAACGCCGCCGAGGACAAGAAGCGTCGCGAGGTGGTCGAGGCCAAGAACCAGGGCGAGAGCCTGGTGCATTCGACCGAGAAGTCACTGAAGGATTTCGGCGACAAGGTCTCCGAGGCCGACAAGTCGGCGATCGAGACGGCGGTCGAGGCGCTCAAGACCGCGCTCACCGGCGAGGATGCCGAAGCGATCAAGGCCCGCACCAACGAGCTGATGCAGGCCTCGATGAAGCTCGGCGAGGCGATGTATGCCGCCAGCCAGGCCGAAGGCGCCACCGCCGAGGGCGAGGCCGCGACCGAGGAAGCCGCGAAGGACGACGTCATCGACGCCGACTTCAAGGACGTCTCGGACGACAAGAAGAAGAGCGCGTGATCGCGCTCTCCATCCCGGCGGGATGGTCTGGCCGGGCTTGACCCGGCCATCTCGTTCAGGGATGGCGTGAGGCAGGATGCAGACGCCGGACGCACCATGGCCGGGCCCCAAGGTCCGGCCGTCTTGCGTCAAAGGCAGAGGGACAGATCGTTTCGATGTCGAAGCGCGATTATTACGAGATTCTCGGCGTCAGCCGGACCGTGACGGAGGTCGAGCTCAAAAGCTCCTTCCGCAAGCTCGCGATGCAGCATCACCCGGACAAGAATCCCGGCGACAAGCAGGCCGAGATCAAGTTCAAGGAAATCAACGAGGCCTATCAGATCCTCTCCGACGGGCAGAAGCGCGCCGCCTATGACCGCTTCGGCCATCAGGCCTTCGAGAATGGCGGCGGGGGCGGCGGGGGCCAGGCCGACTTCTCCGACTTCATGTCGGACATCTTCGATTCCTTCTTCGGCGACGCCCGCCGCGGCGGGCCGCGCAACGCCAACGGCCGCGAACGCGGCGCCGATCTGCGCTACAATCTCGAAATCGGGCTGGAAGACGCCTTCACCGGCAAGAACGCCTCGATCCGCGTGCCGACCTCGGTCTCCTGCGAGGCCTGCTCGGGCACGGGAGCGAAGCCCGGCTCGAAGTCGCGGCAGTGCCCGACCTGCGGCGGCCATGGCCGGGTGCGGGCCAATCAGGGCTTCTTCTCGGTCGAGCGCACCTGCCCGACCTGCAACGGCCGCGGCGAGGTCATCGACGACCCCTGCAAGAACTGCCAGGGCGCCGGCCGCGTCACGCGCGAGCGCACGCTCTCGGTCAACATCCCGGCCGGCGTCGAGGACGGCACGCGCATCCGCCTCGCCGGCGAGGGCGAGGCGGGCCTGCGCGGCGGGCCGGCGGGCGACCTCTACATCTTCCTGTCGCTGAAGCCGCACCCGATCTTCCAGCGCGACGGCGCCGACCTGTTCTGCCGCGTGCCGATCGGGCTGGTCTCGGCCGCGCTCGGCGGCGAGATCGAGGTGCCGACGCTGTCGGGCGAGCAGGCGCGGGTGAAGATTCCGGAAGGCACCCAGACCGGCAAGCAGTTCCGCCTCAAGGGCAAGGGCATGAGCGTGCTGCGCTCACGCGAGGTCGGCGACCTCTACATCCAGGTCGTGGTCGAGACGCCGCAGAAGCTGACCGCCCGCCAGCGCGAACTGCTGGAGGAGTTCGAGCGCGAGAGCTCGCAGAACACCCACCCCGAGACCGCGGGCTTCTTCGGCCGGGTCAAGGACTTCCTCGGCGGGCTCGGCGGCACCGCCTGATCCCCCGCACGAGGCCGATAGGGAAAGGGCCGCCGATCGGCGGCCCTCCGGCTTTGCCGGGACAGGCCCTCAGACCTTGTCGACGGCCTTCTTGACGGCGTCCTTGCCCTTGCCGAGCGCCTGCTGGGCTTCACCCTTGAGCTCCTGGGCCTTGCCCTCGGCCTCCCATTCCGGCTTGTTCAGCGCCTTGCCGGCGGCCTGCTTGACGTTGCCGGCGGCCTCGTTGGCCATGCCCTTGATCTTGTCGGTCGTGCTGCCCATCGTGCTGGTCCTTTCGGTTCCGACGCCGCCATCGCGGCTTCGGGGAGGCAACCGGCGCGAACGCAAAAGGTTCCGCCCCGCTCAGGCGCGTCCGGCGCCGGCCGCGGCCAGCATGCGCAGGGTCTCCGCGGTCGCCGGATCGGCCGGGAAGAAGGTTTCCAGCGCCAGCTCCGACAGCGTCACGTCGACCGGCGTGCCGAACACCGTGGTGGTCGAGATCAGCGACAGCGTCGCATCCCCGAGCCTGAGCCGGAGCGGCACGGCGATGGCGGGCTCCGCCGCCTCATGCCGCGCGCCGGCCTCGCCGCTCGGGTCGGGATAGGCTGCGAGCTCGCTCAGGAGGGCGCCGAGCCGCATGTCCGCCGTCGCCCGGACCTGCTGGCGCAGCCTTGCAAGCAGATGCTCCTTCCATTCCGGAAAATTGGCGATGGCGGGGGCGAGCCCGCCCGGATGCAGCGAGAGCCGCAGGACGTTGACCGGCGGCCTCAGCAATTCGGCAGCGGCGACGAGGCCGAGCAGATTCGTCACGGCGCCGTTCGCGGCCAGCAGGTTCCAGTGCCGGTCGACCGCGAGCGCCGGGTAAGGCTCGTGGCCCTTCAGGATCAGCTCGATCGCCTGCCGCGCCGGCTGCAGGGACGGGTCCTCCAGCGGCCGCTCGCGATAGACCGGGGCATAGCCCGCGGCGAGCAGGAGCGCGTTGCGCTCGCGCAGCGGCACGCACAGGTGCTCGGCGAGCAGCAGCACCATCTCGCGGCTCGGCCGCGAGCGGCCGCTTTCGATGAAGCTGAGATGCTTCTGCGAGATCTCGGCCTCCAGGGCGAGGTCGAGCTGGCTGAAGCGGCGAAGCTGCCGCCAGTCGCGGATCAGCGCGCCGACGGGCGGAACCGGATGTGTCGTCATGCCGGCACGCTAGCCGCGGAAGCGGCCGGTTCCAATTACCTCCCGCTTAATCGACCCGCCGCCGGGAAGGCGCGAGCATCCCGTCATCGCAACGGCCTTTCCGGCCCGATGAAAAGGAGACTGCCATGTCGACGATCCGTTCCTCGCGCTTTCTGCGCAACGCGCTTTCCCTCGATGCCGCCGCCTGCGCCGGGACGGGCCTGCTGCTGGCCGGCGCCGCCGGCGCGCTGGTGGAGCCGCTCGGCTTCCCGGCCGGCTTCCTGCGCGGCGCCGGCCTCGTCCTGCTGCCCTGCGCCGCCCTGCTGGCCTGGTTCGCCAGCCGCGAGACGCTGCCGCGCCGGGCGGTGCATCTCGTCGTCGCCGTCAACCTGCTCTGGATCGCCGACAGCGTCGCGATCCTGCTCGCCGGCTGGTTCGCGCCGTCCTCTCTCGGCATCGCCTTCGTGCTCGGGCAGGCCCTGGCCGTCGCGGCCGTGACCGAGCTCGAGATCGTCGGACTGAAGCGCTCCGCCGAAGGGGGCACGGCCCTGCCGGCCTGAGAGCCGTCACGCGGCTGTCGCATCGGCTCACTAGCCGACGGGTTCCCTCGTCAGCCAGCGGACCCGACCCATGCGCCAGCCTCTCGCCCTCGCGGCTCTCGCTTCGCTGCTCCTCGCCGGCACGGCCGGCGCGGAGCCGCTGTTCAACCGCGTCGCGACCTTCTCGGTGCCGGACAATCTCCCGCAGGGGCGCGACCGCAGCAGGAAGACCGTCTCCGAGATCATCGCCGCCAGCGAGGACGGCAAGCTGCTCGCCTATACCGACGCCGAGCAGAAGGCGCTGGGCATCATCGACATCACGACCCCCGAGACGCCCAGACCCGCCGGCTTCGTGCAGCTCGAAGGCGAGTCCACCTCGGTCACCATCCTCGGCGACAAGGCCTTCGTCGCGGTCGTCACCTCCGGCGACAACTTCAAGGAGCCGGCCGGCCACCTCGCCACCGTCGATCTGAAGACGAAGCAGGTCGTGGCCAAATGCGACCTCGGCGGCCAGCCGGATTCGGTGACGCTGACCAAGGACAAGGGCAAGATCGCGATCGCGATCGAGAACGAGCGCGACGAGAAGTTCAACAAGGGCGCCCTGCCGCAGCTTCCCGCCGGCAACCTGACGCTGATCGGGATCAAGGACGGCGCCATCGACTGCGCCTCGCACCAGGTCGTCGACCTCACCGGCATCGCCGCGATCGAGCCGACCGACCCGGAGCCAGAATTCGTCGACGCCAACCGGGACGGCCTCGTCGTGGTGACGCTGCAGGAGAACAACCACATCGCCATCGTCGACAGCCGCAGCGGCAAGGTCGTGACGCATTTCTCCGCCGGGACGGTCGATCTCAAGAGCATCGACAAGACCCGCGACGGCAAGATCAGCCCGACCGAGGAATTGAAGGGCGTCGCCCGCGAGCCCGACGCCGTGCGCTGGCTCGACGACGACCGCTTCGTCACCGCCAACGAGGGCGACTGGAAGGGCGGCTCGCGCGGCTTCACGATCTTCCGCAAGGACGGCACGATCGAATTCGATTCCGGCTCCGACGTCGACCACATCGCGATGCGGCTGGGGCATTACCCCGAGAAGCGCTCGGCCGCGAAGGGCAGCGAACCCGAGGGCATCGAGGTCGCGACCTATGGCGGCGACCGGCTGATCTTCGTCGGGCTGGAACGCGCCTCGCTGGTGCTGGTCTACAGGGACGAGGGCCCGGGCAAGGCGCCGCGCTATCTGCAGGCGCTGCCGACCGGCATCGGCCCGGAAGGCCTGCTCGCCATCCCGCAGCGCGATCTCTTCGTCACCGCCTCCGAGACCGATGTCGGCGAGAAGGGCGGGGCGCGCTCGGCCGTGATGATCTATCGCCGCGCCGAGCAGGCGGCCGCCTATCCGACGATCCACTCCGCCGACGAGAACGGCCTGCCGATCGGCTGGGGCGCGTTGTCCGGCCTCGCGGCGGATCGCACGGCCCCCGGCAAGCTGTTCTCGATCACCGACAGCGCCTATACGCCCTCGCGCATCCTCGAGATCGACGCGACGCAGAAGCCCGCGAAGATCACGGGCGCCGTCACCGTGACCAGGGACGGCAAGCCCGCTTCCTACGACCTCGAGGGCATCGCGACCCGCGAGGGCGGCGGCTTCTGGCTCGCCTCCGAGGGCAACCCCGAGAAGAAGGACGCAGCCCTGCCCGACCTGCTGCTGCGCGTCTCCGCCAGGGGCGCGGTCGAGGAAGAGATCCGGCTGCCGGAGGCGCTCGCCAGGCACGCGGTCCGCTTCGGCTTCGAGGGCGTCGCCGTGACCGGTACGGGCGCCGAGGAGACCGTCTGGATCGCCGTGCAGCGCGAATGGAAGGACGACCCGAAGGGCAAGACCAAGATCCTGTCCTACAAGCCTGCGAGCAAGGAATGGGGCGTGCTGCACTACCCGCTGTCACAGCCGGCCGCCGGCTTCTGGATGGGCCTGTCGGAGCTGGTCGCGCTGGGCGACGACCGCCTCGCCGTGATCGAGCGCGACAACGGCTTCGGCGCCGGGGCGGTGAAGACGCTCCAGACCTTCTCGGTCAAGGGCCTGAAGCCCGCCGCGATCGGCGCGTCGGAGATCCCGACCGTGACCAAGACCCTGCTGCGCGACCTGACGCCGGAATTGATGAAGGCCGGCGGCTACGGCCTCGACAAGGTCGAGGGCATGGCGATCGACACGACGGGGCATCTCTTCGTCGTCACCGACAATGACGGCGTCGACGATTCCTCCGGCGAGACCCAGTTCTTCGCCTTCGGTCCGCTGCCGCGCTGAGCTGCGGGAGCCACGACGTCATTCCGGGGCGGCCCGCAGGGCCGAGCCCGGAATCCAGAACCGATGCGCCTTGAGAAAAGAGGCGCGAAGGTCGAGCTTCTTAGCCAAGCCGGCATCGGTTCTGGGTTCCGGGCTCAAGCGCTACGCGCTTGCCCCGGATTGACGTCGTGGTTCCCAGCAAAAGAAAAGCCCCGGATGCGATCCGCATCCGGGGCAAGTCGCCTGGCCATATGACTGGAGGGCCAGGTGGGAGGAGCGGTTACCAGCCGGCGAGGACCGAGCCCTTGAAGCGCTCGGCGACGAAGGCCTTGATCTCCGGGGAGTGATAGGCGTCGAGCAGCGTCTTGACCCAGGGCTTGTCCTTGTCGGCGCTGCGGACAGCGATCAGGTTGACATAGGGACCCTTCGCGTCCTCGCGCAGGATGGCGGAGGAAGGATCGATCTTGGCGTCGACGGCATAGTTGGTGTTGATCGCGGCGGCGGCGACGTCGGCGAGCGAGCGCGGCGTCTGGGCGGCCTCGATCTCGATGATCTTGAGCTTCTTCGGATTGGCGGTGATGTCGGCCACGGTCGGCTTGAATCCGACGCCGTCCTTCAGCTTGATCACGCCCTTGTCCTGCAGCAGCAGGAGCGAGCGGCCGCCATTGGTCGGGTCGTTCTGGATGGCGACGGTGGCGCCGTCCGGCACCTCGGTCCAGCTCTTGTATTTCGACGAATAGATGCCGAGCGGGAAGTTCACGGTCAGGCCGACGCTCTCGATCCTGAAGCCGCGATCCTTCACCTGGTTGTCGAGATAGGGCTGGTTCTGGAAGGAGTTGGCCTCCAGCTCGCCGGCGTCGAGCGCCTGGTTCGGCACGACATAGTCGGAGAACTCGATGATCTTGAGGTCGACGCCCTGCTTGGCGAGCAGCGGCTTCACCTTCTCGAGGATCTCGGCATGCGGGCCGGGCGAGACGCCGATACGGATGAGCTGGCCCTGCTGGGCGAGGGCCGGAACCGTCGCGCCGAGCGCGAGGGCGAAGCCGGCGGCGAGCGCGGCGCGGCGGGTGAAGGGGGTCGTCATGGTCGATGGTCCTTTGGGTACGGAAACGGGAATGGCTGCGATCAGGCGTGGCGCAGGCGCTTGTTGAGGCGCCGGGCGAGGCGGTCGCCGAAGCTCTGCACGAGCTGGACGAGGACGATGAGGACGGCGACGACGGTCGCCATCACGTCGGGCATGAAGCGCTGATAGCCGTAGCGGATGCCGAGATCGCCGAGCCCGCCGCCGCCGACCGCGCCGACCATGGCCGAGAAGCCGATCAGGCTGACCACGGCCAGGGTGAGGCCCAGCACGATCGCTGGCAGCGCCTCCGGCACCAGCACCTTGCGCACGATCTGCACGGGCGTCGCCCCCATGGCGCGGGCGGCCTCGACCAGCCCCTGGTCGACCTCGCGGACCGCGCCCTCGATCAGCCGGGCGATGAAGGGGATGCAGGCGACCGTCAGCGGCACGATCGCCGCCGCGGTGCCGATCGAGGTGCCGGCGATCAGCCGCGTGAAGGGAATGATCGCGACGACCAGGATGATGAAGGGCGTCGAGCGCGTGGCGTTGACCAGCACGCCCAGCACGGCGTTGAGCGCCGGCGCCGCGAACAATTCGCCGCGCTTGCTGGTGGCGAGGAAGACGCCGAGCGGCAGGCCGAGCAGCGTGCCGATCCCCGCCGCGGCGGCGACCATGCTCAGCGTGTCGAGCGTCGCCTGCCAGATCAGCTTCAGGATTTCAGGAGACATGGCCGACCACCTCCGCCTTGAGACCGAGATTCCCCAGCGCGCCGAGCACGGCCTCGCTTTCCGGCACGCGCGCCGGGACCGAGACCAGCAGGCTGCCGAAGGGCTGGCCGGCGATGGCGTCGATGCGCCCGGCCAGGATGTTGACGTCGACGCCGACCACCGCGCTCAATCGGCTGATCACCGGAGCGGTGGCGTTCGCGCCGGTGAAGGTGACGCGCAGCACGAGATCGTCGCCGGGCCGTCCCTGAGCCCGGATGCGGTCCTTGAGATGGGCGGGCAGCTCGACGCCGGTCACCGCCTCGACGAAGCGCGCCGTGGTCGGGTGCTGCGGATCGGTGAAGACGGCGAAGGTCTCGCCCTCCTCGACGATGCGCCCGCCCTCGATCACCGCGACACGGTCGCAGATCTCCTTGATCACCGGGATCTCGTGGGTGATCAGCAGGATGGTGATGCCGAGCTCGCGATTGACCTGCCGCAGCAGCGCCAGGATCGACTGCGTCGTCTCCGGATCGAGCGCCGAGGTCGCCTCGTCGCAGAGCAGCAGCTTCGGATCGGTCGCAAGCGCGCGGGCGATGCCGACGCGCTGCTTCTGGCCGCCGGAAAGCTCGGCCGGATAGCGCTCGCGCTTGTCCGCGAGCCCGACCAGCGCCAGGAGCTTCTCGACCTTGGCGGCAATGGCCGCCCTGGGCGTGCCGGCGATCTCCAGCGGCAGGGCGACATTGTCGAACACCGTGCGCGAGGAGAGCAGGTTGAAGTGCTGGAAGATCATGCCGATCTCGCGCCGCCGCCGGCGCCAGCCGGCCTCGTTCAGCGCCGTCACGTCCTCGCCCTCGATCAGGATGCGGCCGGCGGTGGCCCGCTCCAGACCGTTGACGAGGCGGATCAGCGTCGACTTGCCGGCGCCCGAGCGGCCGATGACACCGACGATGGCGCCGGCCGGAACGGCCAGGTCGATGCCGGAGAGGGCCGGCACCGCCTGCTGCCCGGCGCGGCCGGGATAGGTCTTGCCGACCTGCTCGAAGCGGATGATCGGATCGGGAGCGGGAACCGGCTGCGCGCCGAGATTCAGCGCGCCGGGTCTGACGGGGGCGTTCATCATGTCCTCAGAAAAGCGAATGGCAGGACCAGTGGGTGATGCCGATCTGCTCATAGGTCACGTCGCGGATCGACCGGCGCCGGGCCTCGTCGCGACCCGGCTCCGTTCCCGGGGCGGGAGGCAACAGCCGGGCCCGGAGTGCCCGCCACAGGGTGAAGGCGATCCGCATCGCGACCTAGGAGGCCAGGCGGAAGGGCTGCGCGTCCCGCCGGGGCCGTGCCAGCAGGCGGGCGGCCTGCTCGGCCGCGCCGGGCGTGGCGAAACGCTGGCCGTCCAGGGCGCGGAAGGCGGCGCTCGCGGCGATGAAGGTGAAGAAGCGCTCGTCGGGACGGCGGTTGACGAGGCCGGCCTGCGTCTCGCCGACCTCGATGACATAGGCTTGCCGGGCCGGGCCGTGCCGGCCGTCCGAAAGAACTGAAAGGGACATGGTTCTGCTCTCCGTGCCGCGTCGCGGCGCCTGGAATGACGATGAAACGAAGGGTCCGGGAAACCCGGCGGTCTCAGCGTCGACAGCGGCAGAACGAGGAACGGAAGCGCGGCTGGTTCCGAAAGATGATCGCGGCGGTCATGTCAGTCTCCTCGATAATGGAGCCCACGACCCAGTCGTGGCGCTTTAGCGTTTGGTGACGCGGCGCAAGCTGCTCGCTCAAATCTCCGCGGCTCCCGGCGAAGCGGAAGCAGGTTCAATCTACGCATACCGTCCTGTTTGTCAACCAGACCGTTCTTTTAAAGAAACAAGCCTTCGGAGAATAATTTTCTCCCGACACCCTCTCGCCGCGGCTGCGGCATAGCGCGGGCTTGACCGCCCGCCGGCGGGAGCGCCATGGATGAGCCATGCCGGTCCACGCCCGCCTTTTCCCATGGCTGCGCCGCTCCGCCCTCGGGGCGTGGTTCGCCATGGCCTATGCGCTGGGCGTGCTGGCGCTCGCTCTGGCCCCGGCGCCGACGGCGGCCTGGGCGGCGCCGGGCGGGCTCGTGCTCTGTTCCGGCGTTCTTCTTCCCGACGAGGGCGGCCCCGGCGCTCCAGCCCTGCCCTTCGGCGATCTCGCCCATTGCAAGGGCTGCCCGCACAACCCCGTTCTCGCCGGACCGCCCGCCCTCGCTTCGATCGCCCTCGCGCGGACGGAGCGTCATGTCGCGCCCTCGCCGCGGCTGCGCGAGGACGGGCCGCGCCTCTTCGCCACCGGCCTGCCGCCGTCGCGCGCGCCGCCCGCGGCCTGAATCGCGCCCTCCATCCCAATTTGACATTCCATGCCTGAATGCCGTCGCGACCGTCGTCGCGCCGTCAGGCGTTCCACAGGATCATCGCCATGAAGCTTTCGCTCTCGCTCGCCGCCGCCGCGCTCGCGCTGTCGGCCTCGCTCGCCGCCGCCCATGAATTCAAGGCCGGACCGCTCAAGATCGGCCATCCCTGGTCGCGCGCGACTCCGGCCGGAGCCAAGGTCGGCGGCGGCTATCTCACCATCGAGAACACCGGAACGGCCGCGGACAGGCTCGTCTCGGTCGCCGTGCCCTTCGCCGCCCGCTCCGAGATCCACGAAATGGCGACCAAGGACGGCATCATGACGATGCGCCCGCTCGAGAACGGCATCGAAGTGCCGGCCGGCGGCAAGGTCGAGTTCAAGCCCGGCGGCTACCACATCATGTTCATGGAGCTGAAGCAGCCGCTGAAGCAGGGCGAGATGATGAAGGGCACCCTGACCTTCGAGAAGGCCGGCAGCGTCGATGTCGAGTTCAAGGTCGACTCGATCGCCGCCAAGGGCGGCGCCGACGCGCATCAGGGCCACTGACCGCGTCGCCGCCGATGCCCGGAGCCCTCCGGGCATCGGCGAGCAGCCGGCTATTTCACGGCGATGATCAAAAGCAGGAAGGCGAGGAGCAGCAGGAGCTGCTTCAGGCTCCAGTTGATCCGGCGGAGCTGGTCGGCGGCGCTGTCCTCGCCATGCTCCTCCGGCTCGGCTGGAGCGGGCGCGGCGGCCGCGGCCGGCGGCATCCGCGCGGGCTCCGCCGCCAAGGCGGCCGGCGGGCGCCATTCGATGCTTTCGACGAAACCGCGGGCAGGCGCGGCGCCCCGGCCGTCCTCCGCCAGCCCGAGATACCAGTCGACCGGCTCCGCGGCCGGGCGGTCGCGCTCCTCCTCGCGGATCCAGAGGCTGGTCGTCGCCTCCAGCGACAGCGTCTCGGCCAGGCCCGCCAGCATGTCGGCCTTCAAGGCCTCGAAGACGGCGGGCGCGAGATAGGCCTCGGCGAAGGGCTCGGCCGCGCCGTTTTCCTCGCGATAGCCGAGCAGCAGCAGCAGCCGTGCCGTCTCGCTCGAGGCCGGGAGCGGCCGCAGCGTCAGGGAAAGCTGCCGGGAGGCGGCGCCCTCCAACCCGGCCCGGCGCAGGACGCCCTCGACGATTCGCGCCTGCGCCTCGATGCGCCGGCCGTCCTCGATCCGCCCGTCGCGGCCGGCATAGCCGCCGACGAAGCGCGGCGCCGAGGCTTCGAGCCGGAAACGGCGGGCCATGTCCTGCAGGTAGCGCTGCGGCGACCCGTCGATCGTCATGCGCCCGCCGCTGACGGACATGCTGGCTGGCGGCTGTGATTCGTCCATGCACCTCATCCTGCTCGGGCCCGGAGGATAGCAGCTCGCCCCGGATGCGTCAGGCGCGACGCTCCTGACAAAAGCGTGCCGATGCCGCAGGATGGAAAACCCGCGACGGAACCGCGAAGGAAGGCCGATGTCCGACGAACTGGTGCTCTATACCCATCCGATGTCGCGCGGCCGCATCGCCCGCTGGATGATGGAGGAGCTCGGCCAGCCCTACCGTGCCGAGATCGTCGGCTTCGGAGAGCCGATGAAAGGGGCCGCCTACCGGGCGATCAACCCGATGGGCAAGGTGCCGGCGCTGGTGCACGGCGCGACGGTCGTCACCGAATGCGCCGCGATCTGCGCCTATCTCGCCGACGCCTTCCCGCAGGCCGGGCTCGCGCCGGCGCCGGGCGACAGGCAGCGCGGCCCCTATTATCGCTGGCTGTTCTTCGCCGCCGGGCCGGTCGAGGCGGCCGTATCCAGCAAGGCGTTCGGCCTCGCGGCGCCGCCCGAGGCGGCGCGCTCCCTCGGCTATGGCAGCTATGCCGACACGATCGACACGCTGGAACGGGCGGTCTCGCAGGGCGAGTACCTCGCCGGCGACCGCTTCAGCGCGGCCGATGTCTATGTCGGCTCGCAGATCCTCTGGGGCCTGCAGTTCGGCACCATCGAGAAGCGCCCCGCCTTCGAGGCCTATGGCGGGCGGCTCGCGGCCCGGCCGGCGGCGCGGCGCGCCCGGGAAATCGACGATGCGCTGATGGCGCAGATGCAGAAGGCGGGCTGAGGGCGGCACGCGCCCCATGCATGGCGCGCGGCCGGCAGCGCGGGTTGCCCCCTCGCGCCGGCCGTTCTAAACGGTGCGTCGCACGCTGGCCCTCCTGCCCGCCGCGCCCGTCCGCGTGCCCCATTTGACAGAATCGCCATGAACGACATGACCGCCGTCGCCCGGCCGCGCCACGGCATGGGCTTCTATCCCTTCGTGGGACTCACCGCCGCTCTGATGGCGACGAACGCGCTCGCGATCGATTCCATGCTGCCGGCCCTGCCCGAGATGGCGCAGGCGCTCGGCATCGCCGCCGCCAACCAGCGGCAATGGATCATCACCGCCTATCTGCTCGGCTTCGGCGTGTCGCAGATCTTCTACGGCACGATCTCCGACCGCTACGGGCGCCGGCCGGTGCTGCTGTTCGGCCTCGCCGTCTATGTGCTGGCGAGCATCGCGGCCGCCCTCTCCGATTCCTTCGAGGCGATGATGGTGGCGCGCGTGATCCAGGGCATCGGCGCGGCGGCGACCCGCGTCCTCGTCGTCTCGATCGTGCGCGACTGCTATTCCGGCCGCGACATGGCGCGGGTGATGTCGCTGGCGATGATCGTCTTCCTCGCGGTGCCGATTCTCGCCCCCTCGATCGGGCAGGCGATCCTGCTGGTGGCGCCCTGGCGCTGGATCTTCGGCGTGCTGACCGCCTTCGGCGCGCTGGTGATGCTCTGGGTCGTCATGAAACTGCCCGAGACGCAGCACCCGGAGGACCGCAAGCCGATCGACGTCGCCAATGTCTCGGCCGCCTTCCGGGCGACGCTGACGAGCCGCATCGGCGTCGGCTACATGCTGGCGATGGCCTTCGTGCTCGGCGGGCTGTTCGGCTTCATCAATTCGGCGCAGCAGGTCTTCGTCGACGTCTTCGCCGTGCCGCATCTCTTCACGATCGTCTTCGCCGGGATCGCGATGTTCATGGCGGCGGCCTCGCTGCTGAATTCGCACATCGTCGGCCGGCTGGGCATGCGCCGCGTCTCGCATGGCGCGCTGATCGGCTACATCCTCTTCACCGGCACCCATGCGCTGATCGCGCTGTCCGGCCACGAGACCCTGCTGCTCTTCGCGCTCTTCCAGGGCGGCGCGATGTTCTGCTTCGGGCTGATCGGCCCGAATTTCGGCGCGCTCGCCATGGACCCGCTCGGCCATGTCGCCGGCACCGCCTCCTCGGTCCAGGGCTTCGTCACGACGGTGGTCGGCGCGCTGCTCGGCTTCTATATCGGCCAGCATTTCGACGGAACGGTCGTGCCGATCACGCTCGGCTTCGCGCTCTGCGGGCTGATGGCGCTGGTCGTCGTGCTGATCGTCGAGAAGGGCCGGCTCTTCCATCCGGCGCCGGGGCGCTCCTGACCGCACCCTTGTTTCCGCCGCCTCCGGCGACGGACAGGCCTTCGAATCCGCATGCGATCGGAACCAGGCGATCGCGATTCGTCTTGGCTCGGGAAGGGCGCCGCCCGCCTTCCCGCGGTCGCGGGCCGCCGGACCGTCCGCCATCCTCCGGGAGGAGGGCGAGGCGATCGGTCTGCGCGTCAGGGCATCATGATCATCCGAAAGGCGAATGCCGCTTTCCGGCCCGATACCTCAGGCGACCTTGAGATTGACCGCCGCGTTCTTGCCGGTCTTCCGGTCGGGCTCGAGATCGTAGCTGATCTTCTGCCCCTCGCTCAGGCTGCGCAGCCCCGAGCGCTCGACGGCGCTGATGTGGACGAATACGTCGTTACCGCCCTGATCGGGCGTGATGAAGCCGTAGCCCTTCGTCTCGTTGAACCACTTGACGGTTCCCGTACTCACTTGCTCTCCCCTTCCAGTCTCAGGCGCCGGAACCGATCCGGCGGGGTACTGTAGGTGGCATTTCGCCGCGGTTGCAACGACGCAGCGCACAAACCCTTTCCGCGAATGCGAAGACACCGCGGGCGCAATGCCGCGGGCGCAGGCCCGCTCCCGGAGCGGGGACCCTTGCGGCGCCGCCGCCGGTCCCGCATGAACGTCAGCGGACAATCGACCGGGAGAACAGCCATGAGCAACTATGTGATCGCCCCGCCGGCCAGCGCCGCCGTACCGGTTGCCGGCGGCGGCTCCTTCCCGGTCCGCCGCGTCTTCTGCGTCGGGCGCAACTATGCCGAGCACACCCGCGAGATGGGCGGCGACCCCGACCGCGAGGAGCCGTTCTTCTTCACCAAGCCGGCGGATGCGCTGCTGACCAACGGCGCCGACATGCCCTACCCGACCAAGACCAAGGACCTCCACCACGAGATGGAGCTGGTCGTGGCGATCGGCACCGGCGGCAAGGACATTCCCGAGGCCGAGGCGCTCGCCCATGTCTACGGCTATGCGGCCGGCCTCGACATGACGCGACGCGACCTGCAGAACGCGGCCAAGAAGGCCGGGCGTCCCTGGGACATGTCGAAGGGCTTCGACCTCTCCGGGCCGATCGGCGAGATCGTGCCGGCGAGCCAGGCCGGCCATCCCAGCGCCGGCAAGATCGAACTCACCGTCAACGGCGCGGTGCGCCAGAGCTCCGACCTCGCCAAGCAGATCTGGAACGTCGAGGAGACGATTTCCTATCTTTCCGGCCTCGTCGAGCTGAAGCCCGGCGACCTGATCTTCACCGGCACGCCGGAAGGCGTCGCCGCGGTGAACAGGGGCGACGTGCTCGAAGGCGAGATCGCCGGCGTCGGCACCGTCCGCACCCGCATCGTCTGAGCGCAGGACAGGACGAGGACCGCATCATGCCCCTGACCTCCGACGCCTCCGGCGTCTTCCCCATCGCCCCGACGCCGTTCAACCCGGACGGCGGCATCGACTGGACCTCGGCCGACCGGCTGTTCGAATTCTACCACGGCATCGGCTCGGACGGCGTCACCGTGCTCGGCATCATGGGCGAGGCGCCCAAGCTCGAGCCGGAGGAATCGATCGGACTGGTCAAACGCGCCGTGGCGAAGATGGGCGGAAAGCCGATCATCGTCGGCGTCTCGGCTCCCGGCTTCGCCGCGATGCGCTCGCTGGCGCGGCAGGTGATGGATCTCGGCGCCGGCGGGGTGATGATCGCCCCGCCCCCGTCCCTGCGCACCGACGACCAGATCACCGGCTATTACGCCCAGGCCGTCGAGGCGATCGGGACCGACATCCCCTTCGTCATCCAAGACTATCCGCTGACGCTGTCGGTGGTGATGACGCCGGCGGTGATCCGCAGGATCGTCATGGACAACCCCTCCTGCGTGATGCTGAAGCACGAGGACTGGCCGGGGCTGGAGAAAATCTCCACACTGCGCAGATTCCAGCAGGAGGGCTCGCTCCGGCCGATCTCGATCCTCACCGGCAATGGCGGGCTCTTCCTCGATTTCGAGATGGAGCGCGGCGCCGACGGCGCCAATACCGGCTATGCCTTCCCGGAGCTGCTGATCGACGTGGTCCGATTGCAGAAGGCCGGGCAGCGCGACGCGGCGCACGACATCTTCGACCTCCATCTGCCGCTGATGCGCTACGAGCAGCAGCAGGGCGTCGGCCTGGCGGTGCGCAAATACACGCTGATGAAGCGCGGCATCCTCGCCCATGACGCCCAGCGCAAGCCCGGCCCGGCGCTCTCCGCCGCGGCGAAGGGCGAAGTCGACTACCTGCTGGCCCGCATCGCCCGGCAGGATCCGCGCGCGAAGATCTGACAACGGCGGCCTCCCCATCCATCCCCGTCATTGCGAGCACGATGACGGGGAGGCGGGTTCCGTTCAGCGCTCGCGACGGCGGACGCGGCGGATGAATTCGTTCAGCGCCAGCAGCACGAGCGCCAGGATGAAGGGCAGCAGGTAGTAGATCACCCGGAACAGCAGCAGCGCGCCGAGCACATATTCGAAGGGCAGGCGGTTGAGCGCGACGAGCATCGTCGCCTCGAAGACGCCGAGCCCTCCCGGCGAGTGGCTGGCGATGCCGATCAGGCAGCCGAAGATATAGGCGGCGAGGAAGGTCGGGTAGTCGAGGCCGTAGCCGCCCGGCAGCAGCACGAAGAGCACGGCGGCGGCGGCGCAGACCTCGCAGGCGCCGAGCGTCATCTGCCCGAGCGTGGTGCCGAGGCCGGGCAGGTGCAGGTTCCAGCCCTTGACCCGCAGCGTCCGCTCGTCGGTCGCGACCCAGACGAGATAGCCGAGGATGGCGAGCGAGACCGCCCCGCCGACGAGCTGGACGACGAGGGGCGAGGTCCGCGCCAGCATCGCCACCGATTCGGCCGAGTAGAACAGGCTGGCGCAGAGGATCGCGCCGAGCCCGAGCCAGAAGGTCAGCCCCGCGATCACGGTGAGGCTGGCGACCTCCGAGGCGCGCACCCCCTTGGGCGAATAGATCCAGTAGCGCACCGTGCCGCCGGTGACGATCGGGAAGCCGAGCGTGAAGGAGACCGAATAGCTGGTGAAGGAGGCGAGCGCCGTGGTGCGGTAGGGGATCGAGAGCCCGAGCCGGCGCAGCGCCAGCGCGTCATAGCCGGTGAGCAGCAGATAGCTCAGCGCGGTGAAGCCGGCCGCCAGCCCGAGCTGGCGCAGGCTGGCATTGGAGAAGGCCGCGGCGAGATCGCCGGGATTCATCTGGCTGATGATGTGCCAGAGCACCGCCAGCGAGGCGGCGAAGATCAGGACGCTCGCCAGCGGGCCGAGCCACCACCAGCGGCTGCGCCGGCGCAGCGGCGTTCCCGGCAGGTGCGTTCCTGGCTCGTGCGGGCCGAAGGGCATGCGCTCTCTGGGTTGCGCGCCGGGACGGATCGGGGCGGCGCGGGGACGGACGAGAGGGCGCGGCCGCGCCCCGGCCCGAGAGATAACGCCTCCGAGGCGATGCACAAGCCGAAGCGGCGAATGAGCTCCATGAGCGAGAGACCGAGGCGCCGTCTCGCTCCCGTCACGCAGCCCGTGCCGGAGGCATGGCTGCCCGGTTCGGCGCACGGTTTCGCCGTTCCGCAGGGTGGCGGAAACCCCATGCAGGCACGTTCCAGAACCGGACCGGAGGCTCAGCCCGGCCCGGTCGGAGGCCGCTCAGCCGCCGATGTTGAAGGCCGCCAGCGCCGCCATGTTGACGATGTCGGAATCCTTGGCTCCGAGCGGCACGATCTGCACCGGCTTGTCGAGGCCGACGATCAGCGGACCGATCACGGTCGAGCCGCCGAGCTCCTGCAGGAGCTTGGTCGAGATCGAGGCGGAGTGGAAGGCCGGCATCACCAGCACGTTCGCCGGGCCCGACAGGCGGCAGAACGGGTACTGGCTCATCAATTCGCGGTTGAGCGCGACATCGGCCGCCATCTCGCCGTCATATTCGAAGTCGACGCGCTGGCCGTCGAGCAGCGTCACCGCCTCGCGCACCTTCTCGGAGCGCTCGCCGGCCGGATGGCCGAAGGTCGAGAAGGCGAGCATGCCGACCCGCGGCTCGTAGCCGAGGCGCCGGCCGACCCCGGCCGCCTCGATCGCGATGTCGGCCAGTTCCCGCGCCGTCGGCAT
>Ga0180223_1001003_pt1 | contig 25318 bp, 35 predicted proteins | sample eDN5th30CKraftOP_FD_151337 | JGI IMG/M metagenome (GOLD analysis project Ga0180223, IMG submission 151337) | Enriched Organic Plus compost microbial communities from Emeryville, California, USA - eDNA 5th pass 30_C Kraft OP (version 2) (version 2) ... | reverse complement strand
GCGTCCTGACACGCAAAGGGCCGCCCTCGGGCGGCCCTTTTTGTTGTTGTGGCCCTTTTTGTTGTTACGGGGATCGGGACATCTATTGTTTGCGAAGATGAAGGTCTTCCGGGCGCATGCGGCCGGCAGCCCGGAAACTTGTTACGCGTGCGCGCAGCTCTCTTTCGAATATCTGCAGCTGATCTGGGTCGGCCGGTTCCGCCGATATTGGTGTCCGCTTTTCCAAAATGCTTAGTGTTTGGTCCAGGCATTTGCGGGAGCGGATTGAGTTTGAACCGGTCCGGCTGGGAAGCCCGGCATGTGCGGATGTCTGCCCGATGGCTCGCTTGCCCGCCTGGGCTGATCTGCTGTCGAATTGTTCTAAAATAGAGCGTTTGTCATGGGTTGAGGTCTTTGCTACCGATAATCAAGAGGGCCTGCGTCCGGGAACTTGACTGTACGAAGTTGTGGTGGGTGGCAGCTAGGTAATGACGGGGACGACGAAGAAATCCAGCGCTGACATCGATATCGAACAGCTCTTTCGCGCATACTCCCGCGAGCTTAACCAGTATGCCTATCGTCGATTGAAGGATCGGGAATCCGCGGCTGATGTGGTTCAGGACGGATTCGTCCGTTTTTTGGTGTGGGACCGGGCAAGCAGTGAGACGGTCCGCAACGCCCGCTTTTTCCTTTGGCGTATCGTTGGCAACCTGACCATGGATCTCATGCGACGCGCTCGGGTCGCTGGCCCGCGGATCGGCCTCGACGACGTTGCTGACCATCTCACTGATCCAGCGCCCACAGCAGACCGTCTCCTCGAGCAGCGACAGAATCTGGCCATACTCAAATCTGCGCTTGATGAAATGCCCAGCCATCACCGAACGGCGCTTCTTCTCAATCGCCTCGATGGGATGACCCATGCGGAGATCGCCGCGCGGCTCGGGCGCTCCTCGGCGTCGATTTGCCGGGACATCATGGCTGCTCTTGAATTCTGCATTGATCGCCTGCCAAGCGACTGGCGTTGAGTTTCCGATTCATTGATTGTGAAACGCCGCTGATCCGTCTTAGTGGGTGTGCAGCTCTCAAACCCTGTCTGAGCAATGGCCCCCAAACCGGCTTTCGAACTGCCTGAATCGAGGACAGGACGTGATCCGTTGACGCGCGAGGCGTTGGCTTGGCTGGTCTATCTTCACTCGGGCGATGAAACGGCGAAGGACTGGGAGGACTTCCAACTGTGGAAGGCCACGGATGAAGAGCATCAGAAAGCTGCCGAAGTTGCCGAAGCGCTGTGGCAGCGGCTGGGACCCGCTCTGCTCAAGCACGGCAAGACCCGCAATAAACTCATTCCTGCCGCCCTTGTCGCGGCTGTCATGCTTGGAGCGATTGCCTTCGCAGACGGCTGGTTCGGGCCTCCTGCTGCCTTCTTTGCGGAGCATCAGACGGGAACAGGTCAGATCCGCCACATCAGTCTCAGAGATGGCTCGGAAGTGGACATCGATACCGGAACAAGTTTCGATGTCGATGCAACGGGACGGACGATCACGTTGTATGAAGGCAAAGTACTGGTATCGGTGAAGCCGAATCCCGGCGCCGCCTTCAAAATTGTCGCCGGCACAACGACAATCCAGGCCCTCGGAACCGAATTCTCGGTAAGCCTCGAGAGTGGTAGCGGCGACGTTGTCGTCACCGAACATGCCGTCGAAGTTTCGCAAGTATCCCGTGATCGATCCGTGGCGGTACGCGTACCAGCCGGCGAGATGGTAGCCTATACCAGCCAGGGTCTTGGCCAGCCCCGGAAGGCGGACATCGAGGCCTTGACTGCCTGGCGGAAAGGCGAGCTGATCGCCGATGGCCTGCCGCTGGGCGTTATCGCCAGGGAAATCAATCGCTACTATTCCGGCCGAATAGTCATCCTTGACGATGACATTAGAGCGCTTCCGGTGAGCGGAAGCTTCGACCTTGCCGACATCGACGCTTTCTTTGAAGCCATCAAACTGACCTTGCCGGTCTCGATCTTCCGCGTGCCTGGTCTCATCGTGATCCGGTCGAACAGATCTGCATCTTTGCAGTAACTCGCGACGAATTTTTCCACGCGTGTGATCGCGTTTCCGTTGCCGTCCGTCTCCTTGATAGAGGGCTTTGCCCGCTGGCGCATTGGGGGATGGTGAATGGCTGTGTCGACCAGGACGGCTCGCGGTATCTTGCTTAAGACGTGCTTCTTGGCTTCAGCCGCGATCATTGCATCTTTGACATATGGCCAGGCTCAGGTTCCACACGATGCTGCCGCAACGCCGAATGGGATTGATCCGTTTCCCGCAAGCACGGTTCCTTTCGCGATTTCCGCAGGAAACCTTGACGCAGCTTTACGGAGTTGGGCCAACGCCTCGGGTCTAAAGGTCATGATGCCGACGGCCGCAGTCAAGAATCTGCAGACAGCGGGTTTCCGAGGCGATGCCATCCCGAGAAAAGCCCTCGAAGCGCTCCTGCAAGGCACTGGCCTGACATATGGCGTGACGGGCCCACGTTCGATCGCCGTATATCCTCAGAGGCGGCCAGGCCTTGACGCCCACGCTCAGGCCATCGACCTGCCGGCCATCGACGTCGAAGGCGCAAACGACAGCATTGTCGCTTTCTCAAGCTCAACCGCGACCAAGACAGACACCCCTCTCATCGAAACCCCGCAGACCATCAACGTCGTAACCCGCGAGGAGATCGTGGAGAGGGGAGCCCAGACGCTCGACCAAGTGTTGCGCTACACCCCGGGTGTTTCGACGCAGTCGGAGGGCGGCACCGAGGGACGCCGGGATACCATCTTCTCCCGCGGCTTTGTCGCCAGTCAGTATCTCGACGGGCTGCCAGTCAACGGAACGAACTTCGGTTATGGCGTCACCCAGATCGATCCGTACAGGCTTGAGAGAGTGGAGGTGCTGAAGGGACCAGCGTCGGTGCTCTATGGCCGCAACGAGCCGGGGGGCCTCGTCAACATGGTCTCCAAACTTCCGACAGCGCAGCCGATGCGTGAGGTCCAAATCCAGGGCGGAACATTCGACCGGCTACAGGGCGCGTTCGACCTGTCTGGTCCGTTCGACAAGGACGGGCAGTATCTTTATCGCTTGATTGGACTCGCCCGAAACTCGGGCACCCAGGTCGATCATGTGCCAGACGACCGCTTCTTCATTGCCCCCGCCGTGACGTGGAAGCCGTCGAACGACACGTCGTTGACGGTTCTTGGGAGCTTTCAGAAGGACAATGCCCTGGGATTTCAGCAGGCGCCCCTTCTTGGGGCGTACTCCAGGAACCCGCTGGGCTACATTCCGAGGAGCCGCTTCTTCGGAGAGCCGGGGTTCGACCACTACAGGCGCGAGCAATATTCGGTCGGTTACATCTTCAACCACCGCTTCAACAATAACGTCTCGTTTCGGCAGAGCGTCCGGTACGATCGGACAGACGACGACCTTGCCTTTACGAATGCTCTTGACCTCAAGAAAGACATGAGGACACTGGAACGCTACGCGACAGTGTATCACAGCAAGACGACCTCAATGTCTGCTGACCAATCATTTCTGATGAACTTCGGGACAGGGCCTTTCCAACACAAGGCGTTGATCGGCCTGGATTTCAACCAAACGACGCTTGTCGACCGTGGGACCTCCTCCTTTGATGAGAACGGCCATACAACCTTCCCTTCAATCGACATATTCAATCCAATTTACGGCAGGCCTTACATCCTCCAGCCCGAGTCACCGGGCGAAGACGCCGTGCAGCGCCAGATCGGCGTTTATGCCCAGGATCAGATCAAGTTCGATCGTTGGGTGCTGACCCTTGGTCTTCGGCAGGACTGGGCAAAGCTGTCGTCCCAGTATGGTGGCCCAGCTGAGCCAACAAAACGTGCCTCGGACGAAAAACTCACCGGCCGGATAGGCCTTGGCTACCTCTTTGACAACGGCATAGCCCCATACGTCAGCTACGCCACTTCCTTTCAACCGGTGTTAGGAAGAGACCGCGAGCGGCGTCCTTTCCAGCCTACGACCGGTGAACAATATGAGGCCGGAATCAAATATCAGCCCGCCAGCTATGATGCGTTTGTGACGCTCTCGGCCTTTGATCTCACACAGCAGAACGTGCTGACCGAAGATCCACTCAATCCCTTCAAGAGCGTTCAGACCGGAGAGGTCCGTGTGCGGGGCGTCGAGGTCGAAGGCAAGGCAAAGCTTCGCAATGGCATCGAACTCATAGCCTCTTACGCCTATCTCGACGGCGAGATCACCAAGACCAATATCACTGGCGAAAAGGGCAATGACCCCAGTTTTACGCCTCGTCATCAAGCGTCGCTTTGGGCGAATTACATCTTTCAGTCCGGGATGCCGCTATGGGGTTTGGAGATCGGAGCCGGCGTGCGATACACCGGCAGGCAATACAGCGCGACAAGCAACACGTATCCGTTGAAGTCCACCACCATATTCGATGCGGCCGTGCGGTACGATTTTGGCGCAGCCTCTCCGCAACTTAAAGGTTACTCGCTGGAGATCAACACGATGAACCTTTTCGACCTCAGATACGTCACTGCAGCGAACTATTCGGCGCAGTTCGGCCAGGCGCGCACTGTGCTGGCGACCTTGAAGTATCGATGGTGAGAAGCTGTTTCAGCTTGCATCAGGCACGGACGGTTGTTCTTTCGCTTCCATCATCGGGCGAGGCCGCGAACCATTCTCATCCGGCGACCTTTCCGGAATATGCCGGAACTGAACAACTGGATGCCGAGGAGTCACGGATCCGTGTCATGGCTCCAGAATCTCCCGCAGCGTCATCTGTTTGAAGGCTTCGACCAGCGCGTCGCCTTCGGTGCGGTTCGTCGAGATCGCAAGCCGCATCGTCGCTTCGCACAGTTGCCAGGCCAGGAAGGCGGTCGCGGCGATCTTGTCCTTCGGGATGCCGGGATGCAGGCGCGCCATCACGTCGGCGAGCAGGGCGCTGTTGCGCCGGCTTTCATTCAGTTCAATGGCCATCAGCTCTTTGTCGGCCTGCATCCCTGACGAGATGTCGCGCATCACCGGCTCAGCCAGGAACATGCTGTAATGCGTGTCGATCAGATCGATGTAGGCCCTGCGCAAGTCGTCGAGGTCGCGCACCTGCGCCAGCGCATCGGCGATGCACTGGCGGTCGGCGAGGGCATAGCGCTCGGCGAGCGTCCGGATGATCGCGGCCTTGTCGGGAAAATACTGGTAGAGCGAGCCGATCGAGATGCCAGCCCGCTCGGCGACCTCGCTCATTTTCATCTGGTCGCTGCCGGCCTTCGCAATCAGTTCTGACGCCGCATTGAGAATGCGCTCCAGCCGTTCGCGGCTGCGCTGTTGCGTCGGCGCGCGCTTTCGGGCGGGCGTGGCAGGGGAAGCGGCTGAAGCGTCGGAGCCTTCCGTAGACATTTTATGAGTATCTCTCACATTTTTCCTTGACGGAAAGAATATGAGGGTTTATCGCTTTTATCAAATACGAGGAATGCTCATATTTAGCGGAGGAAACAGAAATGTCAGTCAGCGCATCGGCAAACGGCACCACTCTGGTCCTGGGCGGCACCGGCAAGACCGGACGGCGCATCGCCGAACGCCTGCGGCAGGCCGGCCGCTCCGTCCGGATCGGTTCACGGTCCGCAACTCCGCCGTTTGACTGGGAAAGGCCCGAAACGTGGGACGAAGCCCTCGACGGCATGGCGGCGGCCTATGTCTCGTTCCAGCCGGACGTTGCTGTCCCCGGCGCGCTCGAAACCCTGACGGCGTTCTTTGCCAGGGCGATGGAGCGGGGCGTCCGCCGGCTGGTGCTGCTGTCGGGCCGGGGAGAGGTGGAGGCCGAGCAGGCCGAGAACGCGCTCAGGGCCTCCGGCGCGGACTGGACCATCCTGCGGGCGAGCTGGTTCCAGCAGAATTTCAGCGAAAGCGTATTCCTGGATCCGATTCTGGTCGGCGAAGTGGCGCTGCCTGTCGGCCCGATTCCCGAGCCGTTTGTTGATGTCGAAGATATCGCCGATATCGCATTCGCCGCATTGACGGAGCCGGCCCGGCACATTGGCGAGCTCTACGAGATCACCGGCCCGCGGGCGCTGACATTCGCCGAGGCCGTCGACGACATCGCGGCCGCGACGGGGAGGGACATCCGCTTCATTCCCGTTTCCGCCGAGGACTATCACGCCGACATGCTGCGTCAGGGCGTGCCGAAGGTCGATGCGGACCTCGTCATCTATCTGCTGACGACGATACTCGACGGACGCAACACCCCGGTGGCCGACGGCGTTCAACGGGCGCTGGGTCGCGCGCCCCGCGACTTCTCGGACTATGTGCGCCGCACCGCGGCAGTCGGCATCTGGAGGGCCTAGGCATGGATCGCATCGTCGTTGTCCTGGCTGTCGTGGCCGCGATCGGCAGCGGCCTGATGGGCGGCTTCTTCTTCGCGTTCTCGAATACGGTGATGGGCGCGCTTGGCCGCCTGCCACCGGCCCAGGGCATCGCGGCGATGCAGGCGATCAATGTCGTCGTGCTCAACCCGCTGTTCTTCCTGGCATTTTTTGGGACGGCGGCGCTTTGCCTGCTGCTCGCCGGGGCAGGCTTCTGGTGGGGCCCGCTGAACCCGTGGCTCCTGCTGGCGGCCGGCTTGACCTATCTCATCGGGTGTCTTGGCGTGACCATGGTCTGCAACGTGCCGCTCAACAATGAGCTGGCGGCCGTGCAGCCCGACTCGGCCGGGGCGGCCGCTCTGTGGTCCCGTTATCTGGAGACCTGGACCGCATGGAATCATGCGCGGACCGCGGCCTGTGTGGCCGCGATGGCGGCCTTCACGATCGGCCTCCTGGAATCGTGAGCAAGCGTCTCTGTGGGCTCTTTCCGGCAGCGATTCCACGATTCCGCAGGAAGTCCGTGCAGGACGGTGATAAAATCACACAGCAGGTTGAAAAGACTCGGCATTCCGGGGCTTTTCTGACGCTGATCTGCCTTGACTTCCACGCATGTCATCGATAGATACGGCCCACTTTCGGCAGGCGGTGAGCTTCGCTTGTTCGGAACGGCACCACCGCTCTCGCCAAGACCTTGAATGCGTTGCGTAGAATTCAGGGGCTGCGGAGCGGCACCAGCCTCGACCAATGAAGCTCAAACGCTGCCGCTGACTTACGACTGCTGCTGACATTTCCAATGTCAGAATTTCGGGTGCAAGACCCACCGGTGACCGCCGGCGGGTCCTCTGTGACGCGAGCACACGCTGTCCCGCAATGCAAGGGCGGATAGCGTGAGTTCGTTTTGCGTGCTGGCAGTGTTGCACTGCTTTGCGGATGAAGCCGGGGCGTGAGCCTCTACGAAGGATGAAGGGCAACGATGCCGACGATCAACCAGCTGATCGCGAATCCGCGCAAGCCGATCAAGGCGCGCAACAAGGTGCCGGCGCTGCAGGCTTCGCCGCAGAAGCGTGGCGTTTGCACGCGCGTCTACACGACGACCCCGAAGAAGCCGAACTCGGCGCTTCGTAAGGTTGCCAAGGTGCGTCTGACCAACGGTTATGAGGTCATCGGTTATATCCCGGGTGAGGGGCATAACCTGCAGGAGCACTCGGTGGTGATGATCCGCGGTGGCCGCGTGAAGGATCTTCCGGGTGTGCGCTATCACATCCTGCGTGGCGTGCTGGATACCCAGGGCGTCAAGAACCGCAAGCAGCGCCGCTCGAAATACGGCGCCAAGCGGCCGAAGTGATCTGAGCGAAGATCGTTCCCGGGCCGCGTCGCGTGTCCGGGATTGCTGAAAACAGGTTGAGGCGGAAGTGGCTGGGACGAGCCCGGTCATGACGAAGGAAGAGAGCGATGTCTCGTCGTCACGGTGCAGAGAAGCGTGAAGTCATCCCGGATCCGAAGTTCGGAAATCTGGTGGTGTCGAAGTTCATGAATGCGGTGATGTATGCCGGCAAGAAGTCGGTCGCCGAGAACATCGTGTATGGCGCGCTCGACATCATCGAGAACAAGACCAAGCAGCCGCCGCTCGGCGTGTTCGAGCAGGCGCTGGACAACGTGATGCCGCACATCGAGGTGCGTTCGCGTCGCGTTGGTGGTGCGACTTATCAGGTTCCGGTGGAAGTGCGCTCGACCCGCCGTCAGGCGCTCGGCATCCGCTGGATCATCACCGCGGCCCGTGGCCGCAACGAAAAGACCATGACCGAGCGGCTCTCGGCCGAGCTGCTCGACGCGTCCAACAACAGGGGAAATGCCGTCAAGAAGCGCGAGGACACCCACCGGATGGCGGAAGCCAACCGCGCCTTCTCGCACTATCGCTGGTAACGCTCGAACGGCAAGATCAAGGATTTCCCATGCCCCGCAGTCATCCCATTGAGGACTACCGCAACTTCGGCATCATGGCCCACATCGATGCGGGCAAGACGACGACGACCGAGCGGATTCTCTATTACACCGGCAAGTCCCACAAGATCGGCGAGGTGCATGAAGGCGCCGCGACGATGGACTGGATGGAGCAGGAGCAGGAGCGCGGCATCACCATCACGTCCGCCGCGACGACCGCGTTCTGGAAGAACCATCGGCTGAACATCATCGACACCCCCGGCCACGTGGACTTCACCATCGAGGTGGAGCGTTCGCTGCGTGTGCTCGACGGCGCGGTGTGCGTGCTCGACTCCAACCAGGGCGTGGAGCCGCAGACCGAGACGGTCTGGCGCCAGGGCGACAAGTATCACGTGCCGCGCATCGTGTTCGCCAACAAGATGGACAAGATCGGCGCCGACTTCTTCAAGTGCCTGGACGACATCAAGACCCGTCTGGGTGCGAAGCCGGTTGCGATCCAGCTTCCGATCGGTGCCGAGAGCCAGTTCAAGGGAATGGTCGATCTCGTGCGCATGGTTGGCGTCATCTGGGAAGACGAGGCGCTCGGTGCGAACTACACCGACGTCGAGATTCCGGCGGACATGCTGGAGCAGGCAAAGAAGTATCGCGAGGAGATGATCGAGGCCGCCGTCGAGCTCGACGACGACGCGATGGCTGCGTATCTCGAAGGCAATGAGCCGGACGAGGCGACCCTCAAGCGGTTGCTCCGCAAGGCCGTGCTGACCGGCGCCTTCTATCCCGTGCTCTGCGGTTCTGCCTTTAAAAACAAAGGTGTGCAGCCGCTTCTTGATGCGGTGGTTGACTATCTTCCGTCACCGGTTGACGTGCCTGCCATCAAGGGCATCGACGACAAGGGCAACGAAGTGGTCCGCAATCCGGACGACAAGGAGCCGTTGGCGCTGCTCGCGTTCAAGATCATGGACGACCCGTTCGTCGGTACCATCACGTTCTGCCGCATCTATTCCGGCACCCTGATCAGCGGCACCGGCGTCATCAATTCGACCCGCGACCGCAAGGAGCGGATCGGCCGCATGCTGCTGATGCATGCAAACAATCGTGAGGACATCAAGGAAGCCTATGCCGGCGACATCGTCGCGCTGGCCGGCCTGAAGGAAGCCCGCACCGGCGATACGCTGTGCGATCCGGCCAAGCCCGTCATCCTTGAGAAGATGGAATTCCCCGATCCGGTCATCGAGATCGCGATCGAGCCGAAGTCGAAGGCCGACCAGGAGAAGCTGGGTGTCGCGCTGGCGAAGCTTGCCGCCGAGGACCCGTCGTTCCGCGTCTCGACCGATGCCGAAAGCGGCCAGACCATCCTCAAGGGGATGGGCGAACTGCATCTCGACATCAAGGTCGACATCCTGCGCCGGACCTACAAGGTGGACGCCAATATCGGCGCCCCGCAGGTGGCCTATCGTGAGAAGATCAGCCGCGAAGTCACGGTCGATTACACTCACAAGAAGCAGACCGGCGGTACCGGCCAGTTCGCTGCGGTGAAGTTCGTGGTCTCGCCGCTGGAACCGGGGCTGGGCTTCGAGTTCGAGAACAAGATCGTCGGCGGCGCGGTGCCGAAGGAATACATCCCGGGTGTCGAAAAGGGCCTGGAGTCGGTGCTGGGCTCCGGCGTTCTGGCCGGCTTCCCGGTGGTGGACCTCAAGGTGGCGCTGATCGACGGCAAGTATCACGAAGTAGACTCGTCGGCGCTGGCGTTCGAAATCGCGTCGCGCGCTGCGCTGCGTGAGGCGCTGCAGAAGGGCCATTCGGTCCTGCTCGAGCCGATCATGAAGGTCGAGTGCGTGACGCCGGAGGACTATACCGGCTCCGTGATCGGCGACCTGAATTCCCGCCGTGGCCAGATCCAGGGTCAGGACATGCGCGGAAATGCCAACGTCATCAATGCGATGGTGCCGCTGGCTAATATGTTTGGTTATGTGAATACGTTGCGGTCGATGTCACAGGGCCGCGCGACCTTCACGATGCAGTTCGATCATTACGCGGAAGTGCCGAAGGCAGTCGCGGAAGAAGTGCAGGCAAAATACGCCTGAGGGCGTCAAACAATTCGTGACTAACGGACGAGGACAGACGGAGAGTCCCTATGGCCAAAGAGAAATTCAACCGCAGCAAGCCCCATTGTAACATCGGGACGATTGGTCACGTCGACCATGGCAAGACGTCCTTGACGGCCGCGATCACGAAGATCCTGGCAGAGACGGGCGGCGCGACATTCACGGCCTATGATCAGATCGACAAGGCGCCGGAAGAGAAGGCGCGTGGCATCACCATCTCGACCGCTCACGTCGAGTATGAGACCACCAACCGCCACTATGCCCACGTCGACTGCCCCGGCCACGCCGACTATGTGAAGAACATGATCACCGGCGCCGCCCAGATGGACGGCGCGATCCTGGTCGTGTCGGCTGCCGACGGCCCGATGCCGCAGACCCGCGAGCACATCCTGCTCGCCCGCCAGGTCGGCGTGCCGGCGCTGGTGGTGTTCATGAACAAGGTCGACATGGTCGACGATCCGGAGCTCCTCGAGCTCGTGGAGCTGGAAGTCCGTGAGCTGCTGTCGAAGTACAACTTCCCGGGCGACACCATTCCGGTGATCAAGGGTTCGGCGCTGATGGCGCTCGAAGACAAGAATCCGGAGCAGGGCAAGAACGCCATCCTCGAGCTGATGAAGGCCGTGGACGACTACATCCCGCAGCCGGAGCGTCCGGTTGACCTGCCGTTCCTGATGCCGGTGGAAGACGTGTTCTCGATCTCGGGCCGCGGCACCGTGGTGACCGGCCGTGTCGAGCGCGGCATCGTCAAGGTTGGCGAGGAAGTCGAGATCGTCGGCATCCGCCCGACCCAGAAGACCACCGTCACCGGCGTCGAGATGTTCCGCAAGCTGCTCGATCAGGGCCAGGCCGGCGACAACATCGGCGCGCTGCTGCGCGGCACCAAGCGCGAGGACGTCGAGCGCGGCCAGGTGCTCTGCAAGCCGGGTTCGGTCAAGCCGCACACCAAGTTCAAGGCTGAGGCCTACATCCTCACCAAGGAAGAGGGTGGCCGTCACACGCCGTTCTTCACCAACTACCGTCCGCAGTTCTACTTCCGGACCACGGACGTGACGGGTGTTGTGCATTTGCCGGAAGGCACCGAGATGGTGATGCCGGGCGATAACATCGCCATGGAAGTGCACCTGATCGTGCCGATCGCGATGGAAGAGAAGCTCCGCTTCGCCATCCGCGAGGGCGGCCGCACCGTCGGCGCCGGCGTCGTTGCTTCGATCATCGAGTAAGCGAAGAAAAAATGGCGAATGGCGAGTGGGTCAAAACCCATTCGCCGCTCGCGGTTCGCCCTTCGCGGGCAAGTTAAAGGTCGCCTGCGCAGGCGATGATCCGAGAAAGAGACAACGGCAATGAACGGCCAGAATATCCGCATCCGGCTCAAAGCGTTCGATCATCGTATCCTCGATACGTCGACGCGTGAGATCGTCGCCACGGCCAAGCGCACCGGCGCCCAGGTCCGCGGCCCGATTCCGCTGCCGACCAAGATCGAGAAGTTCACGGTCAACCGCTCGCCCCATGTGGACAAGAAGAGCCGCGAACAGTTCGAGATGCGCACCCACAAGCGCCTGCTCGATATCGTCGATCCGACCCCGCAGACGGTGGACGCGCTGATGAAGCTCGACCTCGCCGCCGGCGTGGATGTCGAGATCAAGCTCTGAGCTGCGTGAGAAGGACGAGGACAAACCCATGCGCTCCGGCGTGATCGCACAGAAGGTCGGCATGACCCGCGTCTTTACGGACGGCGGTGAACATGTGCCGGTCACGGTGTTGCGGCTGGCGAACTGCCAGGTCGTGGCCCATCGCACCAAAGACACCAACGGTTATGTGGCGCTCCAGCTTGGTTCTGGGACGCGCAAGCCGAAGAACCTCACCAAGGCCGATCGCGGCAATTTCGCCATCGCCAAGGTGGAACCGAAATTCAAGCTAGCCGAGTTTCGTGTCAGTGATGATTCACTGATCCCGGTTGGTGCGGAAATCACCGCGGATCATTTCGTCGTCGGCCAGTTCGTCGATGTGACCGGCACGTCGACCGGCAAGGGCTTTGCCGGCGGCATGAAGCGCTGGAATTTCGGCGGCCTGCGCGCCTCGCACGGCGTGTCGATCTCGCATCGTTCGATTGGTTCGACCGGCGGCCGTCAGGATCCCGGCAAGACCTTCAAGAACAAGAAGATGCCGGGGCATCTCGGTGTCGACCGCGTCACCACGCTCAACCTCAAGGTCGTGCAGACCGATGTGGAGCGCGGCCTGGTGCTGGTCGAAGGCGCCGTGCCTGGCGTGAAGGGCGGCTGGATCACCATGCGCGACGCGATCAAGAAGCCGTTGCACAAGGACGTTCCGAAGCCGGGCAAGTTCAAGCTCGCGACGGACGGCTCCGAGACCGCTGCTCCGGCCGCTGAAGCTCCCGCGCAGCAGGAAGGGGCGTGACATGGAACTGAAGGTCACGACACTCGAAGGTACGGACGCGGGTTCGGTCACGCTGTCCGACGAGATCTTCGGCCTTGAGCCGCGCAAGGACCTGATCCAGCGCTGCATCAACTGGCAGCTCGCCAAGCGCCGTGCCGGCACCCATGCGGTGAAGAACCGCGCGGATGTCTGGCGCACCGGCAAGAAGATGTACAAGCAGAAGGGCACCGGCGGCGCCCGTCACGGCTCGGCGCGGGTGAACCTGTTCCGCGGCGGCGGCCGCTCGTTCGGTCCGGTGGTCCGCGATCATGCGCACGACCTGCCGAAGAAGGTGAGGGCGCTTGCGCTGCGCCATGCGCTCTCGGCCAAGGCGCGCGACGGCGGCATCGTCGTTGTCGACTCGGTGGCCGTGGACCAGGGCAAGACCAAGGTGCTGCGCGGTCATTTCGAGAAGCTCGGCTTCTCGAACGCGCTGATCATCGACGGCGCCCAGGTGCAGGAGAACTTTGCTCTGGCCGCGCGCAACATTCCGAATATCGATGTTCTGCCGATCCAGGGCATCAATGTTTATGACATTCTGCGGCGCCGGACGCTCGTTCTGACCAAGGCCGCTGTCGATGCGCTGGAGGCGCGCTTCAAATGAGCACGAGCGATCCGCGTCATTACGACATCATCGTCGCTCCGGTGATCACCGAGAAGTCGACAATGGCGTCCGAGCACAACCAGGTTCTGTTCAAGGTCGCGCGCACCGCGACCAAGCCGCAGATCAAGGAAGCCGTCGAGAAGCTGTTCGACGTCAAGGTGAAGAGCGTGAACACCCTGGTCCGCAAGGGCAAGCTGAAGGTCTTCAAGGGCAGGCTCGGTGAGCAGTCCGACGTCAAGAAGGCGATCGTGACGCTTGAGGATGGTCACCGTATCGACGTGACCACCGGTCTGTAAGGAACGCGGCAGATGGCACTTAAAACTTTCAACCCGACGACGCCGAGCCAGCGCCAGCTCGTCATTGTCGACCGCGCGCTGCTCTACAAGGGCAAGCCGGTCAAGACTCTGACCGAGGGCAAGAGCGCGTCCGGCGGACGTAACAATAACGGCCGCATCACCGTCCGCTTCCGTGGCGGCGGGCACAAGCAGGCGTATCGCGTCGTCGACTTCAAGCGCAGCAAGACCGAGCCGGCGAAGGTCGAGCGGATCGAATATGATCCGAACCGCACCGCGTTCATTGCGCTGATCAAGTATGACGACGGTCAGCTGGCCTATATCCTGGCGCCGCAGCGTCTTGCGCCGGGCGACACGATCGTCGCCGGCGATTATGTGGACGTGAAGCCGGGCAATGCGATGCCGGTCGGCAACATCCCGGTCGGCACGATCGTCCACAATGTCGAGCTCAAGGTCGGCAAGGGCGGGCAGATCGCCCGGTCCGCGGGGACCTACGCTCAGATCGTCGGCCGTGACGGCGAATATGTGATCGTGCGTCTGAATTCGGGTGAGCAGCGTCTCGTCCATGGCCGCTGCAAGGCGACCGTCGGCGCGGTGTCCAACCCGGACAACATGAACACCTCGATCGGCAAGGCGGGCCGCTCCCGCTGGCTCGGCCGCAAGCCGCATAACCGCGGTGTCGCGATGAACCCGATCGACCATCCGCATGGTGGTGGTGAAGGCCGGACCTCGGGCGGTCGTCATCCGGTCACCCCGTGGGGCTTCCCCACCAAGGGCAAGAAGACCCGCAAGAACAAGGCGACCACCCGGTTCATCATTTCCAGCCGCCACGCGCGGAAGAAGAAGTAAGCGAGGACGGCGTTATGGGACGCTCGGTTTGGAAAGGCCCGTTTGTCGACGGCTATCTTCTGAAGAAGTCAGAAGCAGCGCGGTCGTCGGGCCGGCATGACGTGATCAAGATCTGGAGCCGCCGCTCGACGATTCTTCCCCAGTTCGTGGGGCTGACGTTCGGCGTCTACAATGGCCAGAAGCATGTCCCGGTGCTGGTCACCGAGGAGATGGTCGGCCACAAGTTTGGTGAGTTTTCGCCGACGCGGACATTCCATGGCCATTCGGCCGACCGCAAAGCGAAGCGCGGCTAAGGCGAGGATCAACTGATGAGCAAACGTGCACGTGATCGCGCGCTCGCCGACAACGAAGCCCAGGCGATTGCCCGGATGCTGCGGGTGTCGCCGCAGAAGCTCAATCTCGTCGCGGGAATGATCCGCGGCAAGAAGGTGTCGAGCGCGCTGGCGGATCTGCAGTTTTCGCGCAAGCGGATCGCGACCGAGGTGAAGAAGTGCCTCGAATCTGCGATCGCCAACGCGGAGAACAATCATGACCTCGACGTCGACGATCTGATCGTCGCCGAGGCGCATGTCGGCAAGGCCCTGGTGATGAAGCGCCATATGCCGCGTGGCCGTGGTCGTGTGGGTCGTATTTTCAAGCCGTTTTCGCATCTGACGATCGTGGTTCGTCAGGTCGAAGCAGCGGCTTAAGGGAGAGGACCGATGGGTCAGAAGGTCAATCCGATCGGATTGCGGCTCGGCATCAACCGGACCTGGGATTCGCGCTGGTATGCCGGCAAGGCCGAATACGGCAAGCTGCTGCATGAGGACATGAAGATCCGCGAGGAGCTCATGAAGGTCCTCAAGCAGGCGGCGGTGTCCAAGATCGTGATCGAGCGCCCGCACAAGAAGTGCCGGGTGACGATCCACTCGGCGCGGCCGGGCGTGGTGATCGGCAAGAAGGGCGCCGACATCGACAAGCTGCGCAAGATCGTTGCGAAGCTGACCGACAGCGATGTGGTCATCAACATCGTCGAGATCCGCAAGCCGGAAATCGATGCGCAGCTGGTGGCGGAGTCGATCGCCCAGCAGCTCGAGCGTCGCGTGGCGTTCCGCCGGGCGATGAAGCGGGCGGTGCAGTCGGCCATCCGGCTGGGCGCCGGCGGCATCCGCATCAACTGCTCGGGCCGCCTGGGTGGCGCGGAAATCGCGCGCATGGAGTGGTATCGCGAAGGCCGCGTGCCGCTGCATACGCTGCGTGCCGATGTTGACTACGGCGTCGCGACCGCTTTCACGACCTATGGCACCTGCGGTGTGAAGGTCTGGATCTTCAAGGGCGAGATCCTCGAACACGACCCGATGGCGCAAGACAAGCGCATGGCCGAGCAGGACTCGGGCCGTCCGCGCCGCGATGCGGCCTGAGCGGCGAGGGATTGAGAGAGACGAACCATGTTGCAGCCGTCACGCACAAAGTTCCGCAAGGCCCATAAGGGCCGGATCAAGGGCGTTGCCACGTCCGGCACGAACCTCGATTTCGGCCAGTTCGGCCTGAAGGCGATGGAGCCGGATCGGGTGACCGCGCGTCAGATCGAAGCCGCGCGCCGCGCGCTGACCCGTCACATGAAGCGTGCCGGCCGCGTGTGGATCCGGATTTTCCCGGATGTCCCGGTGTCGAAGAAGCCGCTCGAAGTCCGCATGGGCTCCGGCAAGGGCGCGCCGGAATACTGGGTCGCGCGCATCAAGCCGGGCCGTATCCTGTTCGAGATCGACGGCGTGCCGGTCGAGCTGGCGCGCGAGGCGCTGACGCTTGCGGCGGCCAAGCTGCCGATCAAGACCCGTTTCATCACGCGTATCGCGGAATAATGGAGGGAGCCATGAAAGCCGCCGATCTGCGCCCCATGACACCGGACCAGCTGGAGGACGAAGCCCTCAAGCTGAAGAAGGAACAGTTCAACCTGCGCTTCCAGCGCGCCACCGGCCAGCTCGAGAACACTTCGCGTGTGCGGGCGGTCCGGCGCGACATTGCGCGGATCAAGACGATCGCGGCGCAAAAGCGCTCCGGTCAGTCCAAAGCGAAGTAAGAGGTTCGAGATGCCGAAGCGCACGCTGCAGGGCGTCGTCGTCAGCGACAAGCAGGACAAGACCGTTGTCGTGCGCGTGGACCGCCGGTTCACGCACCCGACCATGAAAAAGACGATCCGGCGTTCCAAGAAGTACCATGCCCATGACGAGGCCAATACCTATGCGGTCGGCGACATGGTGTGGATCGAGGAGCACAGCCCGATCTCCAAGCTGAAGCGCTGGACGGTTGTCCAGGGCGAGAAGAAAAACGCTTTAACCTGACGCGCTTGCGCGCAAACAAGAGAGGACGAGGTGCATCATGATTCAGATGCAGACCAACCTCGATGTGGCAGACAATTCCGGCGCCCGCCGCGTCATGTGCATCAAGGTGCTGGGCGGCTCGAAGCGGAAGTATGCGACCATCGGCGACATCATCGTGGTGTCGGTGAAAGAGGCGATCCCGCGCGGCCGCGTCAAGAAGGGTGAGGTGATGAAGGCCGTCGTGGTCCGCATCGCCAAGGACATCAAGCGTGCCGACGGATCGGTGATCCGGTTCGACCGCAACGCCGCCGTGCTGATCAACAATCAGTCCGAGCCGGTCGGCACCCGTATCTTCGGGCCGGTTCCGCGCGAGCTGCGTGCCAAGAACCACATGAAGATCATTTCGCTCGCGCCGGAGGTGTTGTGATGGCTGCGAAGATCCGCAAAGGCGATCGCGTGATCGTGCTGACCGGCCGTGACAAGGGCCGTCGCGGCGAGGTGATCGAGGTGCGTCCGGACGAGGGCCGTGCCCTGGTGCGTGGCGTCAACATGGTGAAGCGTCACCAGAAGCAGTCCGCCCAGCAGGAGGGCGGCATCATTTCCAAGGAGGGGGCGATCCACCTCTCCAATCTCGCGCTTGCCGATCCGAAGGACAACAAGCCGACCCGTATCGGCTTCAAGTTCATCGGTCAGGGTGAAGAGCGGCGTAAGGTGCGGGTCTCCAAGCGTTCTGGAGCTGAGATCGATGGCTGATACGGATACCAAGGCGAAAGCCGGCGACAAGAAGAAGGCGGAGCGCAAGCCGAAGGCTGACGCGGCGCCGGTCGCAACAGGCAAGGTGAGGGCGCGCGACGCCAGTGCGGCGCCGCGTCTGCAGGAGCAGTTCGAGAAGACGGTGCGCGGCAAGCTCACCACCGACTTCGCCTACAAGAACCCCATGCAGGTGCCGAAGATCGACAAGATCGTCATCAACATGGGCGTCGGCGAAGCCGTGAACGACCGCAAGAAGGTCGAGATGGCTGCCGAGGCGCTGGCGGCGATCTCCGGCCAGAAGGCGGTGATCACCAACGCCCGCAAGTCCATCGCCACCTTCAAGGTGCGCGAGGGGCAGGCGATCGGCTGCAAGGTCACGCTGCGCAAGGCGCGGATGTTCGAGTTCCTCGACCGGCTCATCAACATCGCGCTGCCGCGTGTCCGCGACTTCCGCGGCCTCAATTCGAAGAGTTTTGACGGGCGTGGCAACTACACGCTCGGCATCAAGGAGCACATCATTTTCCCGGAAATCGACTACGACAAGGCGTCGGAGGTCTTCGGGATGGACATCACGGTTTGCACGACGGCGCGTACGGACGATGAAGCACGCGCGCTGCTCACCGCATTCAACTTCCCTTTCCGGCAGTGAGGGGCATCTAGCCACCTCAGACGCGGAGACCCAGGAGACTCGAATGGCGAAGAAAAGTTCGATCGAGAAGAATAACCGGCGGCGTAAGATGGCGAAGTCCGCGGCCCCGCGCCGCGCGCGCCTGAAGGCGATTGCTCAGGACAAGACGCTGCCTCTCGAGGAGCGTTTTGCGGCGACCCTCAAGCTCGCCGAGATGCCGCGCAATTCGTCGGCCACCCGCATCCGCAACCGGTGCGAAGTGACCGGCCGGCCGCGGGCGTTCTACCGCAAGCTCAAGATGAGCCGTCTCGCCATCCGTGATCTGGGCTCGAAGGGCCTGGTTCCGGGCCTGGTGAAGTCGAGCTGGTAAGGAGGGTCGGGCAATGTCTCTGAACGATCCGCTGGGCGATATGCTCACCCGCATCCGCAATGCGCAGATGCGTCATCAGCCGAAGGTGTCGACCCCTGCGTCGCGCCTGCGCAGCAGCGTGCTGGATGTCCTTCGCAACGAAGGCTTCATCCGCGGTTACGCCAGCGTGGAGCACACCAACGGCCGCAACGAAATCGAGATCGAGCTGAAGTATTTCGACGGTGCTCCGGTCATCCGCGAGATTGCGCGGGTGTCGAAGCCTGGCCGCCGGGTCTATGCCTCGGTCAAGAACTTGCCGCGCGTCAACAACGGCCTCGGCATCTCGATCCTCTCCACGCCGAAGGGCGTGATGGCGGATCATGATGCGCGGGACGCCAATGTCGGCGGCGAAGTCCTCTGCACGGTGTTCTGATCATGTCCCGTATTGGCAAGAAACCAGTTCCTGTTCCCGCCGGCGTCACCGCCAGCGTGGAAGGGCAGACGGTCAAGGTGAAGGGCCCGAAAGGCACCCTTCAGGCCGTGCTGCATGACGATGTCGAGGTGAAGATGGAAGGCGCGACCGTGAAGGTCGATCCTCGCTTCGAGACCCAGCGCGCCCGCGCCATGTGGGGCACGTCGCGCACCCAGGTTCTCAACCTGATGACCGGCGTCACCAAGGGCTTCGAGGAGAAGCTGGAGATCACCGGCGTCGGCTATCGCGCGGCGGTGCAGGGCAAGGCGCTCAACCTGTCGCTCGGCTTCAGCCACGACGTCGCTTATCCGATCCCGGAAGGGATCGCGATCGTGACGCCGAAGCCGACGGAAATCGTGATCACCGGCATCGACAAGAAGCAGGTGGGGCAGGTTGCCGCCGAGATCCGTGATTATCGCCCGCCTGAGCCTTACAAGGGCAAGGGCGTGAAATACGCAAACGAGTTCATCTTCCGCAAGGAAGGCAAGAAGAAGTGATGGGGAGCTTTCGATGACGAGGCTCAATGTTCGGACCGCGCGGCGGGCGAAGAAGGTACGGCATGCGATCAAGCGTGCGGCGGGCGGCCGTGCGCGGCTGTCGGTGTTCCGTTCCTCCAAGCATATCTATGCGCAGGTGATCGATGACCTCCACGGCGTGACGCTGGCGGCGGCATCATCGATGGAGAAGGATATGCGTGGCGGTCTCAAGACCGGTGCGGATGTCGAGGCCGCGAAGGCGGTCGGCAAGCTGGTCGCCGAGCGCGCTGTCGCCAAGGGCGTCACGACCGTCGTGTTCGACCGCGGCAGCTACCTCTATCATGGGCGCGTGAAGGCGCTGGCGGATGCCGCGCGCGAGGGCGGCCTCAACTTCTGACGGATTTGAGGGGCGCGAATGCCCCAGCAGGAAAGACAGTCATGGCACGGGAACGCGAACGCGACCGCGATCGGAAACAGGAAGAGCGCGACAGCGAATTTGTCGACAAGCTCGTCCACATCAATCGCGTCGCCAAGGTTGTGAAGGGTGGCCGTCGCTTCGGCTTCGCTGCCCTGGTGGTGGTGGGTGACCAGAAGGGCCGCGTCGGCTTCGGCCATGGCAAGGCCCGCGAGGTGCCGGAAGCGATCCGCAAGGCGACGGATGCCGCCAAGCGTGGTCTCGTCCGCGTGCCGCTGCGGGAAGGCCGCACGCTGCATCACGATGTCGCCGGCCGTCACGGCGCGGGCAAGGTCTATCTCCGCGCGGCGCCTCCCGGCACCGGCATCATCGCGGGTGGCCCGATGCGCGCCGTGTTCGAAACGCTTGGCATGCAGGACGTGGTGGCGAAGTCGCTCGGCTCGTCGAACCCGTACAACATGGTGCGCGCGACATTCGATGCGCTGAAGGCGCAGGATTCGCCGCGGTCGGTCGCCGCACGCCGCAACATCAAGGTTTCGGCGCTGCAGGCCCGTCGCGTCGGCGGCGATGCCGTCGAAGCCACCGAATGAGTGGTGAGGCAGTGATGAGCGACGCAAAGACGATCAAGGTCCAGCAGACCGGCAGCCCGATCCGCCGCGAATACACGCAGCGGGACACGCTGATCGGCCTCGGCCTGAACAAGATCGGTCGTGTTGCCGAGTTGCCGGATACACCGTCAACCCGCGGCATGATCGCCAAGGTGGCGCACCTCGTCCGTCTGGTCGAGGGGAAGTGAGAAGAGGCAAGCGATGAAGCTCAGCGAAATCGCCGATAATCCCGGCGCCCGCAAGAAGCGCATGCGCATCGGCCGCGGCATCGGCTCGGGCATGGGCAAGACCGGCGGCCGTGGCGGCAAGGGCCAGACCGCGCGCTCCGGCGTGCGCATCAAGGGGTTCGAAGGCGGCCAGATGCCGCTGCATCGGCGTCTGCCGAAGCGCGGCTTCAACAAGCCGTTCCGCAAGCGTTACAACGAGGTCAACCTCGACCGCATCCAGGTGGCGATCGATGCCGGCAAGCTCGATCCGAATGTGACGGTGACGTCCGAGGCGCTGATCGTCGCCGGCGTGCTCCGCCGCGCCAAGGACGGTGTCCGCCTGCTGGGTGGCGGGGAACTGAAGGCCAAGGTCAGCTTCGAGGTGAATGGCGCCTCCAAGTCGGCGGTCGAGGCGGTCGAGAAGGCGGGGGGATCGGTGACGATCCTCGCGCCGAAGGAAGAGGCCGAGCAGGCGGCTTGATGCCGCCCGGATCTTCACGGACGCGTCCTGCGGGCCTTGCCTTCCCGTTGGGGAAGGTCAGTATCATCTGCAGCGGCCAGGGGTTGGCCGCCGTTTCCGAATCGTGCGTTCGGCGGGCGACACGTCGCCGTGATTATTTTCGATGGCGGCGATTGGCCGTCCGTGCTTCCCCTTTCGGCGCAGGGGTGGCACGAATAGATAGGCGGCGGGGGCACGGGAGCCGGACATGGTTTCAGCAGCGGAACAACTCGCAGCCAATCTGAACTTTTCAGCGCTTGCCAAGGCTGAAGAGCTCAAAAAGCGCATCTGGTTCACCCTGGGTGCGCTGCTGGTCTATCGGTTCGGCACCTACATCCCGCTGCCCGGTATCGACCCGACCGCCTGGGAGCAGATCTTCCGCAGCCAGGCCGGCGGCATTCTCGGCATGTTCAACATGTTCTCGGGCGGCGGCGTCCAGCGGATGGCCATCTTCGCCCTCAACATCATGCCCTACATTTCGGCGTCGATCATCATCCAGCTGATGACCACGGTGTCGCCGACCCTCGACCAGCTCAAGAAGGAAGGCGAGGCCGGCCGCAAGGTGATGAACCAGTACACCCGGTATCTGACCGTGGTGCTGGCGGTGTTCCAGGCTTATGGCATCGCGATCGGCCTCGAGGGCGCGGGCAATGCCGTGACTGATCCGGGCTGGATGTTCCGCATCTCGACGGTCATCACCCTGACCGGCGGCACCATGTTCCTGCTCTGGCTGGGCGAGCAGATCACCGCCCGCGGCATCGGCAACGGCGTGTCGCTCATCATCTTCGCCGGCATCGTCGCCGAGCTGCCGGCAGCGATTGTCGGAACCCTTGAACTCGGCCGCCAGGGCGCCCTGTCCACAGGCATCATCGTCGTCGTGATCCTGATGGCCGTGCTGGTGACGGCGTTCATCGTCTTCATGGAACGCGCCCAGCGCCGCCTGCTGATCCAGTATCCCAAGCGCCAGGTCGGCAACCGGATGTTCGAGGGCCAGTCCTCGCATCTGCCGCTGAAGCTCAACACCTCCGGCGTGATTCCGCCGATCTTCGCCTCGTCGCTGCTGCTGCTGCCGACCACGGTTGCCAATTTCAACGCCGGGCAGGGACCGGAATGGTTCGTCACCCTGACGACCCAGCTGGCCCATGGCCGGCCGCTGTTCCTGGTCCTGTATGTTGCATTGATTGTGTTCTTTGCTTTTTTCTATACTGCGATCGTGTTCAACCCGACCGAGACGGCCGACAACCTCAAGAAGCACGGCGGCTTCATTCCGGGCATCCGCCCGGGTGAGCGGACGGCCGAATACATCGACTATGTGCTATCGCGCATCACCGTGGTCGGCGCCGCCTATCTGGCGATCGTCTGTCTGATCCCGGAAATGCTGATCGCCTACGCGGCGGTTCCGTTCTACTTCGGCGGGACGTCGCTGCTGATCGTGGTGAGCGTCACCATGGATACCGTCTCGCAGGTCCAAGGCTACCTGCTGGCGCACCAATATGAAGGCCTGATCAAGAAATCAAAACTGCGGGGGCGCCGTAGATGAGACTGATACTGCTCGGTCCACCGGGGGCGGGAAAGGGCACTCAGGCACAGAGACTGGTCGAACGGCACGGCATCGTGCAGCTCTCGACCGGGGACATGCTGCGGGCGGCCGTCAAGGCCGGAACGCCGGTCGGCCTCAAGGCCAAGGACATCATGGAGAAGGGGGAACTGGTTCCGGACGATGTGGTCGTGGCCATCGTTGCCGACCGGATCGACCAGCCCGATGCCAAAAACGGCTTCATCCTGGACGGCTTTCCGCGGACGGAGGCCCAGGCCGACGCCCTGGACGCCATGCTGGCGGCGAAGGGCCTCAAGCTCGATGCCGTGATCGAACTCCGGGTCGACGAGGGCATCCTGATCAACCGGATCGAGAACCGGGTCCGGGAAATGCTGGCGCGGGGCGAGACCCCGCGGGCCGACGACAATGCCGAGACCATGAAGAAGCGGATCCAGGCCTACCGGGCCCAGACGGCTCCATTGGTATCACATTACCATAAGAAACGGATGGCGCGGATGGTGGACGGGATGGCCAGCATCGACGCCGTGACGGCGCAGATCGACAAAATTCTGCAGTCGCAGGATGAACACCATCAAAAAGCCGAAAAAGCAGCCTCCAGCGGTGGTTGACGAACCGCCGTTGAATACTTTAATGCTTGGCATCCAGTTGGAGAGGATTCTCACGATGCCGGCCCCAGAAGGCAGGGGGAGGGTGTCGTGCTATTGCGTGCGCTCTTCGCTGCCGAGATAAGTTGATTGGACAAGGCCGGTGCGGCGATGCGCCGGCAACAGGAGCGTGACCGTGGCCCGTATCGCAGGCGTCAATATCCCGACCAACAAGCGCGTCATCATCGGCCTTCAGTACATTCACGGCATCGGGCCGAAGAATGCACATGACATCGTCGAGAAGATTGGCATTCCCGCCGATCGCCGCGTCAACCAGCTCACCGATCAGGAAGTGCTCCAGATCCGTGAGATGATCGACCGCGATTATATGGTGGAAGGCGATCTGCGGCGTGAAGTTTCCATGAATATTAAGCGGTTGATGGACCTGGGCTGCTACCGCGGCCTGCGTCATCGCCGCGGCCTGCCGGTCCGCGGCCAGCGGACCCACACCAATGCGCGCACGCGCAAGGGCCCGGCCAAGGCCATCGCCGGCAAGAAGAAGTAATCAAGCGAATCGTGGGTTGCGAATAGCGGACAGTGATAGCGAACCGGGATCTCTTCGCTACTCGCTGTTCACCATTCGCTTCACAGGTGGAGCCGCTGGCATGACGGCGGCGTTGATATCTTAGGAAGGTTTGAGAATGGGCAAGGAAGCCACCCGCGTCCGTCGGCGCGAACGAAAGAACATCTCGTCCGGCGTGGCGCATGTGAATGCGTCGTTCAACAATACGATGATCACCATCACCGATGCGCAGGGCAATACCATTGCCTGGTCGTCAGCCGGCACGATGGGGTTCAAGGGTTCACGCAAGTCGACTCCTTATGCCGCGCAGGTTGCAGCCGAAGACGCCTCCAAGAAGGCGCAGGAACACGGCATGCGCGTGCTTGAGGTCGAGGTCGCCGGTCCCGGCTCCGGCCGTGAGTCGGCGCTGCGCGCGCTGCAATCCGCGGGCTTTACCGTGACGTCGATCCGCGACGTCACGCCGATCCCGCACAATGGTTGCCGTCCCCGCAAGCGGCGGCGCGTGTAACCGATGTTCTCATCCGGCAGTCAGGGTCTGCTGGCTGCCGCCGCCGAATCTTCCCACGGGGCGGAGTGGGGTACGCGGGGCAGAGCCGCGATGCTCAACGCGATGGGTGATGCTGTGACAATTCAAAAGAACTGGCAAGAACTGATCAAGCCGAACAAGCTCCAGGTGTCGGCCGGACGCGATCCGAAGCGTGAGGCGACTGTGGTCGCTGAGCCGCTGGAGCGTGGTTTTGGTGTGACTCTCGGCAATGCGCTGCGGCGCATTTTGTTGTCGTCGTTGCAGGGCGCTGCCGTGCAGTCGGTGCACATCGACGGCGTGCTGCACGAATTCTCGTCGATTCCCGGCGTGCGTGAGGATGTGACCGACATCGTCCTCAACATCAAGGACATCGCCATCAAGATGCAGGGCGAAGGCCCCAAGCGCATGGTGGTGAAGAAGCAGGGTCCGGGCATCGTCACCGCTGGAGACATCCAGACGGTCGGCGATATCGTCGTGTTGAATCCCGAGCTGCAGCTCTGCACGCTCGACGATGGCGCTGAGATCCGCATGGAATTCACCGTCAACACCGGCAAGGGCTATGTGCCGACCGACCGCAACCGGCCGGAAGACGCGCCGATCGGCCTGATCCCGGTCGACAGCCTGTTCTCCCCGGTGCGCAAGGTGTCCTACAAGGTCGAGAACACCCGCGAGGGCCAGATCCTCGACTACGACAAGCTGACCTTGACGATCGAGACCAATGGCGCGCTGCCGCCGGAAGATGCGCTCGCTTATGCGGCCCGCATCCTTCAGG
>Ga0180223_1001002_pt1 | contig 25346 bp, 27 predicted proteins | sample eDN5th30CKraftOP_FD_151337 | JGI IMG/M metagenome (GOLD analysis project Ga0180223, IMG submission 151337) | Enriched Organic Plus compost microbial communities from Emeryville, California, USA - eDNA 5th pass 30_C Kraft OP (version 2) (version 2) ... | reverse complement strand
TCTGGGCTTCGCGGACTATGCCATCAAGCTGGCGCTCCGCCCGGAAAAGCGGTTCGGCACCGACGAAATGTGGGACTGGTCCGAACAGTCGCTGCGCGATGCCGTCGCCGCGACGGGCCGCAACACGGCCGAATGGGGATGGGAAGAATTACCGGGCGAAGGCGCCTTCTACGCGCCCAAGCTGGAGTTCCACCTGACCGACGCGATCGGACGGACGTGGCAGGTCGGCACGATCCAGACCGACACGGTGCTGCCCGAACGACTCGACGCCAGCTATGTGGGCGAGGACGGCGAACGGCATCGGCCGGTGATGCTCCACAGGGCGATCCTGGGCAGCTATGAACGCTTCATCGGCATATTGATCGAACATTATGCGGGCAAATTTCCGCTCTGGCTCGCCCCTGTTCAGGCGGTCGTGGCGACCATCGTATCGGATGCGGACCCGTATGCACAGGAAGTTGTCGAAAAGCTCCGTGCCGCCGGAATCCGCACTGAAGCGGACGTACGGAACGAGAAGATCAACTACAAGGTGCGCGAGCATAGCCTTGCAAAAGTGCCCAATCTGCTGGTCGTCGGAAGGCGCGAGGCGGAGGAAGGCACGGTGGCGCTGCGCGAACTGGGCAAGGAAGGGCAGTCCGTCCTTTCACTGGACGATATCATCGCCCGACTTGCAAAAGAGGCGCTGGCTCCCGATATGCGGTGAGGCTGCCATGTCACAGAGGGACCGGCAATCCGCAACTGCGGACTTGCCGCCCCTTTCGGCTTTGCGCTAAGGCGCATCCACCGACATTTTTGAACGACCATAGGAGATACCGCTATACGTCCCCCAATGATGCGCCGTCCAATGGCGCCGCCGCCGAAGTCCGGTCCCCGTTATAATGAGTTCATCACCGTGCCCAAGGTGCGGGTGATCGACGACGAAGGCGAAAATCTGGGCGTGATGTTGACGCAGGAGGCGATGGAGCGCGCTTACGAGATCGGGCTGGACCTGGTCGAAGTGTCGCCGACCGCCGATCCGCCGGTCTGCAAGTTTCTGGACATCGGCAAGTTCAAATACGAAGCGCAGAAAAAGGCGAATATCGCCCGCAAGACGCAGCGGACGCAGGAACTCAAAGAGATCAAGATGCGTCCCAACATCGACGATCATGACTATGATACGAAGATGAAGAAGGTGCATGATTTCATTGGCGATGGCGACAAGGTGAAGATCACCCTGCGCTTCCGCGGCCGCGAATTGTCGCACCAGCAGCTCGGCATGCAGTTGCTTCAGCGCGTTGCGGAAAATGTGGCGGAGATCGCCAAGGTCGAAGCCTATCCCCGCATGGAAGGCCGCCAGATGCTGATGGTGCTCGCGCCGAAATAAGCGCGGCTGCTCGCAAAGCGACACAAGCAAATGGGCGGAGTCTGGCGACAGGCTTCGCCCGATGCTTTTGGAGGTTCGGCCAGATTGGCCGACCCGCCGAATCAGGCCGAAGGCTTGTCTCGATAGAGTGCCGGGAACATCGCCTTGAGCGCCGCCACCTTGGACGCATCCCAGCGCAATATATAGGGATGGCGTGGGTTGCGGCGCATGAAATCCTGATGATAGCTGTCGGCATCTTGAAAGCCGGTGAAACGCTCCACCCGCGTCACGATGGGGTCGCGCCACAACCCTGCCTTGCCTAATTGGATCAGATAGGCGTCCGCTGCCTTCACCTGCTCCGCGTTCAACGGGAAGAGCGCGCTGCGATATTGCGTGCCGCGGTCCGGTCCTTGGGCATTGAGCGTCGTCGGGTCCGCGATCACAGAGAAGAATATCCGCAGCAGCGCGCCATAGCTTACCAGCTTCGGATCATAGGTGACGCGCACCGCTTCGGCATAGCCGGTATCGCCCTCGCTCACCCGCTCATAGTCCACCTTGCGCCCGCGCGGTCCGCCCGCGAAACCCGAAACGGCGAGGTGAACGCCTTTCACATGAGAGAACACGCCCTCCACGCCCCAAAAGCAACCGCCCGCAAAAACAGCGGTTTCCAGTTTCCGGCCGGGCGACACATCGACCGCCGGAACAGGCGCCAGCACCAGCCTTTCGGCGCGCAGGGGAGAAGCGGCGATCAGCGCCGCGAAAAGAGCAAGAAAGATGCGGTCAGCGCGGCGCATAATCCGCCGCCGGCGCGGCGATGGCGGACGGCGCGATCATTGACGGTTCTTCCTGATGAAAGGCGAACATGCCGATGGCGCCAACGACGAATCCCCCCAGGAAGCGGAAGAACAGGTCGGATTTCAAAAAAGCCTTCATGGGCGTCTTGTCCTCACGCCGCCTGCGGCTCGATGGGCAGAGCGGCTTTGCAATAGAGTTCGCCTTCGCCGCCACTCATAGCCTTTGTCGATGAGTGCTCGATGAACACCGTCAAAAAGCGATCGGTGGCGGCAAGGCGGAAACAGGTTTCGGTTCGAAACGGGATATAGAAACCGCCGCGCCAATCGCAAGACGGCGCGGCAGGAAAAAGACCGTTTCCGCTTTCGCGCCTATTTGAGCGCGGCGCAGGCTTCCTGGATGCGGATGCAGGCGGTTTTCAGCACTTCGTCCGAGGTCGCATAGCTGATGCGAAAAGCGGGCGAGAGGCCGAAGGCCGCGCCATGCACTGCGGCAACCCGCGCTTCATCGAGGAAGTAGCCGATCAGCGTTTCGTCGCTGTCGATCACCTGCCCCTTGGGCGTCGTCTTGCCGATCAGGCCACTGGCGTCGGGATAGACATAGAAAGCACCTTCGGGCGTCGGGCAATCGAGGCCCGGCGCGTCGTTCAGCATGGCGACCACCATGTCGCGGCGCTTCTTGAACGCGAAATTGCGTTCTTCGAGGAAGTCCTGATCACCGGTCAGCGCGGCGACGGCGGCGGCCTGGCTGATCGAGCAGGGGTTGGAGGTGGATTGCGATTGCAGCTTGCCCATCGCCTTGATGATCCATTCCGGGCCGCCCGCGAAACCGATGCGCCAGCCGGTCATGGAAAAGGCTTTGGAACAGCCATTGACCGTCAGGGTGCGATCGTAAAGCTCCGGACACACCTGCGCGATGGTGGCAAAGGGCGTGGGCGCATACCAGACATGCTCATACATGTCGTCGGTCATCACCATCACATGGGGATAGCGCAGCAGCACATCGCCCAGCGCCTTCAATTCCGCCGCCGAATATGCCGCACCCGACGGGTTGGAGGGCGAGTTCAGGAGCACCCACTTGGTCCGGGGCGTGATCGCGGCCTCAAGCTGGGCGGCGGTGATCTTGTAGCCCTGACTGGCGGGCCCCTCGATAAAGACCGGCGTGCCCCCCGCGAAGTTCACGATGTCGGGATAGCTGACCCAATAAGGGGCCGGGATGATGACTTCATCGCCCGCATCGACGGTCGCGACCAACGCGTTGAACAAGGTGTGCTTGCCGCCGGAGTTCACGCTGATCTGGCTGCGCTTGTAGACGAGGCCATTATCGCGCTTGAACTTGAAGGCGACCGCTTCCTTGAGATCGGCGGTGCCGTCCACATCGGTATAGCGAGTGAGGTTGTTGCGAATCGCCGCAATCCCCGCTTCCTTGACAAAATCGGGCGTGTCGAAATCCGGCTCGCCCGCCGACAGACCGATCACGTCCACGCCTTCGGCTTTCAGCGCGTTGACCCGCGCGCTCATGGCGAGCGTGGCGGAAGGCTGGATACGGCCAAGGGCGGCGGAAGTCTGGCTCATGACGACAATCTTTCTGAAGAATCCCCAAGGTCCGCAAGAAAGGCGGACGCCGCGTCCCTTAGTCCGCAACGGACGCAGGGGCAACCATGTGTTGCCGCCCCGGCGCGAAAGCTATCGCGCCAGCGAAGCGGCCACCATGCCGCGCGCCGCATTGCCGATGAAAAAGCCGCCCTCCAGATCGTGCGGGCGCAGATCCGCCTCTACCGCTTCCCCCATGTCGATCAGGCTTTGGCGCAGGATTCCGGGAAGCAGCCCGCGCCGCAGGGGCGGCGTCACCAGCTTGTCGCCGCGCTCCACGAAGATGGTGGAAAAACAGCCTTCGGTCAGGAAGCCCTGAGCATCGGTCATCAGCACTTCAAAGGTGCCGCCGCGGCGGAGCGCATCGCGATAGATCGAACGGTCGGTCGTCTTATGCCGCAGACGCAAATCCTCGGCGGTCGCGTCGCGGGAAACGATGGCCACATGCATGATCGCTTCCGGCCATGTGCGATAACCGCGCACCTCGATCGCGATCGAGCCCCGGCGCGATGCCAGCAGGCGCAGGCGGCTTTTCTCACGCAGGCGGAAAGTCGCGGCCTGAAGCTCGTTACGCACTTCATGCCGGTCGAAAACGAAGCCGAGCGCCTCCGCGCTGGCCTTCATCCTTTCCAGATGCAGTTCCAGCAGCCTGATGCCTTCGACCGGGTCGAAAGCCATGGTTTCCAAAAGGTCGAAGCGTTCGTCAGCCAATGCCATCGCACCCATTGCAAAGCCTCACAAACGAGAGAAGTCAAGTATCGGCAAGAAACCGCCCCTTGGCCAGGCATTCCGCCCATTCCGACGCCGCGTCGGAATCCGCCACAATCCCAGACCCAAGGCCCAGACGGCCCAAGGCGCTGCCCTTTTCGACGCAAATGGTCCGTATGGCAACATTGAAGGCGGCGTCCCCTTCCGGGTCGATCCAGCCCATCGCGCCCGTATAGACGCCCCGGGCAAAGGGTTCGATGGCGTCGATGACCTCCATCGCCCGCACCTTGGGCGCTCCGGTGACGGAGCCGCAGGGGAAGAGGATACGCAGCACGTCCACGGGCGACAGGCCCGGCAGAACGCGAGCGCGCACGGTGGACACCATCTGATGCACGGTGGGGAAAGTTTCGACATGGAAAAGTTCGGGCACGGTGACGGTGCCCGCCCGCGACACGCGCGACAGATCGTTGCGGAGCAGGTCCACGATCATGAGGTTTTCGGCGCGCTGCTTCGCGTCATTTTCCAGCCATCGCGCCAGCGCCGCGTCACGAGCCGGATCGGCATCGCGCGGGGCGGTGCCCTTCATGGGCCGCGCCGTCAGCTGTCCGCGAACCTGCGTGAAGAACAGTTCGGGGGAGAAGGACAGGATATCGTGCCCGCCCGTGCGGATAACGCCGCCATAGCCCGCCGCGGCGCGGGGACGGACGGCGGCATAGAAGGCCATGAGATCGCCGGGAAGGGTCACGTCGCAGGGGAAGGTCAGGTTCGCCTGATAGATATCGCCGGCCCGGATATAGTCCTGCACACGGTCGAAGGCTTGACGATAAGCCGCTTCATCGATCAGGGGCCGGGGCGCCGCCATCGCGCCGGGCGACGGGGGAGGCAACAGATCCGCCAAGTCGTTCGGGACGATCAGGCGGCATCCCTCGAAAAGACCGAACCACAGCAAAGGCGGTGCGCCCGGCTGCGCTTTCTCCACCTGACGCAGGCCGATGACGTGCAGGCGGTCTTCCAGCGCCAGCCCGGCTTCGTAGCTCAGGAACCCGGCGGCATGAAGGCCCTGCTCCTGCGCCTGCGCCAGACGGTCCAGCGCGGGCTGCACTTCGGCCTGATGCCGCGCCACGATTGTCGCCACCGGGTCGCGATAGAGCCGCGCCGGAGCGGCGTTATGCGCGCGCGCATCGTCGAACAGGGCAAAGACTTCAGAAGGTCCAGGCAAGCGCATAGCGCCCTCTTAACAGGCTTTGGCCAGCGCGGAAGGCGTTAGCGCCAGGGAAGGAACCGAAGATTCCTTCGTTGCCGCGCAAAACGAATCAGCCTAGCGGAACGGGCATGACCGACAGACAGCCATCGCGGCCGACCGACCGCCCTTTCGGCCCCGCTTTCGCGCTCGCCATAAGGGGGCGCTGTCCCGCCTGCGGTGAAGGCCGGATGTTCGCGGGCTATCTCAAGCCGGTCCATAGCTGCAGCCATTGCGGCCAGCGTTGGGACGTGCATCAGGCCGATGATTTCCCGGCCTATATCGTCATCCTGCTGCTGGGTCACATATTGGTGCCGCTGATGATAGAAGTGAACGCCGCCTTTTCCATTCCACTGGGATGGCAGGCAGTGATCTGGCCCGGCCTGGCGATCATCCTGTGCACTTTGCTGATCCAACCGGCCAAGGCGGCGGTCATCGCATTCCAGTGGACGCGAAGGATGCACGGCTTCGCATGATGGCGTGCGGTCAGTCCGGCTGACGCAGGAAATTCCGCTCCATCGCTTCACGCAGCGTTCCGTCGATCACGCGACGTCCTTCCGGGCCATGGGTGACGACGGTGGTGTCGCAGGTGGCGACGCAGACGCCCTTCTGGAATCCGGCGGAGCTGATGGTCCAGCTCGTGCGGCCGATATGGCCGATGGCGCAATGGACATCGAAGGGATAGGGGAAATGCGCTTCCTCGATGAAGCTCAGGGAAACGGCGGCGACCAGCCAGCGCACGCCCTGTTCCTGCGGATGGCGGCCCAGATGATGGTGAAACCGGATGCGCGCGGTTTCGAATATCCCCGATATCGCCACATTGTTGATGTGGCCCATCGTGTCGATGTCCTGGAAGCGTGTATCGATGCTGGTAACGAAATTATAGGCGTCGGGACTGAAACGCCAGGAATCGGGTTTTGCCATCTGCTGCTTTCCGCTGCGTGATCCTTTTCGTCATACTCGCGCAAGCCGCCGATGCAATCGCGACACGCGCATTATTACGGAAACTGCGGCCTTTTTAACACAGGGGAGGGCCACGCCCTGTTTTCGCACGGGATGGTGGACTTCGCCGCTGGGGCTTTCTAGCCTGCGCTTCCCTTTGCCCGGAGCGTGCCGATGCAACGATACAGCCTTGCCGCCATCTTCCTCCACTGGACCATCGCGATCCTGCTCGCTTTCCAGATCAGCGTCGGGTGGGCGCTGGAGGGCCTGGGCGCACGCGGCTTTGCCCTGTTTCAGCTGCACAAGTCGATCGGCATCACCATCCTTGCGCTCACACTGGCGCGGATCGCGGTGCGATATTGGAAACCGCGCCCCGCGCCGGTCGAAGGCGGGTGGCAGGGCGCGCTCGCCAAAACGGTTCATGGCGGGCTGTATCTTTTCATGATCGGCGCGCCGCTGACCGGATGGGCGCTGGTATCGACCGCCAAGGTGAAGGTGCCGACGCTGATTTTCGGCCTCATTCCCCTACCCCATCTGCCCCTGCCGATGCGCGGGCACGAACTGGTGGAAGGCGCGCACGGCCTGCTCGCATGGATCGGCGTCGCGCTGTTCCTGCTGCATGTGGCGGGGGCGCTCCGCCATCATATTCTGCTGCGCGATGGACTGATCTGGCGGATGATGCCCGCGCGCTCGCCGGTGCTGATCCTGCTGTTGCCCGCGCTGGTCCTGGGCGGGCTGGTGCTGGGCAAGGCGATCCTTCCCGCCCCGGCGCCCAAGCCAGCGGCAGAGGCAGCACAACTGGCGCTGGCGGGGAATGTCATGGAGGCGGCGGAGAATGGGCCTGCGCCGGTCGAGAACGGCACGGACATAATGGATAATGCAGCGGCAGCGGCAGCGGCAGGGGCCGACAACGCCGCCCAGCCGGAGGAAAAGCCAGTCGGGCCGCCCCCCGCATGGACCATCCAGCCCGGCGGGCGGGTCGGCTTTTCAGTCGGCAATGGCGGCGAGACGATCAGCGGCAGTTTTTCGAAATGGACGGCCAAGATCGCGATGGACCCCGACCATCCGCAATCCGCCGACATCCGCGTCGACATCGATCTTGCGAGCGCGAGCGTCGGGGACGCCTATAAGGATGGGATGCTGCCCGGGGACGAATTTTTCGACGTGGCGGCGCATCCCTCCGCGCGCTTCGTGGCCAGGGGCGCGGAGAAGGCGGGTGCGAACAGCTATCGCGCATCGGGCACCTTGACCCTGAAAGGCGTCAGCCGCCCGCAGAACATCCGCTTCACCCTGTCAGGCGACGGCGCGACGCGGAAAGTGGCGGGTTCCGCGACCGTCGCCCGCGCGCCCTTTGGCGTGGGGAACGGGGCCAGCAGCACCGGGCTGGACCCCAAAGTGTCAGTGGATTTCAGCTTCTCCGCCACCCGGCAATGACAATCGAGCCGGCACCCGCGAGCAGCCATGGATTCCCGCCGGAAATCATGGCATTTGCTGATCCATGAACGCTGAAAAACCGCCGAGCACACGCATCGAGGACGGAGTCTTTCTCGCCCTCGTCCTGCTGGTCACCATCGCCTTTGCCTGGGTGATCGAACCTTTTGCCGCGGCGATCCTGTGGGGCGTGATCGTGGCGATCCTCTTTGCGCCGGTGAACCAGCAACTATTGGCGTCGATGCCGGGACGGCGCAACGGCGCGGCGCTGCTGACGCTGCTTCTTATCCTTGTCATCGTCATCGTGCCCGCCATCGTGCTGGCGATGGCGCTGGTGCAGGAAGGGAGCTATTTTTACGGTCGCCTGCAATCGGGCCAGATCAATGTCGCGGAAATCTTCGACCGTTTCCAGGCCAGCCTGCCCCATTGGGCTTCGGCCTGGCTGGAACGGCTGGGCATCACCAATTTCGCGACGGTGCGGGACATGCTGAGCGACGGCATCGCATCGAGTTTCCAAACGCTTGCAGGGCAAGCCCTGTCGATCGGGCAAAGCGCCATGGGTTTCGTGCTGGCGCTGGGCGTGATGCTGTATCTCACATTCTTCCTGCTGCGCGATGGCAGCAATCTGGTCGCAATGCTCGACAGGGCCGCGCCCCTGCGCGCCACCCCGCGCCATGCGCTGATGCAGCAGTTCGTCATCGTCGTTCGCGCAACCATCAAGGGCAGCCTGGTCGTCGCCATCGTGCAGGGCCTGATCGGCGGCATCGCCTTCTGGGCGCTGGGGATACCGGGCGCGCTGCTGTGGGGCGTGCTGATGGGATGCGCGTCGCTATTGCCCGCCGTGGGCACCGGACTCGTCTGGGTGCCGGTCGCGATCTACCTGCTGGCGACGGGCGCGCTGGTGAAGGGGTTGATCCTCGTCTTTTGCGGCATATTCATCATCGGCATGGTGGACAATGTGCTGCGCCCCATCCTAGTCGGGCGGGAGACGCGGATACCCGATTATGTCGTGCTCATCACCACGCTGGGCGGGATCGAGCTGTTCGGCGTGAACGGCATCATCATCGGGCCGGTGATTGCGTCGCTTTTCATCGCCACATGGAACATTGTGACGCGGATGCGCCGCCCCGGCGGAATGGAGGGTCCGCTCGCCGACCGGACCGAATGAAGGTTTAGGGTCAGCGACCTTCGGTTCTGGTCGGCTGCCAATGGCGTCGTTTCGTACTTCCGGTGCTCACGACCCTATAGGTCGCTGCGCGCCGGGTCACGAAAACCCACCATTTTCGTTCCACCATCTTCCGAATATCGCTGACCCTTTAGAGCGCCTCCAATCCGGCGCTGGCTTCCATCCAGGCTTCCTCAACGGCTTCCAGCTTCTTTTCGACGGCGGCGCGTTTCACCATCAGTTCAGTCATGGTCATCTTCGCCTCCGCCCCGCTCGCGGCCTTGGGATCGAACAGCGCCTGATCGATGCGGCTGCGTTCCGCGCCCAGGGTCGCCATTTCCTTTTCGGCCTTGCTGACGGCAGCTTTCAGGGCCTTTTGCTTTTCGCGCCATTCGGCGGCGTTGCGTTTTTCGGCCTTGCGGTCGGGCCTGGGCGTATCGCCGCCGCTGCCGTTGCTGTCCGCCTTACGCAGGACGATGTCGGTATAATCGTCGAGGCTGCCCGCAAACTCCTGCGCCGTACCGCCATCGACCAGCACGAGGCGGTCTGCGGCAAGTTCGATCATGTGGCGGTCATGGCTGACGATCACCACCGCGCCCGAATATTCGTTGAGCGCCTGCACCAGCGCCTCGCGACTGTCGACGTCAAGGTGGTTGGTCGGTTCATCGAGGATCAGCAGATGCGGCGCATCGCGCGTGATGAGCGCGAGGGCGAGACGGGCTTTCTCCCCGCCCGACATGCTGCCGACCTTCTGCGTGGCGCGCTCGCCGGAAAAGCCGAAGCGGCCCAGCTGGGCGCGGACGGCGGCGGGGGTCGCGCCCTTCATCACGCGGCTCATATGTTCAAGCGGCGTGTCGGTGACGTCCAGTTCCTCCACCTGATACTGCGTGAAATAGCCTACGCTCATCTTGGAAGAGCTGTTCATCGCGCCTTCCATGGGCGCAAGCTGCGCGGCCATCAGGCGTGCCAGCGTGGTCTTGCCATTGCCGTTGCGGCCGAGCAGCGCGACGCGGTCGTCCGGGTCGATACGCAGGTTGACGCGCCTTAATATCGGCGTGTCGCCATAACCGACCGCCGCCATATCCATGGTGATGAGCGGCGGGCGCAGTTCGGGCGGGCTGGGAAATGTGAAGGCCAGCGTCGGATCTTCGATGGCGGCCGCGATAGGCTGCATCCGCGCAAGCGCCTTGGCGCGGGACTGGGCCTGTTTGGCCGTGGAAGCACGCGCCGAGTTGCGGGCGATGTAATCCTGCAGCTTCTCCCGTTCGGCCTGCTGTTTCGAGCGGGCGGCTTCCTGCTGGGCGAGGCGTTCGGCGCGCTGGCGCTCGAAGGCGTCATAGCCGCCGGGGTAGAGCGTCACCTTGCCCCCCTCCAGATGCAGGATGTGGTCGACCACATTGTTCAGAAGATCGCGCTCATGGCTGATGACGACCACGGTGCCGCGATAGTTTTTGAGGAAGCTTTCCAGCCACATCGTCGCTTCAAGATCGAGATGGTTGGACGGTTCGTCGAGCAGTAGCAGTTCCGGCTCGGAAAAGAGCAGCGCGGCAAGGGCCACGCGCATCTTCCAGCCGCCCGAATAGCTATCGAGCGGGCGGCCCTGCATCTCCTCGTCGAAGCCGAGGCCGACGAGGATGCGGGCGGCGCGAGCGGGGGCGGTATAGGCATCGATGGCGTTCAGGCGCTCATAGATGTGGCCGAGGCGGTCGGGGTCTTCGGTATGCTCCGCCTCCGCCATCAGGGCGGCACGTTCCTTGTCGGCGGCCAGCACCGTTTCGAAGGGGGTGGCGGTGCCGGCAGGGGCTTCCTGCGCGATATAGCCCAGCCGCGTGTCGCGCGGCATGTCGCAACTGCCTTCGTCCGGGTCGATCTGGCCAATCATCACTTTCATCAGCGTGGACTTGCCCGCCCCGTTGCGGCCGATGAGGCCCACGCGGCTGCGCGGCGGCAGCGCGGCGCCGGCGCGGTCAAGGATGGTGCGTCCGCCAAGGCGCACGGTGATACCGTTCAAGTTAAGCATGGCGGCCCCCTAGCCTATTTTGGCGGCGGGGGGAAACCGGTGACGGCAGAGAAAGCGGGGTGACTTTTTTCGGCCAATAGCCGCCGCCCCACCTCCGTTCGGGCTGAGCCTGTCGAAGCCTGTCCTGAGCGGCGTCGCTCAGGGCGAACGGAGATGGGAATAGCGGACAGTCCACCTTCCACCCAAAACCAGTCTCTCCTACCCTTTCTTGGCCGGCACCTGTTCCGCATAAAGGGTGAACTGCGCGTGGAGCCCGCCTTGCGAAGACTGCCCTAGCCACAGGTCGAACAGGCCCGGTTCGGCGATGCGCTTGCTGCCGGACCCCACAAATTCCAGATCGGTGCGGGATAGGGAGAAACGGACCAGCCTGCTTTGCCCGGGGCCGAGCGTCACGCGCTCAATGCGTTTGAGTTCGCGGATCGGGCGGGTGCGGCTGGCCACCCTGTCGCGAATGTAGAGTTGCACCACTTCGCTGCCGGAGCGGTCGCCGGTGTTGCGGACGCGCGCCGTCACCTCGATAGCGCGGTCCCAGCGCAGCGCGGTGTCGGAGAGCTTCAAATCCTCCAGCGCGAATTGCGTGTAGGACAGGCCATGGCCAAAGGGAAAACGGGCGCTGTTGTCGGTGGTGGCATAGCGCGCCTTATATTCGGTGCCGCCATTGTCGGTGACGGGGCGTCCGGTGGATTTGCGATCGTAGAAGAAGGGCTCCTGCCCCGATTCCCATGGGAAGCTGACGGGGAGCTTGCCGGATGGGTCCGCCTTGCCAAAGAGAAGGTCGGCGATGGCGTGGCCGGTTTCGGAGCCGAGGAACCATGTCGCCAGGATCGCCTGCGCGTTCGCCACGCCGTCATGCAACGCCAGTGCGCGGCCGTGGCGGAGCATGATGATAACCGGCTTTCCGGTCATGGCGACGGCATCGGCCAGCGCCTGCTGCGCGGCGGGGATTTCAATGACGGTGCGGGACTGGGCCTCACCGGACATATCCTGGGATTCTCCTATGGCCAGGAGCACGATGTCGGCGGCCTTGGCAGCGTCCACCGCCTCTGCGATGCCATCGTCTATCGGCTTGCGGACGCCGCAGCCCTTGACGATGGTGAGCAGCGAGGGGTCGGGCATCGCCGCGCGCAAGCCGGTGGCGATGTCCACGCCCTTGTCGGGATCGCCATAGAAAGCCCACGGGCCGTAGAGATTCGCCTTATCCTCGCCGAAGGGACCGATGAGCGCGATCTTCTGCCGTTTCGCGGGATCGAGCGGCAGGACGCCTTCATTCTTGAGCAGCACGACCGAGCGGATCGCGGATTCGCGGGCGAGGGCGCGATGGGCGGGCGTGGCGATGCGGCTCTTTTCCGCCGCCTCGTCCAGCGAGCGATAGGGATTGTCGAACAGGCCGATGGCGGTCTTTACATAGAGGATGCGGCGGACGGCGACGTCAACCGTGCCTTCGGGCACCGCGCCGCTCTTCACCAGATCAGGCAGATATTTGATGAAGAGGCCGCTCTGCATCGACATGTCGACCCCGGCAAGCACCGCAAGCCGCGCGGCGTCCCGGTCATCCTGCGCGAAGCCATGAGCGACCAGTTCCTCGTCCGCCGTATAGTCGGAAAAGACGAAACCTCGGAAACCCATCTCGCCGCGCAGCAGATCGGTCAGAAGCTCCCGGTCGGCGGTGGCGGGGACGCCGTTGATCTCGTTGAAGGCGGCCATGGTCGTGAGCGCGCCCGCCGCGAAGGCCGAACCAAAGGGCGGGATATGGGTTTCGCGCAGCGTCTCGTCGGAAATGTCGACATTGCCATATTCCAGGCCCGCCGCCACCGCGCCATAGGCGGCGAAATGCTTGGGACAGGCGAGCAGGCTGTCGGCGCGGCGCAGATCGCCCCCCTGAAAGCCGCGCACGCGAGCGGCGGCGAACAGGCTGGTGAGGGTGACGTCCTCTCCCGCCCCTTCGACCACGCGGCCCCAGCGCTGATCGCGCGCCACGTCGACCATCGGCGCGAAGGTCAAATGCAGGCCCGCCGCCGTCGCTTCAACCGCCATGGCGCGGGACGTTCGGCGCGCCAGTTCCGGATCGAAGCTGGCCGCTTCGCCCAGCGGCACAGGAAAGACGGTCTTGAGCCCATGGATCACATCGCCCGCGAAAAGCAGCGGAATGCCGAGGCGGCTGTCCTTGACCGCGATGTCCTGCGCGCGGCGGCCACCCTCCACGCCGATGCCGTTGAAGAGGCACCCGACGCGCCCCTTGCGGATTTCCCCGGCGAGGCGCTTTTCGTCCTGGATGCCCACTTGCGGGTTAGGCGGGTTGAACGGGCGGAAACTGTCGGCGAGGCAGGTCATCTGCCCGGCCTTCTCCTCCAGCGTCATTCGGGAGATAAGGTCGTCCACCCGCGCCACGTCACTGGCGGCAAGGGCAAAGGCCCGTCGCGACGCCGCGAGGCTCAGGGGTAAGGTCAGAAAAGACGCAAGGGATGCGGTCAGCAGGGAACGGCGGTCAAGGCTCATGAAGGCGGGCTAACAGGGTCCATATGAATACAGCTTGTCCGCCGAACGCATGAACCGCGCGCCATGTTGCAGCGCATCACGCCGAAGCGAACAGCTTGGTCCCTACCACGCCGATCACGGTCAGCGCCATGAAAGCGGCCTGCACCGGCGTCACCTTGTCCCCGAAAAGGATCACCCCGCCGATGATGACTCCCACCGCGCCAAGACCGGTCCAGATCGCATAGGCGGTTCCGGCGGGCAGGCCCCGCATCGCCAGCGCCAGCAGGCCCATGTTCACGAAGCTCAAGGTGATGGGCACCAGCGACGCCTGCCAATGTCCGACGGTGGCGGCCCATTTGAGGCTGAGCGCCCAGATGATTTCGGTGATAACCGCGATGCCAAGAATTAGCCACGCCATGTCCGCGCGTTCCTTCTGCTCAATCAGGCTCGGGAAAAAGGGGAAGCGTGCGGGCCGGAAACCCGAAAGAGGCGGCACGCCGGATATGCGATGGTGGACAGGGCTGGATTCGAACCAGCGTACGGGAAACCCGGGCAGATTTACAGTCTGCTGCCTTTAACCACTCGGCCACCTGTCCAGTCGCCTGACCGTTCCGGGAATGCCCGATCCGGTTGGAGGGCGCTCAATGACGAAAGGAGGCTTGCCTGTCAATGCTTCCCGTGAAAAGAGCGCGACATGAAGAAAAGAGGTCATCGCCCGACGGGGCACAAGGGCAATTATCCGCGCTTCTATGGACGCCATGCCGTGATCGCGGCGCTGGCGAATCCCGATCGCGTGGTGCGGAAGATATGGGGCACGCGCGATGCGCTGAACGCGCTGGAACTGCCGCCGGTGCTGCCCATCGTCTATGCCGACGTGGCCGATCTGGGGCGGATGGTCCCGTCGGACGCGCCGCATCAGGGGCTGGTGGCGGAGGTCGAGCCATTGGACGACGTATGGCTGGGCGATGCGCTGGAGGCTGGGCAGGACGACAAAAGGCCCGTTCTGGTGCTGGATCAGGTGACGGACCCGCATAATGTCGGCGCGATCCTTCGTTCGGCCGCCGCGTTCGATGCGCTCTGCATCGTGACGCAGGACCGCCACGCGCCCCCCGAATCGGGGGTGCTGGCGCGGTCGGCTTCGGGCGCGCTGGAAATCATGCCGTGGGTGCGCGTGGTGAATCTCGCCCGCGCGCTGGATGAGATTGCGGAGGCGGGATATTGGCGCATTGGCCTCGATGGAGAGGCCGATACCACGCTGGGCGAGGCAATCGGCGAATCGCGGGTCGCGCTGGTGCTGGGGGCCGAAGGCGAGGGCCTGAGGCATAACAGCATGGCGCATTGCGATATTCTGGCTAAACTGCCGATCAGTCCGCGGATGGAGAGCCTGAACGTCTCCAATGCCGCGGCCATCGCGCTCTACGCCGCCGCCAGCCGGTAGCGGCAGAAACGCAAGACAGGGGGTTGTCATGTCCGTTCTGACGCGCGCGGTCGCCGCGCTGTTGCCCATGTTGCTGCTGTCCGCCTGTCTGGTGACGCCGGGCAAGTTCGATTCCACGCTCGACATCCGGGCCGACCGCAGCTTCACTTTCACCTACAAGGGTGAGATTATCGCGTCGGACATGGGCAAGGACCTGCCGGGCCCCGACGGGTTGGGCGACGAACCGACCGACGATGCCGCGCCCACGACGCAGGACAGCGTCTACCACATGGCGGGGATCTGGCGGATCAAGGACGAAACCGCCGAACAATCCTTCGCCAACCGCAAGAACCCGGGCGACGACGCCAAAATGCAGGCGATTGCCGAAGCGCTGACCAAGGAAAAGGGGTTCCGCGCCGCGCGCTATATGGGCGATCACAAATTCGAGATCGATTATGCGATCAGCGGCAGGCTGGATCACGCCTTTCTCTTTCCGTTCAACACGGACGCGCAGATCGTGCTGCCCTTCGTGGCGGTGGAACTACGCGGAGCCGATCGGTTGCGGGTGAAGGCGCCGGGCTTTTCCACCAGCTATGACAAGAGCCAGGGACCATCGATGGGCGGTTCGGACGATGATGCGGCCAAGGCGCTGAACGGCACCTTCACCCTGACCACCGACGCCGAAATCGTGGCGCAGAATCAGGAAGACGGCGCGCAGGACACGCCGCAGGGCAAGCGGATCGTCTGGAAAGTGACGCCGATGACGAGCGATGCACCCAGCGCGACGCTGCGAGTGAAGCCGTAAACCCGGCGGGAATGCGAACCGTGCCCCCGCGAAGGCAGGAGCACGGCGTGCTTGTCAGTCTTCCGGCGCGATGGTGACGCGCAGGCCGTCCAGATCGTCCGATAACATGATCTGGCAGGACAGGCGGCTCTGTTCATTGCGGTGATCGGAACTGTCGAGCAGGTCATTCTCATCCTCGCTCATCGCCGGCAATTTATCAGCGAATGCGGGATCGATATAGACGTGGCAGGTCGCACAGGAACAGCAGCCACCGCACAGCGCCAGCAATTCATCGAAGCCATTGTCGCGGACAATTTCCATCACCGACAGGCCATTGTCTCCATCGACAGCCCGTTCCTCGCCCTCACGGTTGACTACAATCAGCTTCGGCATTTACTCAATCCCCTCGAAAACATTTCCGCCGCTCTGGCGAAGGAGCCGGTGAAAATCAAGGGTCGGATAACGATTTCATGGTGGCGACAGCCGAACAGTTGCGCGAAAGCATCGACGCGATAGCCGCGCTGGAGCCCGGCTTTGCCGATGTGCTCAAAGACATAGGCTATCCGGGAACGCGGATGCGACCAGCCGGCTACGAAACCCTGCTTCGCACCATCGTGGGACAACAGGTGAGCGTCGCATCGGCGGCGGCGGTATGGCGCAGGCTGGAAGCGGAACTGGGCGCGGGATGCGAACCGGCGGCGCTGCTGGCGCGGGATTTCGACGCCTTGCGCGCCTGCGGCCTTTCCCGTCAAAAACAGGGCTATGCCCGCAGCCTTGCCGAACTGGTGACGAGCGGCGCGCTCGACCTGCATTCGCTGCCCGCCGATGACGAGGAAGCGATCGCGCAGTTGGTGCGGATCAAGGGTATCGGGCGCTGGTCGGCGGAAATCTACCTGCTCTTCGCGGAAGGGCGGCCCGACATCTGGCCCGCGGGCGACCTGGCCGTGCAGATCGCCATCGGCCGCATATTGGGCCTGCCTGAACGGCCGAGTGAGAAAATGATGCGCGATCTGGCCGAACGCTGGCGTCCGCACCGGGGGGCCGCGGCGATCATGGCCTGGCACCATTATAATACGGAGGTTCTTTAACACCCATGCCCCTGCCCCATGCCCGCTACATCGTCCTCAATCATGACGGCCAGTGGAAGATCAATCTCGACAACCGCTATTACGGTCCTTTCGCGACACAGGATGCGGCTGTCGAGATGGCGACCGACACCGCGAAGAAAGCCGATTCGGCCGGCTATCCCGCTACCGTGCTGCTGATGAAGGGCACGGCGTTCGAGACATTGTGGACCAGCAGCGTTCCAGACCATCCGGGCTGAAGACCCCCTTCCCGGTTGGAACCGAACGGGAAGAACTGCATTATTGGGCATCAAGGAGCGAATGTGCAGGAATGACCAAACGGGTTCTGATTGTCGAAGACGAGATTTTCGTGGCGCTGGAAATTGAGCAGATCGTGCAACAGTCCGGCCTGGACGTGATAGCCATCGCCGCCGACCGGGAAGAAGCGCTTGCAGCCGCATCGCTGTGTGACATCGCCCTTGTCGACCTGAATCTGCGCGACGGGCCGACCGGGCCGGGCATAGGCATGGAACTGGCCAGCCGCTACGATGTACGCGTAATCTATGTCACCGCAAATCCCGCGCAGATCGGCGCAGCGTCGGACACCGCCATCGGCTTCGTCACCAAACCTTTCGGCCCACACTGCATCGCCGCCGCCCTGAAGCAGGCCATTGCGGAAGAATGCGATCCGGAAGAAAGCCGGACCGACGGTTTCACGCCTTTTCTTGCTGCGCGCGATGCATGGCGCGGCGGGGAATCCATACGCTGACCTCCAGCCCGCCAGGCTGCCAGTTCCGCGTCATCCGCCCGCCCAGTTGCCGCTCGACGCTCAGCGACATCAATCTTGTCCCGAACCCTTCCGCTTCCATCGGCGGGACAGCCGGGCCGCCCTCCTCCCGCCAGTCTATGCGGATGTCCTCATTCTCCTGCGCGACGTGCAGACGCACAATCCCGCCCGCCGCCGACAGCGCGCCATATTTGGCGGCGTTGGTCGCAAGCTCATGGAACAGCAGGGCAAGGGGCGTGGCGGAACGGTCATCCACTTCGGGATCGTCGCCGGACAAGATGAAACGCGGCCGGCCCTTGTCCCGATAGGGCGCGAAAAGCTGGTCCAGCACGCCCCATAGCGTCGTATGTTCCCTGGACAGCGCGGGCTCCCCATGCGGACGCACGAAATCATGCGCGCGGCCCAAGGACAGAATGCGTGCGCGCAGATCCTCTGCCACCGCCCCCATTTCGGGATGTTCGCGCGCGGACAGGCCGACCAGCCCGCTGATAACCGAAAAGATGTTCTTGATGCGATGCGACAGTTCATGCGCGATCATTTCGCGCTCCTCCATCATCATCTTCTGTTCATGGATGTCGGTGCAGGTGCCAATCCAGCGGATGATCCGTCCATGGTCATCGCGAATCGGATGCGCGCGGCCCAACGTCCAGCGATGACCGCCCTCATTATGACGCAGGCGATATTCGATCTCATAAGGCTCACCGGTTTGCAGCGAATGGCTCCAGCGGTCCAAAGCATGGTCCTTGTCGTCCGGGTGGAGGATGTCCACCCAGCCCTCCCCCTCGCTCGACCCGACCGGCGCGCCGATATATTCATACCAGCGCGCATTGAAATAATCATTATAGCCGTCAGGCCGCGCCGCCCAGACAAGCTGCGGCATGGTATCGGCAAGGGTGCGGAACAGGCGGTTGCTTTCGGCCAGCGCTTCGGCATCGCGCAATTGCCGGGCGTTTGTGACCCGATCCCGGCGGCGGCTTTGCAATGCGGCCAGCACCTGCTGCGCCATGAGGGTCAGGCCCTGCCGCTGAAGCGCGGTCAGATCGGCGCGCGGCCTGTCTTCTATGACGCAGAGCGCGCCCAGCGGCACACCATCTTCATCGACCAAAGGCGCCCCCGCGTAAAAGCGGATATGGGGCGCGCCCGTCACCAGCGCGTTATCGGCAAAACGCGGATCAAGCCGCGCGTCCGGCACGATGAAGATGGCATCGTCCAGCATCGCATGGGCGCAGAAGGACAGTTCGCGCGGCGTTTCTTCCGCCTCCAGCCCGGTGCGAGCGATAAAGCGCTGGCGCACATCCTCCACGATGCTGACCAGCGCGATGGGCGCATCGCACAGCGCCGCAGCGAAGTCGGTAATCCGGTTGAGCGTTGCAAAACCCCCGGCATCGAGATCGTACTGCGCGAGAACAGCCGCGCGGTCCGTCTCAAGGCCGTGCCAGTCAGCCATCGCTGACCCGCTCGATGTCCGCTCCCACGGCGGAAAGCTTTTCCTCCAGCCGCTCATAGCCGCGGTCGAGATGATAGACGCGGTTGACCTGCGTTTCCTCCTCCGCTGCCAGACCCGCCAGGATCAGGCTCATCGAAGCGCGCAGGTCCGTCGCCATCACCGGCGCGCCGACCAGCCGCTCGACGCCGCGCACCACGGCTGTGCGGCCGTTGACGGCGATGTCCGCCCCCATGCGCGCCAGTTCAGGAACGTGCATGTAACGGTTTTCGAAGATGGTCTCGGTCAGCACCGAAGCCCCGTCCGCCAGCGTCAGCATCGCCATGAACTGCGCCTGCATGTCGGTGGGAAAGGCCGGGAAGGGCGCGGTGGAGAGATTGAGCGGCTTCAGCTTCCCGTCGGAAGCGACACGGATGCCGTCCTTCGTCACGTCCACCTGCACACCCGCGTCGCGCAGGGCGGCAAGAATGGCGTGCATGTCGTCGGCATTGGCGCCGATCAGATCCAATGTGCCGCCGGTAATCGCGACCGCGCAGGCATAGCTGCCCGCCTCGATCCGGTCCGGCATCACGCGGTAGGTCGCGCCGTGCAGCCGATCGCGGCCATGGACGACCAGCTTGTCGCTGCCCACGCCCTCAATCTGCGCGCCCATGGCGATCAGGAGGTTGCACAGATCGACGATTTCCGGTTCGCGCGCCGCATTTTCCAGCGTGCATGTGCCCTTGGCGAGCACGGCGGCCATCAATGCGTTTTCCGTCGCGCCGACCGACACGACCGGGAAGGTATAGATGCCCCCCGCCAGGCCGCCGTCCGGGGCGCTGGCGCGGACATAACCCGCCGTCACTTCGATCTTCGCGCCAAAGGCTTCCAGCGCTTTCAAATGCAGGTCGATCGGGCGGTTGCCGATAGCGCACCCCCCCGGCAGCGACACCCGCGCTTCGCCCGCGCGCGCCAGCAGCGGCCCCAGCACGAGGATCGACGCGCGCATTTTCCGCACGATGTCATAGGGCGCTTCGGTCGAGGTGACGCGGCCCGCACGCATGGTCATGACGCGGCCGAAATCCTCCGGCCTGGCCCCTTCGATCATGGTCGACACGCCAAGCTGGTTCAGCAGATGGCCGAAGCTGTCGACATCGGCCAGCCGCGGCAGGTTGCGGAGCGTCACCGGTTCGTCGGTCAGAAGCGCGCAGGGCAGCAGCGTCAACGCCGCATTCTTCGCGCCAGAGATGGGAAGGCGGCCATTGAGCGTTTTGCCGCCGCGGATGTGAATGCGGTCCATTGCCTTCGGTTCATAGCGGGAAATGCGCGCCACGCAAGGCGCATGGATACCGGATCGCCGCGCAGACAGGCCGGAAAACCACGCCGCGCGATAATCGCGCAGCGACGGAAGGAACCTTAATCGAGTTTAGTGCACGGACTGAAAATGCAGCCAAAAGAGTTGCTGGGGCGTTGTGCCATCGTAACGACAATTCAGGCAAAAAGGTATTATTGGTGGCAACAAGCTGTTTCGCAGAAAGACTGGGAAAGCATGTGCCGCTGTCCGACGCGGAAAGGGCGGCTCTTGCCCGGTTGGAGGAAAATCCGCGCAAGATCAAGCGCGGTGGAATGATCCAGCGCGTCAATGAGACAGTGACGGAACTCTTTGTGCTGCGTGAGGGGCGGGTGATGAGTTTCGTGATATTGCCCGACGGCAGCCGACAGATATTGCGCGTCTACTTCCCGGGCGATTTCATCGGATCAGCCAGCACAATCTACAACAAGGCGCCCGAATCGCTGGTGGCGCTGTCGGATGCAGTCATCTGTCCATTCGACAAACATGCCCTGCGCCGGTTGCTGGAGGAATATCCGCGGGTCGCGGCCCTGCTGTTCCTGCTGTCCAATGCTGAGCGGGTGGCGATGACCGACCGGCTCGCCTCGCTGGGGCGGACATCGGCCAAGGCGCGCGTCGCATCCTTCCTGCTGGACATGTTCGACCGGCTGCGGCTGACCGATGACAGCATCACCGACAGTTTCGACCTCAAGCTGACGCAGGAGGAAATTGGCGACGCCATCGGCCTCACCTCCGTCCATGTGAACCGGATGATCCGGCAGATGGAGCAGGAAGGCCTCATCAGCCGCGCCAATGGCCGCATCACGCTGCTCGACATGGCGCTGCTGGAGGAAATCGGCCATTATACCAATCGGCACAAGGACATGGACCTGGACTGGCTGCCCACCATATCCTGACCCGGTTCAGGCCAGCAGTTCCACGTCCCAGTAAAGCCAGTCATGCCAGCTTTCATGCAGATAGCCGGGCGGAAAAGCCCGGCCATGTTCCTGCAACTGCCAACTGGTCGGGCGGATCGGCGGGACATGGAGGCGCATGCCCGCTTCTTTGGGCGTGCGGCCGCCCTTGCGGAGGTTGCAGGGTGAACAGGCGGTCGCGACATTTTCCCACGTCGTGCGGCCGCCCGCGCGGCGCGGGACCACATGGTCGAACGTCAGGTCATGGGGCGATCCGCAATATTGGCAGGCGAAGCGATCGCGCAGAAACAGGTTGAAGCGCGTGAAGGCGGGGTGTTCGGACGGGCGCACATATTGCTTGAGCGCGATCACGGAGGGAATCTTCATGCCCAGGCTGGGGCTGTGGACTTCGCGTTCATAGCTGGCGACAATATCCACCCGCTCCAGAAAGACCGCCTTGATGGCGGTCTGCCACGGCCAGAGGCTCAGGGGATAATAGCTGAGCGGCGTATAATCCGCATTCAGCACCAGCGCCGGACAATTTTCCGGATGCCGTATCAGGTCGGGATGGTACATAAGACCCTTCTACCCCCTTTTCGCTCCTTTTTCGCCAACCCGCTGATTGACCGGAAACGTGACGCAGGCATGACAGCATTAACCACTCGCCTTCGTCAAGAGCCGGTATGACTCAATCCGTCGCACCACATCATATGGTGATTCGCTTTGCCCCCAGCCCTACCGGGCGGCTCCATATCGGACATGGCTGGTCGGCGCTGATGGCCTGGGACATGGCGCGCGGCGCGGGCGGCGCGTTCCGGCTGCGGATCGAGGATATAGACGGCACCCGCAGCCGACCGGAACATGTCGCGGGGATTATCGAGGATCTGCAATGGCTGGGCGTGGACTGGGACGGCGAGATCGTCTTTCAGTCGGCGCGGTTGGCGCAATATGATGCGGCGCTGGAGCGATTGCGGGAGATGGGGCTGCTCTATCCCTGTTTCTGTACCCGCGCCGACATTCAGGCGCAGTGGACCGCGAGCGCCAACGCGCCGCATGGGCCGGAGGGAGCGATCTATCCGGGAACGTGCCGGCATCTTTCCGGCGAGGAAGGGGCCAGGCGAATCGCGGCGGGCGATGCCCATGCCTGGCGGATAGACATGGCCGAAGCGGTAGCGCGAGTGGGGCCGCTGCACTGGACCGCCCTGCCCTTTCCACCGGGTGATGGGACAGAGCGGAAAATCGCCGCTGATCCGCTGCCGGCGGGAGACGTCGTGCTGGCGCGCAAGGATGCCCCTGCCAGCTATCATCTGTCCTGCACGCTGGACGATGCGGCGATGGGCGTGACCCATGTGCTGCGCGGCGAAGACCTGTTTGCGGCCACGCATATCCATCGGCTGATCCAGGCGCTGCTGGACCTGCCGACGCCGGCCTATGTGCATCATCCGCTGCTGGTGGGGGTGGACGGCAAGCGGCTCGCCAAGCGAAGCGGGTCGATCGCTCTGGCGGACCTGCGGGCGCAGGGCGTCGATCCCGCCGCGCTCGCCGCCGATCTGCGCGCCGCGCGCTTTCCGGTTGGCATTTCGCTGGGGCAGGCTTAGACTCCGCCCATGAATACCGTGCTAGTCATCGCCTTGATCCTTGCCATGGCCGCGACGCTGTTCGCGCTGATCCGGGGCATCGTCGCTTTTCTCCAGACCACCAAGGAGGAACTCAACTCCCCCGAAGGCGGTCCCAGCCGGTCCAGCCTCAAACAGAACAGGATGATGATGAATCGCATCCTGTTCCAGGCAGCGGCGATCATCATCGTCGCGATCCTGCTGCTGATGAAGGGCACTGGCTGACGCCATGGTCAAGCTGAACAAAATCTACACCCGCACCGGCGATGCGGGGACGACCGGCCTTGTCGACGGATCGCGCCTGCCCAAACATGCGCCGCGGATGCAGGCGGTGGGCGATGTGGACGAAGCGAACAGCGCCATCGGCCTTGCCGTCCTCGCCATTGGCCTCGCCATCGGCGACGCGCAGGAAGCGCGGTGGCTGACGGTGATCCAGAACGACCTGTTCGATCTGGGCGCGGACCTTGCCACGCCGGTGCCGGAAGGGGCGGATGAACCGTGGGCGCTACGCATCGTCGAAAGCCAGGTGAAGCGGCTGGAAGCTGAGATCGACCTGATGAACGCGGAACTGAAGCCGCTCGACAGCTTCATCCTGCCGGGCGGATCGCCTGCCGCCGCCGCCGTCCACCTTGCCCGCGCCGTGACACGTCGCGCCGAACGCAGCGCAACCGCTGCGGCGGCGGAGGTCGCCATCAACCCGCAGGCGCTGGCCTATTTGAACCGGTTGTCCGACCTGTTGTTCGTGATGGCGCGGCGTCTCAACGGCAATGGCGCGAGCGACATCAAATGGGTGCCGGGCGCATCACGCTAAGTCGCTTTAATGGCCTGACTTTTCGGCGATGCGGGCCGACCATGTGGTGATCCAGTGCCATGCGCCGCGACATTCGCCCATGGCGGCGGCTTCGACCAGCCGGAAGCCCATACCATCCCAGACATAGGATTCGCTGCCACCGCAATCGCCAAGGCCGCGGCCCTTGGCATGGCTCTCCAGCCGCGCCTGCTGCGGGGACCAGCTTGCATTGACCAGCATGGGATGCTTCGCGTCCTCGCTCCAGCCGGGCTGGTAATCGAAAGTCGCGAAGCGGAAGGTGCGGCGCCCCGGAACGCCCGTGGCGATCACCGGGACGGACGTGAAATTATAGGCCCCCGACCCGCAGGGGACCAGCACCAGTGCTTCAGCCTTGGACAGGCGATGCTGTTCGAGGAGCTGAGCGTCACGCATTTCCTCCGCGCAGCCGGTAAAACTGCCCAGCGCCGTCAGTTCCTCGCGCCAGAAGGCCGCAGGCGCCGGCCCGGATGAAATGGGGAGACGGATGACTGTCGGTGCGAGCGGCGCCGGACGGACCGCGTTGGCGCGCAACGGCCCGGTGGCGATCAGCGCGGTGGTGGTGCCTGCCCTTCCCTGCTGCGCGTCCATGTAACGGAGCGCCGCACCCGATCCGGCGAGCGAAGGACGGCCCAGCAATCTCGCGCCGGAGCGGATTTCCAGCGAGAAGCCGCGCGCCATCGCAACGGCGAGCGCGGAAGCCTGCGGTCCGCTGATCTTCGCCTCGCCATCCATGCCCGTCGTGCTGGCGATCCTGCGCCCATCGACCAGGAAGGCATATTCCGCCGGTCCCTTCGCGTCCCGGCTGGCCCAGACTTCGGGTTCCGCAGCGGGTCCGGCATCGCGGCTGATACCCACCATCACCGGATTGTCCGGCCAGTCCGCGCCTTCCGCCAGCAAGGATACCGCTTCGCACCGGCCGCGATTGTCGCAACCGATGGTCCAGTCCTTGTAGGTTTCCAGCGTTCCCGGTTTCGGCGCCTGCGCCCCCGCAGACGCCGAAACGGCGCAGGCCATTACAGCCGCCGGAAAATATTTTGCCCCCATGGATTAACCATAACTTAATCGCGCTTTGAGCGATAGAGTTTTCGTTACAGGAGCAAAACGACCGGCGCTTTCAGCGCCGCCCGCGAAATATTCTCTATATTCCCAAAGATATAGGGGAAACGGCTTGAACCGCTTCCCCTTAAAAGATCAGGCCGCCTTGGCGCGGGACATGCGCTTGCGTTCGTTGGGGTCGAGGTAGCGCTTGCGTAGGCGGATATTCTGCGGGGTCACTTCGACCATTTCATCATCGTCGATATAGGCGATGGCCTGTTCCAGCGTCATCTTCCACGGCGGGGTCAGGCGAATGCTGTCATCCTTGCCGCTGGCGCGGAAGTTGGTGAGCGCCTTCGACTTCATCGGATTGACTTCCAGGTCTTCCGGCTTGGCGTTCTCGCCGATGATCATGCCTTCATAGAGCGCCTCGCCCACGC
>Ga0180223_1000999_pt1 | contig 25506 bp, 27 predicted proteins | sample eDN5th30CKraftOP_FD_151337 | JGI IMG/M metagenome (GOLD analysis project Ga0180223, IMG submission 151337) | Enriched Organic Plus compost microbial communities from Emeryville, California, USA - eDNA 5th pass 30_C Kraft OP (version 2) (version 2) ... | reverse complement strand
CTGCGCGCACAAGTCCTGACCTATCCGATCGTCGATCTGACCTTCGAATATGATGAGCGCTTCGAGAAGGGCGTGGCGCTGACCAATGGCGGCATGCGCGACTTCATCGACCACTACGTGCCGGACGTGGCGCAACGCCGCGACTGGCGCTGCTCGCCCTTGTTTGCGCAAAGCCTGAAGGGCCTGCCGCCGGCGCTGGTTATCCTCGCCGGCTTCGATCCGCTCTATGACGAGGGCGAGGCCTACGCCGCGCGCCTCCGGTCGGAGGGCGTGGCGGTGACGGTGAAACGGTTCCCCGGTCAGATGCACGGCTTCGTATCCCGGCCGAAGCTGTTGCCGAAGTCCCTCGACGCCGTAGCCGCCATCGCTGCCTTCATGGAAGCCAACGCCTGAGGAGCGCCGCTTGACCGAACCCGCCGACGCCGCAGCCCGACGCGCCCGGCCCGCTGTCGTCTGCTATCCAGTCGAGACGCTGCCGCAACCCGACATGGCCATGCTGGCGCGGGCGCGCGAGACATTGCGGAAGGTGTCGGAGATCATCGTGCCGCCGCGCGATGCGAGAGCCTTCGAGGTGCCGGCCGGACACTTCTTTCGCATCGTCTCGATCGAGGGGCCGCAGGTCGGCGACCTCAATTTGTGGAACGCGCGCGACCTGTCGGAGCGCTTCTTCAGCGGCAAGACGCGGGCGCTGCACGCCACCCACGTCACCACCGGCAACCGGCTGTGGAGCACGCTCCCGAACCTGCGGGCGCTTGCCACCGTCTCCTATGACTCTCTCGGCTGGTACGGCTTCGACGCCGACGGCGGCGGCGTTCACGACGTCATCGGCACGCGCTGCGATCCCTACACCCACCGGCTGCTGTCCGGCGGCGATTACCACCACTGCTGCCATTCCAACCTGACACGCGCTCTGGCGTCGGCGCGCGGCATGGATCTGCGCGAGGCCGAGATGCATGTCCATGACGTGCTCAACGTCTTCATGTGCACCGGCTTCACGAAAGACACGCACCAGTATTTCATGAAGGCGAGCCCGGTGCGGCCCGGCGACTTCATCGAGTTCTTCGCCGAGATCGATCTGCTCGGCGCGCTGTCCGCCTGCCCCGGCGGCGATTGCGGCGCGGAGCATTCCAGCGACGTCGCCGTCTGCCATCCGCTCAAGGTCGAGATATTCAAGCCCGAAGCCGCCGCCCTCGCCGGCTGGCATTCGCCGCCGCGCAACGCTTATCCGCGAACGCATGGCACCTGAACCGTCCGGTAAGAAATTATTAACCATGTCGACTCGACACTGCTCTCCGATCCCGGAGAGCAGCCATGTCAGCTTTCGAGCCGAGCCGAGGCGCGCCGAGCCTCACCCGCCGCAACGAACTCCTTGAACGCGTGGACAGCGCGGCGGCCATCGCCGTCTGCCACCAGACGAGCCGCGTCGCTTTGGACCGCTCGCTCAAGGAGCTGCGCGAGGAAAGCGCGCGAACGATGTCGATGATCCGCGACCTGCGGACTTCGCCGCTTTACCGGCTGCGCTATCGCCAATCCGCGCCGCAGTCCCGCTTCGCGGCCGGCCGCTAGTTACGCCCCAGAAAGATCGTCTGCACGTAGTCGCGATAGAGCATGATCTGCCGCGGCAGGATGTGCGGATCGTTGAGCATGCGCCCCACCACCAGCCCGCCCTCCACCAGGGTCGAGGCCATGTCGGCCAGCGCCTCGAAATCGACATCCTGCCGCGGCGGATAGGCCTGCGCGATCAGTTCGAACCGTTCGCGAAAGCGCTGGCGCCAAGCCAGGATGCCCTCGGCGTTGAGCGCGCGGATGTCGCGGCTGAACAACTGGTCCTGATAGGCGAATGACGCGGCGAGGCACCCCGGATGCGCCTCGGGAAGCTTTTCGAACATTTCCGCGAACAGCTTGAGTCCGACCAGAAAGCCGTGCAGCGCATCGCTGTGCAGTTCGTCGCCGCGCTGGAAAATCTCGTCGAGCACCTGCCGGTCATGCTCGAGGTAGCGCAGCATCATGCCCTTGGCGAGTTCGGTCTTGTCCTTGAAGTGATAGAAGAAGCCGCTCTTGGTGATGCCGACGGCCGCGATAATCTCGTCGATCGAGGTGCCGGCGAATCCCTTCGCCAGCACCGCGGCCTCGGCCACGGAGAGAATCTGTTCGCGGGTGTCGTCACCCTTGCGGCGCGCTTTCTCGAGCATGTTTTTAGTGTACCAGAAGTCCAGTTGACATGCGCGCGGCGCGTTCAATCTTCGCGCGATCTCTGGAAAGTTGTTTATTTTCAATCCTTTTTGCCCGTCGAGGCTGCGCATTCCGACCGTACCACGAGTGGACTGGATGGCATTGCCGGGCCGTTCTAGTTCGACGCTCCACCAACAAACGTGAATTTCAGAACAAACAGGAGACACCCATGGCTTCATTGAAGGCCAAATATCGCGGTCGCCTGCCGCTCAATTCGGGGCAGATCTTTCTGACCGACAGCGGCATGGAAACGACCTTGATCTTCCACGACGGCCTCGATCTGCCGTGCTTCGCTTCGTTCACCTTGCTCAAGTCGCAGGACGGCACCGCGCGCGTGCGCGACTACTATGCGCGACATGCGATGATCGCCAAGCGCGGCGGTTACGGCTTCGTGTTGGAGACGCCGACCTGGCGCGCCAATCGCGACTGGGCCGCCAAGCTCGGCATCTCGGCGGCGGAGTTAGCGGACGCAAACCGCGCCGCGGTCGCGCTGATGGCCGACCTGCGCGATGAATTCGAGACGCCGGCACAGCCTTTCGTCATCTCGGGAAATATCGGCCCGCGCGGCGACGGCTACGACCCGAGCCGCAAGATGAGCGCGCGCGAGGCGCAGGATTATCACGGCGAGCAGATCGGCGTGTTCGCCGGCACGCAAGCCGATCTCGTCTCGGCCTTCACCATGAACTATATCGACGAGGCGATCGGCATCGCCCGCGCGGCGCAGGCGCACGCCATGCCGGTGGTGATCTCGTTCACGGTGGAGACCGACGGCAAGCTGCCGACCGGCGAAATGCTGAAAGACGCGATCACGACGGTCGACCGCGAGACCGGCGCCTATCCCGTTTACTACATGATCAACTGCGCCCACCCGACGCATTTCCGCGACGCGGTGGCGACCGGCGAGGCCTGGCTCGGTCGCATCGGCGGCCTGCGCGGCAACGCCTCGCGCAAGAGCCACGCCGAACTCGACGCCTCAACCGAGCTCGACGCCGGCGATCCGCTGGAGTTCGGCACCCAGCATGCGGAGTTGCGCCGGCTGTTGCCGCAGGCCCGCGTGCTCGGCGGCTGCTGCGGCACCGACCATCGCCATGTCGAGCAGATCGCCTTCGCCTGCGAGGCCATGGCGGCATAGTGGCATAAAATAAAAGGGCGGCCTCAGGGGCCGCCCTTTTCGGTTCTCTCCATTGTCATGCCCCGCGCAAGCGGAGCATCCGTATCGACCGATCTCACAGTGATTACTGGATCACCCGCTTTCGCGGGTGATGAAAGCATTATTCCGCGGCGATCTTCACTTCCGGCGCCGCGGCGCGGATGTCCGGCGAGACGTGCTTTTCGTACTTTTCGAAGTTCTTCTGGAACATGCCCACCAGCTCGCGCGCGGTCTTGTCGAACGCGGCCTTGTCCTTCCAGGTCTTGAACGGATTGAGAAGGTGCGGCTCGACGCCCGGCACCGAGGTCGGCACCGCGAAGCCGAAATAGGGATCGGTGCGGAAGTCGGCATCCTTCAGCGAGCCGTTGAGCGCCGCTGTCACCAAAGTGCGCGTCGCCTTGATCGGCATGCGGCGGCCGACGCCGTAGATGCCGCCGGTCCAGCCGGAGTTGACCAGCCAGACATCGACATTGTGCTCGTTGATATAATTCTTCAGCAGGTCGGCATAGACCGATGGGTGCCGCGGCAGAAACGGCGAGCCGAAGCAGGTCGAGAATTCCGGCTGCACGCCGACGAGGCCCTTCTCGGTGCCGGCGACCTTCGCGGTGTAGCCCGACAGGAAGTGATACATCGCCTGCTCAGGCGTCAGCTTCGCGACCGGCGGCATCACGCCGTAAGCGTCCGCCGTCAGGAAGATGATGTTCTTGGGATGCGAGGCGCGGCCGGTGCGCGAGGCATTCGGGATGAAGTCGAGCGGATAGGCCGAGCGGGTGTTCTCGGTCTTGGAGCCGTCGTCGTAATCCGGCACGCGCGTGTCCGGATCGAACACGACGTTCTCGAGCACCGAGCCGAAACGGTTGGTGGCGTCCCAGATCATCGGCTCGGCTTCCTGGCTGAGCTTGATGGTCTTGGCGTAGCAGCCGCCTTCGAAATTGAAGATGCCGTCCTCGCCCCAGCCGGTTTCGTCGTCGCCGATCAGGATGCGGTGCGGATCGGCCGACAGAGTGGTCTTGCCGGTGCCGGACAGGCCGAAGAACAGCGCGCTTTCCTTGCCGTCCTTCGAAACATTGGCCGAGCAGTGCATCGGCACGACGTTCTTGGCCGGCAGATAGAAGTTGAGCGTAGTGAAGACCGACTTCTTCATTTCGCCCGCATAGGACGAACCGCAGATCAGCACGATCTTGCGGGTGAAATCGATCGCCACCATCGTGTCGGAGCCTTCGCGGCCGCCATGGCGCTTGGCGTCGGGCTTGAACGACGGCAGATCGACGATGGTCATTTCCGGCACGTAGTGGGCGAGCGCCGCACGCTCCGGACGGATGAGAAGCTGGCGGATGAACAGCGAGTGCCAGGCGAGCTCGGTGAAAACGCGAACCTTGATCTGATGGGTCGGATCGGCGCCGCCGAGCAGATCCTGCGCGAACAGGGTCTTGCCCTTGCAGTGCGCCTGAAAGTCAGCGAGCAGATTGTCGAAGTTCTCCTTCGACATTTTGCGGTTGCCGTCCCACCACACGGTGTCGCGCGTGAGATCGTCCTCGACGGTATGCTTGTCCTTGGGGCTGCGGCCGGTGTGGTGGCCGGTCTCGGCGCAGAGCGCACCGCCGGCGACGATTTGGGCTTCGCCGTTGAGAAGGGCGTGTTCGTAGAGCTTGGGCTCGGTCAGATTCCAGTTGACGCCTTTGAGGTCGGTGAACCCGAATTTGTCGGCGCCGTATGCGGCGTTCCGTACACCTGTTTCCTGCACGCTTGCTCTCCCAGTCCGGCGGAAAAAGCACCGCCGCGGCCGCTATGGCCGAATTCCTTTTAGAACTTTCGTCGAAGCCTTGGCTGAAGGCGCGCGACCATAGTCATCAACGCCGTGAATGCCAAGATCAAATGCCATGCATTATGAAGGCTCGGCATTGCACTGCATCAATAAGTTAACGCCGCTGGTGGTCAGCGGGTTTCACAAACCTTGATGAGTCATATGATGACTGATCAATGATGCAGGGCGGCAAGCCGTTCACATTGCACGCGCCTTCTCCGCCAACTCTTTCAGAACCATGCGCAGCGTCGCGGATGTGCTCACCCGCTGCGGAAATGTCAGCCGCAGCGACAAGGGACCGTTCTGCAGGTCGAGCCCATCCGGATCGATGCCGGTGCAGCGCCAGACGCCATCCGGCGCGCCGAGCAGTTTGACGGCGTACAGATTGAGCGCGGCGCCGTGATCTTCGTTCATGTGCGCAACCGCGCCTTCTTCGGCGTCGATGAGTTCTTGGGCGTCGGCAATATCAGTCAGCACATCGGCGGCTGTCAGATCGGCGGCGCGGGCAAAGCCGCCGTTCAAATGCGCCGACACGACATTCATCCGCCAGAACGCGAAATCGGCGAAGCCGGCATAAAGCTGCGACTTGGGATGATGCGCCAGAAAGCGGCGCCGCAGCCGCGTTTCATCCACGGTATCGCGTGCGATTGGGGCGAAGCTACCCAGGACGGTCAGACGCGGATGCGCCAGCGCGTCACCCTTCCCGGTCTCGGCGAGCATGACCGAGGCCCGGCCGTCAGTCTCCAGATTGGCGGTATGCGTCGACAGCCGCGAGATCAGGATCAGCGGCGCGCCGTCGGCGTCGGTTCCGACGTTCACCAGGGAGGCGAAGGGGTGGCCGGTGTTGCGGTCCAGGGTAGCCAATGTTCCCGCACGGATACGCCGTAACAGGTCCCGGGCGACCGTCCGCGGTTCGAAATCGGCCGGCGGCGCGGCGTTTTCCGGCAAACGGTCAGGCATGGAACCGGGAAGGGAGCCGGGTCGTTCGGTCATGGTCACTCGGTCTCACTCATTGAAAACAGGGCCGTTTTTCAGCCATTTACCCTTGAATTCGGCCCAGAATCACATAGTTGTTGCAAAGAGGCCACAATTCGAACCCCGTTTGCAGGCTTCAAATCGCGCGGGACGACACGTCAGAAGGGGCTTTCATGCCAACCATCGCGCTCGTGGACGATGACCGCAATATCCTGACCTCGGTGTCCATGGCACTCGAGGCCGAAGGCTATCGGATCATGACCTATACCGACGGCGCCTCCGCCATCGACGGGTTCAAGACCTCGCCGCCGGACCTTGCCATTCTCGATATCAAGATGCCGCGCATGGACGGCATGGAGACTTTGCGCCGCCTGCGCCAGAAGTCCGACGTTCCGGTCATCTTCCTCACCTCGAAGGACGAGGAGATCGACGAACTGTTCGGCCTCAAGATGGGCGCCGACGACTTCATCCGCAAACCGTTCTCGCAGCGCCTGCTGGTCGAGCGCGTCAAGGCGGTGCTGCGCCGCGCGACGCCGAAGGACGGCGCGGCGCCGAAGGAAGTCGATACCACAAAGGTGCTCGAGCGCGGCTTGCTGCGCATGGACCCGGAGCGCCACACCTGCACCTGGAAGGGCGAGCCGGTCACGCTCACCGTCACCGAATTCCTCATCCTGCAGGCGCTCGCCACCCGGCCCGGCGTGGTGAAGAGCCGCAATGCGCTAATGGACGCGGCTTACGACGACCAAGTCTATGTCGACGACCGCACCATCGACAGCCACATCAAGCGCCTGCGCAAGAAGTTCAAGCAGGTCGACGACGACTTCGAGATGATCGAGACGCTCTACGGCGTCGGCTATCGCTTCAAGGAATGATCTGGCGCCACACCTGCACTAGACTGCGTGGGTCGCCTTATTCTCCGTTCATTCCCGCGAAAGCGGGAATCCAGCCGGACGAAACATAGAGAACTGGGTCCCCGCTTTCGCGGGGACGAACGGCGACAGGGCGCCAACGATCCCGGATCAGACAACGTGCTCGATCGAACCGCAGAGCAGCAGGCACGCGAAGCCCAGGCAGCGACTGAAGGCGACACGCCGGCGGCCGCAGCGGCCGGCCGCGACTGGAGCCTGCGCCGTCTCATCGGCTCGGCGTGGTCGTTCTTTGTCACGCTGAGCTTCTCCAGCCTCACCCGCCGTATCGTCTTCCTCAACCTCGCCGGTTTGTGCGCGCTGCTGTTCGGCGTGATGTATCTGTCGCAGTTTCGCGCCGGCCTCATCGACGCTCGTGTGCAGAGCCTCCTGGTGCAGGGCGAGATCATCGCCGGCGCCATCGCCGCCTCCGCCACGGTCGAAAGCGACGCCGTCACCATCGACCCCGATCGCCTGCTCGAACTGCAGGCCGGCGAAAGCTACGGCCCGCCGGACGATGCACTGTCCGGCATCGAATTTCCGATCAATCCCGAACGCGTCGCGCCGGTGCTGCGCCGCCTCGTCTCGCCGACCAAGACGCGCGCGCGCATCTACGACCGCGAGGGCGTGCTCATTCTCGACAGCCGCAATCTTTATGGACGCGGCGACGTCCTGCGTTTCGACCTGCCGTCGCCGACTGCGGAACAGCCGGGGTTGATGGAGCGCGGCTACATTGCCATCCGCCGCTGGCTCGGCCGCGGCGATCTGCCGATCTACCGCGAACTCGGACCCGAAAACGGCAAGGGCTACGGCGAAGTGCGGCAGGCGCTCGCCGGCCTGCACGCCAGCGAAGTGCGCGTCAACGACCGCGGCGAGGTCATCGTCTCCGTCGCCGTGCCAGTGCAGCGTTTCCGCGCGGTGCGCGGCGCGCTGATGCTGTCGACGCAGGGCGCCGACATCGACGACATGGTGGAGGCCGAGCGGCTCGCCATCGTCAAGGTGTTCCTTGTCGCCGCCGGCGTGATGGTGGTGCTGTCGATGCTGCTCGCCGGCACCATCGCCGGTCCGGTGCGCCGCCTCGCCGACGCCGCCGAACGCGTGCGCCGGCGCATCAAGACGCGCGTCGAGATTCCCGACTTCACCGGCCGTCACGACGAGATCGGCGAACTGTCCGGCGCGCTGCGCGACATGACCAATGCGCTGTACAGCCGCATCGAGGCGATCGAAAGCTTCGCCGCCGATGTGTCGCATGAATTGAAGAACCCGCTGACGTCGTTGCGCTCCGCGGTCGAGACGTTGCCGATGGCCAAGACCGACGCCAACCGCGCGCGGTTGCTCGAAGTCATCCAGCACGACGTCAAGCGGCTCAACCGCCTCATCACCGACATCTCCGACGCCAGCCGGCTCGACGCCGAGCTGCAGCGTCAGGAAGTGGCGATCGTCGATCTCGCCCGGCTGCTCGATGCCCTGGTCTCGACCTCCAACGAGGTGCGCACCAATAATGTGAAGGTGACGCTGACCTTCGAGGGCGGTCAGCCGTCGCAGTTCAAGGCGCCCGGCCACGACTCGCGGCTCGGCCAGGTGGTGTCGAACCTCATCGACAATGCGCGCTCGTTCTCGCCCGACGGCGGCACCGTGCGCGTGACCTGCCGCAAGCTGAAGTCCGACATCGAGATTGTCGTCGATGATGATGGCCCCGGCATCCGGCCCGATGCCTTGGACAAGGTGTTCGAGCGCTTCTACACCGACCGCCCGCATCAGGGCTTCGGCCAGAACTCCGGTCTCGGCCTGTCGATCTCCAAGCAGATCGTCGAAGCCCATGGCGGCTCGATCCGCGCCGAAAACCGCATTGGCTCCGGCACGCAGAAGAATCGCGACACCGGCGAGGACGAGCCGCGCATTCTCGGCGCACGCTTCGTCGTGCGCCTGCCGGGGAAGTGATGAGCACTACCCACGCGTCCGCCGTTCTGACCGGAGCCACCGCCGTGCTGGTCCGCGGCGCCTCCGGCGCCGGCAAGTCCCGGCTCGCCTTCGCGCTGATCAATGCACCAGCGCAGGGCCTGCTGCGCTTTTCCCGGCTGGTCGGCGATGACCGCGTTCTCGTGGAAACCTGCAACGGCCGCCTGCTGGTGCGGCCGGCCCCTGCCCTGGCCGGCCTGATCGAGGTGCGCGGCCTTGGCATCCGCCGCCTGCCCTACGAGCCCGTGGCGTCGGTCGGCCTGGTGGTCGACCTCGACGCCGGCGACGCCGAGCGGCTGCCGTCGGGGGAGGCCTCCCCAACCGCCATTTCAGGGGTAAATTTACCGCGGCTTGCCGTCGCACCGGAGACCGATCCGTTGCCCCTGCTCGTTGCCTATCTGACCACCGGCCCGTACCGGGGATAGCGCCGGGTGGGAATTGACCCGGATTCAAGGCTGGGGTACCTCGTCGCCCCTCGTTCGTTAAAGAAAATTAACCGTACCGGGCGTAGCCTCCGGCGGCCGAAACCCTAGATAGAGCGCGCTTTGACATCGCCTTCCCGCGTTGCAGCAGAACGCCTATATAGCAAGTCAAGCCCTTGCAACGGGGCTTCGGATGCGCCTCAATGCGCCCCCATTCGTGCGGCGCAACAACAACAAGGCGCCCGCGAGGAGTTCGGAATGATCGGCCTCGTATTAGTGACCCACGGGCGGCTCGCCACCGAGTTTCGCTCGGCGCTTGAGCATGTGGTGGGTCCGCAAACCCAGATCGAGGCTGTCACCATCGGCCCCGACGATGACGCCGAGCAATGTCGCATGAACATTCTCGACGCGGTCAAACGCGTCGATTCCGGCGAGGGCGTCGCCATTCTCACCGACATGTTCGGCGGCACGCCGTCCAATCTGGCTATTTCGGTGATGAGCCAGCCCAAGGTCGAGGTGCTGGCCGGTATCAATCTGCCGATGCTGATCAAGCTCGCCAAGGTACGCGAGACCTGTCCGCTTGAAGACGCCGTTGCCGCCGCCCAGGAAGCCGGCCGCAAATACTGCACCATCGCCAGCCGGGTGCTGAACGGCAAATGACGCTGCCGCGCAGCGACGCTCCCGATCCCCACGGCGCCGGCGTCAGCCGCGATGTCGAGATCGTCAACAAGAAGGGCCTGCACGCCCGGGCGTCCGCCAAATTCGTGCAGCATGCCGAAAAATACGACGCCGCCATCATCGTCACCTGCCGCGGCGAAACTGTCGGCGCCACCTCGATCATGGGGCTGATGATGCTGGCCGCCGGCCCCGGCTCGAAGATCGCCATCAAGGCCACCGGCAAGGACGCCAAGGCCGCGGTCGACGACCTCTGCGCCCTCGTGTCGGACCGCTTCGGCGAGGAAGAGTAAGCAACTACCCCGTCTGAAGGCGAGTTAAGGTCTGCGGGTTACGCCTCGGCAAGAACATAAAGAAATCTTTATATATGCGTTGCGGGCCCCGGCAGGGCCTGTTATAGGCACGCCATTCCACGAAACCCCGCCCGGGAAGGATCGCGCATGCCCATCGCCAGTGAATACATCGTCAAGGACATCGGCCTGGCCGACTTCGGTCGCAAGGAGCTCTCGCTGGCCGAAACCGAAATGCCCGGCCTGATGGCGACCCGCGAGGAATACGGCCCGAAACAGCCGCTCAAGGGCGCGCGTATCGCCGGCTCGCTGCACATGACGATCCAGACCGGCGTGCTGATCGAGACCCTGGTCGCGCTCGGCGCCGACGTGCGCTGGGTATCGTGCAACATCTATTCGACCCAGGACCACGCCGCCGCCGCCATCGCCGCCGCCGGCGTGCCGGTGTTCGCCGTCAAGGGTGAAAGCCTCGAGGAATACTGGGAGTACACCGCGCGCATGTTCGACTGGCACGGCGGCGGCTTCCCGAACATGATCCTCGACGACGGCGGCGACGCCACCATGTACGTCCATCTCGGCCTGCGTGCCGAGAATGGCGACACCGCCTTCCTCGACACGCCGGGCTCCGACGAAGAAGTGATCTTCTTCAAGCTGCTCAAGAAGCAGCTCAAGGAAAAGCCGAAGGGCTACTTCGCCGAGATGGCCAAGAGCATCAAGGGCGTCTCCGAAGAGACCACCACCGGCGTGCACCGTCTTTACGAGATGCAGAAGGCCGGCACGCTGCTGTGGCCCGCCATCAACGTCAACGACTCGGTGACCAAGTCGAAGTTCGACAACCTCTATGGCTGCCGTGAATCGCTGGTCGACGGCATCCGCCGCGGCACCGACGTCATGATGTCGGGCAAGGTGGCGATGGTCGCCGGCTTCGGCGACGTCGGCAAGGGCTCGGCCGCTTCGCTGCGCCAGGCCGGCTGCCGCGTGATGGTTTCGGAAATCGACCCGATCTGCGCGCTGCAGGCGGCGATGGAAGGCTATCAGGTCGTGACCATGGAAGACGCGGCGCCGATCGCCGACATCTTCGTCACCGCGACCGGCAACAAGGACATCATCACGCTCGAGCACATGCGCGCGATGAAGGACCGGGCCATCGTCTGCAACATCGGCCACTTCGACAACGAGATCCAGATCGCCTCGCTGAAGAACATGAAGTGGACCAACATCAAGCCGCAGGTCGACGAGATCACCTTCCCGGACGGCCACCGCATCATCATGCTGTCGGAAGGCCGCCTGGTGAACCTCGGCAACGCCATGGGCCACCCGTCCTTCGTGATGTCGGCCTCGTTCACCAACCAGACGCTGGCGCAGATCGAGCTCTACGCCAACAACAAGGACGGCAAGTACAAGAAGGAAGTCTACGTGCTGCCGAAGACGCTCGACGAAAAGGTCGCGCGCCTGCATCTGGCCAAGATCGGCGTCAAGCTCACGGAGCTGAAGAAAGATCAGGCCGACTATATCGGCGTGAAGCCGGAAGGCCCGTTCAAGAGCGACCACTATCGCTACTAAGACGCGGCGCACGCAAAATACAAAAGGCCGGGCATTTGCCCGGCCTTTTGCTTATTTCCCCGCCGCCGGACCCAGCAGGTCCACCCAGCGCCGCACGTCCATCGTCATCCAGATCATCCAGCCAAGCACGACGAAGGTGAGGAACGGCTTGACCACGCGATCGACCTCGAGCGCGCCGTGGAAGGCGATGACGAGCACCGCGACGATCAGAAGCCAGGCGCGCTGGTCGTGGGTGTTGCGCTTGAGCAGCATCAGCGCAAGGCCGGCGAGTGTCGGCGTCAGCACCAGGAAGGACAGGAACTCGTTACGCGGCCCGAACAGATTGATATAGCAGGCGGCATAGAGCGTCACCGCCACGGCGAAGACGACGATGTTGCCGTAGCGCGCAATGCGCCACACCAGCGTCAGAAAGCCGAGCGCGGCGGCGAGGCGGATCGCTGTCTGCAAACCATGCGGCAGCACGATGCCGAAGGTGTCGAGCATGGTGGCGAAGTCGGCCTGATAGAGCCACTGCCCCGGCTCGACCGTGGTCAGTTGCTGCAGCTTGGCGATCCAGATGCGGTACTGCTCAGCCACATAGGCCGGATGGCCGAAGGCGAAAGGCAGCGCCAGCGCGGCGACCAAGGCCAGGATCAGCCAGATCCGCATCTTCGGCTGCGTCGCGCCGCACAGCAGCAGCATCACCAGCGACAGCGGCTTGATGACGATGCTGAAGAACAGCCACAGCGAGGCGACGACCCACTGCCGTTTGGCGATGGCCACCGCCGCCAGCATCATGAAGGCGGTCATGCCGACCTGCGCCTGCACGTATTTGAGATTGAACCAGGCGTTCGGAATGTTGAGGATGAGGAGAATGCCGGTGAGGTTGACGACATCGGCGCGGCTCTGCTCCGGCAGCAGCAGCCGCATCATCGCGTAGGCGGCCCAGGTCAAAAGCGCCGCCGAGATCGCGGTCGCGATGGTCGCGGCCACGACCGGCGAGAACATCGGCAGCGGCCCGAGCACCAGGAGCGATACCGGCCAGTACAGATACTCGCCGAGCGTCGACATGTCGTAGACTTGCCCGCCGCTCCAGAAGCCGTGCGCCGCGTTCAGATAAGCCTGGAAGGTCGAGCCGAAACGGCGCGGATGGGTGCGCAGCAGCGTGGCGATCAGGAAGGCGATCCAAAGGCCCCAGCCGATCCACGGATAGCGCAGGAAGAACGCGGCGACGCGATCCTCGATGCGCAACAGGTTATCGTAGCTAAAGAATCTCGCGGTCCCGCTCTTGGTGTCCAAGGCCCTGCCCTCTATTCGAGGCAAGCGCATATCACGACCGCGGCGGCACCACCATGACCGTATAACGCCGCGGCTCGGCGCCGGGCTGGCCGGGCGTCTGCACGATGGTGGTCTGGTTGGTCTGGAACGGCGCGCCGTCGATCTCGGCTTTGGCGCGCGACAGACAGGCTTCGTCGCCGGCAAAGCAGATCTGCACCATGCCCGCCTGCCGCAAGGTCGCCGGATCGGGTGGCACAATGAAACCGGGAACGAGCGCGCGCGGCTTGTCGGTGGCATAGGCGGTAACCGGCAGCACGATGTCACCATCGCCACCGATATAGCGCAGCGGATAAGGCACGATCTGGTGCCACAGCCGTTGCACCTCGCGCGCCAGCAATGGCGCTTGCGCCGCCGCACTCGGCGGACCTTTGGGCAGGTTCTGCGCGGCGATGAACGGCGACGCGGCCAGCAGGACGATCGGCAGTACCGCGGCGAAGATCGCAACGCGTTCGCTGTCGACCGGCCGCCACGTCACCTGCTGCGGCGAGAGCAGAAGAACCGGTAGCAAGGTCCAGGCCGACATCGACCACAGCGACGTGATCTGCACGCCTGCGACCAAGGCGGCGGCCGCCGGCAACAGCAGCGGCGCCCAGAACGCCATCGCCACCAGCCGGCGGTCATCGTCCTGCGGCCACGCCATCTCGCGCAAGGTCGCGACATTCACCCGCGCGACGACGAAAACGATGATCGCCGGCAGCGCGACATAACCGAACGAACCGGCGAGATAGCCGAGCGCGGCGACGACAGTCGCGCCGAACGATTTCGCCTCATGTACGGCCGAGGCGTATTTGAAGGTAGAGAAGTCGTGCTCGGCGAGCCAGATGACATGCGGGGCGATCAGCGCCGCGCCGACCATGACGGTGATCCATGGCGCCGCCGAGCGAAAGTACTTGCTGCGCCGCCTGTCGGCGAGCGCGGCAATGATCAGCCCGGCGAGGAGGAAGACCGACCAGTATTTGCCGAGCATGGCGGCGGCGGCAAAGATGCCGGCGAAGGCCGCGGCGCGCGGGCTGCGCGTCGTGTAGGAGCGCAGGAAGAACAACGTGGTGAGCGCCCACAGCGGCATCAGCACCGTATTCACGTTGAACTTCAGGGCGTGGAAGGAAAAGAACGGGACCAGCGTCATGATCGCCAGACCGGCAACGCGCTTGTCCAGCGGCAGATAGTCGGCCGAGATCAGCCAGATGACCCACAACGCAATGGCCGGCATCAGCATCGCCAGCAGGTAGTATGACCAGTTGGCGACCGGGACGATTTCGAACCAGCCGCGCACCAGCCACGCCGAGAACGGCGGATGCTTGAGGTAGCCGAAATCGAGATCGCGCGACCAGGCGATGATTTCGGTCATGTCAGGATGGAAGCCGGCCGGTCCCTTGGTGATGACGCCATAGGCCGTCCACACCGCGGCATAGGCGATCAGCGCGAAGAACACCGTCACGTTGGCGTTGTCCGGATCGGTGACGGAGGCGCGCAGGTTTTTGAGGATATGGACCAGTCGAAGCATGGGCCTGCCTATGCCACGGCGGGCGGCGGGCGTCACGCCCGGCAGTGCGCGCGGACGTCACACTTCCTTGTAATAAAACGACGTCGCGGTCGGGATGCCGAGGGTCGACAGCGCATGGCCCGGAACGATGCCGTATTGGACCCAGCCGCGGCTGGCGTAGAGCAGGTCGCCGGACGACCCGGTCGTCGTGTCGAGCATCAGCAGCGTGCGGCCCTTGGCGCGCGCCAGCGCCTCGACGGCGTCGAGTAGCCGGCGCCCGAGCCCCTGCCGCCGCAGTGCCGACAGCACCAGCATCTTGCCGACATCGGCGCGGTGCGGCTGGTTCGGCTGCGGCGCCAGCGTCAGCACCACGGTGCCGACCAGCTTGTCGCCATCGTCGGCGACGATGAGATGACGGCTGCCGTCGGCAATGCCCGGGATTTGCCCGCGCCAGAATGTTTCCGCCTCGCCTTGCGTGAATCCGGCGAGGAAATTCACCGACGCTCCGCCGTCCACCGCATCGCGCAGGATGACGCCGAGTTCGGCGATGCGCCGCTCCGCTTCCGCGGCCTCGAGTTCGCGAATGACGATGGCGCTCATGCTCTCATTCCTTCAAAGACGCGGCGCGCGTTGCGCGACCACGACCAGATAATGCGCCGCCTTGCTCCCGGGATTGTGGAAGGACACCGGTTGGCCCAGGTGAATGTAAAGGCAGTCACCGACATCGAGACGGTGCGTCGTATCGCCAACCGTGATGTCCATGCGGCCCGCAAGCAGCACGATCTGCTGATCCAGCGCCGGCATGCGCGAGGATTCCATGGTCACCGACGCGCCGGGCGGAAACTCGACATCGACAATGTCAGCGGCCGCGCCGCAATTCGGCGGCGTCACCACACGCCGTACATAGCCGCTGCCGGGATCGCGCCACACGGCCTGGTCGGCACGGCGCGCCAGCGGCGAGGCCGCGCGCTCGGTCTCGGCGAACAAGGCCGACAGCGTGACATCGAGACCGGCGCAAACGCGGCCGAGCAACTGCGCGGTCGGATTGGATTCGCCGCGCTCGATGCGCGACAGCATGGCGCGGCTGACGCCGGATTTGTCCGCCAGCGCTTCCAGCGTGAGGCCGCGGGAGCCGCGCAACGCCTTGATCCGCTCGCCGATGGCACGGTCCAGCGGATCGATGGCGATGTCGGCCTGTTCCATGATCGGAGCCTACAATTCCATTATATTGGAATCAAGCCCACGAACCCGCCGTTAACGCCGGGCCAGCACACTGCCGCGGCCATGGCCCAGCAGATCCTGGAAAAAACGGTCGATCGGACGCCCGACGTCGAGGCGCCCCCGCTGGCGCCAGCGGCCGAACCCGCGCCCGAACTCACCGTCGTCCTGCCGGCCTTCAACGAGCGCGCCAACATTCCGGTGATGGTCGAGCGTCTGTCGCGCGCGCTTGCCGGCATCGACTGGGAAGTGATCGTCGTCGACGACAATTCGCCGGACGGCACCAGCGCCGTTACTCGCGCCATCGGCGCGCAGGACCGGCGCGTCCGCTGCATCCGCCGCATCGGCCGCCGCGGCCTCGCCGGCGCCTGCATCGAGGGCATGCTGGCCTCATCGGCGCGCTACGTCGCGGTGATGGATGCCGACGGCCAGCATGACGAGACCGTGCTGGCGCGGATGGTCGCGACCTTGCGCGGCGGCAACACCGATCTCGTCGTCGCCTCGCGCTATATCGACGGCACCACAGAGACCGGCTTTTCCGCCGGCCGCGCCAAGGCCAGCCAGTGGTCCACGGCGCTGGCGCGCAAACTGCTCAAGGTCGATCTGACCGATCCGATGAGCGGCTTTTTCATGCTCCGCCGCGAGGTGATCGACGACCTGGCGCCGAAACTGTCCACGCAGGGCTTCAAGATTCTGCTCGATATCGCCGCCACCGGCCGCGACGTCTTGCACGTCACTGAATTGCCTTACGTGTTCGGCGCGCGGCTTGCCGGCGAGAGCAAGTTAGATGCCCGCGTCGCCCTTGATTTCGGCCAGCTCCTGCTCGCCAAGCTCACCAATGACGCGGTGTCGTACCGCTTTGTGCTGTTCTGCCTCGTCGGCGCGACCGGCATCGGCGCGCACATGGCGGCTCTCACCGCGCTGCACGCCCTCGGTGTGTCCGGCTTCGGCCTGCAGCAGACCATCGCCACCATGGTCGCGATTGCCTGGAACTACGTCTTCAACAACGCCTACACCTACCGCGACCAGCGCCTGAGCGGCTGGGCCTTCATCCGGGGTCTCGTCGAATTCCAGCTGATCTGCTCGGTCGGGGCGATTTCCAACATCGGTGTCGCCAGCCTGATCTACGCCGGCGGCCCGAGCTGGTGGATTGCGGGTTTAGGTGGGGCAGTGATGGGGGCGGTGTGGAATTACACCGTTTCCGCCGCGGTGGTGTGGAAGGCGCAGTAATTCGGTCATTCCGGGACGGCGGCGGGGCCTACCCCGGATGACAAAGAAGTCGCCTTGATGGCCCCGGATTCGGGTGTTATCTCGCGGCCATGACGTCCGCCCCCATCCAGAATATCCGCAATTTCTCCATCGTCGCCCATATCGACCATGGCAAATCGACGCTCGCCGACCGGCTGATCCAACTCACCGGCGGCCTCGATGCGCGCGAAATGGCCGGCAAGGAGCAGGTTCTCGACAATATGGAGATCGAGAAGGAGCGCGGCATTACCATCAAGGCGCAGACCGTGCGCCTGAACTACAAGGCGCAGGACGGCAAGGACTACATCCTCAACCTGATCGACACCCCCGGCCATGTCGACTTCGCCTATGAGGTGAACCGTTCGCTCGCGGCCTGCGAAGGCTCGCTGCTGGTGGTGGACGCCTCGCAGGGCGTCGAGGCGCAGACGCTGGCCAACGTGTATCACGCGCTCGATGCCGGCCACGAGATCGTGCCGGTGCTCAACAAGATCGACCTGCCGGCCGCCGAGCCGGAGAAGATCAAGAAGCAGATCGAGGACGTCATCGGCCTCGACGCCTCGGACGCCATCGGCATCTCGGCCAAGACCGGCCTCAATATCGACCAGGTGCTGGAAGCCATCGTGCATCGCCTGCCGCCGCCGAAAGGCGACCGCGACGCGACGCTCAAGGCGCTGCTGGTCGATAGCTGGTACGATGTCTATCTCGGCGTCGTCGTTCTGGTGCGCATCATCGATGGCGTGCTGAAGAAGGGCCAGCGCATCCGCATGATGGGCACCAATTCGGCCTATGACGTGGACCGCACCGGCGTGTTCACGCCGAAGCTGACGCCGGTGGACGAACTCGGCCCCGGCGAGATCGGCATGCTCACCGCCTCGATCAAGGAAGTGGCGGACACGCGCGTCGGCGACACCATCACCGACGACCGCAAGCCGGTCGACGCGCCGCTGCCCGGCTTCCAGCCGGCGATCCCGGTGGTGTTCTGTGGCCTGTTCCCGGTCGATGCGGCGCAGTTCGAAGACCTGCGCGGCGCCATGGGCAAGCTGCGCCTCAACGACGCGTCGTTCAGCTTCGAAATGGAAACCTCCGCCGCGCTCGGCTTCGGCTTCCGCTGCGGCTTCCTCGGCCTGCTGCATCTGGAAATCATCCAGGAGCGGCTGGAGCGCGAATTCAATCTCGACCTGATCGCGACCGCGCCGTCGGTCATCTACAAGATGAACCTGCGCGACGGCTCGCAGATCGAGATTCACAATCCGGTGGATATGCCGGACGTGATGCAGATCCTCTCCATCGAGGAGCCGTGGATCGAGGCCACCATCCTGACGCCGGACGAATATCTCGGCGCCGTACTCAAGCTGTGCCAGGACCGCCGCGGCTCGCAGAAGGAGCTCACTTACGTCGGCAACCGCGCGATGGTGAAGTACGAACTGCCGCTCAACGAGGTAGTGTTCGACTTCTACGACCGGCTGAAATCGGTGTCGAAGGGCTATGCCTCATTCGACTATCATCTCACCGACTATCGCGAGGCCGACCTCGTCAAGATGTCGATCCTCGTCAATGACGAGCCGGTCGATGCGCTCGCCATGCTGGTCCACCGCACGCGCGCCGAATCGCGCGGCCGCGGCATGGTCGAGAAGCTGAAAGAACTGATCCCGCCGCACATGTTCCAGGTGCCGATCCAGGCCGCCATTGGTGGCAAGATCATCGCCCGCGAAACCGTGCGGGCATTGCGCAAGGACGTGACCGCCAAGTGTTACGGCGGCGACGCCACCCGCAAACGCAAGCTTCTGGACAAGCAGAAGAAGGGCAAGAAGAAGATGCGCCAGTACGGCAAGGTGGACATCCCGCAGGAAGCGTTCATCGCGGCGCTGAAGGTCGACGTCTGACGCCGACGGCCCCATCCATCATGTGGCGGCCGATGACGCCGGCCGATCTGGCGGCAGTGGGCGACATCGCCGCCGAGGTGCATCCCGGTTATCCTGAAGACGCGACCGTTTTCGAAGAACGCCTCAGGCTGTATCCCGCCGGCTGCCACGTTTACGCCGATGGCGCTGCGATCACCGGCTACATTCTCAGCCATCCGTGGATCGACAGACAGCCGCCGGCATTGAACACCCTGCTCGGCTCGATTCCGACCGGCGCCGACACGTATTACATTCACGACATCGCCTTGCTCGGGCAAAGCCGCGGCAAGGATTCGGCCCGCGCGATCCTGCGCCAACTCGTCGAACTGGCGCGCACATCCGGCTTCACGAACTTGTCGCTGATCGCGGTGAACGACTCCGCCGCGTTCTGGCGCAGGCTTGGATTTGAGATTGTGCAAGACGCCGCGCTCGACGAGAAGCTGAGGAGCTACGACCAACAGGCGCGTTTCATGAGACTCGATCTGCCGGCCAATTGCGACACTAAGGTTGCACCGCACGATTGACGCTGCTCCGGCCCCTCGGCCACACTGCCTGAAAATCAAAACGGGTTCCGGAGGAACGGCATGTTGGGCGTTGAAGACCTGGCGCGGGCGAAGGAGGAGCTCTACACCCCCGTGCTCTCCGACGTGCTCGACAGCCTCGGCCATCCTTCGCAGGCGATGACGCCGAACATCCGTCCCCTCGACGACACGCAGGTTCTCATCGGCCGGGCGCGCACCGGCGCCTATATGGCGGTGTGCGACGCCGGGCCGGAGGGCGAGAACCCCTACGAGCTCGAGATCAAGCTGATCGACGACATCAAGCCCGGCGAAATCCCGGTGCTCGGCTGCGCCGGCAATCTCACCATTGCGCCGTGGGGCGAACTGCTCACCACCGCCACCAAGATGCGCGGCGGCGTGGGCTGCATCACCGATGGGCTCACGCGCGATGTGCGCTTCATCCGCGACATGAAGTTTCCAGTGTTCTGCGGCGGCATCGGCCCGCTCGACTCGCGCGGCCGCGGCAAGATGCTTGAGATCGACCGGCCGATGCAATGCGCCGGCGTCAAGGTGCGCTCCGGCGACATCGTGTTCGGCGACGTCGATGGCGTCGTCGTCATCCCGCGCGAGATCGAGGACAAGGTGTTCGAGGCGGCCTTCAAAAAAGTCGAGGGCGAGAACCGCTCGCGCGACGAACTGCTGCAGGGCCGGCTGCTGGCGGATGTTTATGCGAAGTATGGGATTTTGTGAGGCGAGAAACGATTCGCCTCGGCCTGACCCATCGTTGTCATCGCCGGGCTTGTCCCGGTGATCCCGCTTAGGGAGGCACTGTGCCCGCCTAAGCGAGATGGCCGGGTCAAGCCCGGCCATGACAGCAAACGACGAGAGCGCATCAAATCCCCCGCATCAACCCGCCATCCACCTTCACATTCTGCCCGGTGATGTAGCCCGCGCCGTCGGAGACGAGAAACGCCACGGTGGCTGCGATTTCTTCCGACTTGCCGTAGCGCTGCATCGGCACCGAGTCGCGGCGCGCGTCCTGCTGCGGCAACGAGTCGATCCAGCCCGGCAGCACATTGTTCATGCGCACATTGTGCGCGGCGTACTGGTCGGCGAACAATTTGGTGAAGGCGGCGAGGCCGGCGCGGAACACGCCCGAGGTCGGAAACATCGGGCTCGGCTCGAAGGCCCAGGCGGTCGAGATGTTGACGATTGAACCCCGCTTCTGCGCCGCCATGATCGGCGCGACCAGCCGCGCAGGGCGGACTGCGCTCAGCAGATAAACATCCATGCCGGTGTGCCACTGCTCGTCGGTAATCTTGAGAATTTCGTCGCGCGGACCATGGCCGGCGCTGTTGACCAGCGCATCGACGCGGCCCCACGCCTTCATCGTCTCGTCGACAAGGCGCTTGAGATCATCATTTGACTGGTTGGAGCCGGTGACGCCGAGGTCGCCGAGTTCTTTCGCCAGCGCCTCGCCCTTGCCGGACGATGACAGGATCGCGACCTTGTAGCCGTCTGCGGCCAGCTTTTTCGCGCAGGCCGCGCCCATGCCGCTGCCGCCCGCCGTCACGATAGCAACCTTCATCTCGCACTCCCGGAATCGAATGGAGCGCGATCATGGAGAGGGGCGGCGCCTCGTGCAACGCGCCGCATTTCAAATCGGACGCATTGTTGACAACATTCCTATTATGTGGCAATCTTCCTTTGCCTGCGCTGCCTCCCCCACCGTCTCGAGCGGTGGGAAGGCCCGGAGGCCGGTGCGCCGACAATGCGCATCGATGATGGAGCGTCGGGAGGCGCAGCCGGTTCCGCTGAACCGGCGCGTGCTCTCGCAAAGCACGCTCGGCGGGCCCGATCGCAAGGGACACCGCCATCTGGGGGCCTCGCAAGCCCCCTGGCGCCTCCCGAGGCTCCATTAAAACAAACCGGGACGCCGGCGCCCCCGCGCCGCTCAAAGAACAGGGGCGATGTCGCATGTCAGTTTCGCGCGTCGTCCTCCGCGAATGCGGAGGACCCAGCGCTTGAGATATTCTGGCGGCCAACAAACTGCTGGATCGTCCGCTTTCGCGGACGATGACAACCGAGAGAGGCCCCATGCCCGTCAAACCCGTTGCCGACTTCTCGCACTTCGATGCGCTCGACATCCGCGTCGGCCGCATCGTCAAGGTCGAAGAAGCGCAGACCAAGAAGCCGACCTGGCGCCTGACCATCGACTTCGGCGAGGAGATCGGCACCAAAGTGTCGTGCGGCGCTTATCGCAATTATCCGAAGGAGGCGCTGATCGGCCGGCAGGTGCTGGCGGTGGTCAACTTCGCGCCGCGCAAGATGGGACCTGAAGTGTCCGAGGTGCTGACGCTCGGCGTACCGGGCGACCACGGCGCGACGATCTATGCCACGCCGCAGCAGGAGGTCGAACTCGGCGTCCCCCTCTTCTAGAAAGCCGGAACGCTTCACTTTGCCGCGCGTTCAGCGAATGGGGAACGAACGCAGGAGAAGCACAATGCCCCGCGGCAGCAAGGCGGCCTACACCGGCAAGCAGAAGCGCAAGGCCGAGCATATCGAAGAGGGCTACGAGAAGCGCGGCGTCTCGCACACGGAAGCCGAGCGGCGTGCATGGGCCACAGTCAACAAGGAATCCGGCGGCGGCAAGAAATCGGGCTCCGGCCGCGGCAAGAAGGAAAGCCACGCCTCGTCCCGCAAGGGCGGCAAGCTCGGCGGCCGCGCCTCGGCCGCCCGCTCCAAGGCAGCGCGCTCGCGTTCGGCCAAGAAGGCGGCGGCGACGCGCAAGCGCCGGGGGCATTAAGGGCCTAGAAATCGTCCCACTGCGCCGCGCGGCCCGAACGGTAGCGCGGCGGCTCGATAAAAATTTCCTCGAAACCGTAAGGCGGCGGGCTAACGCGCTGGCGCACGATCCGCTCATGCGCGACGCGCTTGCGCGGGCGGAACTCGACCGTCCGCGAACTGCGCGGGTGGCGCGCCTCGGGCTCCGCGCCCGGGCGGCTGCCGATGATGTCGATGCCCACCGCGCCGGCGTTGCGCTTGACCAGATCGAACAGCACCGCGGCGTTCTTCGGGTGCAGGCGGATACAGCCGTGCGAGGCGGGGCGGCCGAGGCGCGAGATTTCATAGCTGCCGTGAATGGCGTAGCCGCCGGCAAAGAAGATCGAATGCGGCATCGGCGACCAGTCGTATTTGCGCGAATACCATTGCCGCTCGAGGCGCTGCGGCCGGTAGGTGCCGTTCGGCGTGTTGTAGCCCCAGCGCGCGGTGGAGACCGGCCAGCGATATTGCGTGACGCCGTCAACCTCGACGGTCAGCTCCTGCGTCGACTTGTTCACAGTGACGAGAACGCCGGCCTGCGCCGCATGGGCGGCGAGAGACAGCGCAAGCGCTAACAAGGTGGCGGCCAGACGACGCATTACAAAACTCCCGGCGCCTGTTTACTTTACTCAAGGCCGACGCCGGGCGGCCATTACTAAATGTGGTTAGCGCAGGATCCCGTATTTGCGGTCGAGGCTGCGCAGCCAGGCCTCGCGCCCGCGCAGCACCTCAGCCTCGCTGCCGACCGACGTGAACTTCTCGGCGCGGATCGGCCGCACCGCTTGCGCCATCACCGGCCGTGCCAACACGGGACGGGTCACGACAGGACGAGCCTGAGGCAGCGCGACCGGCGTTACCGTCACCTGAATGACGTCGTTGTCGGTGGCGCTGGCGAGCGCCGCGGCGGCGGCGGCCGGCTGCTCGACCGCCGCGATCGGCGTGTCGGCGGGATAGTCCTGCCTCGGCAGCGGCCCACTGACGACCACGATGCGGGCGTTGGCGCGGCCGCGGTTACGCACCATGGCGAACAAGGTCGCAGCGTTCTCCTTGCTCAGCCGCACGCAGCCGTGGGAGGCGCGGCGGCCGAGATTGCGCTCCTCCGTCGTGCCGTGCATCGCATAGCCGCGGTAGAAGAAGATCGAATGCGGCATCGGCGCCCAATCGTACTTGCGCGAATACCAGCTCTTCTCGAGCCGCACCGGGCGGAATTTGCCAACCGGCGTGTCGAAGCCACGGCGGCCGGTCGACACAGCCCAGCGATAGCGCTCGGCGCCGTCGACGGCGACGGCCACGCGCTGCTGCGCCTTGCTGATGGTGATGACGATGTCGGCTCGCGCGGCCGCAGGCGCGAATGCCATGAGAGCCGCAACGACGGCAGCAACACCTACACAACGCATGGCAACACCTTCCAAGAGCCGCGACCGGCCAAGGATCGCCGATCATGACCGGGGTTGTAAAGCTTTCGTTAACCATAAAAGTAACTGATGTTATTCGGATTTCCCCCGATGCGATCGATGGAACCCGGCCCGCGCCGGCTTAAACCATGCCGCGCAAATGACCTGACAGGCCGGGGCCAAATCGCTTAAATCGCTGGGTCATGACATCCCGCGCAGCCATCGTCGGTGCCTGCTTCACACTGCTTATTGCCGGCGCTTTCGCCGTCGGGCAGACGCTCGAGGGCGCGCCTGATGCAACGCCGCCCGCGTCAGACTCGTCAGCGGTGAAGCCGCCGGCCGTCATCGCGCCATGGAGCGCGCCGCCAGCGTCTGCGACACCGCCCGCGCCTGTGACGGAAGCACCAGTCGTTGTCGCGCCCGCACCACCGGTCGAGGTCGCCAAGCCTGCCGCTCCCGAACCTGCACCCGCTCCGGTGACGACCGCGCCCGCCGCCGACACCACCACGCCCACCATTGCCGCGCCCGCACCGCTGCCGCCGACAAAGCCGGTCATCTCCGACAAGAAGGACGAACCGGTCCCGGCCAAGCAGCTCTTCGCCGCCGAGAAACTGCCGAGCCTCGGCAAGGCCATGGCCATCGGCTATTATCCGCGCGGTTGCCTGCAAGGCGGCGTCGCGCTGCCGGTCAACGGGCCGACCTGGCAGGTCATGCGCCTGTCGCGCAACCGCAACTGGGGCCATCCGAGCCTCGTGCGTTTCCTGGAAAAATTTGCGCCCGCCGCCGCGAAGGCCACCGGCTGGAAAGGCATTCTAGTCGGCGACATGGCGCAGCCGCGCGGCGGCCCGACCCCGTTCGGTCACATGAGTCATCAGACCGGGCTCGACGTCGACGTCTGGTTCATGCCGATGCCCGACCGCACACTGTCGAAGGACGAGCGCGAGAAGGTTTCGGCGATCAATCTCGTTTCGGCAGACTGGAAGGGTATCAATCCGAAGACCTGGACGCCGCAGCATTACGACTTCATTCGGGTCGCCGCGCAGCAGCCCGGCGTCGAGCGCGTGCTTGTCAATGCCGCGATCAAGAAGGAAATGTGCCGGATGCAGAAAGGCAAGCATCCGGAGTGGATGGAGAAGGTGCGGCCCTGGTACGCGCACCACGACCACATCCATGTGCGCATGGAATGTCCGCCGGACTCGCCGAACTGCCGCAGCCAGCCTTCGGTGCCGGACAGCGATGGCTGTGGCGCCGCGCTCGATTACTGGTTCTCGGACAAGGTGCTGAAGCCGAAGCCCAAGCCGCCGGGCGCCAAGCCTCCCAAGCCGATCACGCTCGCCGACCTGCCGCCGGCCTGCAAAACCGTGCTCGCCGCGCCGGCGAAGGATAGCGAATAGCTCTTCACTCCACCGGCAGCACGTTAGTGTACTTCACCTGCTCCAGTGCGAAGCTCGACTCGATCGAGGCAATACCGTCGAGGCGAGTCAGCTTGGTCTTGAGGAAACGCTCGTAGCTCGGCAGGTCCGGCACGACGACGCGCAGCAGGTAGTCGCGCTGCCCGGTCATCAGGTAGCACTCCAGCACTTCCGGCCAGCGCGAGATCGTTTTGCCGAAGCGCTCCAGCATTTCCTCGCGCTGCTTGTCGAGCTA
>Ga0180223_1000998_pt1 | contig 25548 bp, 19 predicted proteins | sample eDN5th30CKraftOP_FD_151337 | JGI IMG/M metagenome (GOLD analysis project Ga0180223, IMG submission 151337) | Enriched Organic Plus compost microbial communities from Emeryville, California, USA - eDNA 5th pass 30_C Kraft OP (version 2) (version 2) ... | reverse complement strand
GCTCCTAGCGCCCATCGGCAATATACCGCCTGCCGAAGCAGAAGAACGCTACTACGCCATGCTGGACGACACTCCCATGGCCGCATAACTTAAGCCAAATGGCCTCCGACAATCCCGGGGCGGTTCAACCTTGAAGGATTTGGAAGAGAAAGAGTGCTTCCTAAAATCTCCCCTTTGATGTCTCAACCGGTCATTGAGCAATGCCTTCGAGTGCCAAGCTGGATGTGGTGTTTTGGAGGGCGAAATCGGGCGATCGCGCGGGCAGCTTTCTCAAATGATCTTCCGGATATTATATGTACTCGCCGCACAAAAGGGTCGCCAGATGGCTTCGCGATCGAGCTTTTTGAGAGAAACCGCGAGCAGATACGCGACTTGCTTTGCGGAGGGCTGTTGACAGAACACCAAGTAATTGACCCGACGGCTGTTGAAGAGGCAACACGGCCCGATCAAGGACTGACCAACATGCGTTGGAATCGGCTATTGATGCTAACCGACGTAGAGGCGTGGGCCAGATCATGGAGCACTCACGCCCAGGTACAGAATAGCGCCAGCGCTTGATGGAACTAGCGAATTGATTCTTTGCTCATGGCCTCCCAGCGAGCGTACTGCGCAGCCTTGGTCGGCTCTGGATCTTCCCTTCCGCGGAGCCAAAAATCAAACCAATCCAGATTGCGGTCGTATATAGCGAGGCGATGAGCTGGCTGCCACTTCAGGTGATATTCGTCCGGAAACACGACCATTTCAGCCGGCTTTCGTTGCTCCCGCAAAGACATAAAAATATCCACTCCCAAAAGATAACCGTGATCAGGAAGCTGCATAAGCAATGGAGCTTTGATGTGATCCGCATTCATCGCGATAGACAACTCGTCCCAGCGCTCAGAACCAGGCCCCCTTGCGGGCGGGAAGCCAACGCGCTTGCGCGCATTTGCCAAGGCGATCCCTCCGTAGATCATCATGCCTGTCGGCTCGACACAACAAGCCGATACCGATGCTGCTGCAAATCGATCCGGGGCATTTACCAGCGCATATTGAACCGTTGTCGATCCGTCGCTTAGCCCCGTTATTCCAACTTTCTGAGGATCAGCGTAACCCAGCGCGACAACGTGGTCGATGGCCTGCAAAAGGACCGAGTTGATGTGCCGGCGCTCTGCCCAATCTCGGGCACTAAGGGCGTTCAGATCGTCAATGGTGCGAACCGTCGATGGAGGCATCGCTCGGACCAGGGGAGGGGGATAATTGAAACTTAGAACGGCATATCCACGAGCAGCGAACGCGAAAATCGGCACCTCGTCACCCGTCCCTCCGCGGAGGAAACCACTAGTTCGGTACTGAACTATCAGGAGGGGCAATTTCGTACCCCGAGAGTAGCCCGGTGGCAGAACCAAATCCGCATAGCATTCGAGCCCTAGGTCGTCTCTCCAGCGTAATCTCTCGACGGCGCCGAATTCGAAGCTCCGAAATTCAGGATTTGGATCGAATAGGAGTTCAGATCGTCCGGTTACAGGGTCGATTGACACAACCCTGCGCGGTTCAGTTGATCCCTCACGTGCGCAAACGAGTAGTGCTCGCGCGAGTTGACAACCGATCAGCAGGTCCGGCGTAGTGAGAACCACCTTCGGATGGGAACCCGGACGCCATAGAAAAATCGCGGTATCGCTGTCGCCCCAACCGGTCCGACGTATGTAAAGAAGATCTCGACCATTCGGCATCCACCATAGGGCATAGATTCCCCCGCCAAGACCGTCGCCGGAGCAAGAGGTATCGCGACACTGCACCGACAAGCCGCTACGATCCGATGCCCAAAGTTCCAGGCGTCCAAGCGGTCCGTCTTCCTGCCGACGGACAATACGCGCCTCATGGCCATTTCCTGATATGACGCGACGAACTACGCCGCCCGCATCGGTTTCTCGGGAAGCCTGAGAGAGAAGCGCCTCCTCACGCGGAGTGGCTACATGCTCTATTCTCGAGTTCAGATCTATTGTGCGGTAGCTTCGCACAGTCTCAGTCGTCAATTGCGGACGGTTACTGACATAGGGCACCATTCGCTCGTCGTAGAGATATCCCTCTAATCCCTCTCGGCGGTTATCCTCTTCCTGGGATCGATAACCAACCGACGTCGAATAAACGATTGCCGTTTGATCACTTGACCATGAAAATGAATCGACATCCTCGCTTGCCGACGTCACTGGTTCGGAGACGATTCCATCGGAGCTGACTCTCCAGACCTGAGTCCTGCCTTCGACCTTCTTGAGATAGGCAATCCACTTCCCGTCCGCAGACCACTGCGGCACGATCGTCATGGGCATACCATAGTCGGTTCTAAGACCGCGCAGGCTGACAGGCATGAGAATTAGATCGCCACCAGCATCCAAAATCTGCGGCGCCGAGTTTCCGCCAATGACGAGGCTGACAAGTGCCTGGCAATAGGAATTGGTTGCGGGCTCACCTTGGGTGAGAATGAACGCAACGTGCCGACCATCGGGAGACAGGCTCAATGCACTGTCACTTGGCGATTGCTGGCTAGATCCGATATCGCGCAGCGATGCCAAGTCTCGGCTAGCGATAGGCCGCACGGTTGGGCTCTTTACCCGGGCCTGCAGCAGATGAACGCAGTCCGCTCTAGCTTCGGCTGCAAAAGCTGTCGGTAGGACGGCGATGACCACGGTGAGCAGCGTTAAACCGTAGCCCCGACGTCGACGTCCCCAAAGGGACGCCGCGGGAACGATCACCATTGTTTTGTGACGCTGACGCCGATGAAGCGGCCGACCGGCGAATAGTTGGTCGAATCGTAGGGGGTCTCGTAGAATTGCGTCGTTTGAAGCACGCTTGGCTTCGCATTGAATACATTCTGCGCGGTCAAGATGAGGTCGAGGCCGCGAAAAAGGGCGCTGCCCGAGTCGATTTTGATGCGTGCAGTCAGATCCACTGTTTGCACCGAAGAGAGCCTGATGCCTGATCCGGTGCGTCGATCTATGACTCCGCCAACGTGATTTAGGTACGATGTCACCGTAAGGTTATCCATCTCCCAGGTAACACCGCCACGCGCCCTGAACTTTGGCGGATTAAACAGGCTTCCGGAGCGTTCGACGAGGGGCTGCTGATCCGTCAGCCGCTGGGTGCTATAGAGATAGGTGCCCGACCCGTTGAAGCTGAGAATTCCGCCGCTCGCCATTGCGAAGCGATAGCTGATCGAAATGTCCACGCCCTGCGCACTTTGGCTCGATGCGTTGACGTTGTTGCTGTAGAAAATTGCGATCACGTCCGCAGGATCGTAGTTTCGACCGACATTGTTGGAGAAAACATCCGCTCCGGCGATCGCCGCTGCCTTCTCAGCATCGGTTGGCGAGCGATTTACGAACTCGCCGTTGAGCGGATCGGACAAGGTTTGCGCCAAGAACGGGATCGGAGCAACGACACGGTCGCGATAGTCGATATTGTAGTAGCTCGCCTCGATCTTGAGGTTCTCCAGTGCTTTCGGGTGGAACGTCGCGGTTAAGGCCCAGGTCGTCGCCCGTTCCGGTTTGAGGAACTTGTTACCTCCCACGAGGCCTATGACGGTCGCAGACGCCGGATAACCAGACCCGCCCACGCTTGCAGCGGTGACGAGCATGGCGCCTTGCACGCTGTAAAGCTGGTAGAGAGTCGGAACCTTGAAGGACTTTCCCCAAGAAAGGCGCACGTCAAAGTCTGAACTCGGAGAGTAGATCAGACCAAGTTTCGGAGTAGCGAGTCGATCGATTCCCGGATAATCCTCATACCGCACTGCGGCGCTGAAATTCAATGCTTGGAGCAAGGGGATATCTTGCTCTGGGCTAACGAGAGGGAGGTTCAGCTCTGCGTACAGATAGTACGCGTCCTGTGTCGCGTTGATGTTTTGTGCGGAACCCCGCGTGCGGAACCCGTGAAAGTCGTTTGACCGATAGCCTCCGCCGAAAGCGATCTTCGAGAGGCCTCCGGGCATGGCGAAGATGGGGCCATCAACGCTCAGTTCTAGCGACTTCGCCTTGTTGCAATAGCAACCGTCGGATGCGACCGTCTCAACGCCAACGCTCGACCTCAATGTTTGATAGTGAGACCTGTCCTCCCCGTACATTGTGGCGATAACTGCGGTCCACGTTGGCGACAGCTCAAACCGAATAGAGGGCGCGATCGCAAATGACTCGCTCTCATAGCGAGAGCCACCACCACTGATCGAATAATCTCCTGCCGAGTTAAGTGCATAGAAACGGGAACTCTTCCGGTTGTTGTATAGGGCATCGAATTCTACAGAGAGACTGTCGGTCAATCTCTGGTGGCCGCTGGCAATGACGTTGTGCCTTCTGAGCTCAGGAAACAGTGTCAGACCAGGCGATCGGGTAGCAGCGTAGGACCGCATCCGGGCCAATATCGGGTCATCTTGTTCATAGTCATAGGCAACAAGGAATCCCCCCGAACTCCATGTCGTACCTCCGACCAAGCTATATTGCTGCTGTTGATTGCCACCGTCAGTCGATGCCCCAAAGCGCACGCCAGTGCTGACGCCTTCGAAGTCCCGCTTCAGGATAATATTTGCAACGCCTCCGACGGCATCGGAACCATAGAGTGCAGACGCTCCATCCGCGACAATCTCCATGCGATTGACCGCCGAGATCGGTATCGCGGAAACATCGATCGCTTGGCCGTTCACATTGTATGGAAGACGATGACCATTCAGCAACGTGAGCGTGGCGTCCGGTCCGAGACCACGCAGATTGAGGCCGGATCCTGATCCTAGATACTGGCCATTACTCTCTGGAACATTCATCCCCACTCCTGGATTCTGCCCTCCAGAAAAATTCTGCGGGATCGAGCGCAAGACGTCGACCAGTGTGCTTTGGCCCTCGTTCCTCATGTCATCTTGTGTGCGGACATAGGTAGGGGAAGCTGAAGGGGCTCCGCGAATTCGAGAGCCCGTCACTACGATGTCGTTCTGGCCCGTCGAGCGATCCGCTAAATCTCCCGACGGCTCCGATCGCCCCCGGATGATGATGACGTCCTTTCGGAACTGAGCTGTCAGCCCCGTGCCTCCCAGGAGTGCGCGAACCGCCTCATCAGCACTGAAAGTTCCATGCAGCCTGGGAGCTGCCTTTCCGAGTACTGCTTCGGAGTTGAAGATGATCTCCTTCCCCGACAGGCGGCTCACGGTCTTGAGGGCTTCGCCCAGATCGCCGGCCTCGATGCTGTACTCGATGCGACGCTCTTCCGCCGCAAGGGCGGCGACGGCCGGCACCAGCGTGCCGATCGCCACCGCCGCAAGGAGCGCGCACCGAAACCGAGACCCCATTCGAACCATCTTCTGCCCCCTTCGAATTTCCCGACAATTTGGCGAGATTTTCAGGGAGCATCGCAACAAAACTGCAACCTACGGGGTAGGGGGCAAAAAAATTTCCGGCTATCGTTTCCGAAGCGTGATTTCGTCCGGTTTTGTCCTTTCGACTTCCAGATCGAACAATGTTGCGAGACGGTCGGCGACCTGATCGGCATCATCTACCCGGAAACGGCCGCTAACTCGCAGCGTCCCGATGCTTGGATCGCCCAGGCGGATAGCGGTTGCAGAATCCCGGTTGGCTTCGGCCACTACCGAAGCCAGGGGCGTGCGCTCATATTCACGCACAGGCGAGATTTCTTGCGCCGGGGCGAGGGGCTGAAGGCCGGCCTCGCCTGGTGCGGACCGAAGCACGGCCGGCGTGATGACCGCGAAGCTGAGAGTCTCGCCCGGTTCAAGGCGCGCGACGGCCGTTGGGCCGGCCGTTCCTTTTGCAGTGCTTGGACGCTCGACATCAATTGCACCGCGCAGCAGCCTCACGGTTACCCGTTCGTTGCTCTCAAGACTGACTTCAAAGACCGTCCCGCGGGCGGTCACGCTTCCGCCACCCGCGAGGACGACGAAGGGGCGGGCCTCATGTGCAACATTGAAGCGGGCGCGACCGCGCTCGAGCCTCAACTCGCGCCGATCAGGACTGAAGCTCGTGAAGAGTTCGCTGTCGGCACCGAGTTCGACCGACGAACCATCGGCGAGCCGCACCGTCCTTCGAGAGCCATTCAGGGTCGCATAGCGCTGGCGTTCGACCGCTTGATCAACCCTTGGCTGTGCGACCTGGACCTGAGCGTCTCTTGCGGCGGGGAACTCCACCTTTGCAATCCATGCTCCGATGCCGATGGTCAGCAGCAGGCTTGCCGCGACTGCTGTCCATCTCCAACGATGGCCGCTCGCTTCATTGTCGTTGGCTTCGCGGACCTGATCTTCGTCCTGGGCCGCCATGAAGCGCCCCAAAGCGAATATCTCGCCAGCCCGGTTGTACGCGCCTCGATGCGATGCCCCGAGGGCGAGCCATTGCTCGAACTGAGGGCGCCACCCGTCGGCGTCTGGGCCGCGCATCCTGGCGAACCACAGGGCTGCCTCGCGCATCTGCTGGTCCATCCTCGGCATACGCTCCGGCATATCGTCCTCAGCCATGGGCATTTCCGATAGTCTTGCTGATGCGCACAATGGCCTCGGCCACATGCCACTCCACCGTTCGGATACTGATATCGAGTTGCTCAGCGATCTGCTTATATTCTAGATCTTCGGCGCAATGTAGCAAATATACCTCTTTCGTCCGTGGCGGGAGCTTTTCGACAGCCAGTCGATGGCGTTCCCGCATGTCGTTTATTTCCGCGACCGCGTCCGGTCCGGCAACGTCCTTGCCGGCCGAATAGACCACGGGATCGAAGGATTGGGCCTTGGCCCAGGCGCGCACGCGATCGGCAAGGAGATGCCGAACGATTCCCTGTAAATAGGCACCGGGATTGCTCGAGGCCGCGGTCGACCGCGAAGCCACCAGCCTCGTGAAAGCCTCCTGCACCAGATCGTGCCTGTCGTCCTCGATCCAGATACGCCGCTTGAGAAAAGAAAGCAGCTTCGGCGCCTCCCTTCGATAGACGGCTTCGAACTGGCGATCGTCATAGCGTGCGGACGCACGCGCGCACGTGCCTCCATTCTCACTGGCGCGGAACATAGGCTTACGCGCACGGTTGGAGGTCGAAGCGCGCCAAAGCGCCACGACAGAAAAGCAACGAAGACAGCATGACAAAACCACCCAAGGGTGGCGGGCAATAGTGTCCAATGCGTGCACCCAACCGTCATGGATGGGCGCGTTGCCATGCTTGGAAGGTTTATCCTGCAGGCGGTCACCAGCCGCTTCCCGTCCTGCGCGAAAACTCTGCAACGATTTCTAGATGGTTGCAAGATGCTATGCGCGCAGGTTCCCGTTTGCCCGTTCTGCATTGCGTTCTCAGCGCTCGTTCTGCTCGTGCGCCGGCAGAACCGCGACGAGCTCGACCAACCGATCGAAGAAGCGGTCGAGCAATTCTCGGGTTTCGGGCTCCAGCTCGACAATGATCCTTCGGCCATCGTTAGGATCACGTCGCAATGCAACCAACCCGCGTTCGGCCATGCGATGGACAATCCGTTGCGAATTCCGCTCCGATGCACTTGAGGCTGCGGTTAGGGCGGTAAGCGAACGCGGTTGGCGGCTTCTACAGGTATAGAGATCAAGGAGCATCTCGAAAGCTGGAATGGTGAACAGGTCCCGGCCGAACTCGTCTGCACGCAGCCGCTGAACCTGCTCCGTCAAATCGACCATGCTGCACCGGTTTACGGTCGCCGTGATGCGCGGACCCTCTTTCATTTCATCTGCGCCCGGTCCGACTTGCTCGACGGCCGGGGACCGGCGGGAATCATCTTAGGGCGAATGGCCATGACACGCTCCTTTCTCATGTGAGAAGGAAGCTCATGTCTCCACGCACCATATTGTAAGTTTTTGCCTATAAATGGCATTCGGACCTGCATTCATCCATTCTGGATGATTACCCGGCCATCGCTGAATCGGTCTCAGACGTCGAGGCGGCCGTTCATCAGTCATTGCGTTGCATCCGCCAACCCGATGCACGGCCGCCGCCTCGTCCGTGTACCTTTCCAACTCGCCTTCTTTTGTCTGCGTCCGTTGATCGACATTCGCCGCACTACGCTCCTTTAACTGTGCTCGGTGCAGATGCCGCGGTCGATGAACCTGTGGAGCTTACGGTGATCGAGATCGACCAGATCATGTCCGACATGGCGAGGCGGCGCCCGGTCTTCTGTTCGGAGGCCGATCTCCAGCACGAGCTCGCTATGGAACTGCGCTTGCGACAGCCACGCCAGCAGATCCGCTTGGAATATCCGCTTGGCGGCGACCTACGCGGAGCGATCGATGTCCTCCTTCTTGGAGAACGACCCTTCGCTCTGGAATTGAAATATCTCTGCAAGGGGCTTGTTGCCGAGGTCAACGGAGAGCGATTCACGCTCCGCCAGCAGAGCGCCCATGACATACGGCGCCATGATGTCTGCAAGGATGTCGTCCGAATGGAGGCCTTTGCCCGCCGGACGAACCATGGCGCTGCCGTTCTGGTCGTTTCAAACGACCCTGCCTATTGGCAGCCGCGCCGGCGCACCGATACGGTCGATGCAGCCTTCGATATTGCCGAGGCGAAGGAACTCGCCGGCACCCTCCAATGGGGCGCCACGGCCGGCGCCGGAACGACCAGGGGACGCGAGGTGCCTCTGCAGTTGACCGGGCGATACCCGCTCGTCTGGCGAGACTATTCCGATCTGGGCGTCACGGCCGGCAGGTTTCGCTATCTGTGGATACCCGTGTCGGTTCCGGGGACTGAGGCGCATTGACGGTGCTGTAGTCTCGACAGCGATGCGAGCGCTCCCGGGAGGGGAGGGAGAGCAGGGTGGCCGTCGATTTCAAGGCTGACCCAGCCCGACAATCGTCGGCACTCGCCTGAACCGCCTGACCGTCCAAGCCTTCGTTGAGCTTTCGTTTCGAGGCCAAGAGCGGCCGGGCCTATCGCTCGGATATCCCCATGGCACGCATCAGCAGCAACCGGAGCCCCGATTTGGAGGCGATCGGTTCCGACATCGTTAAACGCCTCGGCGGCACATGGAAGCCTGGCGGGGGCATGTGCCTGTGCCCGGCGCATGCCGACCGAACCCCGAGCCTTTCGGTGCGGGTCGGGGATCATGCGCTGCTCTTCAAATGCTTCGCTGGCTGCGACACGCGTGACGTCATCCGCGAGATCCTGCGCCTCGACGACAATGCCCTCCACTATGTCGACGATGCCGCAAAAGCGCCTGCCGCCACCGGAACGGATTTGTGGCGGCGTCAGCGTGCGCTACGCATCTGGGACGATGCCCGGCCGCTCAGTGGGACGCCAGCCGAAATATACTTGCGCCGACGCCGCATCGCCATTCTGCCGCGCGCGCTCCGCTTCCATCCCCGCACACCTCTCGGGCAAGGCGACGCGGTGGATTTCCGGCCCGCAATGATTGCGGCGCTGCACAACGGCGGTCTCCACGCCGAAGGGCGCTTCGTGGCTATTCAGCGAACCTTCTTCGACCGCGATGACGCGCGCCGCGCTCGCGACCTCTCCGAACCCAGGATGATGCTCGGACGCCCCGATCGCGCGGCCGTGATGCTCGCCCCCGCAACGTCGGTTCTTGGTCTCGCCGAGGGCATCGAGACGGCGCTCTCGGCGATGATCCTGTTCGACATTCCTGTATGGGCGACGCTGGGCGCCGACCGGTTGCACCAGATCGCGATCTCCGACCGTGTGCGGCGGCTCATCCTTTTTCCAGACAATGACATCGCGGGCGAGATCGGCGCGGCGAGCGCCATCGAGGCCTACACGATGCCCGGGCGCATCATTGAGGTCGAATATCCGCCGACAGGCTTCAAGGACTGGAACGACGTGCTGCGAATGGACGGAGAGCGCGTGATGAGGCTGGCGAGCTAGCCGGCATCAGGCACATCCACGGGTGCTGCGTCCAGCAGGGTCGCTGCAGCACCGCTGGTCGTCGCTCCCCGCTGCTCCCGGATAGTGATCGCGCCGGCGAGATCCCGGTTTCACGCGCCGAAGCCGCTTGCACCGCTCAGCCTTTCCAACTCGATCTTGCTCTGGCTCTGGGTTCGGCAGAACCCCTGGAACGACGACCTCCAGCGGCCGCACCTTCTGGAGTGGAGGGAGGGGTGGGGCGGGTGCGGTTGGCTGCCTGATGGTCAGACGGCGCCGCATTCGGAGAACGACCATGAAACATCAAACTCTTCCCCAGATCATCTATGTGCGCGCGCTCGATTGCGAGAAGGCGCCGGACAATGTCCGGACCATCAGTGACCCGGCCGCGGATGCGGAACTGGAAGCCAATATAGCCGAGACCGGCGGCATCATCCAGAATGTGATCGGCCTCGCCATCCCCCGCAAGAAGGGCCGCTGGCACATCTACGGCGGCGGCCGGCGTCTCGAGCGCGTCCATGCGAACATCGCGGCGGGCGTTCTCGAGGAGGACTTCATGCTCCCGCTCTATCCGGCCCGCAACAAGGCCGAGGCGATCTCGATGAGCATGGCCGAGAACTACTACAACCTGAAGATGAACCCGGCCGATGAGTGCAAGGGCTTCCAGGCGGTCATGGACGCCCAGAAGAAGGCGCCGGCCGATGTCGCCAAGCAGTTCGGCGTCACCGAGAAGTTCGTGCTCCGGCGCCTGCGTCTCGCCAATCTCGCTGAACCGGTGTTCGAGGCGCTCCGTCGCAACGAGATCACGCTGGATGTCGCCCAGGCCTATGGTAGCATTGCCGACGCCGACCGCCAGGCGAAGGTGTTCGAGGAAATGGCCGAGAGCTACCAGCGCACCAACGTCAACGAGATCCGTCGCCGCCTCGCCACCGGCTCGTTCCGGGGTGGCGATCCCAAGGCCGTGCTCGTCGGGCGCGAGGCCTATCTCGAGGCGGGCGGTCGCATCGACCCGGATCTGTTCGCCGATCACAGCACCGAGCTCTGGCTCGACGGCGACATCGTCGAACGGCTCGCCGATGACCGACTGACTTCGGCTGCCGAGGAAATCCGCGAACGCGAGGGCTATGCCGAGGTCCGCGTGGTGCCCGCCACCGTGATCCCCTACACCGAGGTCTCGCAGCTCCACGAGATCGAGCCCGAACCGCTCGAGATGTCGGCCGACGCCGCGGCGCGCCACGACGAAATCGAGGCCGCACTGGCCGAGATCGCGCGTATCGCCGAGGAAGCGGAGGGCTATACCGAGGACCAGGTCGCCGAAATCGAAGCCCTTCAAGCGGAGCGCGACACGCTCAGCAGCACGGGCACGGCCTTCACGCCTGCTCAGAAGGCTGGCGCGGTCGCCTTCATCATGATCGATCGGGACGGCCAGCCGAAGCTCTACGAAGAGATCTTCGCGGTCGAGACTCCGGTCGAGCAGGTGGACGAGATCGACGATCCCACGGGCGACGAAGACCAAGGGGACGATGATCAGGGCAACGATGACGATGCGCTCGTGTCGCCGGCCGACGACGACGAAGCCGACGGCACCGACGCCCTCGAGTATAGCGGCCGCCTGCGGGACGAGATGGCCATGATGAAGACTAGGCTGCTCGCGCTGCACATCGCCAGCGACCCGCAGTTCGCGCTCGATCTGGGCACGTTCATCATGGCGGACGATGCATGCAAGCTCGCTTATAACAGCATGCCGAGCGAGCTGCGCGCCCGCGAGTCCTCCCCGCGCGTGTCCGGCTTTGAGGACGATACTCAAGCCGCGCAGGCCTGGGCGAAGCTCGACGACGCCCTTGATCGCACCTGGCTCAATCATGCCGCGCTGGAAGACCGTTACGACGCCTTCTGCACGCTCGACGAGAGCGCCCGTGCGGCCTGGCTGGGTTGGGCGATCGCGCGCACGATCCAGGCCGTGCCTCATGGTTCGAAGGGGGGCAACTTCCTCGACCATCTCGGCGGGAAGCTTGCGATCGACGTGGCGAGTTGGTGGCGTCCCACCGCGCACAACTTCTTCGACCGGCTGACCAGCAAGACGATCCTCCGCCTGTTCCAGGACATCGGCGGCCTGGACCTCAAGAACCGCTACGCTACGTCGCGCAAGTTCGATCTGGCAGTCTCGGCCGAGAAGCTGTTCGCCGGTGACTCGTTCGCCGAACCCGAGGTGAAGGCACGGGCCATCGCCTGGCTGCCCGATCCGATGCGGTTCGCGACGATCGGGACGCGGGGCGCCGACAGCACGGACGAGGATGACGCGACGCCCCAGCCCGTCGAGCCGCCGGTCGAGGCGAATGACGACACTGCCCTGACCGATCTGCCGCAGGCAGCCTGATCGGAGCGCACTGCCGGGGGCCATGGTTCGCGCCACGGTCCCCGGCAGGCTTTTTGCCATGTCGATCGAGATCGTCCTCGGGCTCCCGCATCTCAATGAGGGGCCGATCCTCGCACGCGCCCGGCGTCTGCATATGCCGACCCTCATCTCCGCCAATGCGCTCTCCCGCTGGTCCAAGTCCAAGGGCTGGCCCGAATGGCGGGGCTGGCGCCTTGCCCAGCTCGCCCACGCCGAGGGTCTCGCGTCCCTCGACCTGGACAGCGCCGGCTTCGTCGCCATGCGGCGCTATGGCGGATACGCCTGGAGCGTCGACGACTATTTCCAGCTCGCCGCCGCCTTTCCATTCCGTCGGATCGCCAGCCTCGATTATTGCACCGAGCATGAGATCGCGGCCGATCGCGAGGAAGTGCTCGACCGCATCTCTCGCACCATCCGAGCGAACCGCGACTGCCGCGAACGGGCTGCGGACCTCGATCTCCTCCACCGCTTCATGCCCGTCCTGCAAGGCCGGGCGCCGACCGATTATGAGCGGTGCGCCGAAGGCCTCTGGTGGTCGATGCGTCCCGACACCGTGGTCGGGGTCGGAAGCATGTGCCGCCGCGAGGTGGCAGGCCCCAACGGCCTGATCGCCGTCGTCGATCATCTCGACCGCGTGCTCCCGCCAGGCGTGCGCCTCCACATCTTTGGCGCCAAAGGAGCTGCCCTTCCGTGGCTTAACGCTTTCCCGGATCGGGTGGCGTCCATCGATAGCCAGGCGTATGGCGTCGCAGCGCGGCGCGATGCCTATCACCGGCGCATGCCCAAGACCGATGCGCTGGTCGCAGAGCATCTACAACGCTGGACCAAGTTGCAGCTCGCACGCCTCCGCGAACCTATTCGCCGGATGCCGCGTATCGCTGAGCCATTGGTGCCGCCAACTGGCGGCGATCGCTGGGAATCGGCAATCGCATCAGCGCGGGCGGAAATACGGGCGCTGATCGAGAGCGGTGACCTCGATCATGACGAGCTGACCGCCCCATGGGTCGAGCAATGGGCGGCTGAAATCTATAGCGACACCCAGTGACGTACCTCATCGAGATTATAGCCACGATCGCTGACCCATCCGCCGGACAACGGGTTGAGTGATCCGTCAGGTCGATGAAGGTCGCACCGGGACCTCATCGGCCGCCCGACAGAAATCTTCATATTCGTCCATGTCCGCGAGACCGGGCTTCTTCGTCTTGCTCCAAGCGTCCACCGCCAGGAGCATAAGACGCGTAGTGCTGTCATCGTCGGAGACGACACTTGGCTGATACACGATAGGCACATTCATCCCCAGGATCCCGTCAAAGCGCTTCCATCCCTCTTTCCCGAGACGATAGGCCGACGCCCCATCTCACCGGTCCAAGACATTGAGACTATTCCCGGCGCCCCAAATGCACAAGCCTTCCGCGCTAGAACCGCCTCCCCATCGAGAGCAGTGACCATGAAGCGCCGACGACAGGTCGACGGGTTCCGCTGACTCAGGGGGAGTGAGCCGCCGATCTCTATCGCTGCAACGTGGCCATGGAGGGGAGGAAGTCGGGCGGGGTGAGGGTCTGGAGCCCTCGGAAATCCATCGGAGACCTTCCATGTCCATGCCTCTCCTCGCCGGGGCCGACGACGCGCAGCCGTCGACCACCAAGGCCCGCTCGATCATCGCCATTGCCCGCGTCATCGCGGAACGCCTGAGCCGTGGCGGCTCCATCACCCGCCAGTCCCTCAAATCCTTGATGCGTCAGGAATTCGGCGGCTCCGACGCATGGGGCGACTGGTCGATGCGCGACGCCTATGACGCGCTCGAAATCGCCCAGATGTTCCTCGCTCGGTCCCCGGACAGCAATCTGGTGGCGTGGGACGATCCGGTCCGCGCCTATGCCGCCCGCGACGCGCTCTCGCGACTGCTGCCTACCCAGACCTACCGCAGCGAGCGGCAGGTCGACCTGCAGCAATTCTCGACGCCACTGCCTCTCGCCTGGCTCGCCGCCGTCGCGGCGCAGATCCGCGAGACCGACCTCGTGCTCGAACCGTCGGCGGGCACCGGCATGCTTGCCGTGAACGCCCAGGCTTGCGGCGCGCGCCTCCTCCTCAACGAACGCGACCCGCTGCGCGCCGACCTCCTGTCGCTCGCGCTCGGCCAATCCGTCACCCGGCACGATGGCGAATATATCGACGAGCTGCTCGGCGATGTGGGCCAGCCCGACATCGTCCTGATCAATCCGCCTTTCTCTCGCAGCGAAAGCCGCGGCCGCGATCGCCATGCCGGGGCCCGGCATCTGCGCTCCGCGCTGTTGCGCCTCACCGCCCGTGGACGTTGCGTTGCGATCATGTCGCCCGCGTTCGCGCACGGTGGCACCGCCGCGAGCGGCTACGACGCCGTGGCCGAGCTGGTCCCGCCGCGCTGGGAGCTGACCATCAACGGACAGCCCTACGCCAAGCACGGCACCTCGATTTCGGTCCGCATCCTTGTCTTCGACAAAGGCTGGACCGGCGCGCCGCAGCGGCACGTCATCGAGGGACTGGTGGACGCGATGTCGCTCATTCAGGCCGTGCCCCTGCGCCTGTCCGACCCCGTGCCAGAGCCGCCTGCGCCCGTGCAGGCCGTCGCCATCGCCCCCAGACTGCCGCAATCCAGGCCCGCGACCGTCCTGCTCGCGGGGCTGGCGCCACGCCGTCCCGTCGCGCCCACGCGCTCGCCCGTAACCGCCAACGCGCCCGAGCCCCTCCGCTATGAAATCCTCGATGAGGCTCCAGCGCCGGGAGACCCCGTCGGTATCTACGTCCCCTGGCGAACCACCCGCATCTCCGTACCCGGCGCCAAGCCGCATCCGGACAAGCTGGTGGAGTCCATGGCGATGTCCTCCATCCTGCCGCCCGTGCCGACCTATCGACCGCTTCTCCCGCCGCTCGCTGTCCAGGCGCTCTCCGATGCCCAGCTCGAGACCCTGATCTACGCGGGCCAGGCGTTCGAGCGCGACCTGCCGGGGCGCTTCAAGCCCAACGACGCCGGCACGCTCCTCGACGCCCATGCCGAGGGCCACGTCTATCGTGCCGGCTTCATGATCGGTGACGGGACCGGCGCTGGCAAGGGACGCCAGATCGCCGCCTGCATCATGGATCGCTGGTGCCGGGGGCAGCGCCGTGCGGTCTGGATCTCCAAGAGCGCCAATCTCCTCATGGACGCCCGGCGCGACTGGTCGGCGCTCGGCGGCCTCGCGATCGATGTCCAGCCGATCGACGCTTTCCAGCTTGGCGCGCCCATCACAATGGACAGCGGCATCCTGTTCCTCACCTATGCCGCGCTCAGGACCCAGCGTGAGGATCGCCAGTCGCGACTGCAGCAGATCCTGAAATGGCTCGGCCCGGACTTCGACGGCCTCATCGTGTTCGACGAAGCGCACGAGATGGCTAACGCGGCGGGCACCGATACGGACTATGGCACGCAGAAGGGCTCCGAGCAGGGGCTCGCTGGCGTCCGGCTCCAGAACCTCCATCCGCGCGCCTGCATCCTCTACACCAGCGCCACCGGCGCCACCGACCCCGCCAATCTCTGCTACGCGAGCCGGCTCGGCCTCTGGCACAACGCCGCGTTCGAGACCCGCGAAGCCTTCATGGGCGCGATCAGCGAGGGCGGCATCGCGGCGATGGAGATCGTGGCCCGCGACCTCAAGGCGCTCGGCTTCTACCTCGCCCGCGTGCTCACCCTGGAAGGCGTCGAATATGACCCGCTCGAGCATGTCCTCGAGCCCGACCAGATCGAGGTCTATGACGCCTATGCCGATGCCTGGTCGCTGATCCACCGCAACCTCGACAAGGTGCTTGAAGCCACGAGCGTCGTGGATCGCTTCAGCGGCAGGGCATTGAACGCCCAGGCCAAGGGGGCGGCGCTCTCCCGTTTCGAAAGCGCCAAGCAGCGCTTCTTCATGCACCTGCTCCTCTCGATGGAGCTGCCGACGCTGATCCCGGCGATGGAACGCGACGCGGCGGAAGGACGGCATGTCGTCGTCCAGCTCGTCTCCACCTCCGAAGCCATGCTCGACCGCCATCTCGCCGGTCTCTCGGCCGAGGAGCGCGCCCATCTCGATGTCGAGCTCTCCCCTCGCGAATATCTGATCCAGTATCTCGAGCACGCCTTTCCGACCCGGCAGATGCAGACGTTCAAGGGCGCCGACGACAAGATGCGCTCGGAACCGATGAACGACGAGGACGGCAATCCCGTCCATTCCAAGGAGGCACTGCGCGTCCGCGACGCCCTCATCGAACAGCTCTGCGCGCTGCCTGCCATCCCGGGCGCCCTCGATGCGCTGATCCACCATTTCGGGACAGAACGGATGGCCGAGGTGACGGGCCGCAGCCGCCGGCTGATCGTCGACGCCAGCGGCCGCCAGCGCGTCGAGCGCCGTTCGCCCCGTAGCAACCTCGCCGAAACCGAAGCCTTCATGTCCGGGCTCAAGGATTGTCTGGTCTTCTCCGATGCCGGCGGAACCGGGGTCAGCTATCATGCGGATCGCGATTGCGGCTCGGCCCATCGGCGACGGGTCCACTATGGCTTCGAGTTTGGCTGGCGCGACAAGAACGCCGTGCAGGCGCTGGGCCGGACCAATCGCACCAACCAGATGAGCGCGCCAATCTATCGCACGGTCACCACCGATTGCCGCGGACAGCGTCGCTTCATCTCCACGATCGCCCGCAGGCTCGACAGCCTGGGCGCGCTGACCCGGGGCCAGCGCCAGACCGGCGGACAGGGACTCTTCAACCCGGCCGACAATCTCGAAAGCGACTATGCGCGCGACGCGCTCTCGCAATGGTATCGCCTGCTCCATCGCGGCAAGCTCAAGAGCACGACGTTCAAGGACTTCGTCCACATGACCGGCCTCAAGCTGGTCAATGACGAGGACGGCAGCCTGCTCGAAAACCTGCCCCCCATCCAGCGATGGTTGAACCGCTTGCTGGCGCTGCGGATCGCGACCCAGAACGCGATCTTCGACGAATATATGGCGCTCGTGCAGGCCCGGGTCGACACGGCGCGCGAGCGGGGCACGTTCGATGTCGGCGTCGAGACGATCGCGGTCGACAAGATCGTCCCGCTTCAGGAACAGGTTCTGCGGCGAGATCCCGAGACCGGCGCCGAAACCAGGCTCTGCCGCCTGGAGCTGCATCGGCGGCGTACGTCGATGTCGTTGATCGACGTGCTCGAGCAGCGATCGCGGCGCACAGTCTTTCTCCGCAACGAACGATCCGGCCGTGTTGCGCTGCGCACGCCATCCTGGTGGACGCTCGACAATGACGGTAACCAGATCGACTATTGGGAACTGCTCCGCCCATCCGGCTCGGAGCGGACCCGCAAGTCGCGGATGGACGAAAGCAACTGGGCCGAAACCGACGAGGCGACGTTCCGTGCAGGCTGGCTGGCCGAATGCACGGAGATCGCCGAGCGCATCGATATCGACACCATCAATATCGCGACAGGACTGCTGCTCCCCGTCTGGAACCGGCTGCCAGACGATGATGTGCGTGTCTGGCGCGTGACCGACAAAGCGGGCACGTCGCTGATCGGCCGCGTGATCTCGCCGACTGGCCTTGCCAAGGTCTCCAATGCCTTCGGGATCGACATGGCGATCGCACTGTCGCCTGCCGAGCTTGTGGCCGGCGCGCGCGGCAGCCAGGGCATCGCCATCCCGGCGCTCCCGGGCGCTCGGCTGCAACGCACCCATGTCAACGACGAGGCCCGGCTGGAGATCAAGGACTTCCCGCCGATGAAGCTGTCGCTGCTCAAGTCGCTCGGCTGCTTCACCGAAATCATCGCCTACAAGACCCGCCTGTTCGTTCCGGCAAACCGGGCGACCGAGGTGCTCGGCGCCATCGATGCCGCCCTTGGCGATCGGCCGGCGCGCGCCGCCTGACTGGCTGGCATCCGTCCGGCGAAACCGGAGGGAAGGGAGTGGGGATGTGGCGGGTCGGTGGATGGTCCGCCGGTCCCTTCTCTTCAGGAGACATCCCCATGCCCCCATCGGACCCGGACATCACCGCGCTGTTCATCGACAGTTTCAACACCGACCTGGCGGCGCTCGATTCCGCCGCTCGGGTCGCCGCGCCACGTCCCGGCGCGCCCACCGACATGATCGAGCTGCAGGATGACGAGGGCAATTTCCTCGATTTCATCCCCGCATCCACCGAGCCCCAGATGGCCGCGATCGCTTACCGGCTCTACGGACGCGCGTTCAATCTCGGCATCCGCACCGGCGAGGAAGCTGCCTGGGCCAAGCTCCGCCATCTCATCGGCGCGGCGTCCGCAACGCGCGAGGGAGGTCGTCATGGCTGAGCGCTCCTCCGCCGCCATCCGGATCGGCGGTCATCTGGCCGGCGCCGAGCTGCCGGCCTTCGCGGCCGCGATCGAGATCGAAGGTCTCTCCACCGATTGGGAAGGCGAGCCATTTTCGGTCGATGAACTGCACCAGGGCCAATCCCTCTATCTCGCCGCGCATGAAGTCGCCGGCGGCGAGTTCGAGCACCTCGAGCATTTCTGTCGCCGGCATGGGCTCCCTTATGCTCGCTGGCGCGCCGGTCGCTCGGGCAGCTACGGACCCGAGCGCGTCGTGTTCGATGGCGTAGGTCCGGTCGCGACATTTGCAGCGACAGACGACGATGAGGTCCTGATCGCGCTCGAGGATATCGAGCGGCTTGGCAGCATAGCCGCCATTCGCGCCCATTTCGCGAAGGCCAACAGTCGCATCCCTCCGCTCGAGCTGGTCGGGGACGCCCCGGTCGATGGAGGCGAGGATGACTGATTCCCTCGAACTCGTTTTCGGCGAACCCCTTTCGTGCACGGTCGGCCGCGTCGCCGCGGTCATCAGGCTCGGCAGCACCATATCGCCAACTGAACTGCCGGCGCTGCTCGCCGCCGTCGCGGCCGACAGCGTCTCCTGCGAGTGGGACGGTCCGCCATTCGACATCAGCGACATCGTCCCGGATCAGCCGCTGACCCTCGTGGCGAGCCATATCGCGCTCGGCAGGTTGCGCGCATCCAGGCCTGCTGCGAGCAACTCGGCCTGCCTTATAGCCGCTGGGCCGCGGGGCATCCGGGAAGCTTCCCGCCGATGCGCGAAGTGTTCGCCGGTTTCGGCGAGCCCGAGACCTTCCTGGTCGACGAGGAGGGCGCGTTGCTCCTCACGGTTGAAACGATCCGTGAGTTGGGCAGCATTCCCGCGATCGAGGCCTATGCGGCGCGCGCCGCCTACTGCCCGCCGCCCTTCCGCATCGCCGATGGGGCTGCTGACACCCGCGAAGCGCTCGCCGAAGCACTTCGCGCCGAAATCCCCAAAGCCACGGCGCTTGTCCATTTCCACGGCATCTGGGGAGAGCTGCCCGGCCATCCCGCCGAGGACTGGCGATATGAGGTCGCGAACGGCGACACGCGCCTCGGCTATTGGGACTGGGTCGTCGTGCGCCAGGAGATTGCAGACGCCTTGGCTTCCGATCCGATCCCGGACTGATCCTCAGCCGACTTCCATTTCGAAAGGACATCCCATGACCGACGCCACGGCGCCGTGCGCCTCCGTGCGCCTGTTTAGCCAGACTGACCATGATGAGCGTGGCAACTTCCACTATGATGGCGATCTCTATCGCCCGCGCGAACCGCTGCCGACGCTCGCACGGCGGATCGAGGACCATCTCGCCGCTCACTTCCGCGACATGCGCTTTGCGCTCTCGACCACGACCTTCGCCGGGGGCCGATCGATCACGGTCGAAATCCTCGACAGCCCGACGGACCTTTCGGATCGCGAAACGCGCGATGCCATGACCGCCAAGGTCCGCGACCAGATGGAGCGGTTCGGCTTCACCCGCGCCAATCCACTGCAGGACTTCCATGCCTGCTCCTTCTACGCGCATGTCAATGTCGGCCGGGCTTATTGGTCTGCGCTAGCCGAACGGCGCGGCACGAAGAGCGGCGTCGATGCGCTGGTCTCGCTCGCCGCCTTCAAGAGGCAGGTGAAAGCCGGCGACCAGATGACGCTCTCCGCCGCGCCGGGCTGGAACAAGATGATCGGGACGACCCGGACCATCATCGCCGTGCGCTCGAAGGACCTGGTGTTCGAGGGCCCGAGCTATCTCGACTTCCCGCGCGCCGCCCAGTTCGCCTGCGACGGCAAGCTCGTGCGCATCGCCATCGGCACGGAGCACGAGCCGCACGCCTACCTTCTCTACCACTGGATCCGTCAGGCGGCATAGGAACCGCCGCCGTCGACGGCTCCGACCGCTACCTCAAATGCTCACCCGCGCGCTGCGACCCGGCCTCGCCCATCCCGGCGCGGCACGGGCCAATGCGCGCGTCATCCACGGAGGACCATATGAAGATGCCTATCCGCATCAAGGCGACCAGCGCCCTTGGCGGCGTCGCCTATATTCACCGCGCCGCCGACGGCCCGTTCAGTTGCGTACTCGCCAACGGCATTCCCGCGAGCCTGTCCTATGCCGGCATCCATGCCGACGAGATGGGCTGCCGGTTCGCCCTCGACGATTGTTCGACGGGCGAGGAGGCCCTTGCCGTCGTCCGGCAGCACGGTGCCTCCAATTACACATACGATCTGCTCACCCCGGGCGGGACGCCCATCGCGACCGCGCTCACCGCTCTTGCGGTCCTGGAGGCCGAGGTGCAGCGGCTCAAAGCACTGTCCCCCCTGGTCGCCAAGCAGATCGATGAAGGCGCCGTCGATCGCGCTCGGGCCGTGCTCGCCGGGCATCGCGTCGCGCCGCCGACCGCGCCCAAGCCCGAGACAGCCCTTTACATGCACCTCTTCCACGGCCGCCTCGATCCTGCCGAGGCCACGGAGGAACAGGGGCGCGACGGACCGGTCATCGGACCGCTCTCCTATGTCCACACCACTTACCTGTGCGACGTGAAATTCGCTGCGGCGCCGGAGGTCATGGACCGCTTCTTCCCGGCCGTCATCGCGGAGTGGCGGGAGCGCGGCTACTCCAATGCCCAGGGGCCCGAGTGCGAGTGGCAATTCAACATCGTCGACGATCTCATCGAATACGACGGCGTGTTCTATGGCGACTGGAGCGTGTTCCAGGCTGAACGCGCCGAGATCGTGACGCCGATGGCCGCTCCATCAGCAGACGTCTGATGGCCCACATCGTCACCGGCGAGGCCCATTGCCAGAAACCCGGTTGCGGCAAGACCTGGCCGCGCGACCCGGTCCTCGAGGTTGCATGCCCGGACTGTAAGGCGCCGGTGGGCGCCCGCTGCAAGCGCCCTAGCGGATGGTCGGGCCCGTTCACTGATCTCCACGCCTCGCGCGACATTCTCGCCGATCGCGAAGGCAAATATGGCCCCTGTCCCCTGGGGCTGTGCGGTCTCGACCGCCAACCGATGCAGCCGGACCTGCCGCTCTTCCGATAGTCCGCCCGGCGCCCGCGTGCGGTCGCCACCCGTCCTCCACAACCATTCCATCAGGAAAGGAGCGCTCCCATGCTCCAGTCCCGCGACTTCGTGCGCGTCTTCCGCCACGGCCATATGGCCTGCGGCATCGGCGCCGGCGCACGCGGCTTCAACCAGGCCAATCCCCGCATCGGCAACGTCGTCGCCCGCTTCGAATGCGCGGGCGGCATCGACGTCGACGCCGGCGCGATCCGCAATTTCGAGCGCATGACCGGCGTCAAGGGCACGGTCATGGACCTGTTCGACCGCGACCAATATTCCGCGTTTCACGGTCACGAGCCGCCGCCAGGCTGGAAAGAGGCGACACCGGCCGACATCCGCGCGGTGTTCGGCAGGCTCGACGTCTGCTTCGCTTCCTATCCCTGCAAAGGGTTTAGCGGCCTTCTTTCCAACGCCGTCTCAAAGACCGACAAATATCAGGCGCTCAATGCGCTGACGCTGCGCGGCATGTGGCTGACGCTGGAAGCCTATCGCGACGATCCGATCCCGATCCTGCTGTTCGAGAACGTCCCGCGCATCATGACGCGCGGCCGCTGGCTGCTCGACCAGATCACAGCCTTGCTGCGCGGCTATGGCTATCACGTCACCGAGGACACGCACGATTGCGGCGAGATCGGCTGGCTTGCCCAATCCCGCAAGCGCTTCCTCCTGATCGCCCGCCATCCCGAGAAGGTGCCGCCATTCATCTACCAGCCGATCAAGCACCCCTTGCGCGGCGTTGGCGAGGTGATCGGCAAGCTTCCGCTTCCCGGCGACCCCGCCGGCGGCCAGATGCACCGCGTGCCCGCGCTCCAATGGCGCACCTGGGTCCGGCTCGCCTTCGTGAAGGCCGGCCACGACTGGCGCAGCCTTAACGACCTCGCCGTCGAGAACGGCTTCCTGCGCGACTACGGCATCATTCCCGACGCCGACCTGAGGCCCAATGCCTATGGCGTCGCGCGTTGGTCCGATGCCGCGGGCCTCATCACGTCGGCGCGCGCGCCGGGGCAGGGAAAATTCTCGGTCGCCGATCCCCGCCCGGTCTCCACCCGCGAGGGCAGCGGCTTCCTCGGCGTCAACCTTTGGCGCGGCTCGACCGGCGTCATCTCGACGCGCGGCCTGCCCACCAACGGCGCTTACAGCATCGCCGATCCCAGGCCCGGCTATGGCGAGGCGACCCACCGTCACGTGCTCGGGGTTCGCGGCTGGAAGCAGTCGTCGGGCGTCCTGTCCTGCAGTCCCAAGCCCACGACGGGCGCGCACAGCGTCGCTGACCCACGCCCCGGCTACAAACCCGGCGCGCACCGGAACCTGCTCTCGGTCGCGCGCTATGCGGGCAGCGCCAAGACGATCGGCGGGGCCTGCCATGTCGCCGGCGGCGCGGCGAGCGTCGCCGATCCCCGCCAGCTCTCAGGGAACCTCACCTATCAGCAATATGGCGTGAGGCCGTGGCGCGGCTCTTCGGGAACCGTCACGTCGCAATCCCTTCCGGGCGGCGGTCCGCATTCGGTCGCCGACCCGCGCATCCATGGCCGCCCCCGCTTCAACAATGTCTATCGCGTCGTGCCCTTCAAGCGCGACGCGCCGGCCGTCGCGGGACCGGGCGGTCCTGCCGGCGGGCTTTGCGTTGCCGATCCGCGCGCGCCCGAGGGGCGGCATGTGAACGGCAAATATCGCGTCACCGGCTATGCGATGTCGGCCAACGCCGTCATCGGCGCGAGCTCCACCGGCATGGGCGCGTTCGTCGTCGCCGACCCCCGCTGCACCTGGGGACCGGACAGCCATCGCAACAAGCTCAAGGTGGTCTCGATGGAGGGCAGGGCGCCCACCGTCACCGGCTCGGACCGCGTCGGCAGCGGCGCGATCTCGGTCGCCGACCCGCGTCCGGCCTGCCTCGCCCGTCCCGAACGCGACACCAATCTGACCCAGGGCCATTATGGCGTCGTCGACTGGGGCGGCGCGGCCGGCGCGATCCCCGCCTTCGCCAAGAACAACAACGGCCGCTGGTCGCTCGCCGATCCCCGCGTCGAGCCGGCCACGCTTCCGGCGCCCGCCAACGACTGGTCGCTGCCCGAGCCGGACGAGCGGCTGGTTGCCCGCATCATCGCCCTCGACGGCACCTGGCACCGGCCGTTCACCACCCTCGAGCTGGCGGCGCTGCAATCGCTGTTCGATCCCGAGGAAATCTTCGTCTTCAACCCCGCACTCGACACCTATGTGCGCCGCTGGGAACGAAGCTGGGCGACGCGCGGCTTCGATCTCGATGCCGGTTCGGATTCGACCAGGCGCGAATGGATCGGGAACGCCGTTCCGTCCGCCTCGGCCCAGGGCATGGCCGAGGTCATCGGCGAGGCCCTGCTCCTTGCCAGCATGGGCGAGACCTTCACGCTCTCCTCGCGCGACATCTGGGTGAAGCCGCTGGCGCTCGCGCTCGCGGTGAACCCCGACCAGGCCGCCTTCCATCTCGACATGGGCCAGATCGACATGGGCCAGATCGACATGGGGAGGTCCGCATGACTGCCCGCTCCACCCGCGCGGAGGTGCGCAACCCGATCCTGGCGCTGCCGGCCTTCAAGGCGCTGCAGGCGCTCGAACCCGAGGTGCTCGCGCTGCTGGTCGCCCTGCTCTGCGATCTCCAGCGCGACGCACGCGCCCGCGCGCAGCATAGCTGGGACAAGCGCAAGCCGCCGGTCGCCGCCTATTGGGCGGCTGCCGCGGTCTATGCCGGCCATATCGCCAAGGCGCTCAGGCCGCGCGCATCGAAGCGCGGCCGTCCGCTCGGCCTCGCCGTCCGCCAGACCGGCTACGCCGAGATCATCGCGGCCGACTGGGCGGACGCCTCTCGCCGCTATTGCCGACGCCGCGATCGCAGCGGGCTCGGCGCCAGCGCGTTCCCGGACGGCACGGTGCTGATCGACGGCGTGGCGATCGCCCGCATCAGCTACAACGGCCGCATCTGGCCGCTCGCATCCCGGGCGGCCGACATGGAGCCGATCTACGATAATCGGCGGATGGCCGCCTGAGAGGCGCACCACCATCGCCGGCGCCAGCCACCGCCACAGCTTCGCGGCCCCGTCCTCCCGAGCGGGCGCAACCGTGCGCGGACCCGGTGGAGGGAAGGGGGAGGAGGGGGGTGAGGTCCGCAGTGTGATCTCGCCACCCCAGCTCAGGAGAGCCTCCATGACCATGCATGTCCCGACCGGCCGGCCGACGCCCGCCGGCTATAAAGTCGACATCAGCCGCGGTGAGAATGTCGGCCGCGTTTCGTCCGAATGGTTCTCGCGCCCGGATGACGAACGGTTCCTGTCGCTGTCCGATCTCTACGACCGGGTCCGCGATCGCGCCGAGGCGGCGAGCACCACCATCGTCGAAAGCCGCGCGGTCCGCGTCCAGGCCCGCCCCGACAATCCCGAGCGGCTGACGCTGCTCGTTCCCGGCAATAGCGAGCCGGTCGCGCCGACCAACTGGTCGTTCGGCCAGCTCTGCAGCCTGGTCGACGCGCCCGCCGCCTATCTGCGCAAGATCCCGGCCGCCATCGCCGGCATCAATCTGCAGCACGGGCTGCTCAATCACCGCGGCGAGCATGTGAAGCTGCTCCAGACCCGCGATGGCCGCACCGAGCTGCGCGCCGTGACCGGACCGGATTACGGCCGCATCTGGGATCACGAGCTGGTCTCGGCCGTCATGCGCATCGCCGGCAACGGCACGGGCGACACGCGCTGGAAGGTGCCGGGCCTGCTCGACTGGTCGACCATGTATTACAACCCGCATGTCGACGTGACCAACGAGACCACGACGCTCTACGCGAGCGATCGCGATGTCTTCCTCTTCCTGGTCGACGACACCCATCCGATCGAGGCCGGCACGCTGCCCAATGGCGAGCCCGACCTCTTCTTCC
>Ga0180223_1000997_pt1 | contig 25598 bp, 32 predicted proteins | sample eDN5th30CKraftOP_FD_151337 | JGI IMG/M metagenome (GOLD analysis project Ga0180223, IMG submission 151337) | Enriched Organic Plus compost microbial communities from Emeryville, California, USA - eDNA 5th pass 30_C Kraft OP (version 2) (version 2) ... | reverse complement strand
CCGACGATGGTCCCGACGCGATAGCCGATCCGCACGTCATAGGCGGTCTCGGATTCCAGCGGCGCGATCACATGGCTCACCGGATCGACCGCCGAGACAATGGCCGAGTTCTTCCAGTCGCCCGTTCCCGACAGCCGGTAGTCGATGACGATGGCGTCAGCGGAAGGAAGCTCGCTTTCGCCCGTGACGATCAGTGCAGGGAACCCCTCGCCTGATGTCGTGCCCGAGACGGACCACGCTGTCGCGACAGGCGCGGCAGGTTTCAGGTCCGGAGCGGACAGGCTGAACGGCGGCGGCGGAGTCGTGCTCTGTCCCAGCGCATAAGCGTGCTTGGAATAGGTTTCCGTCTCGCCAGCAAACGACACCTTGCCGGTCGATGGATCGGGGGAACGGCGCGTGATGAGAACAGGCTGATTGCTCAGCCCTTCCTCCGGCACATTGAGATAGATCACATCGCCGGTCTTGAGGCCGATCCATTCCGGGCCGGTCGTCCATGTGAACGGGCCCGCCTCGCGGCTGTTGACGATGGCATAGGCGGCAAGCTGGCCTGGTTGGGTTGCTTCATCGCCGGAAAAGACCTGCACCAGCGGGAAGTCGATTTCCTTGGTGCGCTGGCCCTTGTCCGCCGTCACATAGGCAGGCTCCGAAACCACCTTGCCCGATACCACCGCCCAATCGCTGTCCTCATCGACATAGCGCGGGATGACGCTGTTGAAGCGATCACGGCGGCTCTTGGACGCAGCAATGGACAGGCCATCATGGAGATGGCGGCTTTCGATGGTCGCGATGGCCGTGCGCGGGGTCGAGACGAGGCACCCGATCATCGCGCCGGTCTGCGTCGGGACCGCGCCACCCGCCTGAAGCATCCGCTTGAGCGTGTCCCACTTGCTGTCCGTGGTCCACTCGACGCCGCCAACCTTCCAGCCGTTCGCCTCGCACACATTGGCGCACTCGACGAAATCGGCCACGCGGATGGTGGATATCGGCGCGCCGATGCCACAGACGCGCTTGCCGTTCGACCAGCGGCCCAGCGCCCATGTCAGGGCATGAAGGCCGGGATTATCCGTCCATTCATAGGTGCTTTCGTCTAGCGCGCGATGCGAGCCGGAACCGCCGGGATAGGTGCTGTCCTTGCGGGGGTCATAGGCCTTGACCCATTTTCCGACCCACGCCGGTTCAGGCGCGCCTGCTCCGTAAAGTTCGCCGTCCGTATCGAAGCGATGCGCCAATTGCGCGTGGGCAATGCCGCTGAGCTTGTGATTTGCGGTCCAGCCGGGGAACGTCTTGCCCCCGAAGCTGAGCGCCAGCGCCGAGCCGCTGGACGGCCCCAACGACAGCTTCTGGCCCATATAGTCGTGGAAGCGGCCCGACGCGTTGCCACTAGCGTCGAACGTCACAACCTCATTGTCGGCGGTGAACTTCTCTATGCTGTGGATCGGTCCGGCGATGGACAGCAGCGCGACGAAAGCGAGGATGTCGTCCTTCGACTGGATTTTGAACCCGTCATAGGTCTTGGCATAGATTCGCAGACCGGACATGCGGGTCCGCCCAATGGCGTAGGGCAGGCCGGATTGCGGATTGGTCGTGAAGGTGGTCGGATTGCCTTCGACCGAATAGCCGGGAGCCGTGGCTCCTGCGGCCATGGACAGAGCGCCCGCCGCAAGAGCCCCATATGTGCCGACAGCCGAAATAGTGCCTAAGGATACGCCCGCCACCGTGCCCGCCGCGCCCGTCGCGCCCGCACCGAGAATCCCGGCGCCAGCCGCAGCGCCGATGCCGGTAGCAACCAGCGCGACCGCGCCAACCACCATAGCCGCTGTGCGAAGCACCTTGCTCATAGAACGCTCCAGGCGCGCAGGATGGACTTCGGCTCCAGCGTCACCAGCCCCGGATGGTCCTCATGGAAACCGAACAGCTTGCCGTTGCCCGCATAAAGACAGACCGTTCCCACCGGGCTATCACCCTCGATCTCCGCGATGTCCCCAAGAAGCATTCGGGAATAGGGGATCGGTGTGAGGCCGATGCCGTCCGCCATTTCAGCCAGCGTCGAATAGCCCAGCCGCTTCAAGGCCCGCGCCGCGCCAAGCTGCGACTGATAGGATCCCGCCTTGCTGATGAGGATTTTATAGCCCAGCTTCTTCAGGTGGAAAGCAGCGACCTTGGCGCAGTCCACCTTGCCCCACTGGAATGGACGGTCGCGGTAGCGGGCCATGGTTGCCTCGATCGCGGCGTGGCGGCGTTCGAGCGGGGTCATTGACGGGCCTGCCAATTGGCAGCGGATTGCTGGATTATGCCTGCCCAGCCACTCTTCTGCTGGGACACATTTTGAGGACTTTTTGCGCCCCAATAGAGGTTCACATCCGTGCCGGTCATGAACTCCAGGCCCAATTCGCCGGGGTGGATGGACTGATGCCAGCCATCGGACGCGCGCTGGCCCTCCTCCACCTCGAACAGGCGTTCGAACACGCTGACGACGGTGTATTCGACCGTGCGCGCGCCGCTCTGATCGATGCCGATGGTCGGCACGTCGATCTCGCCAAGGAACAGGGTTTCCGGCGCGCCGATGACAAGGCCGCTTGCCATGTCCACCGCGCCCACCATGAGATGCACCACGCTGCCCTGCATGTTCGGGTGGGATAGAACCGCCGTGGCGCTGACATCGGGCGGGAACAGCGTGACCGTGATCTCCGGGGCGCTGTCGCCAATCTCTTCGGTCAGTTCCGAAATGCTCGCGATGGTGCCGAAGGTCTCATCCTTGCCGACATAGGTTTCCCCGCCGATCACAAGCGTGGCCGACCCGTCGAGCAGTCTCAGGGTGTAATCCGGCAACTCCATGCGGAGCGCGCCAAAAAGGAGCACGGCTGGCTGGGCCAGCGCGTTCTTGAGCGTTGCGTCCAAGGATGATCCCCAAAGGAAAAGGGCCGCCGGTTAGGGCAGCCCTGTCAGATTGTTGTGGGTGGCGGCGTCAGGCGGGCAGAACGCCCATCAGGGAAAGGAACGCCCCTGCGCCGAAGCTCACGACCGAACCGATGGCGGCGATGATGCCAGCAGCATAAATCTTCCCGCCAGCGATGATCTCCGTGCGCTCCTGTTCGGCGCGGCCCTCGATCTGGTAGTGGCAGGCAAGCGTGTAGTGATGCTGCGAGAGAAATGCACAGGCGAACGCCGTAAGCGCCGCCAGCAGGCCGATGATAAAGGCAGCGAAGCCCCACCATATCGCCGCTGTGTCCAGCCGCAGCGCCGCGTCTTTTGTCGCGGCATTACCGAGGAATGTGAAAAGCCCGATGATCGCGCCGCCGTTGACCAGCATCAACGCAGCCAGCAGTCGCTCCGCCAGTGTCGTCTGCACACGGATGCGCTCGATATATTCGGTTTCCGCCAAATTGGTCATGCCGCCTCCGAAAGGGTGAAACTGAAACTCGCCAGCCGGTCCACCGAAATCTGCCACGAAAGCTCATCCCCCGGTGAAACCATGCCTTCGATCTTCGGAGCCGCGATTTCCACAACGTCGTTCAATGACAGCGGGGTTCGCAGCATCGGCCAGATCGACGCGCTCAGCGTTCCGCCGCCAGCAACGGTCCCGTCAGCCGAAAAGATATGCACATAGCGGCGACCGCCGTGGGTGATGGCGAGAACCTGGCCCTCCTTGACCTGATAGCCCGCTGCCATCCCTTTGAGCGGCAATGCCACGCCCGATGTTACCGCAGCCGAAACCAGCGGTGCCCCCGGCGACCCGGCGTCGAAATCGGGCTGCGGCCATTCCATCCGCAACCGATCTTCGCGCGCCCTCAGAAGACGGGACTGGACGATCAGCGCTTTATCGCGTGTCGGCATCGGTGGAAGCGTCACGCGCAGACCGAAGCGCGTTCCCAACCGATTGATCCGCTGTTCCGGCCCACCAAGGAACGGCGTTAGCACTGCGCCGAAATCGCGCAGGAAAGGCTCTGCGGCGCTCGGGACAACCCAATCGGGCATTTCTATGATGGCCAAGGATTATCTCCAGAATGTAGTGGCGGTGGACTCATTGGAGACACCGCCCCATCCTGCGTCTGCAACAGCAGGAGGATTCGCATGACAGCAGCCTACGAAGTGATGTCCGTTCAAACAGACTTGAAGCGCAAGACGGCGAGAATTCAACTCAAAGGGAACAGCGCGAAGCTTGGAGACTATATTTCAGTTTCCTTGCCCCACTTCGATCCACCCGGCGTCCAAAATGAAGGCGAGTTGGAAGCCCTCGCAGTCGCCGCCGCGAAAGAACGGCTAATCGCGGCTGTCGCCTCTTTGGGGGGATAATTCTCCAATGAGACCCGCCAAATCCTGAACGGAGGCTTCGAGCACGTCCACGCGGGCTGCCAGTGTGGCAATCTCGGTGTCGCGCTCGTCGCTTTTCTGATCGTTCTCACTCACAATTTTCTCCACTTGCTCTCATTTATCATCTTCACCTCCCCGGAATGCGGCGGCGGCTTCTCTGAGCCACGTCAGCCGTGGCGGCGCTACGGGCCTGCATACCGGACGCCATCGCCATGGGAGCGGCAACGCCTGCCGCCTGATTCCGGACATGCACGTCGAAATAGGGGGAAGGGACGACTTCCACATGCATCCGCCCGCCGTTGTCGTTGGCTCCGTTCGGGTGAACATAGCCGGACCGCGAAGGCGTGAACATTTCCGGGCCGCGCTCACCTACCACATAGGTCCGGCCAGCGGAGACAGGACCGCCATTGGCTCGAAATCCTGAGATAGGGTTGAAGTTCTTGAAGCTCGTTGCCAACCCTTTCCCAAGCACGCCGCTGCCCGCGATAGCTCCGAAGGCATTGAACACGCTCGAAAGGATATCCAAAATCCCACCGCCCTTAATCGCGCTCGCGAGGTTGGAGAGCGCGTTAAGCGACTGATTCGCCATGTCTACGAATGACTGCCCTGCGACCTCGTTCGCGGACATCATTCGGTCGGCTGCATCCTGACCGGCTTGGGCGACAGATGCATAGGCGTCGTCCAGCGCCCCCGCGATAGGCTCAATATCGCCTAGCGGAGAGGATACTTCCCCCCGAGCCGCATCCTGCGCGTTGAGCACACGCGAAATCTGCTTGTCGACCGCCGCTTGCCGCACATCTGCTGAAAGCGTTGTGTCGTTTTGAAGCGCAATGAGCTTCGCCATTTCCTCGCGCAATTCCGCCGTCTTCGGAAAAAGTTCGTCAATGATGCTTCCAACTCGCGATGCCATGTCGCGGAAGGCATCCCCTGCCTTCTGTGTCGTCTTCTGCGCCGGATCGACCATCAACTGCTGGAGACGAGCCATGTTTTGGCCGATCTCATCTACCATGTCGGGAATGTAAGAATGGCCCACAACGGCGTCGTAGAGGTCGAAGAACCAGCCCTTTACCGCATCGATCTTTGACTTAACCGCTGTCCAAACCGCTCCGAGCTTATCGAGCACCCATGTCTTCACCGCGTTATACATCTTTTGAACGATAGGGCCGATGGTGTCCCAATTCTTCCAGACCACCACGACGGCGGCGACAGCAGCGGCGATGAGGGTCAGCGGCCCGCCAGCGATAGCCAGGCCGATGAGGGCGCGACCGACCGTGGCGATTACAGGGATAATCGTCTGGAACGCTGGCGCCACTTTCAAAAGCAGCGGCAGCATTTTTCCGAAGCCTGAGATCAAGCTGCCAATGCCTAATGCAACAGGGCCGATGCCCGCCGCCAGAGTGCCGAGAACGGCACCCCATTTCAAAATTTCAGGGTTTGTCTCAGACAGATAGTCGATGAAGTCACCCAACTTCGTCACCATCGAGGTGATAGCCTCCAGCACGCCAGATTGAGCGATCTTGATTGCCAGCGTTTCGAACGCGCCTTTCAACTGCTCCATCTGGCCGTTGAAACCCTGCAAGCGCTTGCTGGACTGCGCAGCAGCGTCTGTCGCCGCGATACCAGCGCGCACCTTCTCCAGCCCTGCCGCGCCCTGATCCATCAGGCCGATAGCCGTTCGCATGGCGTCGGATCCGAAGATCGTTTTCAGCACATCGGTCTTGGCCTGGTCGTTGAGATTGCCGAGCTTCGTGCGCAATTCCTCCGCGATTTCGCCCATGGAACGCATGTTCCCCTGCGCATCATAGAAGGAAAGTCCATACTTCTGGATCGCTGCAATGGCGCTACTGGAATTACCGGGGAGCGAAGTGAGGAAGGTCTTGAAGCTGGTTCCCGCGTCAGACCCGCTCGCGAACAGCGCGGAAGTCGCCGCGATGGCAGTATTGAAATCCTGAAAGTTGACGCCCACGGCGCCGGCCACGCCGCCCGCCTGTGCGATGGCCTGGGCATAGTCCGCAAAATCCAGCTTGGACGCGTTGACCGCGCCGGTAATCTGATTGACCGCATCTGGAAGTTCCCCAGCCGTCAGTTTGAATTGCTGCATCACGTCACTGATCGCGGTAGCGGCGGGCGACAATTCTGATCCGGCCGCAGAGGCGAGATTAACCGCCGCCGTTGCCGCGCCGTCGAGTATCTGGCGCGCGTCGAGGCCATTCTTCGCAAGTTCATCCATTGCATCGGCAGCGTCAGTCGCGCCGAAAACGGTATCCTTGCCCAGCTTGAGCGCGAGGTCGTTCATCGCCTTCAGTTCGTCGGCGGTGCCCTGCGTCGAAATGGCGACGCGGTTCATTCCCGCTTCGAAGTCGCCACCCATCTTGATGACAGCGGCACCGAAGCCGACCAGAGGCGCGGTTACGGCGACCGAGAGCGTCTTGCCAATATCCGTGAAACCCTTGGCGGTCTTCTGGATGTTCTTCTGCGCCAGCTTGAGCTTCTTCTCAGCCTCGCCCAATCCTTCCTGAAAAGCGATACTGTCCATGCCGAGGATGTAGCGGAGATAGCCGAGGACGACCCCGGAGCCTTGCCCTGTTGCCATGCACTATTCTCCGTTAAGTATTGTAGTTACATTTAATTGTTGACCAATGCATTTTCTGTAGTTACAAGAAACGCATGGAAATCAGCTTCGACCCCGCGAAGAACGCTCGCAACATTAAGGAGCGTGGCCTGTCCTTCGCGGACTTCACCGGGTTCGACGCTGATCCGGTCGTCCTTACCGATGACCGCTATGATTATGGCGAGGTTCGTTATCGTGCGTTTGGCCGCATCGACGGCCTTGGGCATTGCCTCGTCTACACTGAAACCGCGACCGGCATCCGCGTCATCAGCTTTCGCCGGGCGCATGAGAAGGAGATGCGCCGCTATGAATAAGGGAAAACCGCCTGTTGGCTATGACGACAACCCTGAATGGACCGAGGAAGATTTCGCTAAGGCCCGCCCTGCTTCTGAGGCTCTCCCCGCCAAGATGGCGCAGGCGCTTGTGCGTAAGCCGGGTCGTCCAACCGGCACGGTCGCCGCTCAGCGAAAGGAACAGGTCACAGTAAGGTTGGACGGGTCTATTCTGGATAAACTCAAGGCCGATGGACCGGGATGGCAGACCCGCATGAATGAAATTCTACACAAGGCCTTGGGGGTCTGAAAGGTAGATGGTCCAAGGGGTGCGGTTCGCCCTCACCGTACCCCAGCAGCTATAACCACGGCGTCGCACGAAGCGGGATCAACGAACCCGGCTGCATTCTCCACGTTCATCCCGCCGAACCCATTTTCGGCACGATATTTCATGAAGATAGGATGCTTCCCTTCCTTGTTCACTGGGGCAATCCGCGTTTCGATATGCTCGAATGACGATGGGTTACGCAGCGCGTTCTTGACCTGATCTTTCAAACTGCGGTTGGCTCCGTCCCATCCGCTCAGGCAGTGGAAGCCCTTGCGAAGATCCTCATCTTTCTTTTCCGCCTCAACCTTCGTTTCGGCAGTGGACGTTTCCGATGTTGCTGACTTGTCTCCGCCTGAACTACACTTAGCGACAGCTACCAAAGCCACAATCAACAGGAGGCACCCAATCGCACCGTTGCGCTTGCTGTCAGCATCGTGCTTTAGCGTGGCCGCCACTTCTGATTGTGAGAAGGTTTGCCCGCAATGCTTACAAACTAATGCCTCTTTCTTGATCGCCTCAGCGCACTTCGGGCATTTTTTTTCGTCCGCCTTCATTGCAAACCTTATCCCCCTGATACCGCGCCCATCTCAGCGCCATACCAGATCGCACCATAGCGCACGAAAGGTCAACTCCCTGTGCCGTCTGGCACCAAGCGGCGGTGCGAGAACCCCTGCCGTTCCCTTCTGACACACATCGAAGCGGAGCGCCTTTTACCAGAATGTGCCCCTCTGGCCTGCGACCGATCGGTTTACCGACTAGCACCGCCAGATGGTTTCGGGCCTCCGCTGCGCCAGCCTTCGGGCATGGCTGGTTGGAACGACAGGTTCCATCCATTTCACGCGCTGCGATGCCTGCCAGCCTGATCTTCGGCCCCTCCGCGCACCAGATCGGGCCGTCTCCGTCGTAAACCGCAGTAGGTGTGCATGTGAAAGATAGGCCGGATGCGACAACGGCGGTCAGAAAGGCAAGCATTACCGGCCCTTATCATCGTTCTGCCGCGCCTGCATCCTTTTCATCATCGCCAGCACCGCCATTGCGTCATTCCGCTTCGTCGCCTCCTGCGACTTGGGGAGATAGTGCTTCACCGCCCGAAGGCTCTTCTGGCGCGCCATCATCTCGACCTGATGCGCCAGGACGATGATCCGCTCTTGGCTTCCTTTCGCGCGGCCGCGCATAACGTTGCCATAGCTTCGGAAGGTTTGGCGCCAAAACACGCAGGGATCTAAGCCTTCCGACGCCCAGTCCGCTTGGGCTTCGTCCCAGTTCCAGCGCCTAGCGTTTCCGCCTTTCCCTCCGCACTCTCATCCTGTTTAGGCATCGCGCCCCGCAGCGCCTTCGCGATGGCCTCGCCGACTTGTTCGCCCTCCCCGAGCAGGCGGATCGCATCAGCATGTGTCAAGCCTGGATGCTTGGCCTGCAAACCGCCATAGAGCAACGCCCCAAGGTGTTTGATTCGGGGTTTGCCGATGACGTTGCCCGACGCATCTACCTTCGGCGAGACGGCTTGCAGCAGCGCTTCTATATCAAGGTCGGCGGCGTCCTCAGCCTCGGCAAAGGCATTGAAGTCCATCACCAAATAGAAAACGCGACCATCGGAGGCGGTAAAGGAAGCCTCACCTCGCTGAACATTTGCCATCAGCCGCCACCACCCGGCGCCACGTAGGCCTCAATGTCATCAATAGTGACGACGCGGAAAGTTGCGGTGGCCTCAATCACGCCATCGGGCGTCACTTCGCCGCGATCATAGTTGATGCATTTCACGGTCAATTCGATCTGTGCAGCAGGCTCGCCGTCTTCGGGAAGAACGACTTTCATCGCCCGGACATCGCCGTCTTGCCGTGCCGTTTCCAACAGTTCGTCGGTCGTGGACAGGGGGCGGCTGTTCAGAACGACCTCAAAATCGCTGTCCGCATAGAAGGTGCTGACATATTCGCGCCTCCAGTTGGGCGATTTCAGATGCGTGGTTTCGACCTGATCCCGCTCGCCGCCGCCCGGAATCTGGAATGACTTTACCTGCGTCAGTTCATAGAGGCTGGTGCCGTCGTGTAACCACACCTCCCCCATATAGCCAACAGTAGCTTCCTGTGTTTCCGCCATTTTAATCTCCTACATGCCAGATAACAAAATCCACCGATTGGCGATGGATGAATGAACCGTCCACGCCGGTTTCTCCGAGATCGCGCTGTCCATCGACACGCGCGTTACCGAACTTCTTTCCGTTCACCGTGGCAGGCTGACGCAGCGCCGTAATACAAGCCCGAGCGAGAGCAGCTGCGGTCAGGTAGTCGGAGGCCCAGCAATCGCACTGAACTCTCGTCGCGCGCGCACCGTCGAAGCCCTTCAAATGCTCCGGGCGCGGGTCGGAGACGACCTGCAACGTAACGGCGGGCAGCGCTTCCTTTTGCGGGCGCACAACCCAATTGACGCGCATTCCCACGATGCCGCTGACAGATGCATCCGCCAGCAACCGGGTAATGACACCGGCATGGAAGTCCATGGCTATCCCTTCGCGGCCTTCTTCGCGTCACGCTTGGCCTTGCGGATCACGGCAGCATCAACTTCGATCATCAGCGCGTCGGCGAAAGCGTCATTCATCTTTACCCGCGAACTATCCACCGCAGGCCGGAAGAATGGCGTTGCAGCCTGGTCGCTGTTTCCGAACTCCAATTGGACCGCTGCTATGTCCTCCGCGACGACCTGGACAGCTACGCCCCGCTTGGCCTTCGCGGGCTTCACATCCACGCTTTCGTAGGTTTCGCCGGTCAGATTGTGCGGCATGACATTCTGACGAACAGCCCGTGCCAGTATCTCAGCCGGAACAGACAGCGACTTGCGCCCGACGCCCCGCGCTGCCGCCTTGCTCATGTCGTTCAACTGGCGGGACGCCTCGCTGAACCCGGTCGCGATGAGGGTTTTGCGTGCCATCACGCCGCCGCCCTGACCGCATTGATCTTCACGCCATCCCGGCCGATCGGAGCGACCGAGCGGATATCCCACAGCCCACCGCCGAAGCTGATGCGATCCGTCACGCTGATGGTCCGCGTGTTGCTGTTCGCCAGAACCTCAAAGCTCGCAACCTGCGACGCCTGCGTCTGGGCGGCCTCTCGCTGCTCGGTGCCGTTGCCGTAATAGACGGCGGCATATTCCCGGCAATATTCCGCCCATGTCTCAACAGGCTCGTTGTAGGGGTTGCGCGTGATGGTGGCGCGCTCGATGATGATGAGGTTGTGGCGATTGCGAGCCTTCATGCGAGAGCCGGATCACGATCCCGGTGGAGCAGCGCCTTTGCGGCATCGCTCAACGGTTCGCCCTCATCCTCAAAGAACAGCGCGCGAAGCACGAGAATGATCGCAGCCTTGATGCGGAAAGGAACGGTTTCGTCCGTCCATTCCAGTTCAACCGCGTCCTTCTTGATGTAGCCCATTACGATGTCGGTCGCCATTTCAGCGTCTAGCGAGATCGTCGCATCCTGATCGTCGGAGAGGATGGCGAGTTGCGCCTTAGCTTCTTGCAGTGTGATGAGCGCGGCCATCAGCGGGCGTCCTTCCCGTCTCGACCCTTCTTAGCGCACAGCGTCCAATCGCCGCAGTCGGGCTTGCCCCCCGTCTCTTTGTTGGCGTGCCAAAGATTTCCGCCCCATGTGACGGTATCGCCCTCGGCATATTCCTGACCTTCGCGCCAGACTCCGCGATAGATCATTGCCGGGAAGGGAACCTGAAACGCATATTCCGTATCACCCTTGGAAAAGGCAATGCGGAGGGTGCGGCCATCTTCCATCAGGGTCATGTCGATATCGTCCGGGCCGAAGGGGACGCCGTCCTTGCCGTCGATCCCATCGCGACCGTCCTTGCCGACAATCAGGCCAACTTCTTTCATACGGCCATCGGTGAAGGTGGCGACCAGATTGCCGCTGCGGTCGATCACAAGATCAGCGATACCCGCGCCGTCCTTGCCGTCGCGCCCCGGTTCGCCGGGCTCACCCTTAATGCCCTGCGGCCCCGGCTCGCCGGGAACGGGAGGCGGCAACGACGCGACGGCTTCATCGACCAGTCTTTTGACCTGATCCATGTCGATATCTTTGCCAGATGGGCCTTCTGGACCACGCTCGCCGGTTTCCCCTTTCTCCCCGCGTTCGGGAGCGGGTAGGGTGGCCACAACCTCATCAATCATAGCCTTGATCTGGGCCGGATCGGCGTCCTTACCGTCTATCCCGTCTTTCCCATCAACTGGCGCGGGCAGAGCGGAAAACCGCGCATCGAGCATCTCTTCAAAGTAGGGCGAGATTTCGACAGTGATGTCCTTGGCGCTCACAATCGGCGCAGTTTCCAGCGCTTCCATACGCTCGCGCAAAGCCTTGTTCTCTGCCAGAACGGGGGCAAGTGCAGCATCCACATGCTCGCGCACGATCAATGCGGTCGCGGCGGCCAGCGCCTTCGTGTCAAGCATTCAGCGCCTCCCGCAGGTCTTTCTCGTAGAGCGCCAACACTGCGCGCTGCGCTTCGGGGTCAGGTTCATCGTTAGCAGGCGCCGGTGGGGATGGCGCATCGGCTCCGTTACCGAACGGATCATCCTGCGCGTCGCGTTTGGCGAGAGCGGCCAGACTAAAGTTCTGCTGCTGGAGATAGACGGCATCGCCGCCGATCACCTTCCGCTTGTCTAGCTTGGCCCGCTTCTCATCGATCGTCAGAACGCCGCTCGCCTTCTCAAGCACTTCCATCTGCGTCACGCTGTCCATGCGCAGCAGATTGTCGACGTCGAACTCGGTCCCGAGCGTTTCGCCAGTTGCAAGCCCCTCATCCAGGCAAAGTTCGATGGCCTCGATCAGCACCTGAAGGCACTGCGAATAATATTCGGTGTTGAGAGCCTGCACATTGTTATAGGTCGGTTGCTGGCCAATACCGATCTTGTATGGCGGCACATGATAGGTCGAGCAGACGACCTCCGCCGACCATTTCAGTTGCTCCACAAGCTGCGCGTCCACAGCCTTCATCGACATGGCTTCGAACTTGAGGCCATCGCCCAGCACAGCGACCTTGCCCGCGTTCGCACCGGAATAGTTGCTGTCCCAATGCTGTTTCAGGCGCGATGCCGTCTCGTCACTGATCGCGCCGGGCGCGGTGAGGATGCCGCCGGGACGGGCGCCATTCTGAAACAGGAGCGTGCTGCTGTTCTGAGCAGCCAGCCCTTGCGTGGCGGCCAGCCCGTTCGCGAATATCGGCGATAGGCCGACAAGCGGATGAAACAGGCAATTGAACCGATCATGGATGATCTCACGGGCGGGAACGATCAGGCCATTCTCCAGCCCCATCAGATTATCGGCCTTCAGGTCATAGAAAACTTCGCCACTCTCTGAGACGAGCGGCGTCACCCGGTCGGGGTTCAGCACATAGAGCGCCGTGACGACATTGCGGGCGTCCCGCTGCTTCAGGACATAGGCATTGCCGCGTTGGAGCTTGGACAGCACCCACGATTCATAGAACTGGATGCGCGTCTGGAAATGGTTCGGCTTCCGCAGCACGGGGCTATAGGCCGGGTTCTTCACCTCAGACCATATGCCATCGCTGTCCTGCGCCACCAGCTTGACCCGCAGCTTGGCGATGTCGCTGGCGATCAGCGTCTGACAGGCGAAAACCGCATGGTTGGCAACCACATTGGCAGCCTTCACTTCGACATTCTGTTGCCATGCGCCGGCGAACGATTCTCGCACGACAGGCCACCAGCCGCCGCGATTGTCGACGGAGGAAAGCCCCGCCGCCTTCTCGCGCGTGATGGTGAGGCCAAGGATGCGCATCAGGGTTCCGCGCGCCTCTCAGCGATCTTCTGGTTCAGCGTGTCGGCATCCCAGCCGTGATAGGGCTTTTTGCCGACGACATCCTGATAGAGTTCGCGGATTGCGTCGATGTCGGGCTCGCCGTCGTCTGCAACCATCTGCGTGGTCTCATAACCCAGCTTCCCGAAGATGCGCGCAAAGCGGCGATCCTTCGCCGTCAGCGCGCGGGTGAAATAGGACTGGTGCTTCATGGCGTTCTCCAGAGAATGGCCCGGCCACGCAATGCAGCCGGGCGCAATTCTTCATGCCGATCAGGCCGTGCCGTAATTCGCGCTGTCGATGAACTGGACGGCGCCCGCGCGGCGCTTGGCCCAATTGATATAGCGCTCAGCCCGGATGCCGATCATGTTGTGCTGCCAGAGCGACACAAGCACAGTCGTTGCGCTGGGTGGCGCGTCCGGCGCGCTATCCATCTGGAGCGAAGCCTCGCTGCTAACGTCGAGCATCGTCTGACCATCATCCGCCAGGAGGATTTCGCCCGCCTTCGCGAGGATGATGCGCGCGCCTGCGCCCACCACCGGATCGCCCGCCCCCGCGTTCGCCGGAATATTCTCCGAGAGCACGACAGGCAGACCGAAGAACGTGCCGCCGCTGTTTCCGTTGATCTGGAGGCCGGGAAACTCCGGCTGCCCCAGCGGGTTCAGCATGAGGGCAAGCCCCAGCGCCTGCATTTCGGTCATGATCCACACCGCGCCTGCCAGAGACAGATTGGCGGTAATGAACTTGCCCATCAGTTCCTGGACATCAGCGCGCACGGCGTCCGCATCCGTTCCGCTCGCCGTCACAGGTGTCACGCCATTCGTGATCGATGCAGGCGAGACATTCGAAACAGCGGCCTTGGCCGGGTCAACAAATTGACTGTCAAGGAATTGCGCGGTCTGCGCGACCAGATCGTCACGGACGACGCCCTCTGCGGCCGGGCTGGACGAACGGGCAAGCTCGTCCGTGATGACGACAATGCCGGCCGTCTTGGCCATGCCAAGCGTGATCTGGTCGAACGCCAGAGCACTGACCGGCTTGGGCTTGCCTTCGCCCACCCAGCCGACCGACGATCCGCCGGTCTGGCGCGGAATCTTGATGTTGAAGGGAACCCGGCGCAGACCGGGGATGCGTCCGATGATGGTGGCGGGGCGGAGCAGTTCGGCGAACTCGCCGACCATGTTCTCATACTCGACCAGTGGCTTGGCCCAACTGGCGTCGGTCGTGGTGCCCGCCGCGACAGCCGCCTTCAGAACCGTTTCGACTTCCGGCGTATCCTGCCAGGCCTTGGCAATCTCCTGCGCCTGCATCAGATTGCCTTTGGAGCGGGCGAGGGACATCGCATAGCGGGTGAACGCCGTGCCCTTGGGCAGATTGGTGCCCTTGACTTCGATGCGCTGGCCGCCACGCGAAGCCGCGCCCTCTGCCGCGTTCTGGCCAGCAACCGGCGTGGCTTTGGCGCCCTGCGCGGCCTCCATCGCCTTCAGGCGCTTCAGGTGATCGTCGATTTCGGCGATATCAGCGGCGTTGCCGTCGAACTCTTCCTTCTGAGCGGCGTCGAGCGTTGCGCCCTCACCGGCAGCCTTTTCCATGATGGCCTCATTGGCAGCCACCAGCGATGCGCGCTTCTGTTCGAAGGCGCTGATCTGTTCAGCGAATTTCATGATGTTCAGTCCTGTCCTGTCCGCACGATGCGGTTGATGACGAAGGGCTTTGCTCGAACGCGAGCAGGGGCATCCAACTTCACCACGCGAACGCTCTTGCCGGTCGCGGCTGCGTCATCGGGCTTGGCGGGAATCTCGGGGTCGGGAAGAGGGTCGTTTTCGACGCCAGCATCCCGCATTGCAGCTTCATCGAAGCTCTTAATTGTGTGCACCAAGGCTTCGGCCTGAGCCGGAATCGCCACAGTAGAAAGTTCCATGATCTCGACCGCAGGGAAATCGAATCCTCCAGCGTCGTTGAAAGTTGGAGATTTTGTGGGGCGGAAGCCGATCGACACGGCCTTTACAAGACCATGCACCAACTCCGCATAAGCCACATCGACACGCTCTTTCAACGTCGGTGGCTCGTGGATGACCGGGATCTCGGCTTCAAACGGAATCCCCGCCTTAGTCGGTTTCCCGAGGCGCACGGTCCCAATTGGTTTATCATGCTGGTGTGCATGAAGCAGCGGGATTTCCTTCGCAAAGGAGGCACCCAGCGGGTCGATGGAATCATTTACGCGATCCAACGCGGGCGTGGTTGCGATTCCACGAAACACACGCTTTCCTTCATCGACGCTTTTCACGTCGAGGATCGAATACGCTCTGTGCATATGTTTTTCCTTACAGGATCAGCATCTGGAATTTAGCTTCGCGCTGCTGGGGCACCTTGGCCGCAACCCCGATAGCCATGCAGAGCGCAACGGCGGCGTCGATCTTGTTCACGGCGCGCTCCTTTGCCAGCCAATAATTACCCCAGCGGTCTTCATCGGTGACCGCGCTCATCATCGCCGATATCAGCACCGGGTTTCGCCTGATTCTGATCCGGCCTTCCATCATCGCGCTTTCCAGTTCCCGAACCGAGCCGGGCATCCAGAGGCCCTCTGGCTCGACCTGTCGCGCCTTGGCATCCTCGGCCATCGCGTCAGTCGGTTTGCCCTTTTTCGTGCCGCCCTGGGGATGCTCGACGAACTGGACGCTGAGCCCAATCTGCTTGCACTCATTCTCGAACTGGCGGAACGCGTATCGGTCATACCCAACCGCTGTGATGTCATAATTCCTGTCGTCGTCCGCAATCGCCTGCGCGACATGATCGAAGCGGATGCTCTGCCCCTTGGGCGCATGAATATGGCCATTTTGCGCCCAGACATTATAGGGCGTCTTGTCCTTCGTGGATCGTTCGTCGATCGTATCACCGGGCGTCCATGCCTCAATCCAGGCGTCATAGGTCGGCTTCGTGACGATCTTTGTCTCGCCGTCGACCGTGACCTCCACTTCGACGCTGCCCGTCTCCACGATGTTCGCCTTGGCTGTGATGTCGCGCGACTGCGAGAGGTCGATGCCGATGGCGACTTTCTTTCCGTAATGCTCTGCCGGATCAAAATCGGCGAGGCATGGCTCCAACACTGCCCGAGACATCCACGCGCTTTCCGCATCCGTCCAAACACAGAAGTGAAGGCGGAGGATGCCGTTCAGCTTGCCGGGGATCGCCTTGGCCTGCGCGACCACGCCCGCGAGATAGTCCTCTGTCAGGATCGTGCCCAGCAGCGGGTTCGCCTTGATCCAGCAGGACGGATCGTTGAGCGGATCGTCGCCGGGGTCCAATGAACACACAAAGCTGAACGTGCTGTCGTCGATCGGTTCGCCCACATAGGCGAAGTCTTCGCCCGGCGTCATCGTGCCTGCGGCCACCCTGACCGCGTGTTCGTGCTCCTCGTAGCAGATCGAATTGCGGTCGGTGCCGCTGTTCGTAATCATCAGCAGCAGCGGTTGCCGCCGAAACTTGAAACCGCGTTCGATCATCTCGACCGCATCGCGGTTGGGATGCTCGTGCATCTCGTCGGCAAGACCGATGTGCGGTCGAAGGCCGGAACCCGACTTGCCCGCGCTTCGGCTGAGCGGACGAAAGAATGAACCCTTCGCCAGCCATGCGAGATTATAGACCCGACCCGGACCACCGCTCTTCGTGATGCGGCTATCCAGATCCGGCGATTGCTCCACCATCGCCACTGCGTCGTTGAACAGGATCTTCGCCTGATCGCGATGCGCGGCCACCGCGTAGATTTCTGCCCCCGGCTCGTCATCGGCCATCATGCCGTAGAGGCCGATGCCCCCAGCGAACGGCGACTTGCCGTTGCCCTTGCCTTCCTCGATGTAAGCCCGGCGGAAGCGGCGCGTTCCATCGGCGCGCAGCCATCCGAATATGCTCGACAGCTTGAACGCCTGCGACGGATGCAGCAGGAACGGCTTGCCCTCGAATTGCCCCCCGTTAAGCCGAAGCCTCGTTTCAAAGAACCGCAGAGCGCGCTCGGCCTTTGCAACCGAATAGGTCAGCCCTCGTTCGTGCCCGCGCTCCAGATCGTCGAGATGGCGACGGCAGGCGTTACGAATGTGCGGCCCGGCCACAACCTTACCGGCGACGACATCGCGCGCCCATTGCGTGCCGCGATCAGTCGTCGAAGAACTCGTCTTTCTCCTTCTGGGTGCCATCTTCCGTCCTGTTCCGCTCATCGGTCAGGCCAAGCTCGCTCATATAGGCGCGCAATTGCCCGTGCTTCGATGCGGGAAAGCCCGTAGGGTTGAACCTGAACTCCGACCACAATTCGCAGAAGGCGATTGCGGCGGCCTCACGGGTGGCATCCAGCCAGCCAGCAGGGACGATGTAACGCTTCCACGCCTTCGCGGCCTCGCCCTTCATGCCCGAGGGCATCACGGGCTTACCGAACAGATCCTCCGCCGCTTCTGCCTTTTTTCGCGCCTCTGCTTCAGGCCCGTGGCGGGTCACATTGTTGGTGCCATCGACCAGACGCAGGCGGGTCGGTTTCGGTTTTGCGCCGCGAACGGCCATGGTCGGCCTCCTTTCGCATTGGCCAATTCAGGAAATCAATCTGCAAACGTGCGAAGTTTGGGTCCGCGCCGGTCTAGAAAGGACTGGGCCTCAGACTTTCGCCTACCCCCCCCGGTTATTCACTCTCTGGCCAACCGTCAGGCCCAATGCGCGGCCTCGGCTTGCCACCCTTCTCGATGCGCTGCTTGTCGCTGTTGTGGCAGCTCGCGCAGAGCGATTGGAATGGTCCTGTCCAGAACTTCACCTCATCGCCTCGATGCGGCTCCTTGTGATCGCATACCGTGGCAGATGTAACGCGAGGGTGGCACATGGCGCACAACGGCTCCGATGCCAGTTGCCTCGCTCTGAGACGTTGCCATCGAGCCGTCTTGTACCAGCGCTTGTGTGCGGGTTCGGCCACACCGGCCTCCATGATGCTGCCGCTGGAGCCCATCTCCGGGATAGGGATCACCGACCCCAGCGGCTTCCACCTGTGAGGGTGGAACTTTGAATATCCCCTCACCAGCCCGGACACTCACTGCAGGTCTGCGTTACCATCCGCCGTAGCGATGAATTAGCCGCTGGCCTTGGGCAAGCCCCGATAGCTGGATCAGTGCGGAGAGGATGCACCGGGAGAAACCAGCCAGAGCGGGAACAGAAATCAAAGAAAAAGGCCCTCGCGTTGCCGCTGGGCCTTCCGAAGTCGCACGAAGCGATGTTGATTGATATGCCCTAATCACTGCCCCCGCGCAAGCTATTCTTTGAAACCACGATACACCCACCGCGCAACGAGGAGAATGCCCATGGCGGCGACCGTGATCAGGACGGTCTCCAGAACATTTTCGCGAACAAACGATGTGAAGTCACTGCCTGTTCGCGCGAGAATAAGCACCCCACGGACAACTTCGAAGACGAATGCGGCAACGGCTAGGACTAGGATCGGAGCCCACGCGACAATGTAAATGCGGCGCCAGCCCTCCCGTTTGCTCATGTCTATTCCCCCGTCGTCAGATACGGACGCACATTACCCACCAGCCGATTGACCGCAAGGAAGAACTCCACCCGGATCGCCTCCCGATGCTTGCCCGACTTTGGCACGATCTCATTCACGATGCGCGGCTTCTGCCTGCCCTTGCCCGTGATAATCTTCGACACCTCGCGACTGCCATAGCGCTTGATCGCCAGATCGCTGAACGTCACATCGTGCAGCGCCACCTCCCGCAGCGTGTGGGCAACCGCGCCTATGCCGCGCTCCAGCCCAGCCAGCCGTATCCGGGCGGATGCCTGGCGCTCGCTCCATATCTCCTGCGCCGCCATGCCGCCGCTGCCGAAAGGCCGAATGTCCAGCGCCGATTTGACCTCGCTCGCCTCCGACTGGTCGAAGGTGGCGCGGTAGAACCGCAGCGCCTTCAACTGCTCGTCGCCCAGCCCCTTGATCTTCTCGAATTTCGCCTCGCGCCGATAGGCCTTGCCGATTGTGATGGACCGGCCACCGGGCGCGGTATCGACAATATCCTGCTCGACGTAGCGGGCATGTTGGCGCTGCTCTGGCGTGGGCCCCGCCTTTGGCTGGCGGACGTCGATAACATCGCGGTCGCGGCTCTTGATCTCGATATTCAGCTTCACCGCAACATGCTCCCCAAATCCGTACTGATGTCGTCGATCCGTTCGCAGGCGTCCCGGCGCATCGCAGCCAGCCTCAACCGCGATAATTACGCCCATCACCTACCCCCGTCCCTTGTGGTGCTGTCCAACGTCCGATTCATCCAATGCGAATCGCTACAGCCGCGATAGGCTGACCGCGCGACCCGAAGGCTGGAAGCAATTCCACCTTCCCTCGGCCCGGTGGTTATGCTGCCGGGCCGTTTTTCATGTGGGCCACACCACCTCATAATCCTTCCCCGTTGCGGGCTGGGGTCAGGGGTAGGAATGGCGCAAAGCGCCGCGAAGGGCGCAGCTTCCATTGGAAGGAGATTGGGATATTTCGACATGCCGAACCCTCAAGGTCGCACGTCGCAGGTCAGGTGTCGTAAATTAGTGGAAAAGGCCCATGGCTGCAAGGGGATCATGAATGGAGCGGCTTCAACGGCTTCAACCAATTTCAAGAGACGGAATTGAAGCCGTTGCCCGCAGAAAACATAGGTTTTTTGACCAATTTCAATATTCAATAATATATATATTCCAAAGTAAGATTGGCGGGCTGGCATACCCCATATTAAAAGGTGACCCGTTGAAATATTGAAATTGGCTCAGAAATGGCTGATTTCTGCGGCATACGGTTTCAAAAATGCCATTGAAATTGGGATTGAAATTTGAAGTTGGGTCAATGAAAAAGCCGCCCGAAGGCGGCTATCTGGCAGGTAAAGATCATTGCTTCCTAAGCGGCGAAATAGGTCGTTTTCATTCGGCTTGGGTCTGTGCCCGTTTTTAGGGCCGTGACGATTCCGCCTTCCAGCAGATCAGAAAGGATTGCGGCGCGCTTCCTGTTATCAAGAAACTGCGTTTTGCGTGTTAGATCGCTCTGAATAATGCCACCTGAGCCAGCATCGTTGATGATCTTGAGAACGCGCTTCAACGTGGCTTCATGCTCGTTGTCTGCGATGTTTTCAGCGATGGCCCGTCGCAAAGTGCTGACTGACCGGAACGACACATCGTATCCCCATTCAAGATCAGCCAGGCGGAGCACAGGCCTTGCTGGATTTGCGGATATGGCCTTGATCAGCGCGACCTTGGAAGCGTTCTCCGCAAGGCGGGCAATAACGGATGTGCTGGACGTGCCCTGATGCTCACGCAGAAGCTCGGTCTGGTATTCGCGAATGTCACGTGCCCGCTGGGCTGCCTTTGCATCCGCATAGCGTACGATGAAAGGATTGGGTGTACTGTTTGGTCCGTCACCTACCGGAAAGCTGTTATGCCCCTCAGCACCTGCCCTGACCGCTGATGCGATATCGATTAGCTGCGATGGAATGGGCTGGCGTTCCAGATCATGTCGAGGATCAGGATAATGGTTTTCGCTTTCGAAGATAATCATGCGGGCCAGACTGCCATCCAAGGCGTTGCCGGACGAAAGTGCGCCCCAGAAAGATGCGGGGGTGGTCACGCCAAAGAGGGATACGCAGGGCTGGCAGATCACTTCCTTCTTGCGCGTTTTCTGATCGGCATATTCCGTTCCAAGAAAGGTGCTATCGGCAAGCGAATAAAACTCGGTCAGGTTGTCGACGATCTCTGTCTTGTGCGCTGGCGCGCGCTTGCGGTCGGCCGCGACCTGAAAGAAGAAGCCCAATTCATCGAGCGGGAACAGTATCGCAGGATTGGCAGTAACGGCGGTGACAAGACCAGCGCCAGAGGCAATCTTTGAACCTCCCAACAAGCAGCCATTAGTTTCAATGGCAGACAGGAGTTTGCTCGACGCGCGGAGCGGATGGTCCTTGCCGCCACCCGAATCTGCGATGCCGATGCAATAGATATTAGTGCGAAGGTCGGTCGGGCTTGCATACCGGCGACCGGCGAGCGTTCCAAAACTTGCCAGCGCACTCCCGAGGGTAACCCAAGGTTGCGGGCTGGGAGCGGTGCCCACAAAATGGTCAACAAACATCCGAAGGCCACCATCAAGATCGCGGAGCCAAGCGGGCTCGCCGGATGGGACGGTATAGACTGGTTCTGACTCAGGCTCGGGCGGGTTTTCTCCCTGCTCGCGGGCATTGCGAGCGCGAATGTTGGCGATGAGTTCAGTCAGGTTGAAGATGGGCGCGGCGGCCATGGCTTCGCGCTCGCTCTCATAGAGCGGGACACCATCTGGCTTCCAACCATGGATCATAGCCCTTTCGTAAACTGTGCCGGGTCCGACGAGATTACCCGTCCGGTTGCCGAAACTGTTCCAGTGCCGATCGCAGACTTTTGCATCATAGCGGCCGCCATCTCTTTCTGACCAGCTATGCCACAGAGTTCGTCCTTCCTCTCCAATCCCCGCATGGATGCCCATGCCGATCTCTATCCATTGATCATAGGGCGTGGAGGCGTCGATCGATATCCAGTCCAGCGCTTGCTGGATCGCTTCGTAGGTCGCGCGCTCGATCGTTCCGGGGTTGGTGCCCGCTGGACGCTCGCGGTGGGTAGGGCGCATACCGACCGGCATCAGGTTGATCGCCTCAGCCGCCCAGCTACGAGCTTGAGCTTCGGTAATTGCAGGCAGTTCGCTGATGTCGATCTCAGTCAGCGAGGCAAGGGGCCACGAATATGGCTTTTGAGTATCCGGATGTATACCATAAGCGACAAACTGGCGACCGGTGCAGAGCACCTGCAACGGCTTTACGTCGAAAGAAGCAAACGGCTGCTCCGCACGGTAGACAAGCATTTGCTTGGGATGGTTACCGATCCGCACCACGGGCGTGTCCCCGAAGCGATGACGCGCCAATTCCGCAATGCGCTGCGAAGTCGCAAGATCGGTCACATCGATATCGATACCGACAATTGCACCGCAGGCTATTCCGACGCCTGCTTCTGGCCATTTGAGCCAACCATCAATTTCGATCTGCGTTGGCTGGCGTTCACAAAAGCGTTGCCAGTCCCGCATAGTTGACCATCGGCCTAGCGAGTAAGAGCCAGGGGCCTTCTGTCCCGGAATGATTGGGAGAACATGATAGCCGTTGTCGACAAGGGTTTCGGCGGTTTTTGCAAGGAAGGAATCGATCATCAGAACGGCACCGCCTTTTCATCGGTAAGCCGCTGGATTTCGGCGGTCGCTTTTACGAGGACGAGACTAATCAGGTTACGCCATTCGTCTGGCGTCAGGGTCGCGAGGTCGGTCTTCCCAATTTCCTCGAGATAAGCGCCAGCCTCGTCCGATGCCGCATCGACCGCCTGATTTTCATAATGGTTGAGATTGAACACAAAACCGACCTTCCCATTGCGATAGATGATTTCAAGGCAGCGCATGGAACAGGCTGCCAGTTTTGGAGCCAAGGGGTTGCTCGGTTCCTGATAGGCATATCCCCGTGCCGACCGACCGCAGACAACGCAGGTCATGCCGCGTCCGCCCGTAGATGACGGTGTGCGATGACTTCGGTGAATTTTCCTGATTTACGAACGCGGATCTGATCGGGAACCTTGATCTGCTTCTGCCGCATCATGGCCTCGACGGCATTGGCTGGAACAGGCGCCTGCGCGTGCCGAAGCCACCAACCTTCCGCCTTTGTTCGGGCATAGCCTTCATGGGACAGGCATATCCATTCATTATGGCTGACCAGACCCGTCCGGTAAGTCACCTTCAGCGAAATGGGCTTGCCGGGCTTTTCGTGCAGGCTGAACGAAACATCGTCGACGTCGAGCCATTCAGGCGGCAGAGACATGATTGGAGCAGCCTCGGGAGCAGCGAATATCTTGCGTTCAACGGGCGGAAATTCATGGCCGCATTCAGGGCAGGAACCGATAGATATGGCGCATGCCGCCTCGCAGTCTGGACAATATTTGACCAAAGGATCACCGTCGCCTTTCCCCTTTTTCCGATCATCCGGAATGTTCGGATCATCAAAGGGTCCGTGCCTGCTGATATTGCCCCCGAAGTCGAGGATCAGGCAATTATCCTTTCCCGGATGGAGGCGGGTTCCGCGCCCGACCATCTGAATGTATAGGCCGGTGGATTTCGTGGGCCGTGCAAGCACAATTAGGTCGACATGCTTGGCGTTGAAGCCAGTGGTCAGGACGCCCATTGAGACAAGGCAACGGATGCGCTGAGCCTTGTAATCCTCGATTAGCCGTTCCCTTTCCGGACCCGACGTATCACCGAAGATTGTGGCTGTGCTGATCCCGCGAGCCGTGAATTCTTGGGCCAGAGCCTTGCAATGAGCGACGGTGCAGCCAAAAACCAGCCAACCCTTGCGATCCTGACCGGAGGCGATTGTCCGACTGACAATATTATCGATGGCCTTCGGATCGAGGGCGGGAACCTCAAGCTGGCTGGCGATAAAATCACCGGCACGTGTACCCACGTTGGAAGTGTCGATTTGCCAGCTTTCAAAGTAGCTGACAGGGCGCGAAAGGAACCCTTGGTCAATAAGGTCGCGGACGTTGGTTTCATGTGCGATCGCATCGAACAACGCTCCTTCGCCGCGATGAAGCATGCCTGAGTCCAACCTGAAAGGCGTGGCGGTGAAACCGATGATCTTGAGGTGTGGATTGATCTTAAGCAGGTCGTCCAGAAACTGCCGATACATCGTGTCGGAGCGCGAGGGGATGAGGTGTGCCTCATCGACAAGAACCATATCACATTGCTGAATCTGGAAGGCCCGCTTGTAGACCGACTGGATGCTGGCAAAGAGCAGCCGTGCATTGATTTGGCGCTTGTTCAGGCCGGCCGAATAGATCCCTGCAGGCGCATCGGGCCAGAGGCTCAGAAGCTCCTCATAATTCTGCCTGACCAATTCGCGGACGTGCGTGACGACAAGGATGCGGGCGCGAAAATCCGTGCGGAATACCAGCTTGCACCATTCCGCCATGATGAGCGATTTCCCGCCACCTGTAGGAATGATGCCGAGCGGATTGCCATCATGGCGCTGGAAATAGCTGAACAGGTCATCGATACACTTCTGCTGATAGGGTCTTAATTGGAGGGTCATGACCGCCCTCCATCTCGCCAGATGGAGCCATCTTTCATCCGGTATTCGACCCAATCGGAACCGGCATCAATCTGTTCGCCATTTATCAGCGGAGGGATGAAGAGATGCGCTGGACATCCCTGGCGCTGCTCATCAAGCGGCACATTGCGGTCAAAGCGCGCGCAGTGCCATTCGCCATTGCCTACCGCTGAAGCATGCAGGCAGGTACGGCAATTGCTCTCGGGGAATGCGCCCTCGTGGCAGGTGGCAGAATGTTCGCACCAGCGGCAAACATACCATCCCGGCTGCTCCGAAATGCGGGGCGGCGGGGAGTCGGTGGTAATGATCTCCAGTGCGCGCGCTCGCAGGCGCGTTGCTTCTGGTTTATCTGCCTCCGTGCGAACAGACATCCATCGCCGTCCGCCAGCGGTGCAAACTACAGTGTAATGCCGATTGAGATCGGCATATTCCATATAGAGCACCGCTTGCGCGTAATAGGTTTCATTCCATTCGCGCAGCGCATGCTTTTCACCAACTTTCTCCTTTGCCTTTTCCAGTTCCCGAAACTTGGGATCGGAAACAGCCTTGATTTCCAGGACGTGCCACGTCTTTGGAGCCTGAATCAGGCCAAAGATCACTCCATCCATATGACCGCGGAAATGGCCCTGATGATCTTCGAAGCCGAATTGACGCTGAGTGACAGGATGGAGGTCGTGCACCTCCAGTGTGTCGACTGCCTTCAATCTGGCGATTGCCACGGCCTCGGTGGCATGGCCATCGGCAAACCGCTTCAGCGTTGCCGCATCGAAATTCTTCGGGCTGGCCCAGCGGAACCCATACCAAAGCGCCCTGTCGCAGGCGCCGCCGATGGAACTCATGCCCAGATAGGGGCGTGGCGGATGACTATTTTCGGAATTTTCCAGAGCACGGTCAGCTAGCTCTAGAGTTGGATCGGGCGTTTGTGGCAATGCAACCATGCCACACTCCTTTCGCAAGTCTGGTTGTGGAAGTGGCGGGCAGCCTAGGTGTTTGGTCCCGGCATTTGGTGGTGCGGATTTAGGCTGAAGCGTTCAGGCTCGTTTGTCCAGCATTTGCAGATGTATTCGTAGGGTGTGAGGCCGCGCAGGGTCTTGAGGCGGCGGCCGTA
>Ga0180223_1000994_pt1 | contig 25633 bp, 30 predicted proteins | sample eDN5th30CKraftOP_FD_151337 | JGI IMG/M metagenome (GOLD analysis project Ga0180223, IMG submission 151337) | Enriched Organic Plus compost microbial communities from Emeryville, California, USA - eDNA 5th pass 30_C Kraft OP (version 2) (version 2) ... | reverse complement strand
CGGGTGGCGTGGCCTGCGACGGCTTCGTCCATGCTGTTGTCGAGCACTTCGGAGGCGAGGTGGTGAAGGGCGCGCTCATCCGTGCCGCCGATATACATGCCGGGCCGACGGCGGACCGGCTCCAGCCCTTCGAGGACTTCGATGGTGGAGGCGTCGTAACCGGAGGAAGATGCGGGCTGGTTCGCGAACAGATCGGACATGGGAGATAGCTATAAGGCGCAGCGCCCGCGCGCAAGGATTTGCGGCGAGGTCGCGTTAACGTCCGCCATGTCGGCAACGCGGCATCATTGATGAAAATAATCATACACCTGCCGCGCCACCGCCCTGGAAACCCCTGGCGCGCGCTGCAAATCCTCCAGCGCCGCATCCTTCACCGCGCGCGCCGTGCCGAAATGCATCAACAGCGCCTTCTTCCGCGCCGGACCGATCCCCGGCACGTCATCGAGCGAACTGGTCGTGATCGCCTTGCTGCGTTTCTGCCGGTGTGCTCCGATGGCGAAGCGATGTGCCTCGTCCCGCAGCCGCTGAAGGTAGAACAGCACCGGATGATTGAGCGGGAAAGTCACCTCCCGCCCGTCTGGCAAATGGAACACCTCCCGCCCTTCGCGGCCATGATGCGGCCCCTTGGCGATGCCGATCATACACACATCCTCGATGCCCATTTCCTCCAGCATCGTCCGGGCGGCCGACAATTGCCCCTTGCCGCCGTCGATGAGCACCAGGTCGGGCCATTCCCCGCCGTCGCGATCCGGATCTTCCCGCTGGGCTTTGCCGAAGCGCCGTTCGAACACCTCCCGCATCATCGCGAAATCGTCGCCCGGAATGGTTTCCGGATTCCTGATGTTGAACTTGCGATAGGCATTCTTGCGGAATCCCTCCGGTCCGGCGACCACCATCGCGCCCAGCGCATGACTGCCCTGGATATGGCTATTGTCGTATATCTCGATCCGGTCGGGCACGCCGTCCAGGCCGAATGCCTCGACCATCTCGCCAAGGATTTTCGCCTGCGTCGTCGTTTCCGCCAGGCGCCGATCCAGCGCCTCCACCGCATTGCGCTGCGCCTGTCGGATCAGGCGGGTCCGCGTGCCCCGCTGCGGCACTTCGATCCGCACCTTTGCCCCGGCCCGTTCCGCCAGTGCCTGCGTCATCAACTCGCAGTCCGCCGGCGCACGGTCGGCTAGGATCAGCCGGGGCGGCGGCACTTCCTCATAAAATTGCGCCATGAAGCTCGCCAGCACATCGTCCTCCGCCACTTCGGCGGTGTGGACCGGGAAGAAGCTGCGATGCCCCCAATTCTGTCCGCCGCGAATGAAGAAGGCCTGGATGCACATCGCACCACCCTTTGCCGCCAGCGCGAAGATGTCTGCGTCCCCCAACCCCTCGGCATTGATCGCCTGACTGCCCTGAATGAAGGTCAGCGCCTTGAGCCGGTCCCTCAGCATGGCCGCCTGCTCGAAGTCGAGGGCGTCGGACGCGGTCTGCATCGCTTCCCCCAGCTTGCGCTGCACCGCCGTCGACTTGCCGCCCAGAAAGTCCTGGGCGTCCTTCACCAGTTCGGAATAGCCCGCTTCGTCGATCCTCCCGACGCAGGGGGCCGAACAGCGGCGGATCTGATACAGCAGGCAAGGCCGCGAGCGGTTGGCAAAGAAGCTGTCGGTGCAGGACCGCAGCAGGAACAGCTTCTGCAAGGCGTTGATCGTCCGCGTCACCGACCCGGCGCTGGCAAAGGGCCCATAATAGCGCCCCTTATATTTCCTCGCCCCGCGATGCTTTTGCACCCGGGGGAACGCATGATCTTCGCGCAGCAGAATGAAGGGGAAGCTCTTGTCGTCCCGCAACAGCACATTATAAGGCGGACGGAAGCGCTTGATGAGCTGCGCTTCGAGCAGCAGTGCTTCCGCTTCGCTGTTGGTCGTGACGATCGTCATCGACCGGGTCTGGGCGACCATGCGCTGCAACCGCCGGGGCAGCCGGTCGACCTGGATATAGTTCGCGACGCGGTTTTTCAGGACCCGCGCCTTGCCGACATACAGCACCTCTCCACGCGCATCCTGCATCCGATAGACGCCGGGACGCGAAGGCAATGTCTTCAGCGTCGTGCGGATCGCCTCCACGCCGGCATCGATGTCGGGTTGGCTGCCCCTTACCGTGAAGGTGGCCTTGTCTTCATGAAAGCGGTCGGGAGATTGGGGACGCGACATGATGCTGAGATAGCGGGAGGCGCGCGGATCGCAATGGCGACGTGGCACCGCCGGCGGATTTACGTAGCCGGCAAGACAAGGAGGTTATGCGGTTGGCAGGCAAGGATCAAGTGATGGCGATTTTCGGCCAGGAGCTGACGTTGCCGAAACATAAACATCCGTTCGCCACACGACTTTGAAGCTCCCTAATCGAAAAAGGGCCAGCACGAAACCGCGCCAGCCCCTGATTTCGTTGACCGATCTCTTGCCCGTCAGGCTACCGGGCCAAGATCCCTGATTGCGCCATCCACCAGGGCCTTGTCAGCTTTCGCATCATGGCCATCGGCGATCAGCGTGGCCGCGGCGCTTGTCGCGGCATTGACCGCGCGGGCGCGAATGGCGGCGACGGCAGAGCGCTCGGCGGCGCCGATCTTGTCTTCGGCCATTTTCTGTCGGCGCGCCACGAGCGCGACGGCATTGGCCTTGGCGTCTTCCAGAAGCGTCTCCGCTTCATGCTCCGCCGATTTGCGCATGGCTTCAGCCTCGCCAGCGGCGGCGGCCAGCTTCGCTTCATATTCCGCCTTCAACGCCTCGGCTTCGGCGCGCAGCTTGGAGGCTTCCTCAAGCTGCGCCTTGATCTGGGCGATCCGGTTGTCGAGAGCGCCGCCGATGAGACCGGGCACTTTCTTGACCAGCAGCAGCACGATGAACACCGCCATCGCCAGGCTGACCCAGCCTGTAGCGTCCATGCCCACTGCCTTGGGATCGGTATGAGGTGAGATGCCTTCATGCGCGACGGTGCCGACCGGCTCCATCCCTTCGGCGTGGATCGCCTCGCCCAGACTGGGCGCTGCTTGGCTTTGTCCTGCTGCCTCAGCCATGGGCCAGTGCTGCCTTTACTGCGTTACGGGCCGCTGCTTCCGTCGCTTCAACGCCGGAAATACGGGCCACCATGTCGCGCGCCGCGTCGACGGCGACGGTTTCAATCTGTGCCATGGCCGCGTTGGATGCGGCCTGGATGCGGGATTCCGCAGCGCTGATGAGGCTCGCGACCTCCGCATCGGCGGCGGCAAGCTTCCGTTCGGAATCCTTGGCGGCGTCGGCCTTTGCCTTTGCCAGCACCGCCTGAGCGGCGGCACGGCTTTCGGCTTCGCGGGCACGATAATCCGCCTCCACCTCGTCAGCGCGGGCAAAGGCGGCCTTCGCCGCGTCGAGGTCTCCGGAAATCTTCGCGTCGCGCGCGTCCGCCGTCCCCTGCACCTTTGGCACCATGCCCAGGCCGATGACGAAGAACACGAAGCCGAACGTCAACAGCAACCAGAAGATCTGGGATGAATAGGTTTCGGCGATTTGCGCGATTTGAGGCATTTCGAATCCGTCCGATCAGGCGCGGTCAATTCAAGGAGCGGGCGAGCGGCGCCATTGGCCGTCCGCCCGCTTCCCAAGCGGTTGTCAGGCCACGAACACCAGGATCATGGCGATAACGAACGCCAGCAGACCCAGCAGTTCCGCAGCGGCGAAACCGATGAACAGGCGGCCCTGCTGGCCATCGGCGGCGCCAGGGTTGCGCAGCGCACCTTCGAGGAACGAAGCGAAAACATTGCCCACCCCAAGCGAGGCCAGACCCGCACCGATGGCGGCCAGACCAGCACCGAGCAGCTTCGCGGCTTCTGCGTCCATGTTGTAAACTCCTTTTCTAAACTCTTTTAAGCGTTGAACAAATTTGGAAAATTTAGTGCAGGTTCTCGGCGTCGTTGATGTAGACCGAGGTCAACAGCGCAAACACATAGGCCTGGATGACAGCGACCAGCACTTCCAGCGCGCTGATGCCGATCATGAGGAGGAAGCTGGCCGAACCGACAGTGAGGCCATAGCCGAGGCCCGCGTTGGAACTGTTGATGACGAAGCCCGCCAGCACCTTGAGCAGGACGTGCCCGGCGGTCATGGCCACGAACAATCGCAGGCCAAGGCTGAACGGACGGACCAGAAAGGAGACCAGCTCGATCGGAAAGATGACCGGGATCATCGGCAGCGGCGTACCGTGCGGCACGAACAGCGAGAAGAAGTGCAGGCCATGCTTCCAGAAGCCGACGATCAGCACGATCGAGAAGCTCAGGATCGCCAGCACGCCGGTCGCGGTGAAATGGCTGGTGAAGGTAAAGGGGTGCAGGCCGAGCAGGCCCAGCGGCAGCAGGCCCAGCAGGTTCGCCAACAGGATGAACATGAACAGCGAGAAGACGTATGGAATATATTTCTTGCCGCCCTCGCCCACATTGGCGACCAACAGGCTCTTGATGAAGCCGGTCATATATTCGACCGCCATCTGCCAGCGGCCGGGGACCAGTTCACGCTTCATGCCGCCGACGACGAAAATCCACAGCACCACAGCGGCGGCCACCATATAGAGCGCGCTGTTGGTGAAGGCGATGTTGAAACCGCCGATGGACAGGTGATCGGTCCCGAACAGCGGTTCGATCGCAAACTGATGCATCGGATCGATTTTACCGGATTCTGCCACTTTGACCCCTGCGTGCCTTGTCTTCGAACTAAGACAAAAGCGTCCCTTTATTGATCGGGACGCTTCGTCGTCAATCTGATGATATTCCTGAAAGCCACCACGATCCCAAGACCGAGGAAAACCAGCAGGAGCCATGGGGACGTGCCAAGCAGCCGGTCGAGAACCCAGCCGATCAACGCGCCGCCGGCAAGACCCCCAATCAGCTCCGCAAGGACCCTGTTGCCCAGCCGCGAGCCATCGTCAGGCTGCTGCTCGACCGTCCCCTGTCTGACCTTTTCGGCTTGTTCGGCCTGCGCGATCCGCTCCTCCAACGAAGTGATCCGCGCGTCCTCCCCCGCCGGGTCCTGCCCAGGTGTATCCGCAGCCATGGCCTCTCCCTCCGTTCGGATGAACTTGCTGGAGCGGCAATGAAGCGTGCGGCTGCACCCGTCAAGGCGCGGCCCGTTTAGAAAGGCGTTTCGGGATAGTCAACCGTGCATGGGATGGAGATGGTTTTCCCCATGCCGCGCAACGGAATGCCGCGCGGCATGGGTCGGATCAATTCGCCGTCGCGCAATAGGAAGGCAGCGCGATCGCGCCCGCGCCCTTGGTTTGCCAGGCCCCGCCGCCGATCCGGTAGGCCTGGCCCGGCTTCACCCGGCTGCTGAGCGTTTGGCAACCGGTGGCCGCCGCGACGTCCTGCACCGTCACCCCCCGCTTGCTGGCCAAGCCGGTATAGGCGGCCCGGCGCTTGATATTGATCGATTCGACTTCGGCTTTCACATCCGCGCCGACCGATCCGGCGATGCCGAGATAACCGTCGGCCTGTTCGCCGACCGTCCCCGCCGCGATGGCCGAGGCGACGGCCCCGGACTGCGCCTGCGCCGGCATATTCATGGCAAGGCCCGTCGCCAATGCGATCACGGCCCCGACGGCGATCGTTGCAATCATGCGTGTCATTGCGGGAACAACTCCGGATTGTTCTGGATCAGATCCTGCGCGTCGCGTTGCAGTTTCACCACAACTTCCTGCTGGATCTTCACATTGAGGTTGATCTCGATAGGCTTGTCGGGTGCCTTCACCTGAATACAGCCCCCCAAGGCCAGGCTGGCGATGCTCGCCGTCATGATAGTCGCTTTTCTCATTTACGCTCCCTGTCTGGCGCAGTGTCGCTTGACGCAGGCTGAACCGCAACCCCTTCGCGCATCTTCTGCTGCACTTCATCGCCGATGCTGTTCTGGATCAGGCTGTTGGGATTGACGAGCGACTGGGCCGTGCCCATCAATCCCCGGAAAGGCGCGGCAATCCGCACGTTGAAGATAAACGGCAGGCCGATGAAATTCCGCGCGATGCCGCTGGGCGCATCGCTCAATTTCCCGCGATTGACGCCGTTGAAGACCACATTGGTCACCATTTCGCCATCCAGCGCGCCATCCATCAATATGGTCAGGCACTTATATTGCAGGTTCTTGAGGGCGTCGAAGGCCATCTTGCCCATGACGCCAAGCTGTTCGTTCGAAACCGGCCCCACATAAGATAGTACGCCGGATTGGCGCGTGGGATCGCAGGGGATGGTGGGCAGCACGCCTTCCGGCATCATCAATTGCGGCATCCCCTGCTGCCTGGCGACCAGCACGCCGCCGACGATGCGCCCGCCATTCGCGTTGAAGATGAGCGGCATGATTCCATCGAACGTTCCGGTGGCCGACACATTTTCCAGTTCCATCGCCTGAATGAATGCGCCCGCATCCAGCCCCAGAACGCGGAACGTCATATAGCGGTCGACGTCCGCGCTGAAATCCATGGTGGTGGGCAGCAGAACCAACTGCCCGCCGGCAAAGGGCCACCCGCCCCCTTCGATATGCACGTGCTGATCGGGTTCCAGGCGATAATGCACGACGCCGTCATACACCTCGACGCCGGGATTGACCGACTTGATCCGTACTTCCTGACCCGGCGCGCTCACCAGTCCCAGCAGGTCTGTGAACCGCAATTCGCCCGAAAGGCCCTGCACGGGACCGAAGGCGGCCGCCAGATCGGCATTGTCCGTGCGGAAAAGACCGTCGCTGGTCACGGCCGAACCGTTCCACCGGATATGCCCTTCACCGCTGACGGTGGCCGATACGTTGGCGACCACGCCCAGCGCCAGGCTGGTCAGATCGTCGGGCTGAAGGCGTGAATCGAACAGGATGCCGGGAACGGCGAGGTCCGCTCTGCCCCGCGCGCTGTCGAGATCATGGACAATGTCCGCGCGGGCTACCAACGCATCGTTTCGCGGCGCGCGCAGATTACCCGTCGCGGCGATGCGTCCTCCTTTCAACGTCAGGGCGAAATCCGGCACGTCCAGCGGATTGAACCGCGCTTTCTGCTCCGCGTCCCGCACCGACAAGGCCGCTTTGAGCGTCAGCACGCCGTCCGCGAAACGCCAGTCGCCCCGAACTTTTTCCACAAGGAGGGGGACAGCGCCTATCCGTCCCCCCGCATCCTCGACCTGGCCGACAAAGGCCCCATCGGCCATGCGGCCATCCAGCTTAACCGCAGCCAATCGGACGGGCGCGTCCCGCGGCCCCACTGCAAAGACGACATTGGCGAGCTGGAAACCGGTCTTGCCCAGCTTCACTCTTGCCTCGTCCGCCGACAGACGCATGGGGCTGGCCCCGCTGCGCCCGTCAAGCGCAACTTTCCGAACCGAGATGCCGCCGCGCAAGCCGCCCGCGCCAGTGGACAGCATAGCCTCTCCGGGCAGCGGGCAGACGGTTTGCCGCATCCGGCCCAGCGCAAATCCCCCATAGCGTGCTTCGGTCAAGGAGACAGGGACGCATCGGCTGTTGATGGCGAGCGCTCCACGGGACGTCATCGCGCCTTCGACCGGCACCGAAAGCCCTCTTATCCTGCCGTCGGGCAAAGGCCCGTCGAGTCGCAGGACCGTCGAAAAGCGGGTCTGCCCTTCCGATCCGGCCGAAAATCGCACCGGCTCCAGGGACAAGGTCGCGCCTTCGGCGGCATAGGGATCGACAAACAACTGCCCGCCAAATCCGCCACTCGGCCGCTTTGCAAGCCGCAACGCCGCTCGCGGCAAGCCGCCGCCTTCGGTCGTCAGCGCTCCATCCAGCGCCCAGTCCATGCCCGCCCCTTGCCGGCCCGGCCAGGCAAGCGTGAAACGACCGTCCCGCGACAGATCGGCCCGCGCGCCGCTTCGCGCGGTGAAATGCGTGTCGTTCAGGACAAGGCTGCCGGCCCTCTCGCGCTGGACGAACGCCACGCGCGTATGGAGAAGATTGTCCTCGCCCGCGCGCTGCAACGCATCGGCCAACCGCCTGGCCACGGGACCGACGGGCGATCCTGCGGCCGATTCGCGCATGGCGGCTAGAGGATCGCGCGCCGCCGACGCATGAATATGCCGCGCCGACGCTTCTCCCTGGAAATCCGCGCCGCGGCTTCCCGCGTTCCACACCCCGTTGAGCGCCACCTGTTCGGCGAGCGCCCCCGCTCCTGAAAAGGCGCGCGCGGCGATGCGCGCACGTCCGCCGGTGCTTTTGGCCGTGCCGTCGAAAGCGATCCGCGCCGACGGGGCAGCCAGCACGATTCCATTGGATTTGAGCGCTTCGCCATCGATCTGGACCGTCCCGGTCCAGCGATCCAAAGCCTTGCCGAGCGACAGATCGATATTCGCGACCGGGCGGGCCATGGCCGTGGCCGCGTCCTGACAGGCCAGCGCCTCTCCCCGCAGCGGCCCCGACAGGCGCGGCCGTCCCGCGCTCATGGCGATATCGAGCCAGGCCGATCCGCCCGCAAGGCCGCAGCCGGACAGTCGCGCACGGGGCATGACGGCGGCGAGCTTGCCGCGAAATCCGGACTGGAGATTACCCTTCCCGTCGATCCGCATACCCACGGCCCCGGCATCGGTATCAAGCCGAACCCGCGCATCGGTCAGCGACAGAAGGAGGTCCGGCAGGCTGAACGGTTCGGCAGAGGTCGGGTCGCGGAACTTATCCAGTTCCCCCAGATCGAGGACGCCGCCATGCAACGACGCGCGCATTCTCACGCCGTCCGCGCGGACGGCCGCCAGTTGCGGCGTCACGCCGGCAAAGGCGATGTCGACTTCCAGCCACCGGGCAGTGAAATCCGGATCGGCCGGGTCACCCAGCACGATATTTTCGATCCGCTGGGTGCGCAGGCCGATATGCGTCAGGTCATAGCTTGCCTGGACGCCGCGCCGGTTCAGTTCGCGGCTGATGAAATTCTCGGCGATCGGGGCACGTTGCGTCCATAGCGCGGCCAGCACCAGCGCCAGCAATCCCACGCCCAAGCCCAGCCAGCGCAACCAGCTTCGGCGAACCTTCATTTCGCCGTCATCTTCTTCCATCCGTCTGGTCAACCCCGGCTCTCGAACCGCATTTCTATCCGTAACGCCTGCACAACGTCCCACCTAGAGTAAATATCCTTGCTCCCAAAATCCGCAACGCATAGCGTCTTCCCGCATATACAGGGGGCAAGATTGGCGGATAGCGATGGCAAGGCCAGCCATGACGGCGCGGGGCATCGCGCCCGGCTGCGTCGGAAGCTGGCGGATAGCGGCGGGGATGCGCTGCATGACCATGAACTGATCGAATATCTGCTCGCCCTTGCGATTCCCCGCCGCGATACAAAGCCTCTGGCGAAAGCGCTGCTGCGGGAATTCAACGGGATCGGCGGGTTGATGGCGGCGGACTGGCAAGCCATCGCACGCGTGCCCGGCATGGGCGATACCAGCATCGCCGCCATCAAGATCGTCCATGCCACGCTCCTGCGCCTATTGCGTAACGAGGTGGCGGAAAAACCCGTTCTGGCAAGTTGGCAGGCCCTGCTCGATTATCTGCGGGCGGATATGGCGTATCTGGGCGTGGAGCGCGTGCGGGTGCTGCACCTCAACAGCCGCAACATGCTGATCCGCGACGAACATATGGGCGACGGCTCCATCGACCAGGCCGCCATCTACACGCGGGAAGTGATCCGCCGGGCCATCGACCTGGGATCAGCCGCGCTGATACTGGTCCATAATCACCCCAGCGGATCGCCCGAACCCAGCCGGCAGGATATAGAAGTCACGCGACAGATCATCGAAGCCGGCAAGCGGCTCAACATATCGGTCCATGATCACATCATCATCGGGTCGCATGGGCATAGCAGCATGCGGGCCAAGGGGCTGTTATAGGATTGCCGAAAAAGCGCAAATCCCGCCCGCCAAAAACTCAGAAGTCGAAGCCGACCGACAGAAATTCCGGGACGGGTCCGTTCCAGCCCTCGTCCGGACCTTCGTCCGCCATGTCGCGCCGCCGTCCGCGCGCAGGCGTGGGAACCGGCTGGGGTTCGGTCCGCTGGGCAGCTTTCCCCTCACTGACCGGCCGATCCCTTTTACGGGGTTTTTCCTCGCGCCGATCTTCCTTCTCGGCTTCCACCGCTGGCGCGCCGATCGCCTCTATCTTCTGGCCGATCAGCTTCTGGATATTGTCGATCGCCTCCGCATCCTCGGAGGTCACGAAGGTATAGGCGACGCCCTTCGCTCCCGCGCGGCCGGTGCGCCCGATACGGTGCACATAGTCATCGGGATGCCAGGGCGCGTCGAAATTGAAGACGTGGCTTACCCCCTTGATGTCCAGACCGCGGGCGGCGACGTCGGATGCGACCAATATGTTGACCCCGCCGGTGCGAAAGCGTTCCAGTTCGGCGATGCGCGCCGACTGGTCTATGTCGCCATGGATTTCACCGGACCGGAAACCATGCCGTTGCAGGCTCTTGTTGAGTTCCCGCACGGTCGTCTTGCGATTGCAGAAGATGACCGCGCTCACGACATCGTCGGCGGCCAGCATGGCGCGCAGCACGTCGCGCTTCTTGCGCGAATCGACCTTCACCAGGCGCTGCGTGATGTTGATGGAGGCGGTCGCGGGCCGCGCCACTTCGATCGATTTGGGATTGGACAGGAAGCGGTCGGACAGCTTTTTGATCGGCGCTGGCATGGTCGCCGAAAAAAGCAGCGTCTGCCGCTGGGCCGGCAGCTTCGTGCAGATTTCCTCGATGTCCGGGATGAAACCCATGTCGAGCATCCGGTCGGCCTCGTCGATGACCAGCATCGAACAACCGTTGAGCAGGATCTTGCCCCGCTGGAACAGGTCCATCAAACGGCCCGGCGTCGCGATCAGCACGTCGACGCCCTTTTCCAGCGCCTTGACCTGATCGCCCATCTGCACGCCGCCGATCAGCAGCGCCATCGAGAGCTTGTGATATTTGCCGTATTTCTCGAAATTTTCCGCCACCTGCGCCGCCAGTTCCCGCGTCGGCTCCAGGATCAGGCTGCGCGGCATCAGGGCGCGGGCGCGCCCATGCGCCAGAATGTCTATCATCGGCAGCACGAAGCCCGCCGTCTTCCCGGTGCCGGTCTGCGCGATGCCGATAATGTCCCTCATCATCAGGACGGACGGAATCGCCTGCGCCTGAATGGGCGTAGGCGTATCGTAGCCCGCCTCGGCAACAGCCTTGAGCAATTCGTCGGAAAGGCCGAGATCGGCAAAAGTCATTCAAAGGTCCGATGCAGGAAGAGTCCGCGCCGCGACAATGCAGCGCAAATCGGGCGCGCCTTGCGTAAATATCGTCGTCTTGTCAAGAAAATCGCGCATGGCCGGCCGCTGGAATCAGCCGCTCGCCTTGTGTATGTTCACTCATCCGGGTCCTGCGCCACCAGCCGTTTGAAGCTGTCAATCCCGCAGCTGAGGCCGCTACGCGCCTGCAACTCGTCCCGGCCCGAGCAGAGCGATCCGTCCTCATCCGGCTCGACATAGAAACCGGAATAAAAGCTCGTCGCATTGCACCCCCGCTCCAGCCGGGCCCGATACCGATGGCTGTCCGCCAGTGTCAGGTCGACGCCATTGGCTACCACGATGCTCGCGGATCGAATCGAACGAAGCGCAATGCAGCGCGGCCCCTTCTTTTCCCGCGAAGCGTCTTTCGCCTGAGGCGCGAGAGGCGCAGGCGCCCTTCCCTTGCCGGCCATCGGCACGCGGATGATGACGCGGCGCTCAATGGTCAACTGCGCCCATTGCGTCGGTGCATCGGCCGGCGCGACCAGCAGCAGCAGAATGGAATGAAACAAGCCGAACCCCTTTTTGGGAAAGCCAAGCTATCGGTCACTGGTTGAACAATCGATGAACTCCGGGGCATAGGACAGTTCCATGACCGGACAAAGCATCATCGATCGTTTCTCATCCTTGCTGGGGTCCAAAGGCGTCATCACGGACAGGGACGATATCGCCCCGTGGCTGACCGACTGGCGCGGCCGCTATCATGGCGCGGCGGATGCCATCCTCGCTCCGGCCAACACGCAGGAGGTCGCCGCGGCCGTCGCCCTGGCGTCGGAAACGGGCATTCCGCTTGTTCCGCAGGGCGGCAATACGTCGATGGTGGGCGGCGCGACTCCTCCCGCCGACGGCAGCGCGCTGATCCTTTCGCTTCGCCGCATGAACCATATCCGGGCACTGTCGCCCGACGATAATCTGGCGATATGCGAGGCGGGCGTCATCCTTTCGAGCCTGCATGACGCGGCCGCGGCGGTGGCCCGCCGCTTTCCGCTCAGCCTCGGCGCCAAGGGGTCCGCGACCATCGGCGGCCTCATTTCCACCAATGCGGGCGGCACGCAGGTCCTGCGTCACGGAACGATGCGCGCGCTGGTGGAAGGCATCGAGGCGGTATTGCCCGACGGCAGCATTTTCGAGGGTCTCGACGCCCTGAAGAAGGACAATCGCGGCTATGACATCAAGCAGTTGCTGATCGGCGCCGAAGGTACGCTGGGGATCGTGACCGCCGCGTCCCTGCGGCTGGTCCCCGCGATCGCCGCGCGCGCGGTAGGCTGGATCGGCGTCCGGTCGCCAGACGATGCGCTGGCGCTGTTGCGCCTTGCCGAAACGCACCTGGGCGACAGCGTGGAGGGGTTCGAGATCATCGCCGATGACGGCCTGGGCCATGTCCTTTCCCATATTCCCGGCACGCGCTGCCCCATCGGCACCCGCACGCCCTGGCATGTGCTGATCGAAGTCGATCATGCCGACATGAGCGAACCCGGTCCCGCACAACGGCTGGAAAGCGCATTGGCGCAGGCGCTGGAACGCAATATCGCGGTGGATGCGGCGATCGCGGCCAATGACGCGCAGGCGGAGGCATTCTGGCGCATCCGGGAGTCCCTTTCGGAAGCTGAACGGGCGCAAGGGCCGGCCCTGCAATATGACATCAGCGTGCCCGTTGCGCGGATGCCTGCCTTCATGGTGGATGCGGCGGACGCCGCCGAACGCGCTTTCCCCGGCACGACAGCCTCCTCCTTCGGCCATCTGGGCGATGGTAACGTACATTTCCATGTGCGTGCCCCCAAGGGGATCATGGACGGCCCGGCCTGGATCGCGGCGCAGGGTCAGGCCATCAACACCTTCATCCATGACGCCGTGGCGGCCGTGGGTGGATCGATCTCGGCCGAACATGGCATCGGCCAGATGAAGCGCGCCGAATTCGGCCGTCTCGCCTCCCCTGCCCGGATCGCGGCGCTTCGGGCCATAAAGACCGCATTCGATCCCAAGGGCATCATGAACCCCGGCAAGCTCATCCCGCGCCCCGACGAAGGCTGAATGTCGCGCATCGACAAAGCAATTGCCTCATAAGGCCAACGGCTCTACTGCCCTCGGCCAATCTTGCAGCCAGCGGCCTGTCCAGACATAGCCGCCTTTGAAGGAATGGAACGCATATCATGGCAAGCGCACCGACCGGCCTTCCCATTTTCTACAATGATCTCCTGCCGCTCAGCAGCGCGGACCATGCCGATTACCGCAATCGCGCGCTCGATGCCGCGCCGTTCCTGAAGGACCAGCACGCGGTTCCGCTGACCGTCGACGAATTCGTCGCCGCCCAGCGCTTCCTGCCCATCATCTTTTCGGCGGGCGAGGATTCGGTTCCGCTGGCGCTGATGGGCCTCAACGAAGGGGTCAACATCTTCCTCGACGAGGAAGGCAAGCTGCGCGGCCCCACCTATGTTCCTGCCTATGTCCGCCGCTATCCCTGGATGCTCGCCAAGCTGCGCCCGGACAGCGACGAACTTTCGCTCTGCTTCGATCCCACCAGCGAAGCGCTCGGCACGTTCGAGGAAGGCCAGCCCCTGTTCGAGGACGGCAAGCCGACGGAGCTGACGCAGGGCGTGCTGAAATTCTGCGAGGACTTCGAACAGGCAGCGGCCCGCACCGGCCAGTTCGTCCGCGAATTGCAGGAACTGGACCTTCTCATGGACGGCGAGGTCGCCATTCAGGTGCCCGGCAGCGAGCAGCCCTTCATCTATCGCGGCTTCCGCATGGTGAACGAGGAAAAGCTGCGCGACCTGCGCGGCGATCAGCTTCGCAAGATCAACCAGAGTGGGATGCTCCCCCTGATCCACGCCCATCTTTTCTCGCTGCAACTGATGCGCGAGATTTTCGAGGCGCAGGTTCAGCAGGGCAAGGGGCCGATCGCCGGCGCCGACGCGCCGCAGCCCGCGCAAGCCTGAAGCGTGTCTAAAGGCGGCATCGTAAATTATTGAATGCGGGGATGTTGCATTCCTCTTGAAAGGAAAGCCAACGTCCCCTATCTTTCGAACATACGGCCACCTGCCCCCCTTTCGGGTGCGTCGTATGGGCGCCTCCCCCTTTGGAGGCGTCTCCTCCCTGAACCTGGCCACCCCGTGCGAATCGCATGGGGTGGTTTTTTTATGCTGAACGGGATTGCCGCAGTTTTGCTTGACGCGGACCATGCGCGCGCTTAATTGCCACCGCCTGCCGATCATCAGATGTGATCGCGGCCCCTTCGTCTAGCGGTCAGGACGCGGCCCTCTCACGGCTGAAACACGGGTTCGATTCCCGTAGGGGTCACCAATAAAATCAAGCACTTAAAGATACTTCGATGGTGCCTAAAGGCCCATTTCGTCCATACGTCGTCCATGGACTCGGGTGAACAGCCGTGTATGTCGGTAATCAAATTCTTCGATAAGTGACGCGGTGCGATCGTTGTCATTCGCTCGGGCGTTCGGGCGAACGCCTTGCTGCGATAAAGCGAGTGAGGCATTCGACAGGCGCCCGATCTTCACAATCTCGATCTCTCCGGATTGTATGAACTGATAAAGCTTTGATCTGCTCATCCCAAGCATTGCGACCGCTTGCGGGATGCGGACGGTGATCGGCATCGTTTGAAACGGGCGATTTTCGAGCGGTCGCGCTACGTCATTCTGTATCTGCCGCCGCTTCATGGCTTCCCTCCGCGCTCATGGAAGTATGTATCCGAGGCTTGGATGAAACCTCGATTCGCCCGCCCCTGCTCGGCACCGGGCGCCCGCGTAGCTTGTTTCAAAAGCATGGCAGCGGTGAGTCCTTCGGGGTCGGGAAACAATAGGGCGTTGATCGGGCAAAGCGGATCGTCGATCTGCACGCGCAGATAATCGCGCGGTGGATCGCTTCGGGATTGCTTCTCCCATGCCTCGCCAATCTCATCCCATCCCAGCATGACCCGGAAAGTGGCCGACTCCGGTCCGGTGGGTTCTAGAAGGCGGCCGTGCGATAGCTGTCGTTTGTCGGCGCCCGAAATCCTTCACCATTATCAGCCACTCAGGGCTGGTTTCCTGCTTCTCGAAACCAGACATTCGTTCATTTTGCGGCCGATCGTGAGACTCCACCGATTTCGGCTCGGCAGCTCAGTGATACTGCGTTCTACCAGAAAAATGTGTAGCGCCGGCAGCGTGGCTGTTGATGTCAGTGCATAAAATGGGCAGCCCGATATGATTTGATCGAACAAAGTCTGAGGAATCCCATGAGCGAGCGTAAATTACACCCCGAGACCCTGGCCCTCCATGCCGGATGGCGTGCGGATCCACAAACAGGCTCGGTCGCGCCGCCTATATATCAAACGACATCCTATCAGTTTCACGATGCCGACCATGCCGCACGCCTTTTTGCTCTGGAAGAGCTTGGCAATATCTATACCCGGCTCGGCAATCCGACGACAGACATCCTTGAGCAGCGCATTGCAGCGCTGGAAGGTGGTGCTGCAGCATTGGCAGTCGCATCGGGCCAGGCAGCCTCTGCTTATGCGGTCCAGAATCTCGCGCGTGTCGGCGACAATATCGTAAGCGGCACGGACCTTTACGGCGGCACCTATAATCTGTTCGCCAATACACTGAAGGATCAGGGTATTGAGACGCGATTCGTCGATCCCTCAGACCCCTCAGCCTTCGCGCGTGCAAGCGATGAGCGCACGCGCGCCTGGTATGTCGAGACGCTACCGAATCCCAAGCTGGTGGTCTGCCCGATTGCCGAGATCGCGGCCCTTGGTCGTCCGATTGGGATCCCGCTTATCGTTGACAATACCGCAGCACCTTTGCTCGCTCGTCCGTTTGAACACGGAGCAGCAATCATCGTCTATTCGACTACCAAATATATCGGCGGCCACGGCACATCGATCGGTGGCATGATCGTGGATGGCGGCAATTTCGATTGGGAAGCGTTCCCCCAACGTCACCCCGCTCTCAATACGCCAGATGCCAGCTATCATGGCGCGATATGGAGCGTAGCAGCTAAGCCGCTCGGCCCGATCGCCTACATCCTTCGCGCACGCACCGTGCTTCTGCGCGACCTTGGCGCTGCGCTTTCACCATTCAACGCCTTCCAGCTTCTACAGGGCCTTGAAACCTTGCCGCTGCGCATGCCGCGACACTGCGATAATGCGATGAAGGTTGCGACCTTTCTCCAGGGCCGGGCGGATGTGATGCGCGTGATCCACCCTTCAGTGCAGACCGGTATTCAGGCGGAACGCGCGTCGAAATATCTCCCCGGTGGTTTTGGTGGTCTGCTGGGTTTCGAACTGGCCGGGGGCCGTGATGCGGGGCGACGGTTCATCGATGCTCTGCAGCTTTTCTATCATGTTGCCAACATTGGAGACGCGCGCAGCCTTGCCATACATCCTGCATCGACCACACATTCCCAGCTATCCGAGGCCGAGCAAGCTGCAACCGGCGTTTCCCCAGGCTATGTCAGACTTTCTATCGGCCTTGAGCATATTGAGGACATTCTGGCTGATTTGACTCAGGCATTAGACAAGGCTGCAAGTTGACCCTCGCTGGCGGGGCAGCTTGCCACAGAGCAGTCTCGCCTGTTTCCGGCTTGACCAATTTCTGGCATTCAAGAGAACGGGGAAGCGACCAAATGAATGGCCGGTTACGGAATCAGCATTTTCCAATTTAAACGAGGGAGATTGAGCGCATAGCAGCTAGGTCAGCGGCTGACGGCGATGACTTCGATACTCAGCGGAGTACCGCCAGCGGCGATAGCAAGTAGGCGGTCGACATTCGGATGCGCGCCCGGGCAGTTGCGCGCATCCGCCGTATGCTCGGCGAATATGGCCAAGCCATGTTCGGCCGCTTTTGCATCCAAGGTGTCAAAGAATTGCTTCAGGTATTGGTAGACGGCTAGCGAGCCTTGCTTGCCGGCCGATTTTCCATGCTGGCGACCACAGCCCCTTTCCCGTCTACGAGGTCGATGCGTTCCACGCCATCGACGGGCGACAATTGCTGAAGATTATCCTTGAGCCTCGCGCTTGGTTGAATCATCGCCAGCATTTCTCGAATTCCTGAGTTAATTGCGCGCGGGCATGTAACGCCCTCTTCGGATGTCCGCTATGAGATGCGCGAAAATCGGCGCCCAACGGCCGCGTTTGGCGCATTTTGCCGGGCTGCATACCTTCGGCGTGTCATGAATACGCGCCCGCGCGCCTGGGAAAAGACCAGCGATCACGCGCCGGTATGGATCGAACTCGGCGACAAGCGGAGGCCGGCGCAATGATCTGCCAGATCGCGCGGCGGCGCCTCCCTGTGGCTAAGGCCCGGTCCGAGAGTTAGGAAATTAGTGCCCGGCGAGGACATTTCCGGTTGCGCTGGCTGTGGTCGGATTCTCGAAGACTCGTCGAGACGGACGCTGAGCGCCTTGGAAGCGAATGCGCCCAGGTCACGGGCAGAAAAAGGATCTACATGGACATATCAGAGGACATCTTCACCGAACCCGACGCGGTTTCCGACGCTCTCGCCAATCTGGAGCCGCTGCGCCATTTGGCTGGGATATAGGAAGGGCATCGCAGCGTCGATCTCATCCGAAGCAGATGGATCAGAGTGGCAGGACTATTACGCGCGGATCGAAATGCAGCCAATCGACGCGCAGACCAAAGGCCCGCAACTAAAATAAGGGGTAATTTCAACGCGGACAGCTCATTGGGCTACATGTCCGGAACGCCCCCCGTGCGCGGCCACGCCGGCCACGAACGCGGACCAGTTCGACATCTCTCCCAGCGCCGAGCTCACCGGCAATTTGCCCGCGGACGACCGCTGTGATGCGCCCAACGGTTTGCGCGGAACAATCGAGCGCGCCGGACCCAGCTAACCAGCGACCAATTCTCGCTTAACCGCAGGCCGCGCGAACGATCTTGCCGGTTCCTGGGTCGGTTTCGATGGTTACCCGTTCCTGACGATAATCCATCGTCACGCCCTGGCCGGGTGCGATCTGCCGAACGATGGTTGCGCCGGTCTTTTGCATCGCCTGCTCATCGGTCAAATGATCCATGCCCGCCAATGCCTCAGCCGCGTCCGCCCGGCATAGCCCCGGAGCGGCATCGCCTGCGAGCCGGCTCTTGTCTGTTTGACAAGCAGCCATGGTCGTAGCAACGAGCGCAAGTGTAGCAGCGGAAATCAGTTTCATTTTCATCACCAATCGATCCTTTATCTATCGATCCTGCAACATAGCGGCGATTTTCCTCGCAGTGGCTTTGGCCGAGAAGGGATTTTGTCCAGTAATCAAGCGTCCATCTGCCACAGAATAGGGCATAAACGGCAGAATCGCCTTTTTGGTAGCGGGCATCTCTCCGCTTCATCTCTTTTTCGGCATTATATGGCACCTTGCGGGCAACATCTGCGACCACCTCTTCTGACCAGGCAAAGCCAGTGACGCGCTTGCCTGCCACCAGCGCGGTTCCGTTGCGGAGCTTGATGTTGAGAAGGCCGCAATAGCCATGGCAAACCGAAGAAACGATACCGCCCCGTTCCCATATGGCGCGGGCTAGCTCCTGCAAGCCGGTGTCGTCGGGAAAGTCCCACATCACCGCATGGCCGCCGGTGAAATAGATGGCGTCGAACTGCGCCGGATCGATCTCGTCGGGCCGCGCCGTCTGAGACAGAAGCGCCATGCGCGCGGGATCGTTCAGCCACGCCTTGGCGGAGGCGTCAATCAGAGGCCATTTCAAGGCGCGAGGCTCCAGCGGAGACGGCCCTCCCTGAGGGCTGACGATGCGCTGCTCATATCCTTTCGCTTCGAAGATATCGTAGGCGTGCGTCAGTTCCGAAAGCCACAGCCCGGTCGACTCGTGCGGATCGGCATAATGGGAAACGTTGGTGACGACGTGGAGGATGCGCTTGGTCATCGTGGATATTACCGTCCCTTGGGATCGAGCGCGCTGAGCGGCGTCGGCATGTTGAGGACGGCCTGCCCGTCCTTGACCACATCCATGCGGACAATCTTGCCCACGCCCAAACCATCGAAAAGCTGGCTCATCGGCCCGCCATGCCTGGTCAGTTCGACGCCCTTGGGAAGCATCTGCTCCGCATGGTTCAAGATGTTGGTCTGGACCTTGGTCTGATGCCACCTCCCGTCGATCAGATTGAGCATGTTCGTCGTATTGATCCGCGACTGTGAAGGTACCGCACGCAACGCCGGTAGCAGGGCTTCCAGTGTCAGGTCAGGCGTTCCGTCGGCGGCGGCGATGTTCGCTCTGACGCCTTCCTCCATGCTGACATCGATCCTGGCCAGCCATTTGGGCAGCTGATAGCCCTGAACACCGCGCACGCGCGCGATCTCGGTCGTGACCGGCAGGGCCAGCACATGCCATAGACGTTGCGCCGGCGCATCGACTTGATCAGTTCCAGCATGTTCGGTCCGCGCGCGCCGGGTCGGCGCACGACGACGGCGATCGAAACCTCGTTATAGGGATCGTTATCGGCGACCAGATAGGAGAAGAAGGTCAACGCGACCAACCCTCGGCCGGGCAGCGCCCGCAAAGGCTCGAGCGGCTGCGGCAGCATCGCGCGCAGCCTGGCGGCCGGGGCCAGATACAGGAGCTGGACGCTGCACATGCGATAGAAGAAGTTGGGCGCCCAGACCCGCCCCACCCGCGAATCCACCTGCTGCTTGGGAATCCTGCGGAAGAAGTCGATATTACCGGTCGCTGGGTCGCGCGCCACCTCATCGAGATCGGGGTTCATTCGGAAGCGGTCGTAATAGCCGCCTTCAGGCACCCGAACGCGCTCCGGACCGAACTCGACTTCGACGCAACGCTCACTCATGCTTTCGGCCCTTTCCGGTCTTCGGATGGGGCCTCGCACGCCAGCCCATCGAGGCGGATAAGCCTTGTAACCCTAAACCTGACTTTAATGTCAATCGGCTTGGCCTGCCTTGCCTTCCTCAAGGCGCAGCAGATCGAACATCCGCTGCTTGTTGTCCGAACAGGCGATTCCATCTGGCCGGTTCTCGATGCCGTCGATGACGGCGAGGAGTTGGGCCTTATTCTGCGCCAATTGCTCCTGCAGGACGTCGATCTCCGTGACTTTCTCCCTCAGCCGTGCCGCCAGTTCGTCATGCTTCCAGCCTTGCGAGTCAGCGGGCATCAGATATCGAATTTGATCGAGCGTGAAGCCGGCCCGTTGCGCGCTGGTGACGATCCCCAGCAACGCGACGGCCTCCGGCGGATAGCGGCGGTAGCCATTGGCTCCGCGCTCAACGGTGCCGAGTAGCCCTTCTGTTTCATAGAAGCGGATTCGGGAGGCGTTGAGGCCGGTGCGTTTCGCCAGTTCTCCAATCTTCATGCGTGTCTTCATAACCCGGTTGACCTTCAATGGAACTTTAAGGTTATGGTCGGGTTTCGGTCAAGTAAGAGGGTGCCAAGTCGGCGGTCTTGCTCCGGGTCATCCAGTTTCAGCGCGAACACCAAGGAGAGATCTATGCCCTACGTCAGCACGAAAGACGGCGTCGAAATTTTCTATAAGGACTGGGGACCGCAGGGCGCGCCTGTGATCTTCTTCCATCACGGTTGGCCGCTCAGCTCCGACGATTGGGACGCGCAGATGCTGTTCTTCGTCAATCAGGGATTTCGCGTTGTGGCGCACGACCGTCGCGGACACGGCCGCTCGGAACAGGTGTGGGACGGCCATGACATGGATCATTATGCCGATGATGTCGCTGCGGTTGTCGATCAACTCGGCGTCCAGGGCGCTGTTCACGTTGGTCATTCGACGGGCGGCGGCGAGGTCGTCCGCTACATCGCACGGCACGGAGAGAACCGGGTTGCCAAGGCAGTGCTGGTCAGCGCCGTCCCGCCGTTGATGGTGAAGACCGAGGCCAATCCCGATGGCACGCCCAGGCAAGTGTTCGACGACTTCCAGGCGCAACTCGCGTCGAATCGGGCGAAATTCTATCACGACGTCCCTTCGGGACCGTTCTACGGTTACAACCGCCTTTTGGTGAAGGCATCGGAGCCGGTCATCCTCAACTGGTGGCGACAGGGCATGATGGGAAGCGCCAAGGCGCACTACGATGGCATAGTGGCTTTCTCGCAGACTGACTTCACCACCGATCTTCAGGGTATCTCGATCCCGGTCCTTGTCATCCACGGCGACGACGATCAGGTTGTTCCCTACAAGGCGTCTGGGCCGCGATCGGCCGAACTGGTCCAGAACGGCACGCTCAAGACCTATGAGGGTGCGCCGCATGGCATTCCCACGACGCACGCCGAACAGTTGAACGCCGATCTCTTGTCGTTCACGCAAGGCTGACGGCGCTCGCCCGATCTGAACAACTCCGGCCCGCTGCAACGCTCGACGTGAGAACACTATATGCAGACGATTCTTGGCGCCTCCGGGCAAATCGGGCATGAACTGGCCGTCTCTCTCAAGCGCGATTTCACCGATGACGACTTGTCAGCCGAAACCCGCGACAAGTGAATGAGAGCGACCAGCTACATCGTGCCGACCTCCTCGATGCCGGGGAGACACAGCAGGCGGTCGAAGGTTCGGAGATTGTCTATCTGACCGCCGGCCTGCCGATGGATTCAAGGCTATGGGTCGAGCAATGGCCGGTGATCATGAAAACGTGATCGACGCCTGCGCTGTGCATGGTGCAAAGCTGGTATTCTTCGACAACACTTACATGTATCCACAGACCGCCGACGCTCAGACGGAAAGCACGCCCTTCCTGCCCTATGGCGCAAAAGGGCGCGTGCGAGCGACGATCGCCGAGGAACTCCTTACGGCGATCGATCGAAACCGGCTGAGCGCGATGATTTGCCGGGCTCCCGAATTCTATGGCCCGGGGAAGACACAAAGCATCACCAATAGTGCGATCATCGAACCCTTGGTTCAAGGTAAGACCGCGAGGGTATTCCTGCGCGACGACACCTTGCGCACCTTGATCTATACGCCTGACACGAGCCTCGCGATGGCCATGCTAGGCAACACATCCGATGTTTACGATCAGACCTGGCATCTGCCCTGCGATGATGACCGGCTGACCTATCGCGGGTTCATTCATCTGGCCGCGGAACAATTGGGCGCCCAACCTCGATACCGGGTACTCAAGCGCTGGCAGTTGGTGGCTGGTCTCTTCAACAGCACCATCCGAGATGCTGCGGAGTTGCTGCCGAGATATGCGGTGGACAACATTTTTGTCTCGGACAAGTTCAAGGCACGATTTCCGGACTTCCGCGCCACGAGGTATCGCGAAGGCCTGGCTTCGATTGTGCGCGCGCAAACGCGAAGATAAGTCGCGATTTCGTAGCGGTCATGGGGCCGCCACGGTGCGCCGGCAAGATAAGCGCGTTCCAATCTCCCTATGCCGGCTGTCACTTGCTGTTCGCGTTCTTCCGGCGTGTCTCCCAGCCCTTGCGCGCTGCGGCGGATCGTTGTTCGGCCGAACCCGATCGGTGAGCCCGACCACCACGCGAGGAGGAGGCGTACGTATCCTCCTTCCCGCGACCAGATCCTGACTTGTTGCCGCCCCCGGACTCCTTGTTGACCGTCGCCCAGGCCCGACTCTCCGCTTCCTTCCGGGGAGTGCCGCGCTTTTCATACCCTTTTTCGATATGCTCGGTCTTGCGTTTCTGTTTATCGGTATAGCTGCTCTTGTCGCCTCTGCGCATAAGCCGTCTCCATATTGCCACCCATGCGAACACCCCCTCAGGTCAACTGTCGGTTTCCGTCGGTCGGCGCGACATGCCGGATACCAATCCGAACCCCGTCCTGGCGCGGCTCGTGCTGTTCGCGCTAACCGCGCTGATCGCCGACGTCGTCACAGTCGCGATTGAGTTCGGCCCGATCCTTCGGGGGCAATGGTTCTGACGGGGCTGCAAACCCTGATAGAAAGGATCGATGCCTAGAAGCGGATTGAGGCCATCAATTCTTCGAGCTTGCCGCAGGAAGCTTCAGAATCACATTCTCCCTTGATACGCAGCTTGGGGTTAACAAGGCCGCGGGCAGTCGCCTGCGAGGTCACAGGAACTTCGGCACCCAGGTCCGAACTTTTTCTCCGGTGTCGCTAAGGCGGCGGAGCACAACTCCATCGATCGATTTTCGCGCTATCGAGCGCCCGGCGAAATCACCGTCGCCTTCCGCGAAACCGAAGCTGATCTCGGCCCGATAGCCTGGTCCTTCGACAACACGAAGCTGCGCGTCGCCCTGAAGCGCCATCACCTTTGCCGAGGTAGCCTCGATCGTGCAGCACCCGTCTATCGTGATCGCTTCCGGCCGCCGAACTTTTGGATGAGCAAAGCCCTCGCGGTCGATGGTCCCATATTTCTTTACGGCGCCGCCTTTCAGAGCAGGGGAACCGCTTTCGCGGCCCCCCTCCCCCACATGCCGCGAGGGCGGCGGCGACAGCCAATGCTATGATTTCTCTAGCGCGCGCCATATACACTCACCATCCGTTGTCGCTCGTCAGCGCATATCGTGCGCTTGATCGTTCCGCGAGGCACAGATGCTGCCATGATGCATGGGCAGGTGTTGCCGTCGGTGCGATGGTTGAAACCAATCGCGTGGCCGAACTCGTGCAAGATGGCGGTCTGATAATCGGTTCGGCCGATCCCGCCACGACGCGAAAGGAGATCGCGATGATCAGTGCGGATCTAGGACAGCAGCTTGAGCACTTCGTCGCCCAGCTTGTAGCTTCGCGATCCGCACGGCTGAAGAAGCGCGGGCCTATCTCGAACATCCCGTGCTCGGTCCCCGTTATCTGGAATGTGTCGAGACGCTGCAGGGCCTGCCGGACAGCGACCCGGTGACTGTATTGGGCGAGATCGACGCGATGAAGCTGAGATCTTCGCTGACCCTCTTCGAGTCGGCAAACCCCCATCCGCTGTTCTCCGCCGCGATCGACCGCTGGTTCGAGGGCGCACGCGATCCTTTGACACTTCGGCTGCTCGCGTCCGAATGAGCCGTGCAACCCAGGACTGCGGACCATTGCCAAGCAATGCCAAGTCCGTTGCCCATGGGCCTATTTGTCTGCCACTAGGCAGGCGACCTGCAAATGCTCTCCGGCAGCGGAGAAGCTCGAGGCTGATCTGTGAGCGGGGAGTCTCAGGGAATTACGATTCGCGATGACCCGAGCCGCGGCCCCAGACCTTAAAGCGCGCAAAACGGGATGCATAGCGCTCCGGGCTCTCGTCGCGGAGATCGTTCAGGCTCGAAAAGTCCTGCTTGCAAGCCGCGTCGATCAACATAGCGCCAAGCGCCTCGTTGGGCTCCTCCCAGTCCGGCCCATTCGAGAGCATGGTCCGCCGCTCGCCATCCGATCGCTCGAGTGACAATCGGGTCTGCTGGAACGCGCGCTTGGCGCAGTCCACGTTAAGCTGCGCTATTGTCTTGATGCTGCGCTTCTTCGACCCTGCGAAGGAAACGAGCGTGACGTGCAGGACGTTATCGGCATCCCGTCCGATCGAGTCGCGATCGATGCCGGCCAGTTGAACGGAGTCCCCTGTCCTGACAGGCTCTCCCATGAACCAGTGGTTCGCCCATGCCGGCGCCGGTATCGCGGAGGCGACAGCAAACGCCGCAATGCAATGAAACCGGTTTCGTATCGACGCACGGGTCATCCGGCAGGTCTATTGTGCGGGCTATGGGAAGGCAATGAGGCGTTGACACGGTACTGCAAGGCAGGCTGTCGACAAGGCCTTGAGATCGATGTTTTTCGGATCGGCCTCTTAACCGTCGAGGCCCAATTTTGACCGAAAAACCACCGAATTTCGATCTCCTTTCATCATATTCTTTCGTCACGAACTACGATATGGTAGAAAGGATGACAGTTTTCTAGAAAGGTGCATGATGAGCCTCAACATCAAAGACCCCGAGGCCCACCGGCTCGCACAAGCCATCGCCCAAGCAACCGGCCAGAGCATGACCCGCGTGGTGACGGAGGCGCTGCGCGAGCGTCATGCGCGGATCGAGCGCCGCAAGGGCAAGGCCAGTGTCGCGGAACTGCTGGCGATCGCCGGCCGCGCCGCCGCGCACGTCAAGCGGCCCTATGCCAACCATGCCGATCTGCTTTACGACGAAAACGGCCTGCCCAAATGATCCTCGACACATCGGCCTTGGTCGCCATCCTCTATCGCGAACCCGAAGCGGAATCTTTCGTCCAGGCGATCCACGACGCCGACGCTTGCCGTATCAGCGTCGCAAGCTATGTCGAGTTGTCGATGGTCGTTGAAACCCAACTCGGTCCGGAAGGGATGCGCCAGGCCGAAGCCTTCTTCCGGCGTGCGGGCATCACCATCGAGCCGGTGACGGTCGAACATGGCGAGCTGGCGCGGCAAGCGTTTCTCGACTTCGGCAAGGGCCGCCACAAGG
>Ga0180223_1000993_pt1 | contig 25665 bp, 25 predicted proteins | sample eDN5th30CKraftOP_FD_151337 | JGI IMG/M metagenome (GOLD analysis project Ga0180223, IMG submission 151337) | Enriched Organic Plus compost microbial communities from Emeryville, California, USA - eDNA 5th pass 30_C Kraft OP (version 2) (version 2) ... | reverse complement strand
AGAACATCGACCTGGCGCAGCTTCGCGACGATCTCTTCGGGTTTGTGCTTCTTCTGGGGCATTCCAACGTCCTCCTACGGCTCAATAGCCTACTTCAGGGAGGACCACTTTTCAGGGGGCAGACCATTCACAACGAAAATAAATCTTTAAATAACCGCTATCACTTGCAGTTGCTAACGCGCCGAAGCAGCCAATGAACTGTCCAGTATCGCAAGAAGAAAGCTGCTTATCGCGCTTGACCTGAGTTTTGGATTGAGACTTACGAATTTTAAACGGTCTGCGCAATGTAAATTATGAATATGCCAAAAGGGGGGCAAATCGTCGTCAATATGTTGGAGCTTTATCGAAGGGGAAATTGGGCCGATTTAACTTGTGCTGACAGGCTCCAACCAATTTTCTGGTATTCGCTCATCGCTCTGCTCGCTTTTTCTGTAGTCATGTTTTGCATGACATACTGGCTACCCCAATACCATCCTTACAATCCCCCCCATCCGAATTAGCGGAGGACGGAATAAGCAAGAGGAATAAGGTACTTATTTACAAGGTAGTTGGCGCCTTGGTGCTGTTTTTTTTCGTAAGCGTCGCGGTTGTGATAACGCTGTCACCCAATCTCACCGAGACATGGCTTGGAAATACTCGAGCTTAGGAAACAGGTTGCCATCGCTTAACCGCCTACTCCCACTCATTTGATTTTATCACCGCTAGAAAAGACTTCCGATATTACCCACGCGATAAATCTAAGCCTCCAGCATACAAGATTACAATCCGTCAAAACGGAAACAAGATGGAACTGTATTTCTCGATTGACGATGACGAGACCAGACGCCGTCTGTATAAATTGACACCCTACCTTATGGAAAAATTGCTCAATTGGATTAGTTTAAATGGGTATTCGATTCCGCCAGAACTGAACGAGCTCTCAGGGCAAGTTAATGATTTATCCGAGTAAACTCGTCATGAACCCGTCCGATACCAGCAAACAGTACGGCCAAAATGCAAACAGCTTCGGCGCGAGAACCAAGCATTTTCTTGCCGATCATGTATGGTGCGAAGCCAACATGCGAAACAAGGTGCGATTATTAGGTACATTCTAAAACTGACACTGCTCGAGAACATCCCCGCCCTCAACAAACTATGAGCCTGACCATCTGCTGACGTCTGAGCAAGCCGCTGGTGTTTTAGGTTTAAGTCCAAAGACCCTTGCCAACTGGCGGGTCCAGGGCATTGAGAACTTACCCTATCGAAAAGTGGGCAAAGCTATTCGTTACAAATACGGCGATCTATTAGCTTTTATTGATTTACAAAAGAGAAAAAACAGTAGTCAGAAGTGAAGCAGGTTCTAATATCTGAAAATGCAATGGCTAATCATTTTGAATGGCCGCGATGGGGCCGGACGCCGACCGTCCGCTTGTGCGTTATGAGCGGAGTTAGCTGCCATTCGGTAACAGATCAGGCCACGGCTAGCCGACCAGCTTTCGGCCCTACATGAGCCTTTCCGCTCGTAGTCGCAATGCTGGCTCAAGTTCGAGTGAATGGCGCGCAATCTTGTCGAAACAGACGGACGTTACCTCATTGACCGCGCGCAGTTCGCCGTCGAGCGAACCAGCCATTATCTGGCGAAACGTGATCGATGAGCGCCCGACTTTCAGCACCTGCGAACGGATCGTCAGCAGGTCACCGGCGGGCACTTCCTGCTTATATTCGGTTGTCGAGCGCACATCCGCCCAGCCAAATGCGTCATCGGGAATTTTTCCTGCAATGTGACCAAGCAATTGAAAGCTCGCATCGTCGAACATTGCCGCATAATGCCGGACATTCATGTGTCCCATGACATCGCACATCCAAGGATGTGCGACGCCGACAAAGGTAACAATGCCGCTCATCGTGCCACCGACTGATAACCACCGAGGAAGGTTGTGAGATTATCGCCGAGCGCATCGCACAGATAGCCGCCTTCCTGCACGATGACAGTCGGCAGGCGAAGCTTTGCGATTGCTTCGGCGATGCGTCCGAAACCGCCGGTCGTGACCGACAACCCGCCGAACGGGTCGCCCTCAAACGGGTCGAGGCCGAGTGCGACCACAATCGCATCGGGCGCAAAGGCTTCGATGCGGCGGAAGGCCGTGTCGAGCGAGGCTAGGAATTCAGCATCGCCCGATTTGCGCGGCAGCGGCAGGTTGAGATTGTAGCCGAGCCCCGCCCCTTCTCCGCGTTCGTCGGCGTGGCCCCAGAAGAATGGATAGAAACGCACGGGATCGGCATGGATGGAAACGGTCAGCACGTCGGGGCGAGAATAGAAAATGCCTTGCGTACCGTTGCCGTGATGAAGATCGACGTCGAGGATCGCTACGCGTTCGGCCTGCGAGCGTAGATGCTGGGCCGCCACCGCCGAATTGTTGACGAAGCAGAAGCCGCCCGCCACATCGGCAAACGCATGATGACCCGGCGGGCGGCAAAGCGCATAGGCTGCAACCTCGCCGCCAAGCACCGCATCGGCGGCATCGACCGCGCTCCACGCGCTCCAGCACGCGCTTTCCCAGGTATGTTCGGCAATGGGGCAGGCCGTATCGGCCATGTGATAGCCGACCTGCCCCACGGCAGACGCCGGATAACGGCCGTCACGCGCCAGCGGATGGATGTTCGGTATCACCTCTTCCGACGCCTCCTCGATGCGCCGCCAGCGGGCATGGATGTGCTGAAGAAATTCCAGATATTCCGGCGTATGCACGGCTGCAATCGGGCCAAGGCCATGATTTTGCGGGCGGATGATCTCGCAGCCTGCGGCCTTCGCACCGGCCAGCAGGCGCTCGACACGCTCCGGCTGTTCGGGATTCGGCTGCGGCGCGCCGCTGGAAAGAAAGGCTTTCGGGTCGTGACGCTTCTGCTCAACGGCGTAAAAGGCTTTCATGACTGCTCCCTGATTTGATTGATGCGGGCCAGGCGGGTGAAATCTTCGCCATAGGCGCCGTGATCACGGTCGGATTCGATCCAGCCGATACCGAGCCGCTCATAAAATCTCTGTGCTGCAACATTGTCGCGGTCGACAGCCAGCCGCAGATAGACGCCGCCCCGCGCCATCGACCAGGAGGCGACATGGCGCAGAAGCACTTCGCCGATCCCGTTGCCGCGAAAGGCTTCATCGACATAGAGGTCCTGCACATAGACGCCGGGCTTGCCGTACCATGTCGAAAAGATGGGGAAGAACAGGGCAAGCCCGGCAAATACCCCGTCCACCTCTGCAATCAGACTGGTGAAAGCAGCGTAGGGACCGAAGCCGTAGCGGCGAAAATCCTCGACCGTGCTGGAGATTCTGTCGGCAGCGCCAAGTCCTTCGCCCATGATGCGGATCGCCTCATGGATCAATTCGGCATCGGCCGCTTCGCCAAGCCGTACCGTAACGCCTGTTTTGTTGTCCCACACGATTTTCGGCATCAAAACGCCACCCTGTCTCCGCCTTTGAGGCCCAGATATCCACGCGCCTCGTCAGGCGTTGCAACGTCCAGCGACAGGCCATCGAGGATGCTTCGGATGCGCCGTACCTGATCGGCATTACTTTTTGCAAGCTGGCCGCGCCCGTCATAAAGGCTGTCTTCCAGCCCGACACGCACATTGCCGCCCATGGCTGCCGCCATGGTAATCATCGGAATCTGGTGCCGCCCTGCGGCCAGCACGGAGAAGGAATAGTCGTCCCCGAACAGCTTGTCGGCAATCCGCTTCATATGCATGAGATTGTCGGGGTCTGCCCCGATGCCGCCCAGCACGCCAAAGACGAACTGGATGAACAGATGACCGGACACCAGCCCCCGGTCGCGGAAATGCGCCAGCGAATAGAGATGGCCGACATCGTAGCATTCGAATTCGAAGCGCGTGCCGCAGCCCTGCCCGAGACTGGTCAGGATACCTTCCATATCCGCGAAAGTGTTCTTGAAGATCGAATGGCGCGTGGCTTCCAGCAGTTCCGGCTCCCATGCGTGTTTCCACTCACGCGGCTTGTCGAGTGCCGGGAACAGCGCGAAATTCATCGAGCCCATATTGAGCGAACACATTTCCGGCTGCGCCTTGAGCGGCGCGGCCAGCCGGTCTTCCAGCGTCATCAGCGACGAACCGCCGGTGGAAATATTCACCACGGCAGATGTCGATTGCTTGATGCGCGGCAGGAACTGCATGAACAGGTCCGGATTGGCGGACGGCCTGCCGTCATGCGGATCGCGGGCGTGAAGATGCAGGATGGATGCGCCCGCTTCCGCCGCCGCAATGGCTTCGCTCGCAATCTCGTCCGGCGTCACCGGCAGATACGGCGACATGGAGGGCGTGTGCACGGAGCCTGTCACCGCGCAGGTGATGATCACCTTGCGACGCGTCTTCTTGTCGGTCATGATCCGGTTTCCTCACGCATTTACAGGCAGATTGAGTTCACGCGCCAGAACCTCCAGCGTGTCGCCAAGAATGGCGGTGATCTCGCCGACCTGTTCGCGGCTCACGATCATCGGCGGGCAGACAAGGAAGTGATCGCCCTCGACGCCGCCACGCGTGCGGCGCGAATAGATGATGAGCCCGCGCTCATAGGCGAGATCGACCATGCGCTGATGGGCGTTCAACTCCTTCGGCAGCGTCTTCATGGTTTCAGGATCGGAAACAAATTCGGCAGCGAGCAGCAGGCCCTTGCCACGCACGTCGCCGATGAAGGGGAAGCGTTTTGCCAGCCCTTCCAGTTCGCCCTTCAGCGCATCGCCCCTGCGGGCGGCATTGCCGACAAGATCAAGCCGATCGATTTCCTGCAGCACCGCCTTGCCTGCCGCGCAGGCCAGCGGATTGCCAGCATAGGTGAAGCCATGCAGGAAGCCGCCCGCGTCCAGAACCGGCTGCACGATGCGGGCTGGTGCCGCCATCGCGCCAAGCGGGCAATAGCCGGAGGCAAAGCCCTTGGAAAGCGCAATCAGGTCTGGCTTGCAGTTCCAGTGGTCGCCGCCCAGAAACTTGCCAGTACGTCCTGCGCCGCTCATCACCTCGTCATGGATCAGCAGGATGCCATAACGGTCGCAGATTTCGCGGATGCGCGGATAATAGCTGTCGGGCGCGACCAGCGCGCCGGTGGACGCACCGCCGATCGGCTCCATGATGAAGGCAAGTACACTTTCAGGACCTTCTTCCTGAATCTTTTCCTCCAGCATGTCGGCATATTTCTGGCCGCGCTGTTCCATCGAAAGATTGTCGCGGTCGAGATAGGCGGTCGGTGCCGGAACCTTGGGCATTTCACGCATGATCGGCGCAAAAGGCTCGCTCAAGGCCGCATAGCCGGTGACGGCGAGCGCGCCAAGCGTGCCGCCATGGTAGGATGGAAAGCGCGAGATCACTTTCCAGCGCTTGCCCTGCCCGGTGGCGACTGCCCATTGGCGCGCAAGCTTGATGCAGGATTCGACTGCTTCCGAACCGCCGGAAACAAAGAATATCTTGTCCAGACCTTCCGGCATCCGCTCGGCGGCCATGCGCGCCAGATCTTCCGCCGGTTCATTTTCAAAATGCAGGCGATAGGCGAAGGTCACGCGATCCATCTGCTCTTTCATGGCATCGAGCACGTTGCGATTGCCATGGCCGATATTGACCACCATCGCGCCGCTCGACCCGTCGATGACGCGGCGTCCGTCCTGATCCCAGATGTAGATGCCCTCGGCGCGATCCACCAGCGGCCTGCGCAGGCGCGACTGGTAGAAAAGATGCGATGCCGGGCGTTCATTCTGTGCTTTTGTGTTGAGCATGGCGTTACTCTGTCAGCGCTTGAGATATTGGTTGAGAACATTGGCGGTCACGCGCTCGACCATGCGGTCGCCGCGCTTGAGGGCCGCCACCCATTCGCAGCTTCCGGCGTGGAAAACCTCGCCCTTGCCGCGTGGAAAATTGACGATCATGCCGCAGCCCCGCTTGATGCGTTCCACGGCTGCGCCCCCATCGTTGCCAATCAGCGTATCGGCCACGAATTTGGCATCGGCATCGGAAAGAAACTGGTCGTCGGCTGGAATATCCGCGCTCTCTTCCTTGAGCGACGACATGCCGAGCGCCAGAATCTGCAACCCGTCGGGGGCGCCGCTGCCTTCTTCCGGCTCCGGCAGTCCGCCCCGGATCACATAGTCGAGCCCGTCGACTTCGTAACCAAAGGCGTGACCATCCGCGCCGAGAAGATCGCCGTAATAGATGCCGGTGCCAGCAAAGGCCCAGTGTTCGGGGCGATAGACCGGGAAACCGCGCACGCCGCGCGGAGCGCAACCGCCCCAGCCGACATAAAGCCCGCGCAATGCGTTGAGGCCGAATGTTTCGGCGGCTGGCCGCCCGGTTTCTTTCGCTTCCCAGCAACCGCTGGTGCGGCGCGGATCGGCAGAGCGATAGACCGGGTCCTCAGCGCGGGCGCGATATTTGTAGCAGGTCTGCCGCTTGCCATTATCCTCAAGCCGGGTCTGCCACATGAAGTTGCCGGCAAAACGCGCCGCACGACCGCCGCCATCGACATAATTGTCGACGGCATCGCGCATTTCCCATGTCCAGTATTCGTCGTGACCGACAAAAACCACGCAGTCATACCCGTCGAGGATTTCCGGCGAGAAATGCAATTCGTGCTGGCTGGCGAGATCGACCGCATAGCCTTCCCGCTCGGCCCAGCGGAAGAACAGGCTGTCATAGCTTGCCCAGCCGGAAGACGCATATTTTTTGGAATAGCCATTGGCATAAGCCCATTCCATATGCGGATAGCGCGGGGGGCTGGCTGGCGGCGTTACAAATTCCAGCGGAACACGAGGCGCGTCGGATGGCAGGACAACAAAGCCGCGGCAGAACGGGCGCTCGATGCTCACCGTCGTCGCATATTGATCGCCATTTTGCCCGGTAATGCCCTGATAATGGTTGGAACCGCCCCAGGTATTATAGGCGGTCCATGTGCCCGTTGCCGCGACTTGCAGGATACGGTCCGGCTTACGGCCCGCCGCAGGACACAGGATGAACAGGTGGTGGCAGTGGATTGGCTCTCCGTCATTGCCATGGGCTTTCAGCGTGATGCGATAAGCGCCGGAGGGCCAGTTCTCATCCGTCTTGAAGGCAAACGTCGTTTCCCATCCGCAACCGACAACCGAACATTGCGCCGGTGTTTCCTGCCATTTGCAATCTATCCCGCGCTTGGCGAAGACTGGCGTTTCCACCGCCCCGTCCCGCACGATCTCGATATCGAAACGCGAGGCGGTCGCGCTTACCTGCAAATGGACGGTCGCGCCCGGCAGATAGGAATAGGCGTCGGTGTAGCACCAGATTTCACCGCGCGGACCGTCCATGCCGGGATATTCGTAATAATGGCCGAGGACAGCCTCGCGCCGCCGCGCCGGGGTCAGCCCGAAATCGGGAAAATCGCTAGCGGTTCTCTCGTTCATTGCGGCACCTCACGCAGCCAGATATTTCTTGAGGAAGGAACGGGTGCGCTCCTGTACCGGATTGCTCAAAATCTGGTCCGGCGGTCCTTCTTCCACCACCACGCCGCCATCCATGAACAGGATGCGGTCGGCGACCTCGCCCGCAAAACGCATCTCGTGCGTGACGATCAGCATCGTCATGTGTTCGGCGGCAAGCTGCTTCATGACGGCATTGACCTCATCCACCAGTTCTGGATCGAGCGCCGAGGTTGCCTCGTCAAACAGCATCACTTTCGGCTGCATGGCGAGCGCACGCGCAATGGCGACACGCTGCTTCTGCCCGCCCGACAGGCGCGAAGGATAGACATCGATCTTGTCGGCAAGCCCCACCTTCGACAATAGCTCCAGCGCCAGAGCGCGGGCCGCGTCCTTGGCCATACCCTTGAGCTTGATCGGGCCGAGCGTGATGTTTTCCAGCACGGTCAGATGCGGGAACAGGTTGAAGTGCTGGAACACCATGCCCATCTGCTGGCGCACCACATTGATGTGCTTTTCAAAGGCCGGTCCAGCCAGTGGCTGGTTGACCTGCACGCCGTCGAGCCAGACCTCACCGCCATTCAGCGTTTCCAGATGATTGATCGACCGCAGAAGCGTGCTCTTGCCGGAGCCGCTCGGACCGATGATCGCAACAATCTGGCCGCGCGCCACGGAAAGGTCGATGCCTTTCAGCACTTCCAGCGCGCCGTAAGCCTTGCGGGCGCCCTTCACCTCGACCATCGGCTTTGCCGATTTGGAGCTGCTCATCGCGTGACCTCCACTTTTCTTTCAATGTGCCGCAGGCCAGCCTCAAGCAAGAGATTGACCACGTAATAGATGGCCGCGACGGTGATATAGAATTCAAACGGGCTGAAGGTTTCGCTGATGGCAAGCTGGGCGCTGTGCACCAGTTCCGCAATGCCGATGATCGAAACCAGCGACGTATCCTTCAGAAGAACGATCATGTTGTTGCCGATGGGCGGGATCGTGTTGCGGATCGCCTGCGGAATGACGATATAGCGCAGGGCCTGACCATGGCTGAAACCGATGGAGCGGGCACCTTCCATCTGGCCCGGATCGACAGCCACAATGCCTGCACGGATGATATCGGCATTATAGACCGCGAAATGCAGGCTGAGGCCGATGATGCCCGCGCCAAGGGCCGGAATATCGATGCCGACCTGCACCAGCCCGAAATAGATCAGGAACAGTTGCAGCAGAAGCGGCGTGCCCATGAACAGCCACATGAAGAACCGAACCGGCCACGCAAAGAATGCGGGCGCATAAAGCACCCCCAGCGCAAATGCGATGCCGAGCACGAAGCTGAAGAAGGCCGAAGCAACGGTCAGAACCAGCGTCCACCAAAGGCCGGTCAGAAGCAGGTCCGTATAGGGAGCGACGATGCTGAAATCGAGAGCTTGCATCCGGTCCCCCTCACTGCGCTGCGAAGCGCTTGTCGAGCAAATCGACCCCGCGCGCCACAACATAGATGATGATCATGTAAAGAACGGCGGCGACGCCGAAAATCTCAAACGGCTTGTAGGTCGAACCGATGAAGCGCTGCGCGGTATAGGTCAGTTCAACCACCGAAATGGTGGAAACCAGCGCCGAGCCTTTCAAAAGGGCGATGGCGTTGACGCCGAGCGGGCGGATCATCAGCCGGGCGGCCTGCGGCAGCACGACGAGCCGCATGGTCTGTCCGCGCCCGAAGCCGATAGAGCGCGCCGCTTCGCTCTGGCCGCGATCCACGCTCTGGATTGCACCCCGGATCGATTCCGACATATAGGCGCCGATATTCAGCCCGAGCCCGATGACGCCCGCGGCAAACGGCTCCAGATTGATGCCGATCTGCGGACCGCCAAAATAGAGGATAAAGAGCTGGACAAGGCATGGCGTGCCGCGAAAAATGCTGACATAGGCAGCCGCCAACCCGCGTAGAATGGGGGAGCGCGACAGGCGCGCCGCCACAAGCAATGCTGCCACTGCAAGGCCAAGGATCAGGGCCAGCGCGGAAATTTGCACAGTTACCCATGCCGCCTCCAGAAAAAACGGGAGGACGCGCTGCATCAACGCAAAATCCATCGGAAAACTCCGGTCAATCGGTTCTCAACCGGCCCGGACATATGCCGGGCCGGGATGGCTACAGATCAGCGAATGTCGCTGCCGACCCATTCCATCGAGATTTTCTCGTAGGTACCGTCGGCCATGATCTCGTCGAGAGCCTTCTGCATGGCTGCCTTCAGCTCCGGATTGTTCTTGCGGATGGCAATGCCGATGGCGACGCTGCCGCCTTCAATGTCCGGCGTATCGAGCTTGCGGACCTTCTGCCCGGTTTCCTTGATCGCCACCATGACCGGAATATTATCGACGACGATGGCGTCGACGCGGCCCGAATTCAGTTCGAGCATCAGTTCCGGCAAGCCCTTATAGGTGCGAATGGTCCAGCCGCCCTGCTCACGCGCCCATTTCTCATGGGTTTCGCCAAGCGTCACGCCCAGCGTCTTGCCCTTGAGATCGTCGAGCTTCTGGACGGCGGAATCTTCCTTCACGAAAACCGCGCGGCCCGCGTGATAATAGGGTCCGACGAAGTCCACCGCCTTCTCGCGTTCCGGCGTGATGGTCATGGAGCCGACGACGGTGTCGAACTTACCTGCACGAAGACCCGCGACGATACCATCCCAGGCCGTGGTGATGAGCTGCGGCTTCAACTTCATGCGCTCGGCAATCGCCGAACCAATGGACGCATCGAAGCCCACGACCTCGTTCTTCTCATTGACGAAATTGAACGGCGGGTACTGGCCGCTCATGGCGATCTTGAGTTCTCCCGATGCCTTGATCTTTTCAAGATCATCCGCCTGTGCAGGCGCAACCGCAAAGACTGCGGTGGCGGCAATAGCGGCAGCGGCAATGAAACCCGTAAATTTGCTAAACATGTTGTTCCCGACTTCCTCTTGTTTGTTTTTCTTGAGGCTTGTTTCTGCCCCTCAATATTCATGATTGCTTTTATGGATGCATTTCGCAAATAGATAATGGGAATAGATTGCATAGATTTCATGAATGGATGAACCATGTCGTTACACCGCCCCGAACGCCTTGTCTGGGATCTGGACTGGAACCTGCTGCGCAGTTTCGTGGTGATCGCGGAGGTGAAAAGCATCACCCGCGCCGCCGAACGCCTCAACCTCAAACAGCCGAGCGTGAGCAATGCCTTGCGCCGTCTAGAAGACCGCATCGGCCAACGGCTGGTGGAGCGTGACGCCACCCATTTCGAACTAACGGAAGTCGGGAAGCTGCTCTATGAACAGAGCATTGAGGTCTTCGGCGCCATTTCGCAATTGCCGCAACTCGTGCGCGGGGTGGGAGATGACGTGACCGGCCATGTCACCATATCGGTCGCCAGCCACATTATCTCGCCGATCTTCGATCAGGCGCTTGCGCTCTTTCACGAACAGCATCCCCGCGCGACCCTGACGATCAACGTATCCGCCAGCACCGAAGTCGCCCGGCTGGTGCGGGAGAAGCGCGCTTCGTTCGGTCTGGGGCTGGTGAGCAATCGCGATACGGCGCTGGACTACACCATGGTCTATCGGGAGTTTTTCGGCTTTTTCTGCGGCCCCCGCCATCGCATGTTCGGCCAGTCGGGGCTGACACTCGCCGATCTGAAGGGGGAGCCGTCCGTGTCGTTCCAGACCGACCATATTGCCGACGCGCTGCGCCCCGTCGCCCTGCTGCGCAGCGAGGCGCGGCTTTCGCCGGAGGTGGTCGGCACATCATCGAGCCTTGAGGAAGTGCGCCGGATGATCATCACCGGTCTCGGCATCGGCCCATTGCCGCTGCATGTGGCACGACGCGAGATCGAGGACGGCGTTCTCTGGCGGCTGCCGCCCTATGAAAACCCTCCGGCAATCGATGTTTTCCTGATCCACAATCCGGAAACCAATCTCAATAAGGCCGAAAAGGCCATGCTTGCCGGACTGAAATCTATCATTGCATCAACGCCCCTTGAGGAGCGCATCTACCAGGATTGAGCCCCGAAGCCCCTATCTTCATGGCTGTGCAAGCAGCGTTTCATGATAGGCCCAGAACTCGTCTATGAACCGTTGAGCGAGACTGTTATCAGGACCATTACTGCGGCGAATGACCAAAAATCCGGCGTCAACGAAGCTTGTGAAAGGCCGGATCGCCACACCGCGTCCGCGAAAATCGGTTGCCGACGACGGATCGATGATCGTTATGCCGACGCCTTCGGCCACAAGCGTCAGCGCTGTGTGCGACAGGCGTGTCTCAATGGTGGCCGACCGTGGAATGCGGGCAAGGAAGCGCGGCATGATCCCGTTTGCAAGCGCAGGCATAGCCGCGATACGCAACATGCACGCATTCTGAATGCATCACGCCAATAGAAATCACTTTGCAAGCTTGGCCTACTAGGTCGAGTGTTGATTGCATCCCAGAATACAATTAACACTTCCATCACGTCGGAAACCGTATCATGTACAACACACCAACAGGCCGATAGATGCACGAGAACTCTCCAGTCACCGACGACGAACAAGTACGTGCACGCGTGGCATGGCTCTATTTCATTGGCGGCCAGACCCAGCATGAGATTGCACAACGTCTCAACATAACGCGTCTGAAAGTCAACAAAATCATAGGTCAGATTCGTGAATCTGGACAGGTGCATGTGAATGTCACCCTGCCGCTTGTAGATTGTATTGAACTTGCAGAGAAAGTTGCGACGCGCTACGGCTTGGGGCAAGCCGTCGTTGTACCCGATCTAGATGATTATCTGGAGCAGAAACGTGTGATAGGTGAGGCTGCGGGAAAGATGGCCAGTGAACTTATTGCAGGGCGCGACATGGGCGTGGGCATCGCCTCCGGCCGCACGTTAAGTTTCGCGGTACGCAGTCTGCAAACGCGCCCCAAACCTCAAAGCTGGGTAGTCAGCCTAACCGGCGGCGTGACCAGCGGCTCATCAACCAATACATTTGAAGTCGCAACTGAATTTGCTCGTACATTAGGTGTGGAGTGTCATTATCTAACCGCGCCGATTTACTGCGCCAACCGCGAAAGCCGCGATGCAATTCTTTTGAGCGACGAGTTGACAGACGTTCTGGCACGCACGGAAATTGCTGATGTTGGTCTTGTTTCTTGCGGCGCACTAACCTCGGAAACGTCACTCACCCATATCCGCGTGGTGAAGGACAACCTTGATGCCGTACTAAAGCTGGGGGCGGTCGGTGAATTTCTGGGGTATTTTCTTGATGCTCAGGGACGTCCGATTGACCATTTCCTCAATGAATCAATCATTGCCCTGCCACCGGACAAACTCAAACTCAAACCCGCATCGATTCTGGTTTCGGGTGGGCTGAACAAAATTCCGATTATTAGGGCCATTCTGCGCGGCGGTTATGTCAATCGCCTCGTCACGAATGAAGGTGTCGCCCACGCATTATTACGGGGGCCGCGTTAACACAGCCCCTGTGCTCTTTGATTAAGCCTTGGCCTCAAGCGCTTCTGCCATGGCACGCAAGGTTACGAATGTAGACGCTGCACCCGGATCGATATGGCCGATGGAACGCTCGCCAAGCTTGGCTGAACGGCCACGACGCGATTCCATCGCAGCCGTCGCCTTCATGCCCGCTTCCGCACCATCGCGTGCAGCGATCAGCACATCGAGCGTGGATTTGCCAGCCTTCGCAGCCTCATTCGCAGCATCAACCGCCGGAACCCATGCGTCAATCATAGTCTTGTCGCCCGGCTCAGCCCGACCGCGATCAAGGATGCCCTGTGATGCGGCTGTTAGCCATTGGGCAATGCCGGTTCCATCAAGGTTCAGACGATTGCTAACGGCCGTGCCTGCGCGCAGGAATGCCGTTGCATAAAGCGGACCCGACGAAGCGCCGACCGCATCCAGAAACGCCTTAGCCATGCGCTTGCAAATGGCTTCAATGGTCTCATCGCCGTGCTCGTCTTCGAGCGCATGTTGCACAGCCTTCCAGCCGATTTCCATGGTGATGCCGTGATCGCCATCGCCAATCACTCCATCAAGTTCCGAAAGCCAATTCTTCTCGGCAATAATCTGATTGCCGACATTCATCATCATCGCCTTGAAAAGCGCAGGCGTCACGTCGCCCTTAGTGATGAGCTTGCGAGGCGTGTCCGCGGCAGCTTCCTTGTGTTCAGCGCCACGCTGAGTCTTGCGATGTGCCCCTGCTTCACGATCCGCTGCCTGCGTAGCGCCAACCGTTAAGGCTGGCGTATGACACGGATGATCGAGAAGCGTCTGTAGGGTCGCATCGAGCTTCATCAGCGTCACCGACGCACCTGCCATTTCAAGCGACGTTGCATATTCGCCAACCCATGAGGCGTGGATCTGAACGTCTCTGCCATCCAGAATCTGCTTCACGCGGCGGAAGATCAGGTAAAGCTCGATATGAGTGGTCGCACCCAGTCCATTGACCAGAACAGCAACGCGATCTCCAGCCTTGAGCGCCAGCTCTTCGACGACCAAGGCCATCAGTTCGTCAGTTACTTCATCAGCAGCCGCAAGCTTCTGGCGGCGGATGCCCGGCTCGCCATGCAGGCCCATGCCGATTTCCATTTCATCGTCACCGATGGCAAAGTTCGGCTTGCCAGTCTGGGGTAGTGAGCAAGCGCTCAATGCCACGCCCATCGAACGGGTCGCTTCATTGGCAGCCCGAGCCAGCGCTTCAACGCGCGGCAGGGATTCCCCCAAGTCAGCGGCAGCACCAGCAACCTTGAACACAAAGAAATCGCCAGCAATACCGCGACGCTCCGACTTGCGATCAATCGGAGCCGAGGCCACGTCGTCTGCAACCGCGACATGACGCACATCCATGCCGTCCTGCGCAAGTTCTTCCGCAGCCATCGTGAAGTTAAGAACGTCGCCGGTGTAATTGCCATAGAGCATCAGCACGCCAGCACCACCGTCCGCAGCCCGTGCCGCTTCCGCAATATGAGCAGGCGATGGGGAGGCAAATACGTTACCAACAGCTGCTGCATCAGCAAGGCCGCGCCCGACATAGCCTGCAAAAGCTGGCTCGTGACCTGAACCGCCGCCGACCACAATGCCGACCTTGCCTTCGCGTGGACCATCGACCGCCACAACTGCACGACCCGTTTCGCCTTCAACACGCAGCATGTCAGGATGTGCGCCAACCATGCCTTCGATCATTTCTGCAATGATATTTTCCGGTGCGTTGATCAGCTTCTTCGTTTTGACTTGTTCATTCATACTTCTGGCTTTCTAAATCGTGTCAGCTCGTCAGATCAGTGGGCATCCCGGCGCAGATAACGACGCGATATGGCATCGAACGAAATAGCCAACACGACGATTGCGCCCGAAACAATGCCCTGCCAATAGGGAGAGACACCAAACAGAACGATGATGTTTTCAATTATAGCGATAATGCCTGCGCCGAGGATCGCACCGATCGGACTACCGATACCACCTGTTGTGGCAACGCCACCAATGACGGAAGCAGCAATTGGAGCAAGCACCCAGCTATCCCCAATCGATGGCTGTGCCGTACCAAGACGCGCAACCATCAGCACACCTGCAAGACCCGCGATCGCACCGGCAGCCCCAAACACCATGAGCCGTGTACGATCCACCCGAATACCCAGCATGCGCGCGCCGTCGCGGTTATTGCCGATAGCATACATGTAACGACCGAACGGTGTTTTCAGCATCACGAAGGTCGCAATCAGCAGAGCTACAAACATGATAATGAATGGCACTGGTACGCCTAACAAATCACCGCGGCCGAGATATTGCACATCACGCGGAATGCCGGTGATGGCAACACCGCGGGTCAGCACCAGATTGGCACCGCCAAAAATGCCCGCCGTACCAATGGTGAGCACCAGCGAATGCAGGCGGAGGAAGGTAACAAGGAATCCGTTGAAAAGACCAAGGCAAAGGCCAAGCAGTATTGCCAGCAGCATTGCCGAATAAGGCTCAAAATCCATCCGCACCATCAGAATGCCGGACAACACGCCACAAAGGCCACCAATCACACCAAGCGACAGATCGAGCTCGCCCAGCACCATCAGCATCGACTGCGCAATGGTGATGAGGCCGACAAAAGCGAGACCGCGCGCAACAACCGACAGATTGTAAGGTGTGAGAAAGTAAGGTGAAAGGATTGCCGACAGGGCAAAGATCACCAGAAGCGCCACAAACACACCGGCCAGCGGCGTGCGGATGAGATTGGAAAGGGGACTAGTTTGCATCGGCTTTTACCTCTGTTCCAAAGATCGCGCCCACGAGTGTTTCATTGTTGGTATCGGTGGTGGAGAACTCACCGGTGATATGGCCGTTATGCATGGTGATGATACGGCTTGCGCATTTCTGCAGTTCGTTGAGTTCCGAGGAGACGAGGATGACACCGACGCCTTCTTCGGCAAGATTCTTCATGATGCGATAAATCTCGGATTTGGTCCGGATATCGATACCCTTCGTCGGCTCATCAAAGATGAGAACGCGCGGACGCGTGGCCATGGCGCGACCGATAATGGCCTTCTGCTGATTGCCACCCGAAAGCTGCGAGATGCGCTTGCCCATTCCAGACGTGCGGATACCGTAATCATCGATGATCTTCTGCACGATATTGCGTTCACGGCGGTCGGAGATACCCAATTTGCCGCTGGTCAGCGACAATACCGAAATGCCGATATTCTCACGCAGCGACAGAAGCGGCAGAATGCCATGATGTTTGCGCTCTTCCGAAAGATAGAGCATACCGCCGGAAACCGAGCGCGAGGTATCATTCAGTGCCCAGCTCTCGCCTTCCACCTTCACCTGGCCCGCTTTGGCTTTCAGAAAGCCAAAGATCGTCTGCATCACTTCGGTACGTCCAGCGCCCACCAGTCCGGCAAAACCGAGAATCTCGCCTTTGCGCAGATCAAAACTGATGTCTTCAAAGCGCGAACCGGACAGTCCGCGCACTTCCATGATGGTTTCAGTGGTAGGCTTTGACGGGCGGAAATGCTCATCAAAGGAAAGATCGCGGCCAGACATGGCTCGGATCAGATCAGCTTCGGTGACGTCCTTGATATGACCGCTTTCGATTTTCGTACCATTGCGCAGAACGGTATAATCATCGCCAATCTGGAAGACTTCTTCCATCTTGTGGCTGATGAAGACAATCGCGTGATCGCGATCAAGAAGGCTGCTAATAACCTTGAAGACGCGCTCGACTTCAACACGCGTCAGCGAAGATGTCGGCTCATCAAGGATCAGCACCTTCATCTGCTCATTGGTGCAGGCACGCGCAATCTGCAAAAGCTGCTGGTCGGAGACTGAAATATTGGCAACCAGATCATCCGGCTGCGCTTCGATGCCGAAACGGTCGAGATAGGATTTTGCCTCTTCCGTCAACGCCTTGCGGTTGACGACAAAGCCACCATGACCGGTTCGGCTAAATGGCATGAACAGGTTTTCAGCGACGCTCATCTGCGGGAACAGCGTCAGTTCCTGCGGAACATAGGCGACGTTTTTATAGAGCGCAGGATCAGTAACCGGATCGCGACCATCGATCAGCACCTGGCCCCGCGAAGCGCTGTCGGTTCCGGTTAGAATTTTAACGAGTGTAGATTTGCCAGCGCCGTTTTCGCCAGCAAGAATATGCGTGCGACCCAGCTCGATTTTCAGGTCAACACCATCCAGCGCGGTTACGCCCGGAAAGTCCCGGCCTAATCCGCTTGTTTCAAGATAAGCCATGATGGACACCTTGGAAAACTATCGGTGTGTCCGGCAATCCGCCGGTCAAAGCCGATAGGACAGGAAAGAATGGAGCACGGGAGAACCCGTGCCCCTGCAACAAAGCCAGATCGGATCAGTTGCCTACGTTTTCCTTGGTAAGGAACGCATTGCCGGTGTCGATATAATCAGGAACCGGAGCGCCGGTTGCCTGTGCCCAGAGCGTCATCACCGACCAGTAACCCTGAAGTTCCGGCTGAGATGCGGACGAGCTGTCGGCCACGCCATTGCGGATCATGTCGAGCATTTCCGGCAGGTTGTCGAGGCCGACCAGCGTAACCTTACCCTGCTTGCCGGCTTCAACGATGGCCTGACCGATGCCGATCGGACCAGCCGCATCCGAAGCAACCCAGCCCTTCAGGTTTGGATTGGCCTGCATGATGGCGGCTGCCTGCTGCTGCGCGATTTCGATGCTGTCATTGTCGATGCCTTCAGCAACAACCTTGATGCCCGGATGTTCTTTGAACACTTCGCGATGGCAATCGGCGCGGATCGAATGGTTCGGGGCGGTAGGCACGCCCATCATGATGGCGACTTCGCCTTCACCACCCAGCACTTCGACCAGACGGCGGGCAGCAATCTTGGCCTGCTCGCAGAAATCTGAACCGATATGCGTGATGGTCATGCCTTCCGGCGGCACGGAGTCAAACAGCACGAGAGGAATCTTCTGCCCCTGTGCTTCTTCAAGCGACGCACGGTTGCCCGACGGATCAAGCAGATCGAGTGCAAGACCATCCGGACGGGTGGCAAGCGCGCTGTCGATAATCTGGTTCTGCTGAACAACGTCTGCGCTCTGGGGTGCCGAGTAGACGATTTCAACATTGGCGCCGGTCTGTGCCTTGAGTGCAGCAGCGGCCTGTTGTGCGCCCTCATTCACCTTGTCAAACCAGGGATGAACAACCTTTGGCACGATGACGAAACGATAGCTGTCTTTTTTAACAGTACCCGGAGCGTCCTGCGCCATGGCGGTAACAGGCAACGAAAAGGCAGCAACAGCCGCCAGCATAGCAAGCTTATTCATACATTCCTCCCTTGGAAATCAGACGAAACTTCCTCCCGCCTGACTGTTTTGAAAGATCACCCCCGGAGGCTCCTCTGCCTCCAGCCAATAGCGAACTCTCGCTCTAAATACATATGTATAATTGAAATTACAAGAGTATTCATAGGCAGCTGGCCCGGTACTGAGGATTTTTCAAACCGCAGCCTGGAGAATACCCTGCGACGGACTGTGGCTGTTTCGGTAGAACAATAGGGGGGGCTATTGGGCTACAAGGGACGGGGACCACATCACGGTATATTCACCGTCCTGATACGCTTTTCTTTCGGCAGGAGAGGAAACCAAAGAAATCAAAACATTAGTTCTGTCTGCATTCAATGCAGACATATCATTGCGCATGCGAGGTGACCGAATCCTATGAATGCAGAGATCGTTTTCTCGCAGCGCGATGCGATGATCTGATGACGCTCCTCATACAGTCTCCAATCGATTGCAGGGCATTGGAAGGCGTCAGATTGGCCTCGATTTGCGCCGTGGCCTTGAGATTGTCGGCGATGAAAGCCCTTAAGTGATCGACATCGGATGGATTCGTATCGGCAGGCCGATCGCATCGACAACAGCATGCAGCTTTATTGTCAGTCCACCGCGCGAGCGACCGATGCAGGCAGCTTCAGCCTGCCTTTTTTGCGCTGCGGGCATCGGCGTGAACTTTGGAGATGGTGCTGTCGATCAGAACATATTCAAAGTCGGGCGTTTCCGCCAAGGCTTGGAAAAGCCTCGCCCGTACACCCGCCTGCGACCAGCGTGGAAAGCGGGCAAGAACCGTTGTCCATTTGCCGAAGATTGCAGGCAGATCACGCCAATTCGCCACAATTGCGGCCATCCACAAGATGCCTCATGGAGCAATCAAAGCCAAATTTAAACACAATTGCCATGTGATGTTGGTGACGCTGCACGAACGCCCCTTCCGTCTGGCGAAGGATGGCAAGTATTTGCGGTTCGCTGAAACCGCCTGTTTATCAAAATCTCCTTGATCAAAAGGGACCGCCTCGTCAATCTTAAGCCCGCTCGTACGCCTTTGTGCCCTACAACGCCACGAAGTGCTGTGCCGATACCTCGCGATATTCGCGCAAAGGCACCACGAAATCCGCGGGGCGGATCGGGCTCTTGAGTTCTCCCGCTTCGTTCAAATGCCTGCTCCTGCGCCGATCAGGGTCAGGAACCGGAACCGCCGCCATCAATTTGCGCGTATAGTCGTGCTGGGGGTTTTCGAATACCGATGACCTTGGTCCGATTTCTACGATTTCGCCCAGATACATCACCGCTACGCGATGGCTTACACGCTCCACTACGGCCATATCGTGTGAGATGAACAGAAACGCCAGATCAAGGCTCTGCTGAAGATCAAGCATGAGATTGATGACTTGCGCCTTGATCGAAACGTCCAGCGCAGACACACTTTCATCAGCAACAATAACTTTCGGCTTCAGGGCAAGCGCGCGGGCGATACAGATGCGCTGCCTTTGCCCGCCAGAAAATTCATGCGGATAGCGCTTTGCCATATCCGGCGTCAGGCCCACCTTTTCCAGCATGTCAGCAACAACGTCCCTCGCCTCCCGTGCGCTCCCCAGCCGGTGTTCAATATAAGGCTCCGCAATCGCCGCCCCCACCGTCATGCGAGGGTTCAACGATGCATAGGGGTCCTGAAAGATCATCTGCACTGTTCGCCGCATCTCGCGCATGGCCGACCTGTCGAGGGTCAGAATGTTTTTGCCTTCCACAAGAACTTCACCGGAATCCGGTTCAGTCAGTCGCATGATGGCGCGCCCGGTCGTTGACTTCCCGCACCCGCTCTCGCCAACCAGCGAGAGGGTTTCGCCCTTGCGCAGATCGAAGGATACATTTTCCACGGCATGAACACGCCCGCTCAGGCGGGACATGAGACCTGAATAGATATCAAAGCGCTTGGTAAGGCCTTTCACCTCCAACACGGGCACATCACCCTTGTCGACCGTATCCGCAACCTCGACCGGTTTTTCCGCAAGGCCGGTCACATCATCAACTATCGGAAACCGCAGTGGGCGTTGATAGCCCTGCATGGAACCCAGCACGGGAACCGCCGATAGAAGCGCCCGCGTATAGGGATGTTTGCTCTGTCTGAAAATATCGGCTGTCTGTCCTGTCTCGACCTGCTTTCCACGGAACATGACAACGGTACGATCCGATATTTCTGCCACCACGCCCATGTCGTGCGTGATGAAAAGAACCGATGTGCCCTCCTCTTCCTGCAACGTTTTGATAAGGTCGAGGATTTGGCCTTGAATGGTTACGTCCAGCGCCGTCGTCGGTTCGTCCGCGATCAGCAGTTTGGGTCTTGACGCCAGCGCCATTGCGATCATGACGCGCTGGCGCATACCGCCTGAAAAACGATGCGGATATTCATCGAAGCGGGATGCGGCGGACGGAATGCGCACCTTTTCAAGCAAGCGGACCGTCTCGGCACGCGCATCTGCCTTCGACATTTGAGAATGACAGAGCAATGCTTCCGAAATCTGGTCTCCTATCGTGAAGAGCGGATTGAGGCTCGTCATCGGCTCCTGGAATATCATGGCAATATCGTTGCCGCGTATCTGGCGCATTTCCTCTTCCGGGAGCGTCAGAAGCTCCCGGTTGCCCAACCTGATACTGCCTTCGATGCGGCTCGTATCCTTCTGCAACAGACGCATGATCGACAGCGAAGTAACACTCTTGCCTGAGCCGGATTCGCCAACAATTGCGACGGTTTCTCCGGGATTAACGTCAAAGGACACATCATCGACCACCGGCTTCCAGGCACCGTCGACCAGAAATGAGGTGGTCAGTCCTCGAACGGATAAAACAGGTTCGCGTTTTCCAACCATCGCAGTTTTCCCAGACGTCATGATGCTCCTCCGTTACTCAGGCCTTGCCGATCATCAATCCGGCCAACGCAGCAAACCGTCAAAGCGGTGCCTGCTTCGGTCCTCAAAGGGTGTGGCGATAATCTCGTTCGATGCCCGGGCCTTATCGAGTTCCTCAGCCAGACGTTGAGCAACGACAGTCTCCTGCCCTGGATGCAGATTGCAGGGATCGAGATAGAAATAGTTGTGTTCCACCTCATGATCACGGGTAATGATCGGTGGGTTCCCCCGCGCAAGGGCGGTTACCAGATCCCAGGCCGTGATGTGAGCATCAGCAGCCGACACAATCACTCGCAGCCGGTCGAGCGGATTGTTCGTCGGGTCTGGCTCGATCAGAGCCGTGATCCCGGGACGGCCATCAAGCGTCCTCTTCCATAGCTCCAGATATCCGGTCTCCCGCTCGCGGATTGCGGCATGATCGCGCTTTTCCCACGCTTCCAGCGCCGCCATCACGCCGTAAATGCTTTCCTTGCCAACTTTCATGCCGCGCCCGATGCCGAGATTTTGCAGGAAAGCGTTGCGGACAAGTTCCTTCTTTCCTGCAACGATGCCGGAGGTCGGACCGCCCAGAAACTTGTGTCCCGAATAGATCGCAATGTCTGCGCCTTTTTCCAGAAACAGCCTGAGATCATATTCAGATGCGGCGTCCACGATCACCGGCACACCCTTGGCATGCGCGATTTCGACAAACTCGGTCAGATGCAGAAGGCCGTAATCCACGACATGATGCGATACGACATAAACCGCCGCAGCCGTCTTTTCGGTAATTGCATTTTCCATGTGATAACGATGAGCCGATGTTGCCTGCCCGACCAGGACGACCTTGCCGCCCGCAAGCCGGATTGCCTGATCGACAGGAGCACCGTAGCTGACCACGTGACCGGTCTGCACCAGAACTTCGTTCCTTTCCGGCGCGGTATCCGGTAGCCTTTCGATTGCAAGAAGGTCGTTGCCTGTCATCGCTCCGGCCACGGCAAGCGTGATACCTGAGGAGCAGGAAGCCGTGACGAAGCCGGCTTCCCCGCCCGTCAGTCGCGCAATCACTTCGCTTGCCTTGCGCTGGAGATCATTGACCTCGACAAATTGCGGCAAGATCGCCGTCATCGCCTCTATTGCTTCGGGCACAACGATGGATGCGCCAAGCGATGTCATCGTTCCGGAAACATTGATGACCGGTCGAAGCCCGATCTTGCGGCGGATATCATCGGTCATTTCAATTCTCCCATTTCTTTTGCTGCCTGAGGCATCGACACATATGCCATAATAATGTAATAACTTCTCGAATTTCCTACGGAGCCCTTAAGTGAGCACATTACCAACCGCTATTCCTGCCGAAACGTCCTCGGCAGACGACACCGACACCAAGACGACGCGCCGTTCTCGCGTGAGCGGCATTGATCGTGCATTGCAGGTGATTGATTATCTTTATGAAACCGGTGCCCCGGCTGGTCCCTATGCGATTGCGAAAGCGATCAAGGCGCCTTTGTCGACCGTCTATGTGACCATCGACGATCTCGTTGAAAAGAACATGCTCGCCCGCAACGCGGATGGTGCAATCTGGCTCGGCGCACGGCTCTATCACTACGGCCTTGCCTACGCACGGTCGCTTGATTTTATGAGCGTCGCCACGCATGAGATGCACGATCTCTGCCGCGAGGCAAACGAAGCGGTCCAGCTGTGCGGGCGGGATGGCGACCATATGCTTGTTCTGGCCATGGCGGATGGACCGAGCCCGTTTCAGGTTGCCTCGCGTGTTGGCACGAGAGTGCCCTTGAACTGGACTGCATCCGGCCGTCTTCTCGTGGGCCATTTGGCTGAAAATGAACGGATCGAGCTTTTCAAGCGCTGCGCCCGGACTTCCCCCACCGGTCGGGCCGAAATCGACGCCACAACCCTCTCGGAGGCTGCAGCGAAAGCCTTTGAGGAGCGGCTCTCGATCCAGATTGCAGAATCCGACTATGCGGTTGCCTGTATTGCTTCCCCGATTTGCGACCGCGATGGCCAATGCGTTGCGACAATCTCCATCGTTCTTCCTGAACAGAAAGTGCTTTCCGATGAAAGCCGCTACACCAGTCAGGTGCGCGCTTCGGCGGCCAAGATCGAAAAGCTGATGGGCTGGCGCAATCATTGACGCTGTCCTAGTCTTTAAGGGCGATGATCGCTTCGATTTCAACCGTGATATTGCCCGGCAAGGAACCGAAGCCGACGGCTGAACGCGCATGTCTTCCGGCAGCGCCGAAGACTTCAATGAAGAGATCGGAGCAGCCATTGATGACATTGGGATGCTGCTCGAAGTCCGGCACGGCGTTGACCATACCCAACAGCTTCACGATACGCTTTACACGCGACAGATCGCCAAGCGCCTCGTGCATGACTGCCAGCAGATTGATGCCGGTGAGACGGGCATCCTGATAAGCTTGGTCCACGCCGACATCGCCGCCGACCTTCCCCGAACGCAAATGTCCGCTTTCTTCCCGTGGCCCCTGCCCGGAAAGATAGAGCATATTCCCTTCCCGTACATGCGTGACAAAGTTCGCGATGGGCGGCGGCGGCGGCGGCAAAATTATGCCGAGCGAAGCCAGGCGTTCATAAGGGGAATGCCGTACTTCGGTCGTTTGGGAAGAATGAGACACGAATTTTCCTCATCATTTCGTCACGGGGCGTTCCCGCTAATTCAATGCAGCGCCGACAGTTTCAGCGCCACGAATAGCCATGGCTATGGCGAACGAGCTTACGGGCACGCGGCACATAGCGGCTGGCCGCAATCGCCTCGGCACCGATGACTGCGTAACGGGGTTCAAACAGTCTGTTCAGACGGGATACATCGCCGTTGGAATCCGTTGCTTCCAAGTCGGCATCGACCAGATCAAAAATCGTGAAATCGGCACGTTGTCCAACAGACAGCCGGTTTTCCATCGAGAGCTTGATTACCGACGCCGGATTATGCGTGACGGCTTCAATCACATTTTCAAATGGCATGTTGACCGACAGCAATTTGGACATGGTTGTCGCCAGATCCCATACCGGAAAGTTCATCGAATGGCCGTGCAAGTCGGTCGAGATCGAAAATGGAAGCAGTCCCCGTTCAATTGCCGCTTCGGCAACCTTGAACGAGAAAGATGCTCCGCCATGGCCGATGTCCAGCCGGATACCCTCGCCTGCGCAGCGTTCTGCGAGATTGAAAAGGTCCTCATCCTCCATGATGCTGGAGCCCGACTTCCCGTTGAAGCAGTGCGTCACCACATCGCCGGGGCCAAGGATTTCCAGAACCTCGTCGTAAAGCGCCGGAGGTTCGCCCACATGCACCATCATCGGCACTTTGAGTATCTTTGCGATCTTCTTGCCAAGCTTGACCGGCGTAACACCCCATGACCCGGTTATGACATGGCTGGCCCGGACCTTGATCCCGACGATATGTTCGCTATTGGCTGCATAGCATTCGAGAATGCGGTCGAGATCGATGTCCTTGATATCCCGTAATTCCGGAACCCGGTTGCAAGCGACAAGGCCAATGGAACCGAGATTGAGAAAGGCCTTGATCCGTTCCTTGGCCGGTTCGATGATGTATTCCCGGAAGCCATGAAAATTGGCTTCTCCCGCCGAACCGGCATCGACGAGCGTCGTCACCCCTCGTTCCGCGCCGCACTCGGAAGGGCGTATCGAAATGTCCGTCCCGCCATGCCAGATATGGACATGCAGATCGACCCACCCCGGGGAAATCCAGGCTGCCTTGCCATCGACGAGTTCCGCATCCGCCGGCGCGTTCAACGACTTGCCGATGGCGCTGATGTTGCCGTCCTTCCCGATCAGAATATCGGTCGTTGTATCGGAATGTTCTGCGCCGAAAGCGACCGGCTTAACATTGGTGATAAGAAGCGGCTTCGCCTGTTCACCGGAAATCATATTACAAATCCCTTCGCAGTCTTGGATCGAGCATGTCACGCAGTCCGTCGCCAACCATCTGGAGCGACAGGACGGAAAGAATGATGGCGAAGCCGGGGAAGTAGGTCATCCAGTCGGCCTGACCGATATATTGGCGTCCGGCGGCAATCATGGTTCCCCAGGTCGGGATCTCCGGGCTGACACCAAGGCCGAGGAAGGAAAGTCCGGCTTCTGCGAGCATGGCGCTCGCAAAAAGGAATGTGCACTGAACGATGATCGGCGAGACCAGATTTCTCAGCACATGCCGCGTCATGATGTGGAATGTCGAAATCCCAAGCGCCTGGGCAGCTTCGACATAGGGCAGTTCCCGGATCACCAGCGTGGAGGCGCGCACGATGCGCGCCAGTCTTGGCGAGTAGACCACGGACAAGGCAACGATGACCGTCGCCAATGACGGGCCGAGCGCGGCGACTAACGCAATGGCCAGCAGAATGTCGGGGAAAGCCATCATGGCATCGATCAGGCGGGCAATGGGCGTATCCAGGCGCTGAAAGAAGCCTGCCAGCAATCCGAGCGTGACCCCTATGATCGCCGACAGGACGACAACCGCAGCGCCCACCATAAGCGACAGCCTTC